>OGGD01000067.1_pt1 | contig 92660 bp, 76 predicted proteins | sample 1571091 | NCBI WGS metagenome assembly OGGD01 (sample SAMEA2582073, study PRJEB24529) | metagenome | biome: Human gut stool | place: China | collected 2011
TGCGTTCCCTATTTATACTTATTTTCCGATGCAACATGTGGATGTTGCTGATAGTATAGCTCTCTCTTGGATTTTTGGCTAAATGATATGCTAAATAATAATAAAATTGCTGCAAAGTAAGTCTGTTTTCAAAATTTTCAATTATCTTTGCTGATAGCAATTAAAATAGATAAAAGATATTAATCGAATAAAAGTCGTGTTGGTTATCAATATGTAACCACCGATTTGTATTATCTAAAAACTAAGGATTATGGCAAAGATAAAAGTTGAAAATACAGAAATATCTGTTGTTAATGTTCAAAATGAGGATTATATCTCTCTGACAGATATGGCACATAGCCAAATGCAAGAGCATATTATTTTCAGATGGATGAGCCTCAAAAGTACAATAGAATACCTCGGTGAATGGGAAAAGCTATATAATCCGAATTTTAATTGTACCGAATTCGATACAATTAAAAATGCAGCAGGAAGCAACAACTTCGTGCTTTCTGTAAAGGCATGGATTCAAAGAACAGGTGCAATAGGCATCATGGCAAAAGCTGGCCGATATGGTGGAACTTATGCTCATCGAGACATTGCGTACCACTTTGGAATGTGGATTAGTCCTCGTTTCCAACTTTTGTTGGTAAAAGAGTATCAACGTCTTAAAGCTGATGAGCAGAAACAATTGTCATGGTCTGCCAAGCGGGAACTATCAAAGATAAACTATCGCATTCACACGGATGCCATCAAAGTAAATCTCATTCCTGCGGAAGTGACTCGTGAGCAAGCTGCCATGAAATATGCTGATGAAGCGGATGTACTCAACATAGCCATGTTCGGCATGACTGCGAAACAATGGCGTGAGCAGAATCCCGACAAGAAAGGCAACATTCGTGACTATGCCAGTATTAATGAACTTATCTGTCTCTCAAATATGGAGAATCTCAATGCTGTATTTATCAATGATGGTATGGCGCAGTCTGAGCGACTTATCAAGCTCAATCAGATTGCCATTCAGCAGATGAAAATTCTTGAAGATACAGGCGGAAGAAACTTATTAAAATAAAGATTAATTTGGCAATAAAGGATAAGGATGGAAATACGGTGGGATGCATTTTTTATCTGATGCATCCCCCTATGTAAATCCATATATTTCTTGTAGCGGCTTTAAACTTTGTCTTCTATCTCCTCATCATTTTCAGTACCTATTTATATTATATATGGTACTTATTCTGGTAGTGGCGCTTGGATTTAACAGGGGCTCCATGGAAGGAACCGCTGCCCATACTGCTGCCACGAAAACTCTCATGGAAGCCTGAACCACCGCTATATTCACCCCAGCGGGCTCTAATTCTATCTACATAATTAACCGTCTCCGTGCCTCTCATATAACCATACTTCACTACCGGATCTGTGTAATAAGCCGGTTGAGAAAGGCGCAGAATATAATCGCGAATTACGCCCCAATTGTACGGATTCTGACCATGTTTGCGAGCCAGCGACATCGCATCTCTGATGTGGAAATAGCCACCATTATAAGAAGCCAGGGCGAAAAGCATGCGCTGCGACGGGTCGCCTACGTCAGAGAAATGCCCCTGCAGTTCCGCCATATATCTGGCTGCCGCAGCCACATTCGCCTCAGGTTCATGTATCATGCTCATCGGCAAACCCAGATGGGCAGCCGTGCCTGGCATAATCTGCATCAGTCCGCAAGCTCCAGCCCATGACTTCGCATTCGGGTCGAAACAGCTCTCCTGATAACATTGGGCAGCCATCAGACGCCAATCCATGCGAGCCGTTCCGCTATAGCGCTGGAAGAGGTGGTCGTAGCGGGAAATAACACCCTTAGAACGGTTCAGGAATGGTGAATAAACGTGGCGGCGCACGCTGGCAGAAGAAAGCAGCCACGATTCTTCCTGCTTGACCTGAGCAATCAGCTTAGGCTTAAACCAGCCGTTCAGGGTGTCGGCAAGACTCTTGTTACCGTTCAGTACAGCCCATTGGGTTCGGGTGCTGTCGGGCGTAACACCACAGAACAGCAGGTTGCCTCTGGTCTGTTTTCGGGGTAGGGGCACGGCAATCACATCGCCTTCTCCCTTCTCCAGTTTGCGCACCATTTCAGCCGTATCCTTACATTCTTCTACGCGTAACGACACGCCGATCTGCTGGGCAAACTTCTCGCAGAGCAGATATTGCAGTCCCATTCCGTGGCTGTGGTAATCATAATAGGTGGTAGGGCCGTTAACGGTAAGCATGATGAGTTCACCATTGGCCTGAATATCTTCGAGCGAAAGCCCTTTGTTGGTTGAAGCAGGTTTCTTTTCATCGCCTTCAGCCCCATCAGAGTTATCCGCATACTCCATTTCGCCAACGGGAGTTCCCCATGGCGTAAGCTCCTGCTGCGGTTTCTTGTCGGCACAGGCAGCGAGCAAAAATAGTGCATATAATGCGTATAAATATCCTTTATTCTTCATTTCAGCTGCAAAAGTACGAAATATTTTGCACATAAGTGAGAAATTATTTGTTTATTCTAATAAAAATATGTACTTTTGCAATGTTTTTCAAACAAAATATAGAAATATGTTACGAATAGCAGTACAAAGTAAGGGTCGTCTTTTCGACGACACCATGAATCTTTTAGCAGAGGCTGACATCAAAGTAAGCGCCTCTAAACGCACCCTCCTGGTGCAGTCAAGCAACTTTCCTCTCGAAGTTCTCTACCTTCGTGATGATGATATTCCTCAGAGCGTAGCCTCTGGTGTGGCAGATATCGGAATCGTGGGCGAGAACGAGTTTGTTGAGCGTGGAGAGAATGCGCAGATTATCGACCGTCTGGGTTTCAGTAAGTGCCGCCTGAGCCTCGCCATTCCTAAGAAGATTGATTATCCGGGATTGCAATGGTTCAACGGCAAGAAGATTGCTACTTCTTACCCTAACATCCTGCGCAAGTTTATGAAGAAGAACAATATCAATGCCGACATCCATGTCATTACGGGTTCTGTAGAAATCAGTCCGGGCATCGGTTTGGCAGATGGTATTTTCGATATTGTAAGTTCAGGTTCTACTCTGGTCAGCAACAATCTTGCTGAGGTTGAGGTGGTGATGAAGAGCGAGGCTCTGCTCATCGGCAACTGGAACATGGACGAGGAGAAGCATGAGATTCTGAACGAGATGCTGTTCCGCTTCGAGGCTGTACGTTCTGCACAGGACAAGAAGTACGTGATGATGAATGCTCCTAAGGCAAAGGTTCAGGAGATTACAGAAGTATTGCCAGGCATCAAGAGTCCTACGATTATCCCATTGGCTGATGAGGAATGGTGCTCTATCCACACCGTGCTCGATGAGAAGCGTTTCTGGGAAATCATAGGCAAGTTGAAGGAACTCGGTGCACAGGGCATCCTGGTAACACCAATCGAAAAGATGATATTATAATAATGTGTAGTGTTTAATGTGTAATGTTTATTTAGAGACATTATGCGTTAAAAACCAAACATTAAACATTAATAATTAAATATTAATAATAGGAATGAAGGTAATAAAGTATCCTGCAAAGGAGGAATGGAGCGAGATTGTAAAACGCCCACACCTGGATGTTTCGCAGCTGAATGCGACCGTACAAGGTGTACTCGACGATGTGAAAAACCATGGCGACGAAGCCGTGAAGCGTTACGAGGAGAAGTTTGATCATGCCCATCTCGATTCTTTGGCTGTGACTGAAGCTGAAATCGAAGAGGCTGAGAAAATGGTTTCTCAAGAACTGAAAGACGCTTTGCACCTCGCCCATCATAACATTGCCGCATTCCATCATAGCCAGAAGTTTGATGGTGTAAAGGTTGAAACTTGCCCTGGTGTAACCTGCTGGCAGAAGAGTGTGGCTATAGAGAAGGTGGGATTGTATATCCCGGGAGGTACTGCTCCTCTCTTTAGCACCGTTCTGATGCTGGCTACTCCTGCCAAGATTGCGGGATGTAAAGAAATAGTACTGTGTACTCCTCCTAATAAAGAAGGCAAGGTGAACCCGGCTATCCTCATGGCGGCAAAGATTGCGGGCGTGAACAGAATCTTTAAGGCGGGTGGCGTTCAGGCTATCGGAGCCATGGCTTACGGTACGGAGAGCGTGCCTAAGGTTTATAAGATTTTCGGTCCGGGCAACCAGTTTGTCATGGCTGCCAAGCAGCAGGTTTCCCTGCACGATGTGGCTATAGACATGCCTGCCGGTCCGTCTGAAGTTTGTCTTATTGCCGACGAAACAGCCAATCCTGTGTTTGCTGCTGCCGACCTGTTGTCGCAGGCTGAACATGGTTTCGATTCACAGGTCTTCTTCATTACTACATCTGAAAAGGTGTTGGATGATGTAAAGAATGAAGTTGAAGTACAGCTTGAACGTTTGCCACGTAAGGAGATGGCACAGACCTCGTTAGACAACTCTAAGTTTATCCTCGTGAAGACCGAAGAGGAGGCAATCGACCTCTGTAATACTTATGCACCGGAGCATCTGATTATTGCCACAGCTGATTACGAGCAGCTGGCAGAAAAAGTTGTGAATGCAGGTAGTGTATTCCTCGGAAACTATGCGTGCGAAAGTGCAGGCGACTATGCAAGCGGTACGAACCATACCTTGCCAACCCATGGTTATGCTTTGGCTTACAACGGAGTGAACCTGGACAGTTATAATCGCAAAATCACCTTCCAGCATCTTACAGAAGAAGGTATTCGTAACATTGGAAATGCTGTAGTGACCATGGCGGAAAATGAGCAATTGGAAGCTCATGCCAATGCGATGAGACTGAGAGTGAACAGTTTGAAACAATAGGGTGAAACGGGGAGTTGTAAAGATACTTCTTAATAGCTTTTGAAAGAAAAATGAAAGAATTGAAAGATTTGTGCCGAGAGAACATCTGGAATCTGGCACCTTACAGTTGCGCCCGTACGGAGTTTGCAGGCAGAAATGCCCGCGTCTTCCTCGACGCCAACGAAAATCCATATAATGACCCTTACAATCGCTATCCTGATCCGCTGCAGGTTGAACTGAAGAAGCAGATCAGCAAGATTAAGGGTGTGGCTGAAGAGAAAATCTTCCTGGGCAACGGTTCCGACGAGGCCATCGATTTGGTTTACCGGGTATTCTGCCGCCCGGGCAAGGATAATGTAGTAGCGATTGCGCCTACTTACGGAATGTATGAAGTATGCGCAGACATCAACGATGTGGAATATCGTTCTGTATTGCTTGATGAAAATTATCAGATTTCTGCCGGAAAACTCCTGGCAGCCTGCGATGAACAGACAAAGGTTATCTGGATCTGCAGTCCGAACAATCCTACGGGCAATCACATCAACCGCGAGGCAATCGTAGAGGTGTTGCAGAAATTCCAGGGTATTGTCATCATCGACGAAGCCTACAGCGATTTCTCTTCGGAGCGCACATTCCGCAGCGTACTCGACAGATTTCCCAACATGATTGTGCTCAACACCATGAGTAAGGCATGGGGCTGTGCAGCCCTCCGTTTGGGAATGGCTTTTGCGAGCAAGGAGATAGTTGACATATTTAATAAGGTGAAATATCCTTATAACATCAATCTGCTTACTCAGGAGCATGCGCTGGAAGTGATGAAGAATCCGCTGAAGGTTGACGAATGGGTGAAGAACATCCTTCAGGAGCGTTCTAAGGTAATGGCTGCATTCCTGGATTTGCCTATCTGCGAGAAGGTTTATCCTACTGATGCAAACTTCTTCCTGGCTAAAATGACCGACGCCAACGCCATCTATAATTATCTGGTGGCACAAGGCATTATCGTAAGAAACCGCAACAAGGTTCAGTTGTGCGGCAACTGTCTGAGAATTACGATAGGAAACAAGAGCGAGAATGCTGAATTACTCGGTGCTTTGAGACAGTACTAGCATTTAAGCAGCACGCCCTGAGAAGGGCAAAAGCTTCATATATTTAAAGCTTTTGCCCTTACAGGGCGACTTTAGTATCTCACATTCTAAACCCAGGGTTGTTGCCCTGGGCTAGGAGTTTTTGCCCTTTCAGGGCGTATTGCTGACAATTATCTTCTTCTGCCTCTACCTTCATTTCTTCCTTGATTTCCACGACCTTGATTTCCACGACCGCCGCGTTCGTTCTTATCCCAGCTATTATAGCGGTTCTTGCGATTGTGGTTGTCGTTGTCGAAATTAGGGTTGAAACTCTTTTTCTTCTTGTCCTTGAAGAAGCCGGCACCCTGGTCTTTCTGATTTCTCAGCTCGGCTCTGGCCGCTGCTACGGCATCACGGATGTTGGCATTCGAAGGCTTACCTGATTTTAGAGATTTTCCGTTATTCAGATATTTCTCCTCATCATAGCAACCCACATTGCCATATCCCTTTGGGGCAAAGCGGTCAGAAGCATTTCTGCCACGGCTTTTTCCTGCGTTCGGTTCTGAAGCATTTCTGCCAGCTCCACGCTTGCCTTTAGCACCTTTTCCTACACCTGGATTATCGTATGTAGAACCTATCGCCTTATCGTCATAATGCGTCTTCTTACCCTTGAAACTGCCACCCATGCTCTTCCTGTCGTAGAGTTTGTCGATGAGGTCGGCTCTGCCTATCCGGCGAAGTTCACTCTCGATGGCGCGGCGCTCTTCAGGCTTGTACCAGAAGAAGAACATGCGCTGGGCAAGCTTCTCTTTCTGAGTCTTGGCGCTGAAGACCGGCTCCAGGGTGTAAGGATCGTATCCCGTGTACCAGGTCTCGGTAGAAATGGTCATAGGAGTAGGGGTGAAATCCTGCACCTGTTCCAGATGAAAGTCCAGTCCCTTCGTAATGACGGCAAGTTCGGCCATGTCTTCTTCATGACAGCCCGGATGCGAACTGATGAAGTAAGGAATGATCTGCTGGTTCAGACCTTCTTCCTTGTTGATCTTGTCGAAGATGCGCTTGAACTCGTAGAAGAGGTCGAACGATGGCTTGCGCATGAACTTCAAAACCTCCGGACTCGTATGTTCGGGAGCCACCTTCAGTCGGCCGCTCACGTGCTTGGTAATCAGTTCGCGTGTGTATTCTCTAGCCGCCTGATTCACCTTTTCGTCCTTGCTCTTATGCAGCAGAAGGTCGTAACGCACACCACTACCAATGAAGCTCTTCTTGATTCCCGGCAAAGCATCTACAGCATGATAAATCTCCAGAAGCTTGCTGTGGTCGGTATTGAGGTTCGGACAAATCTGAGGGTTTACACACGACGGGCGCTTGCACACTTCGCAGGCTTTCTGATTCTTGCCGTGCATTCCGTACATATTGGCAGAAGGACCGCCCAAATCGCTCAGATAGCCCTTGAAATCAGGCATCTGGATGATTTTCTTCACCTCCTTCAGAATGCTCTCCTTGCTGCGGCAAACCACGAATTTACCCTGATGGGCAGAAATGGTGCAGAAAGAACAGCCGCCGAAACAGCCACGATGAAGGTTCACGGAGAACTTGATCATCTCGTATGCTGGAATGGTCTTGCCCTTGTATTTAGGATGAGGCAAACGCGTATAAGGCAGGTCGAAAGCCGCATCCAGTTCCGCGGTAGTCATCAGCGGGAAAGGCGGATTCACCACTACATATTTGCCGTCCACTTCCTGAATCATGCGCTGAGCATGCATCTTGTTGGCTTCTTCCTCCAGATGGCGCACGTTCTCAGCCTGTCCCTTCTTGTTGTGGAGACATTCTTCGTGGCTGTGGAGGATGATGTCATCGTCCTTGAAACCGCCCGGAATCTCACTTTCCTTGCAGTAGAAAGCCACCTGCGGCATTTCGTGAATCTGGCTAAGCGTCTTGCCTTCTGCAAAGGCATTGGCTAGTTCAACGATAGAACGTTCGCCCATTCCGTAGAGAATGAGGTCGGCGCCCGAATCGCAGAGAATGCACTTGCGGAGCTCGTCTTTCCAATAGTCGTAGTGGCTGATGCGGCGCAAAGAAGCCTCAATACCGCCTAGTGCTACAGGTACGTCGGGAAAGAGTTTCTTCAGTATCTGCGTATAGACGATAGATGGATAGTCGGGGCGCATGTCGTGGCGGGAGTCGGGACTGAAAGCGTCCTCGCTACGCATGCGGCGGTTGGCCGTGTAGCGGTTCACCATCGAGTCCATGGCGCCCGGAGAAACACCAAAGAAGAGGCGAGGGCGACCGAGTTTCTTGAAGTCTCGGAAATCGCCGTGCCAGTCGGGCTGGGGAACGATGGCTACCCGATAGCCGTTGGCTTCCAGCATTCGTCCGAGGATGGCAGGGCCGAAGGATGGGTGGTCAACGTAAGCATCTCCTGAAAAGAGGATGACGTCGAGTTCGTCCCATCCGCGCAACTCGCATTCTTTCTTGGTGGTAGGTAAGAAATCTGTTAACTTATAATCCATTCAATATTTTTTAATCATTTACTGCGTCTGGTTCTGCATCAGCTGCAGCCTCAGCCTGCTTCTTGTCTTTCCAGTCTACGTAGAGCAGAACGAGGTTGTGAAGACCGAGCGCCTTCATGTTCTGATTGTAGATGACGTCGAGACAGAGATCGAGCAACTCCTTATCCTTGATGTCGCTGCTCTCGAGGAGTGAGCGCACATTAAGTTTCAGTTTATCGAGTACTTCCTCGTCGATAATGCCTGTGCTGTCTACGAGGTTGCGGAGTAACTGATACTTTTCGATGGTCTCTAAATGCTGGTCGCTCACTTCGATAGAGCGAGTGCCAGACAGGTTGGCTTGAATCTTATACATAAGCTTAAAATTTTTTATCTGTTTTACTTTGAATTTAATCTGTCAGAAATTTGAGAATGCCGAGCAACACGCTGGTGCGGGTTCTTTCGTCGATGATGCATTCCAGCGGGAATCCCATGACGAAGCTGCGGTAAGTAGTGCTCTTGTAGGCAACCGCCGCACTCGTTCCCGTATCGTATTGCATCGCCGTGAAGGCGTAATTGCCAACCGGTTTCAATATCTCGGGATGGGTTGCCGCATAATGCTGGGCATTCAGCTCGTTATAATAGCTGAACTGCAGACCTAAACCCTTGACGTTAGGCGAAGTGTAGACAATACTGTCTCGTTCTGTTACGGTTGAATCTTCGGGATTGATGTCCCTGGTGATGGCCGTAGAACCTGTAGGCTCATAGCTGAGTTTCAGAATGTCGCTCAGGAACGCCTGTTCCTCTTCAGTCTGCATGTCGCTTCCGGTATAAGAACCGCTTATCAGGATTCTGCCGCCTTGGCTGGCGTATTGCCTGATGCTGTTCTGCAGGGCAGGCGTGAACGACTTGAAGAAGGCGTGAGTATAGCCGTCATGGCGCTCCAGTCCGTTGATGAGGTCAACTGCCTGATAGTTCTTCATCTGAACCCTGCCGCTGGCGATGACTTCGCTCGAACAGCTGGAAATATTATATTTGCCCGAAGCCGCAATACTTGTAGCATGCGCCTGAACGTAGTTGAAGTCGTTGCCTGCCACAAACTTGCCAATCATTTCGTTGCCGCTGAAACCGAGTCCGAAACTGGTTTCGTTGCCCATTCTGCTTCTGTCGAACACCTGTTGCTTGCCGCTCCATCCCGCCGTCAGTCCGTAGCTTACGCCCGGATCCTGATTGAGGTCAAATCCCTGCTTTTCCTCATCGTCCACGACCTGCGGAGAGGCAAGGCGATGGAAATTGTTTACGATGAGCACAGACTTGCTGGCAGCAGGATTATAGAGCACAGAGAGGGTTTCGGTGGTGAAACTTTCTCCTCCTGCATTAACCGCAGCCACCTTAAAATGGTAAAGCTTACCCGGTTCCAGCTGCATCTGGCAGCGGGTGGTGTTCACGATGGTTCCGTTGTCAAAACCGCCTTGTCCCTCAGCCTTATAGATAATGTAAGAAGTAGGGCGGGCAGAAGGTTCCGTCTTGTCCAGCTGGGCTGTCCATGAGAGTAGGGCAACACCTTGGTTCTGCGTAACGCTGAAGTTCTGCGGAGCCAGCGGCTGGACCACGTAGCGGGTTCCATGATTGCTGTTTACGAATCGCAGGATAGTTTTGTAGATAGAGCGTGCGATATAGAACTTTCCGAGCGGATCCTGAGCAATTCTCATGTCAGGGAAATTCTGATGCGAAAGCATTTCGAGAATAGCCGACGGAACTTCCGGCAGACGGGTTTCAGAATAGTTTCTGTCCCATAGGTAGCGTTTGCCGAATTCTCCGAACTGAGCCGTCAGATCCGTAACGAGATTATCGCGCAAAGCCCTGGCGAAATCCTTGGATGTGAATCTGGAGATTCCGCTGTTCAGCATTCCGTCGTTATAATCTGTAGTGCAGATGGCGAGGGCTCCGATGGTAGATTTTCCGTCCTTATTGTAACCCGCATCACTATGAAGCGCCAGCGAGAGTTCTATAGGCACGTGCTTGCCCTTCCTGGCAGGCATGTAAACCGAACCGCCGCCCAGCCAGTTGGTCATCAGCGAACGGGCGTTGATGTCGTCGGCGTAATCATTTTCTCCCTTTCTGCCTCCATAAACCTTATAAGGAGCACCAGCCCATTGGGCGTAGTATCTGGCTCCTTCCAGGCAACGGGGCAATCCGCTGGTGTAACCGCCACGCTCTATGTTTCCCATGCCGCCGCCAAAGCGGACAGCATCTGTAGTTACTACTCCACGGCGTGAAGCCTTGTTGGTGCAGACCACGCGGTTGAACTCGTTGCAGCCCTTGTCGAAATCGAAGGTGCCAAGGTAAACCCAGGTGCCTCCGCCCATGCGCTGGTTAACGGAAAACTCCGTGGCTTCGCCCTTGTGATAAACGATGTATCTTGCATCGCTCACGCTCTTGGGGAGCGACTGGTAGCTTACGTAGACTGCGTATTTGCCGGCTTCCTTGAAACGGGGCTGGTAGCTAACCTGACTGGTTTTCTTGCGCTTGGTAGCCTTCGCCTGTCTCACGGTTCCCATGCGGAACGGATTTTCCCCATCTTTCAGTCGGGAGCGGTTGGCAAAACCGACCGAATCGCAGTTTTTCCATCGCTTGCTCCCCTCCTTCTCGAAATAATAAACCGACTTGACAGCATCATCATTATCGATGACGATTTCGTTCGTCTGCCAGTCTCTTTCACGGGGTGTGAAGACGATGGCTCCCGCATTCTGGAGCATCGGGATGAGGTAGGGCACGACGATGGTTTGGGTAAAGAGATCTTCGTTTGTGCAAAACAGGTTAGGGCGTTGCCATTTCCATACATCTCTGTCGGCATAATAATACCGTCCGTGCGAGGCCCATAGCGAAAGGTGCCTGTTCTGTAGTCCTGCCGTAACGAAATAAGGGCGGGAAACATTAAACACCCATGGGTCGCCATCATAATCTATGCCTTGCCATGCGCCGCTGTTAGCCTCGTCGTAGATAGGAAAAAACGATTTGCCGTTAGCCTGAAGCGAAGCTCCAGCGGCTAACAGCAAACTGCTTATCAAACAATATGTTATGTTTTGGTGTTTCACTTTACGAATACTCCTTCTTTAATAGCTGACAAAACGTTATCTTCTAACGTTTAATCAATATTTCCGATTGTGAACTTCTCCGGTTTCTTTCCTTTGAAATCCTTGAAGTACAACTTGATTTCACGCATGTCTTTGTCAACATCTCCTGACGGGATAATCTGCCTGGTGCATTGGATGACCTTCTTCTCATAGTCAAGCCCATAGAGATGGATAGGCAGATGCGCCTTGAGGGCTATGAAATAGAATCCCTTTTTCCATTCCGGGTTGAGCGAGCGGGTACCTTCGGGCGTAATGCACAGTCCGAAAGCCTTCCGCTTATCCGCTTCTGCAGCCAGATTATCCGTCATGCTAGTATGTTTGCTTCTCCACACAGGAATACCTCCCATCTTTCTGAAGATAGGACCTAGCGGCCAGAAGAACCATTCCTTTTTCATGAGGAAATTACATTTGATTCCCTCAGCATGGGCAAAGAGCTGGCCCAGTATCAGGTCCCAGTTGCTGGTGTGCGGAGCCATGCAGATAATATACTTTTCAGGAAGCTCCTGGGTGATGATTTTCTTATAGCCCAAGCGCTTATACAATATCCATTGACAAATTCCTTTTACCATATATATAAATAGGTGTATTTTCTGATTCTGATGATAATAGGATTATGCCAAGTTTGAAATCTGGTCGATGATTTCGCTCATCTGCTTGTTGAAGTCGCCTATGAGCTTTTTATAATATTCACCCTTCTTGATTCCCGGTTCCGGGTGAGACACGCGGCTGATGTAATCGCCGTTGATCATGACGATAGCTGAAAGAATGCCATCCACATCTTCCTGTGTAGGCTTACCATTATACAAAGATGCAGCTACTGTTTCGGCGAAAAGTTCGCTTGTAATGTAGTTGATCGTGCGCTTTAAATCTCTTTTATTAGCCATAATTCTTTTCTCCTAATTAATGAATAATTAAAAATATCGCTCAAAGATAATCATTTTCTTTGAAATAACATCATTTTTTGGGAAAAAATGTATCTATTAACGCATTTTTAGCATTTTTCTTTCCGTATCTCGCAGAAAAGAGTTATTTTTGCAGATGTTTTTGAAGTTTCAACTAATTAAAATAAAAACGAATTATGGAAAAAAGTGCATTGCAGATTGCAAGAGCTGCTTATCAGCCAAAATTGCCTAAGGCTCTCCAGGGCCCAGTAAAGGCAGTTGAAGGTGCAGCAACACAGTCAGTAGGTAATCAGGATGAAATCAAGGCGTTGTTCCCTAACACTTATGGAATGCCTGTTATTACATTCGAGGCAGGCGAGGCTAAGGAACTTCCTGCTTTCAACGTAGGCGTTATCCTCTCAGGTGGTCAGGCTCCTGGCGGTCACAACGTGATTTCTGGTCTCTTCGACGGTGTGAAGTCTCTCAACCCAGCTAACAAGCTCTATGGTTTCATCCTCGGTCCTGGTGGTCTCGTTGACCATAAGTACATGGAGATTACTTCTGAACTCATGGACGAATACCGCAATACTGGTGGTTTCGACATCATCGGTTCCGGTCGTACCAAGCTTGAGAAGGAAGACCAGTTTGAGAAGGGTATTGAGATTCTTCGTGAACTCGGCATCAAGGCACTTGTCATCATCGGTGGTGACGACTCAAATACCAACGCTTGCGTTCTCGCAGAATACTATGCTGCCAAGAAGTATGGCGTACAGGTAATCGGTTGCCCTAAGACTATCGACGGCGACTTGAAGAACGAGCAGATTGAGACTTCTTTCGGTTTCGATACAGCCTGCAAGACATATTCTGAGCTCATCGGTAACATCGAGCGCGACTGTAACTCAGCACGTAAGTACTGGCACTTCATCAAGCTGATGGGTCGTTCAGCATCTCACATCGCTCTTGAGTGCGCTCTCCAGACTCAGCCAAACATCTGCTTGATTTCTGAGGAGGTAGAGGCTAAGGAAATGTCACTCGATGATGTGGTTACTTATATTGCAACTGCAGTAGCTAACCGTGCTGCTGAGGGTAACAACTTCGGTACTGTTCTCATCCCAGAGGGCCTGATCGAGTTCATCCCAGCTATCAAGAAGCTCATCGCAGAATTGAACGAGGTTCTTACAGACCCTGCAACAGGCGAGAGCCGTGAGTTTGCAAGTGCTGAGGAGCAGATTGCATTCGTTAAGGGTGCCATCGCTAAGGACAACCTCGCAGTATTGGAGTCTTTGCCAGCTGACGTAGCTCGCCAGCTTTGCCTCGACCGCGACCCTCACGGAAACGTACAGGTTTCTCTCATCGAGACAGAGAAGTTGCTTTCTCGCATGGTAGCTGAGAAGTTGGCTGCATGGAAGAAGGAGGGTAAGTACGTAGGTAAGTTCTCTGCACAGCACCACTTCTTCGGTTATGAGGGACGTTGCGCAGCTCCTTCTAACTACGATGCTGACTACTGCTACTCACTCGGTTTCAACGCTTCACGCCTCATCGCTAACGGCAAGACCGGTTACATGTCAATCATCAAGAACACAACAGCTCCTGCAGCAGAGTGGATTGCAGGTGGTGTGCCAATCACTATGATGATGAACATCGAGCGTCGTAATGGTGCTAACAAGCCAGTTATCCGCAAGGCTCTCGTTGAGCTGGATGGCGCTCCATTCAAGTTCTTCGCTTCTAAGCGCGATGAGTGGGCTAAGGAAACAGCTTACGTTTATCCAGGTCCTATCCAGTACTGGGGTCCTTCTGAGGTTTGCGACCAGACCACAAAGACTCTCCAGTTGGAGCAGGCTAAGTAAAAAATAGAATAAATATTTTTTTATATGTCAACAAGACGAACGGCTTCTTCACAGAAAAAGAGTGCCATGGCGAGAAAGAAAACTCCTCGGCGTGGCGGCTCCCGTGGTAGAAGGCGTTCGTCTTCTTTTTTGCAACGCTATCCCCGTTGGGCGTGGTGGATAGGCGGAACGGCGGTTATCGTGCTCTATGTCTTTCTGTTCTATCATTTCTTTGTAGGTCCAACTGGTTTCCGCTGGCGTGCGCTTTATGGCGATGCTGAATATCCTGAAGGTTACGAGATTCATGGAATCGACATTTCGCATTATCAGGGCAAGATAGACTGGGAACAGCTCAAGAATGCGATGATCAAGGGTTGTCCTGTGCGCTTCGTCATCATCAAGAGTACGGAAGGTTCTTCACGGCTCGATGAGAATTTCCGCGAGAACTTTAATCAGGCTCGCGATTTCGGTTTCATCCGGGGTGTTTATCATTTCTGGAGCAATAAGTCGACAGCCCGAGAACAGGCTTATTATTTCCTAGATCAGGTTCATCTTACGGATGGCGATTTGCCTCCGGTACTGGATATTGAACATAAGCCGGCAGATAAGAGTGTGGAGGATTTCCAGCGTGATGTGCTTACCTGGCTGCATATTGTAGAGGATAAGTATCATGTTAAACCTATCATCTACACCTATTATAAATTCAAGGAGCAATATCTGAGTGCGCCTGTCTTCGAAGATTATCCTTACTGGATAGCCCACTATTATGTTGACAAGGTTCAGTATAAGGGCAAATGGAAGTTCTGGCAGCATACGGATGTGGGCAAGTTGCCGGGCATTAAAGGCTACGTAGATTTCAATATTTACAACGGCAGTTATTATGAGCTCAAGCAGCTCTGCATAGGAAGCAATAATAATGAGAAGAAATTCATGGAATAAAGGTTGGACTTTTGGCAATATGCGAAAATCCAACCTTTATTCGTATGTTTTAATCTGATATTTCTGATTTCAGATTTTTCGTTCTGAATGTTTAGAATCAGAAAAGAATCTTTATGAACCTAAAACAAGGCAGGCCCAATTGTTGTCAATCTGTCTGTTTATTTCATGCATTCCCAGTTCTTCTGCTTTCTCCAGGAGTACAGGAATATCTTCTTCGTAGAAGCCGCTCAGAACCAGGGTTCCGCCGATGTTCATCACGCTACGGAAAGCGCGCATGTCGTTGAGCAGAATGTTGCGGTTGATGTTCGCTAGAACCAGGTCGAAAACGCCGCTGATGTGGTTGATTACCTGACTGTTGCCAAAGAGTACTTCCATGTTAGTTACGCCGTTGAGCACGGCATTATGCTTGGCATTTTCCACGCTCCACTCGTCAATATCGTAGCCTACCACGTCTTTCGCTCCGAGTTTTGAGCAGGTAAGGGCAAGGATTCCCGTACCCGTTCCGCAATCCAGGATGCGCTTGGTTCTGATAGGCATGTGGAGCAGCTGCGAAATGATCATGCGTGTGGTTTCGTGGTTTCCTGTTCCGAACGCCAGTTTCGCCTCAATACCTATTTCTATCATGTCGGGTCTGTTGCTCGTATCGGGATAGAGTTCGGGATGTTTCGCATCGTAAATCACCACCTGGTTGTCCATATAAATTGGTTCGAATCCCTGTTCTTCCCATTCCTGGTTCCAATCCTTGTCTTCTGCATCTTTCACCTCGTAGGTAATTTTCGTATCCCCGATAGGGAAATCTGCAATATAGGCATCCAGTATCTCCTTGTCGAAGAGTTCTTTCTGCACATACGCTTCCAGTCCGGTTTCTGTTTCTTCAAAAGATTCAAATCCGGCTTCGGCTGCACCATCGGCAAGCAGATCCTGAGAGGCCTGCATCAAGTCGACAGTCGTTTCAATAGTGAATGTTGCTACTAAATATTTCATATTTAATTTGTATTAATTTCTTGTCTAAAAACGCTTTCGAATGTTCAAAAAAGCTAGATTTGTTTTAAATCTTCTGCAAAATTATAAAAAAATAGGGGAAAACCTACAATTATTTAGGGAAATTCTGTATTTTTGCATAAAGATAAGCAATATTTTTGCATTCAGATTATTATATAATCAGAAAATGGCTCTTTCTGGAGTATTTTTCCTGATGGTTTATGATGGATCTGGAAAGAGAAAAATGGAAAAAAATAAATAGGAGAACAGAATATGAAAAGAAAGTATCTTCTTGCAGTCCTTATCGCAGCTGCGATGCCACTCACTTCGATGGCACAGGACGATGACCTCTACTTCAATCCGAAGAAGGAGGCCAAGGAAAAGGCTGAAAGACGGGCTCTGCTCCAGCGCCAGTATGCTGAACAGCGGGCACGTAGAGATAGTATTTATCGGCTGTTTTGGAGCGGAAGCGACCGTTCGGTAGATGAATACAATCGAGGCGGCAGAATCTTCAGCCATTATGAGAATGTAGGGAAAGATTCCCTGGGCAACGACATTATCCAGTTCCATGTGGGCAAGGGTGTGGCGCCAGACAGCATTTATGATGATGCTTACTTCGCCCAGAAGTATGCTGACAGGGATGAGGATTTCGTACGTACACGCGAGATGAGCCGATGGGACGGATTCTATGATCCATGGTTCTACAATTATTATGGTTACGGTCCTTACTACTGGCGCAGCCGCATGTGGGGCTGGCACAATCCTTGGCGCTACGGCTATTATGCCGGCTGGTATGATCCTTGGTTCGACCCTTGGTACGATCCATGGTATTATGGTTACTGCGGCTGGTATGGTGGCTGGTATGACCCTTGGTATTATGGCTGGGGCGGCTACTACAATCCTTGGTATTGGGGCGGTCCGGTATACGGACATGTTAGCTATGGTGGCTTTGCAGGCAACATTCGCTACAACAACCCAGGTCGTATTGATGGTTCTAATCACCAGTATACAGGTGTTGGCGGTAATAATCGTAATACTTATTCACGCCGTAGTGGTTCTAACCGTAGCTTTGGCCAGCGTCAGAATACTGGCAACTTTAATAATAACTCTTCTTGGGGTAGTCGTAGTAATTTTGGCTTTAGTAACAGTAGCGGTAATTTCGGAGGTGGTAGCTTCGGAGGTGGCGGCCGTTCCGGTGGCGGTAGCTTCGGAGGCGGCGGCTTCGGAGGAAGAAGATAAATTGATAATAACAATTAGTATTTAAGATTATGAATAATTTAAAACATATATTCTTTGCCAGTATGCTCATGGCTAGCATGACTGCTGCTGCGCAAGAAACCTATCAGGACGCTAAGTTGGCTGCACCCCAGCTTACAGGTACTGCCCGCTATATGGGTATGGGTGGTGCTATGGAAGCCTTGGGCGCCGATATTTCCACTATCAGCAGTAACCCTGCTGGTATTGGTCTTTTCCGTAAAAGCCAGGTGACTCTTACTGCAGGAGTTATCGCCCAAACAGATGCAGAGAATTATACGGAGTTCGATGGTTCTCGAATTATCTTTAATGGTAAAAAAAGTCATCCTACCTTCGACCAGGTTGGTATTGTATGGAGTCCGAAAAACAAAGGTGCCAATTGGTTGAATCTGGCTTTCAATTATCATAAGAGTGCCGACTTTGGACAGATTCTGAATGCTGCCGGAGCTTTAAAGAATGTTTCTCTTAATAAGATAACCGCAGCTAAGAATTTCAAGGAGTATGCGGGGTGGACCAGTCAGGACGCCAACCTTGGTGGATATAAGGATAATTCCGGAAACTATCAGCCTGGTTTGTTTACTGTTCCTACTGATGGTGGTTTGGCTTATGCTGAGGCTGATAAGTATTTGTTTGGTCAGTATCAGCATGGTTATATTGGCACCTATGATTTCAACATTAGTGGCTCGCTTAATAATCAGGTTTGGCTTGGTTTGACAGTCGGACTTCATGATGTTCATTACAATAGTAATTCTCTTTATTCTGAAGACTTCGTTGATGGCAATATAATGGATTCATTTGAGCAATTGAAGATTACTGGAACAGGATTTGATGTGAAGGCGGGTGTTATCTTCCGTCCAGTCAAGGATTCTCCTTTCCGTATTGGTGCTTATTTTAATAGCCCTATCTTCTATGATCTCACAGTTAGTGGCGATAATGATATTACTATTTCGGGGAATTATGATCCTGCTATCTATGAGGAAAAAGATGGAAGTCAGCAGCCTTGTTATGTCAAGGGTAGTAGGGGACAGAGTATAGATTATGATTTCCGGCTTAATACACCATGGAAGGTGGGCGCCAGCTTGGGTCATACTATAGGAAATTATCTGGCACTTGGTGCAACTTATGAATATGCCTGGTACGATCATATGGACAACCGTGTGAAGGATGGTGGTTATTATGATTCCTATTGGGGAGACTATTATGAGAGCAGTAGTAGTGATGAGGCTATGAATCACGATACTCAATTGAACCTGCAAGGTGTAAGTACCTTGAAGTTAGGTGCAGAGATTAAGCCTGTTGACATGTTGTCAATCCGATTAGGTTATAATTATGTATCGCCAATGTACAAGGATAATGCTTTGCGCGATCAGACATTTGACAGTAATGGCGTTTACATCGCTTCTTCTGCTGATTATACCAACTGGAAGGCAACAAACCGTTTTACTTTAGGTGTAGGTTTCAATTACCAGAATTTGGCTATAGATGTGGCTTATCAGTATTCTTCTCAAAAGGGAGATTTCTATCCATTCGAAAGTTTTACGGATATGGGCTGCTCTGTTAATGCAACCAAGGTTGACAACAAACGCCACCAGTTACTGATGACCGTTGGCTATAGGTTCTAAAATGTGAAGGTAGGGGAGTTATTGATTAAATAATGTGAAATCCCGATAAAAAAGCCCACTCTTAGAAAAAAAGTTGGGAAAAAGTTTGGCGGTTTCATATAAAACCCCTATCTTTGCAATCAAGAAATCGGGATGATTTCGTGTCATAGATTAGGTTTTTAGATTAAAGGTGTTATTCACCTTATTTTCTAGGATTAAAAAATATTAGTTTTTTTAGTGGTTAATTTAGTTTTAGTAAGTATGTTTAGGGTCTGTTGTGAAACAGGCCCTATTTTTTTGTGCCTTTACAAAAAAAAATCCCCCAACAGGATGGCTTGGAAACCATACCTGTCGGGGGAAGTAACAATCCTAAATAAATCTACCTTGAATAAACTAATCTATTGAAATTTATCCTTCATAAATCTACTTAAATGAACCAATACCGGCCTTATTAACTATAAAATCTTATATTATTTGTTTCTGTAATTATCCAGACCCTTGTTCAGGAAGTCGAGATAAGCACTAACATCTTCTTTGAAACTGAAGGCTGCTGCAAGAGGATTGCCATCGTTGTCAATAGCCACATAGAATGGCTGGGCATTAGCTCCGAACTTGCTTGCCTGCAGATAACTCCACTTGTCGCCAACGGTTCTCAGGGTGCGCTTCTCGCCATTAAACGTTACCTCCATAGGCTCAGGAAGAGGAGTCTTGTCATCAACATAAAGTGAGATGAGAACATAATCCTTTGTCAGCTTATCGGCAACCGATGGATCTGTCCAGACAGAAGCCTCCATCTTGCGGCAGTTTACACATCCATAACCCGTGAAATCAAGCAATACCGGTTTGCCGGAAGCCTTGGCAGCAGCCATTCCCAACTCATAATCCTTGTAAGCAGGCTCTACGGTCTTGGTGTTGAGGTTGAAGTCCTGTGTATTAATAGGTGGAGCAAATGCGCTCACAGCCTTGCAAGGAGCACCCCAGAGACCTGGAATCATATAAACCGAGAATGCCAAAGAACAGAGACCCAACATGATGCAGGCTACAGGCATAGGCTTGTTGATGTCGCCCCCGATTGCATCAACCTGGAACTTCAGCTTGCCGATGAGATAGAGACCCAACAGACCGAAGATGACAATCCAGAGAGAGAGGAATACCTCGCGGTCCATGATGTGCCAGCCGTAAGCCAGATCGGCTACAGAAAGGAACTTCAGAGAGAAGGCAAGCTCGATGAAGCCGAGCACAATCTTGATGGTCTCCATCCACGAACCCGACTTAGGAGCCGACTTCAACCATGATGGGAAGAGGGCGAAGAGGGTGAATGGGAGCGCCAGAGCAAGCGCAAAACCGAACATTCCCACGGTAGGAGCGAGCCAGTCGCCGGATGTAACGGTCTGAACCAGCAGCAAACCGATGATAGGAGCTGTACATGAGAAGCTGACCAATACCAGGGTGAAAGCCATCAGGAAGATAGAAATCATACCCGTGGTGCTGGAAGCCTTGTTGTCTACAGCATTTCCCCAACTGTCAGGCAATTTGATTTCGAACCAACCGAAGAACGAGAAGGCGAAAACGGCAAGCAGGAGGAAGAGGATGATGTTGAAAACGGCACTTGTGCTGAGCGCATTCAGGGTGCTAGGACCTGCGATGGCTGTTACGGCAAGACCCAAAACCAGATAGATGACTACGATGCTCAAACCATAGGTAATCGCATCGCGGATACCTTTCTTCTTATCGTTCTTAGCACGCTTCAGGAAGAAACTTACGGTCATCGGGATGATAGGCCAGATGCAAGGCATGACGAGCGCAAGCAGACCGCCCACAAAACCGATGAAGAAGATATAGAAGAGCGAATGGTTGGCGATGTCGTTAGCTCCGCCAAATGCCTGAAGTTCTTTAACAACCGGTTTCCATAAGTCCTTGACGTTCAAATTTTCCATAGCAGATGCCAAAGCTGCGGAATCTACGGGCTGAGTAGCGCTGTCGGTCTGAGCCAGGGCTGCGGCTTTGGCAAGCGAATCGGCCTTCATCTTGGCTGCAAGAGCAGGATCAATCGCCTTCGCATCCTTTGCATTCAGAGCATCTTTTGCCCCAGCTGCAGGAGCATCAACGGCTGGCGATTTACCACTCTGCTTAAAACCAGCCTCGCTTGGTGGCATACAGTTCTGGTCGTTGCAGGCGCCATACTCCAGATAGGCATCAATATGATAATTTGGTTGGGTAAACTTCACCTTCTGCACAAAGGTAACGCTTCCCTCAAAATAACGGAGTTTCATCTCGAAGAGAGGGTCGAACTTTGCAATCTCTCTGCCGCGTGGCTGAAGTTTTCCTACGAGTTCAACACCTTCAAGCTTGTTTACGTTGAACGATGCGGAAATAGGGCCGTCGCCTCCCAATCCGGTAGAATAGACGTGCCATCCCGGTTGGATCTTTCCGTTAAACACGATTTCGGCCACAGCACTACCGTCTGTTTTCAGCGAGCTGGTGAACTTCACAGGGTTCATCATCTGCGCCTGAGCCAGCATTACTACAAGGAGTAATTGAAAGATTAAAAATACTTTTTTCATTTCTATTTTTTAATTTTATGTTGCAAAGTTACTAAAAACTACTCATATTACGTATTCAAAGGGCTTTAAGGGTACTCGGTTTTAATTTTTTTAAGAAAAAATGCTAATTTTCTAAGTTTTACTTGGCTATTTCGTACTTTTAATGTAATTTTGCGGTCAGAAAAGCAATTGTAAAATCGGAAGAAAAAATGGCAAAGAAGAAACTATACTTGTTCAGCCTCTTTGTGGCCACGTTGAGTGTGCTGCTCTCTACGGTGGTGATGCATCATCACCACATGGGGCGTATTTGTATGGTTGTAGAACGTTGCCAGCAGGATGGTAATTTCAACGATGAGCATACTGAGCATCATGAGAAAGAAGCCGATAGTTGCCGGGTGCATCAGCTGCACCATTTCGTAACCGGCTGCAAGATCATGAAGGGCATTCAGAAACAGCTTTTCGATGGCAACCATCTGCTTTCCATGCTTTCTTCTGAGTATTTATTTATCCCGACCTCGTCGCTCGTTAGCGTGCGCTGGCAGCAGTTTGCAGCCAGTCTTCCTTGTGTAGACGTAACGGCTATCAGTAAGCGGGGACCTCCTTCTTTTTGTTGATTTTCTGTAGAAAGAGCAACCAGAATGCAGCTTTTGCAACCGGGTTGCAGGGAAAGGTGTGTACTTTTGCACCCGAAATTATTAATCAATAAAAAGAAGAAAAAAATGAAAAGAATATTGGTGGTTGCCGTTGCGGCAATTTTGGCCTGGTGTGGTTTTACCCTTTTCTCAAACCACGCTGGAGCAGAGGCTCATGCTGCCGGACACGGACATGAGCATGAACATGAAGAGGTGGATTTCGACAACATTCCGCTCTCTCAGAAACAGGTAGATGCTGTAGATTTGAAGATGGGCGAGGCGATTGACCGCGTGATGGATGCTACGATTGCAGCCAACGGCCAGCTTGTTTTGCGCGCCCAGAACAAGGGCGATGTGGCTTCGCTCATGGGGGGCGTGGTGAAGGCTATCTATGTAAAGGAAGGACAGAATGTGAAGCGCGGACAGGTTGTGGCTCTGGTTGAAAATACCGATGTGGTCAGTCTGCAACGAGAATATTATTCTGCCAGCAAGGAGTGCGAACTGGCACTTGCCGACCTGGAGCGACAGAAACTGCTGAACAGGACAGGAGCTGGCGTCAAGAAGAATGCGCAACAGGCTGCCAAGGAGTATCATGTGGCCCATGCCAACCTCATCGGCATCGGCAAACAGCTTGCCCAGATGGGCATTTCTACCGCCGCCGTTGCCAGGGGTAAGTTTACCACAGCCTTCCCTTTGCGTGCTCCGATATCGGGTACGGTTTCGCAGATTACAGCCAGTCTGGGCAGCTTCGCCGATATGCAGACGCCGCTCATGAAGATTCAGAACAACCAGGCTGTAGAGTGCGATCTGAACATTTTTGAGAAAGATCTGCAGAGGGTTAAGCCGGGCGATAAGGTTTATCTCTCGCTTACCAATCAACCGGGCGTGAAACTCGCAGGTCATGTTTACGGCTTAAACCAATACTTTAACGATAATTCGAAATCTGTTGCTGTTCATGTAAAAATAGATGCGCAGTCGCTTAAAACCAGCGGGGTTCACGGCTCAGCCCGACTCTTCGACGGAATGTATGTAAGCGGCAAGATAGCTACGGGCAGCCAGTCGTGCATCGCCCTTCCTTCCAAGGCCATCGTCACTACCGACGGCAAGCAGTTTGTCTTCGCCCTGAATGGCAACCCAAAGAAGGGCGAGTACAGTTTCTCCCGCCATGAGGTCATTACGGGCGTTTCGGACGGAGCTTATACCGAGGTAAAACTCTGCAAGCACCTGAAGCAGGAAGGAAAGAAGATTGTGACAGAAAATGCGTATTATCTGGCTTCGCTCACGGGCGAGCATGCAGATGAGCATTAATATAATATAAGGTAAGCTTTTTCATCAATAAAGAGCTTTTAAAAGAAAGACAGATTATGTTTCAGAAACTGATTACTTACTCCATCCGCCACAAGCTGGTGGTGGGAGTATTCACGATAGCCCTTATCATCTGGGGCATCGTTTCGCTCATCCATCTTCCTTTCGATTCCACACCAGATATTACCGACAATCAGGTGCAGGTCATCACTCAGGCACCTTCGCTCGGAGCGCAGGAGGTGGAGCAATACGTTACTACTCCGGTGGAAATGGCACTCGCCAATATCCCCGAACTCAAGGAGCGGAGAAGCATCTCGCGAAGCGGACTCTCGGTCATCACCCTCGTCTTTGATGATGATGTAGATATCTACTGGGCACGTTCGCAGGTGAGCCAGATGCTGACCCAGGTGGAGAAAGATTTGCCCAAGAATACGGAAACCGAGATGGGACCGATTGCTACCGGACTGGGCGAGATTTACCATTATACCGTGCGCGCCGAGAAGGGTTACGAGCACAAATATTCGCTAACCCAGCTGCGAACCATCCAGGACTGGATTGTGAGAAAGCAGCTCTCGGGAACTCCGGGCGTAGCGGAAGTGAGCGGCTGGGGAGGCTACGTGAAGCAATACGAAGTTGCCATCAATACGGATAAACTTAACGCCAGCAATCTTACCGTGAGCGACGTGTTTGATGCGCTCGAAAAGAATAACGCCAACACGGGCGGAAGTTACATAGAGGAAAACTCCAACCAGTATTTCATCCGCGGCATAGGCGTGGTGAAGAGTCTGGAAGATGTGGCGAATATCGCCGTCAAGACCATGAACGGCACTCCTATTAAGATAGGTGATGTGGCGAAGGTTCAGCTGGGGCACGCCACCCGTTTCGGAGCCGTTACCCGAAATGGCGAGGGCGAAGTGGTAGCCGGAATTGCCATCATGCTGAAGGGAGAAAACTTTCAGGAGGTTATCAGGAATGTGAAGTTGCGCATAGAGCAGATTCAGAAATCTCTGCCCGAGGGCGTGGTTATAGAACCGTTTATCGACCGAACCAACCTGGTTGACCGTGTAGAGGGAACCATCGCCCGAAACCTGATTGAGGGCGGACTCATCGTCATCTTCGTGCTGGTTATTTTCCTGGGCAACTGGCGTGCCGGACTGGTTGTAGCTAGCGTCATTCCGCTCAGCATGCTCTTTGCTTTCGGCATGATGAAGACCTTCGGAATCGACGGCAATCTGATGTCGCTCGGAGCCATCGATTTCGGTATGATAGTCGATTCTGCCGTCATTATCGTAGAGGCTGTTGTGGCCCATCTGGGCGTGAAGAGTATTGAGCGGAGGGCGAGAAATTCTTCCGATACTCCCATCCGTTTCTCTCAGGCAGAGATGGATGAGGAGGTTCATGATTCCGCTTCGCGCATCCGCAAGAGTGCGGCATTTGGCGAAATCATCATCATGATAGTTTACATTCCGCTGATGACGCTTGTGGGCATCGAGGGCAAGATGTTCCGTCCGATGGCGCTTACCGTTTTCTTCGCCATCCTGGGTGCCTTCATCCTCTCGCTCACCTATGTTCCGATGGCAAGTGCGCTCTTCCTGAGCAAGAAGGGACATGTGTGTAAAACCTTCAGCGATAGGATGATAGAGAAATTACAGGGCTGGTACCGACCGGTTCTGGAATGGGTCTTGGCGCGATATAAGGATGTGATTACCGACGCCGTTTCGCTCTTCTGCATGAGTGCCGTAGCCTTCCATTTTCTGGGTGGAGAATTCATTCCGAGCCTGGAAGAGGGCGATTTTGCGGTAGAAATGACCATGTCGCAGGGCACTTCGCTCTCGCAGATGGTAGAGAGCTGCTCCAAGGCGGAGAAACTTCTGAAGGCTGAATATCCTGAAATCAAGCAGGTGGTGAGCCGCATAGGTAGCGCCGAGATTCCTACCGACCCGATGCCTGTGGAAAGGGCCGACATCATGGTGGCGCTCAAGCCGAAAGCCGAGTGGACTTCGGCAGAAACTACCGCCGAACTGATGGAGAAGATGGAAGAAACCCTGAAGACGATTCCGGGCTTGGAGGCTGAGATTTCGCAACCTATCCAGATGCGCAACAACGAGTTGCTTACGGGCATCAAGCAAGATGTGGCGATTAAGATTTTTGGCGACAATCTCGATGTGCTTACCCAGCAAGCTGATAAGGTTTCCAGAATGATCAGGAATGTGCCGGGCGTGAGCGGAATCTTCGTTGAAGAGGTATCGGGATTGCCTCAGATTCAGGTAAAATACAACCATGAACGCATGGCGGCTTATGGGGTAAATGTTGACGAAATCAACCGCATTCTTGAAACTACCTTTGCGGGTGCTACTGCAGGGGGCGTTTACGAAGGCGATAAAAAATTTGACATCGTTCTGCGTCTTGACCCTAAGGAGCGCAACTTCGAATCGCTCCAGTCGCTCCGTATTCCGCTGGCTGGTGGCGAGAGCATTCCGCTTTCCCAGTTGGCTGATGTGGTTTACGAACCGGCTCCGGCTCAGGTTTCTCATGAGAATGGTGCCCGCCGCATCTACGTAGGTTTCAACGTGAAGGGTAGGGACGTGCAGAGTACCGTAAAGGATATTCAGACCATCCTCGACGAGAAACTGAAGCTGCCTGAGGGCTACTATTATAATTATGGTGGCGAGTTTGAGAATCTTCAGAGTGCCACCCAGCGCCTGCTCATCGTGGTCCCGATAGCGCTCATCATCATTCTGCTGCTGCTCTATGCCACGGTCAAGAATCTGCGCGAGTCGCTCTTCGTGTTCTCCGCCATTCCGCTTGCTGCGATAGGTGGCGTCTGGGCACTCTGGTTGCGCGGAATGCCTTTCAGCATTTCGGCGGGCGTAGGTTTCATCGCCCTTTTTGGTGTGGCGGTTCTCAACGGTATCGTGCTGATAGGTCAGATGAACCAGATGCAGAAGCAGGCGGCTGCGGTTCCTGAGGAGAATGGCGCAAGTTTGGCGGCTGTTATTCAGAAAAGAATTATTGACAGTTGCATGATTCGTCTCCGTCCGGTTCTGATGACAGCCCTGGTAGCCTCTATGGGTTTCCTCCCGATGGCATTATCCCATGGCGATGGAGCAGAAGTCCAGCGGCCTCTAGCCACGGTTGTGATTGGCGGTCTCATTACCAGCACGCTCCTCACGCTCCTGGTTCTGCCAGCCATCTACAAGATGTTTACGAAAAAGTAAGATTTCAAGATATGAAAATAATGAACAGAATAAAGATAAATGAAAATAGGGTGGTGGCTTGTTTTGCCGCCATCCTTCTCCTGCTGCCACGCCCAGCTGGAGCCCAGCATTTTGATGCTCATATTGCGGGCAGGAAAGTTACCCTGCAGGAATGTTTCGATTTGGCTGCCCGACAGAACCTACAGATGCAAGTCGGAAAGAAATCGGTAGAACGTGCGCAGGTGATGCAAGGTACGGCTTGGGACCTGGATAAAACCGAGGTTACCTTCTCGCAAAACCCTGCCACGGGAGGCGAATCGGACAACGGATTTACCTTTACCCAGAGCCTCGATTTTCCTACCGTCTACGCCTCGCGCCGCAACCAGCTCAAGGCTGAAACCCAGGCAGAAAAGAGCCGTTTGAATGTGGTAAGCCAGCAACTGAAGGCTGAAATCGCCAACACCTATTATCAGATGCTTTATCAGGCTCACAGACTTCAGATATTGCAGCGAATCGACTCAGTATTAGAGCGTTACAGCAAGATAGCTGAAATGCGTTACAAGGCAGGAGAGAGCCGCAAGCTGGAATATCTCTCTGCCGACCGCAAATGCAACGAAAACCGCCTGGAAATGGCTGATGTGAAGAGCGAAATCGAGCGCCTGCAAATCGACCTCATGTCGCAGCTCAACACGCAGGAGCCCGTAAAACCGGCAGAAGAGAATCTCACGGCCATCGCAGCCCAGAATCTCAATACCTATAATTATCAGCAGTCTGCCGACGGTCTTTACCAGCAGGATAAGCTCATCGCTCTCGATAAGGAAATCAAGGCAGCCAAGACGGGTTTTGCTCCGAGTTTATCCTTATCTTTGCGCACCCAATGTGTCATTTCCAGTTGGAATCCATACAACATAGACCGTTCAAGATTTGCCGAGGGTAATTTCTTCGGTTTCGAGATTGGCGTAGGCATTCCTTTGTTTTATGGTTCTACGAAGGCAAAGGTCAAGGCAGCTCAGAAAGACCGCGAATTGGCTGAAATCGAAATGCGTCAGGAGCAGACAGAGAAAGAGCGTGATTACCGTCTCTGTACGAAGCGCCTGCAGGCAGCATCCAACCGTCTGAAATATTACGAGCAGAACAACCAGGCACATTCTGCGCAAATTTCGAAGTTGAGTGCGATAGAATATGAAAATGGCGAAATTTCGTATATTGAATACGTGAATACCATCGAGGAAACCATAGATGTTCTGATGAAGCATGCTGATGCGATTAATGAATACAACCAGGCAGTAATCGCCATCCAGCGGCTCACGGGCATGATGTAAGATTCTGTTCTGAGATTTTTCTTTTAGATTGAAATGAGAATTAATCTCAGAACAGGCAGAAAGTAAGAAATGATCAGAAAGGGGTGAACCGGTTCCATTTTCAGGCTCCAAATTTCACCTCTTTTTTTATCTTATAACGCCTATTTACCATAATACCGGTTAGAATTAAAAAGAGGAAAGTAAAAAAAGGGGGTCAAAACACGTCTGTTACACATGTCATTCAGGTTCCTTCAGTTTTCCTGCGCTAAATAACACATTTTTGATAAACCACCAAGAAAAATGCTCAAAAAACTTTGCTTATTCCAAATAATAATCTTAACTTTGCGGCATAAAAACAAAAAGTTGGTTTCGATTATGGCAAAAATAGAAAGACAAAAGCGAATCTATCGCAAGCGCATCCCTTATGGAATGCAGAATTTCGAGGATGTTATCAAGGAAGATTGCTACTTTGTTGACAAGACTCCTTTCATTGAGAATATAGAAGAATCAAACAAATATTTCTTCTTCATACGCCCTCGCCGTTTCGGAAAGAGCCTTACAATCTCCATGCTCGAAAACTATTACGACATCAATAAGAAAGATCAGTTCGAAAGCCTCTTCGGGAAACTTTACATCGGAGAAAATCCTACCCCCGAACGCAACAGTTATCTTATCCTGCATCTGAATTTTGCCATGATATCAGCAGGATTGGATAATTATAAAAAGGGACTTGATGCCCATTGCAACAACAAGTTCAATTCCTTCTGCAGCAGATACGCCCACCTGTTGCCACCGGGCATAAAGGAAGAGATGAACCAGAAGGAAGATGCCGTTGCCCAATTGGGATTTCTATGCGACAAATGTGCTGAAACAGGCTTGAAGATTTATCTCTTCATCGATGAGTACGATCATTTTACCAATCAGATTCTTGCCCACAAAGAGCATGAAACCCGATACCGCGAGCAGACTCACGGCGAGGGATATTTGCGCCATTTCTTCGACACAATCAAGGGAGCTGCAGGAGATTCGTTGGGTAGAGTCTTCGTTACAGGAGTAAGCCCCGTAACCATGGATGATCTGACCAGCGGTTTCAACATTGGAACCAACTATTCCCTATCTCCTGAGTTCAACGAGATGGTAGGATTTACCGAGGATGAAGTACGTGAAATGCTGGCTTATTACTCTAGCGTGCTGCCATTCCGCCATAGCGTAGATGAGCTTATAGAAGTGATGAAACCATGGTATGATAATTATTGTTTCAGCATCAGAAGATATGGCAAGACAACCATGTACAACTCCGTGATGGTGCTCAATTTTGTGGACAATTACATTCGCAACGATTATGATATTCCTGATAGCATGTTGGAAACCAACATCCGCATCGATTACGACAAGATCCGCATGCTCATCCGCCACGATAAGGAGTTTGCCCACGATGCCAGCATCATACAGGATATTGTAACCAAGGGATTCACCACGGGAACCCTGATGGAGAATTTCCCCGCCGAGCGCATCAACGACCCGGACAATTTTCTGAGTGTGCTCTTCTATTTCGGCATGGTAACGATAGGCGGCACCTACCAGGGCAACACCCGCTTTGTGGTTCCCAACGAGGTGGTACGAGACCAGATGTACACCTATCTGCTGGATACCTATAAGGAGAATGACCTCACATTTGAGCAATACGACAAGACCCAACTGGAGAGCAAGCTTGCCTACGAAGGCGCATTCAAGCCCTACTTCGCCTACATAGCCGATTGCCTGAAGCGCTTCTCTTCCCAGCGCGACAAGCAGAAGGGCGAGGCCTACGTTCATGGTTTCACCCTGGCGATGACGAGCCAATGCAAGTTCTACCGTCCCATCTCAGAACTTGACAACGATGGCGGTTATGCCGACATATTCCTCCTACCCCTCTGCGACATTTATAAGGACATGGAAGATTCCTACATCGTGGAGCTGAAATATTGTAAGCCGGGCACCAGCGATGAGCAGTTGAACCATCTCTTCGAGGAAGCCTCTGCTCAGATAAGGCGCTACGCCGATAGCGACATCGTGCGCGAATCAGTAAAAACCACAAAACTTCATCAGCTCGTCGTGATTTACCGGGGAGCAGAGATGGCGATGTGCGAGGAGGTAGAATAAAGAGAAAGGGCAAAAGTATTTACCTGATACATAATAGGTAATGCCTTTGCCCTTTTATCTTTAGCTGATAATGTATTTCAAGATGCCGATAACGGCAATATTTGCTTCATTATCTTCTGGAACTTCTATGGTCTTGAAACCATCCTTGTTGAGCGGTTGGAGTTCTATCTTAGAATGAACTTCTATCCCGTTATTGTTCGTAAAAGCTTCATCCTGTCAAAACTTATCAGATTACAGGGATTCCATAAAACGATAAATCCATATAAGGACAACATACAAGGTAAACTAGTATATTTACCATCCCATAGAAGTATTTATCTGGATAAGGAAGAGAAGAATGCAGAAAAAAACACCAGCCAAAAGATTAGCATTTTTCTTAAGAATAGCGTTAAAGATCGTAATCAGATGCCAAGTTATTGAAAAGTTTTAGTACCTTTGCAAATTGTCTAAGGTCTGCGTGCGGAGCGAACGTAAGGGAAATCTATTCTCAAATACAACTACGCACAGTAGATTTTTAAATATAAAAACTGGAAACATGGCAAAAAAAACATATAATCCCAAAAACGCCAACTCGATTCTAAAACATGGTGAGTTGTTACTTGGGCGTTCGCTGAGAGAACTGCATCCTGAAGCAGTCATCCCTAGCGGAAAGGGCGGTTTGGGTCAAGCCGTAGAAAAATTCCATTATGGTTATAAACCGAACTCTGATGCGGAACCAGACTTCAAAGAAGCTGGTTTGGAACTCAAATGTACGCCCTTAAAGGAGCTTAAGAAAGATAAGAGTATGGCTGCCAAAGAGCGACTTGTACTCAATATCATTAATTATATTGAGGAAGCAAAAGAAACTTTTGAAACAAGCAGGTTTTGGAAGAAGAACAAATTACTTCTTCTGATGTTTTATCTTCATGAAGCTAATGTAAATCCCGTGGATATGGTATTTAAGTTGATTCGTAATTGGAAGTTTCCAAAAGATGACCTGAAGATTATCAAAGATGATTGGAACTTTATACATACCAAAATTCTACATGGGCAAGCACATGAGCTAACAGAAGGTGATACTCTCTATCTTGCAGCATGCATGAAAGGCAGTAAAGCAAAGGAAAATATGCGCGACCAACCCGGCACTAACGAGCGGGCACAACAAAGAGCATACTCGCTCAAAACGGGATATATGAACAAGATTATCCTGGACTCTTTTCTTGATGAGGGAATAAATCATCAATTAAATATCACTCCAAAAAGATTAGAAAAGCTTCAGGAGAAATTCGCTTCGGATAAGATTGTAAAATCGCTACATTGTTATAAGCCAAAAGAAACATTTGAGCAACTTGTCATAAGACGTGTAGAACCATTCTATGGTAAGACTGTTGAGAAAATAGGAAAAAAGCGTAAGGTAGAATTAAATGTAAAAGCCAAAGATTTAGCATATAATGTCTGCCGGGCTATATTCAATATAAAGACACGCAAAATACAAGAATTTGAAAATGCTAACATTTCTTTGAAAACGATAGTGTTAGAAGCAAATCGTGATAAAAATATTGAGTCCATGTCTTTTCCATACATCAGATTTGTGGATATCATAAATGAAGAATGGGAGGATTCAGAGTGGCACAAGCAACTCTCTGGCAAATTCCTGTTTGTCGTATTCCGAAAATCTCCTGATGGAGATAAGAGAAAGATGAAACTCGTTAAAGTATTCTTTTGGAATATGCCATACAACGATTTAGTGGAGGCTAAGAATCTCTGGGAAGATACAAAGCAGAAAGTTTGCGAGGGTGACTATAACCATTTCATAACGAGCAAAGCAAATGGAATCTGCCACATACGACCACACGGAACTAAAGGGCAAACCGTATTAACCCCACAAGGCAACAGGGTGCAGCCCAAATGTTTTTGGCTAAATAATGATTATATACTTAATATCGTATTAAACAACATAAGCTGATGGCTGTATCAGAAGATAGAAGATTTACGAAAGAACAAGTCTATACTCTACTTGAAGGAGCAAAGGGCAAGACTCTTGGTGAGGTTGATAAATCCCATCAGTTTGCTCGTACCTTAGAAAGTAAAAAGATTACAGGTATCGCTGGAGACGTGATAGAACAATCTGTTTTCGGTTACAAAAAAGACAGTAAACAAGAATGTGATATTGAGATTGATGGCGTTCTTACGGAAGTTAAGACCACCGGAGTACGTGTACCTAAGAGAGACCAAAAGAATGCTAATGGAAAGACTGGTGAAGCTTATAATGTTTATCTAGGTGCAAAGGAAGGTATCAGTATTACACATGTTACCTTTGAACCGCCGATTCAGACAGACTTCGACACATCTCATTTTTGGGAAAAAACAGAACGGCTTTTAATCATCTTCTATGAATATAGATCTTACGAGGTTGTACCTGCTTCAGGCTATGCTAAGTTCCCTATTGTTGACTACTGCTACAATTCTTTCTCACAAGAAGAAAAAGACAAATTACAAAACGACTGGGAGATTGTCAGTAGCCACCTGCAACAGGTTTATCATGATTATCAGGATGCAGAAAAGCGTAACGAACAGCTGGTTGGTTTCACTCACCTTCTTCGTCCAAATCTCTTGCTGATAGAATTAGTACCAGGATTCAAGCGCACAGCAACAGGCTCTTACCAAAAGCCCCGATATAGATTGAAACAAACTTTTGTTGATTACATCGTACGAGGACATTTTGACAAAAGCAGAGCAAAGAACGAAATCGTACTGAAAGAATCTTTTTCAAGTTTCGCCCAGCTGGATGCTCGTTGCCATGCACTTACATTAAAGTATAAGGGTAAGACTCTGCCTGAACTAAGAGAAATGCTCGGAATAGATGCTAAGGTCAAGGATATTTCAGCTAAATGCGTTATCCGTATGTTCGGAACCGATTGCAACAGGTTAAATCAGATTTCAGACTTTAACAAAGCCGGTATCATAGCGAAGACCATCACGATTACGCCCCAAGGTGGAAGAACAGAGGATATGAAGCTCAAGCACATCGACTTTGAAGAATGGGCAGATAGAGATGCAGACTTTGAAGATTCCGATGTATACGATTACTTCTGTGAGCACAGTTTCCTCTGCCCTATCTTCTGTGAGCATGATAGTAAAGACCCGAGCAAGACCGTTTTTGAAGGTTTTAAACGCTTTGCTTTTGATGAAGAATTCATCGAGAATGATGTTCGGCGTACCTGGGAGGATTCCAGAAATCTGATTCATAGGAATGAGTTGGAATGGGAATACGTTTATGACAAAAAGGGTAATAAACGTATGAACAATAGCGGTTCCTATATGGGAGCCCCAAACTTTCCTAAGAGTTCCGAATATAAAGTATTCTTCCGAGGAGGAGCTGATGTTTCGACAGAGAAAACAAGAACAGAAAGTGTGAACGGCATAAGAATGCTTCCGCAGTTTTTCTGGCTCAAGGGTTCATATATTGCTAAAAAATTACAAGAAATTCCATACATATAAATATGTCTAAAAATACAATAAAGGTAGTAGAACTATTCGCAGGCGTAGGAGGTTTCCGCATAGGTTTGGAGGGAGCTTCAGATGCCTATGAAACCATTTGGAACAACCAATGGGAACCATCAACCAAACACCAAGATGCTTCACTCGTATATAGAGCACGCTTTGGTTCAAAGGGTCATAGCAACCAAGATATTAATACAGTACCAACAGCTGATATTCCTGATCATGACTTGTTGGTAGGCGGCTTCCCATGTCAAGATTATTCTGTAGCTTCAACTCTTAGCCGTTCTGGTGGAATTGAGGGTAAGAAGGGTGTGCTTTGGTGGCAAATCTATCGCATCTTAAACGAGAAGGGAAATAATCGTCCAAGCTATATATTCTTTGAGAATGTTGACCGTTTGCTCGGCTCGCCTGCCAAGCAACGTGGACGTGATTTTGCAATCATTCTTGCTTCACTCGCAGATTTGGGCTATACGGTAGAATGGCGAGTAATCAACGCAGCAGAATACGGAATGCCTCAGCGCAGACGCCGTACTTATATTGTCGGTTACCGTGAGAATTCAAATGTTTCAAGGCAAGTACAAGAGTTGAAGGATTGGGTGCTTTATGAAGGCGTGCTGGCAAAGGCTTTTCCTTTTAAACCGAAGAACAAAACCCTCTCTGAATTTGAGATTAAAGGAACTATTAAGGAGGTTTCGGATAATTTCAATAAGGAAGGAAAAGACAGTCCATTTGGAAATGCCGGTATCATGCGCAACCGTTGCGTATATTCGGTAGATGCTGAGGCGGTTTATGATGGTCCAGTTATGACACTTGGCGGCAATATCGTTGATGAGTCCCTGGTACCAGAGGAGTTCTTTATTCCGCAAGATGAAGTTGCAAGATGGGAATACGAAAAGGGTGCAAAGAAAATAGAACGCACTACCAAGGAAGGTTTCAAGTATCTTTTCTCTGAGGGCGGAATGGCCTTCCCTGATTCCCTGGATAAGCCTTCACGTACAATCATTACAGGTGAAGGAGGTGCTGGTGCATCACGCTTCAAACATGTAATCAAGACTGCATCAGGTCGCTATCGCCGACTGATACCTATAGAATTGGAGCGTCTGAATATGTTCCCAGACAACCACACCTTGCATCCCGATGTTACGGATGCTCGTCGAGCCTTCCTGATGGGAAATGCTTTGGTGTGCGGAATCGTTCAGCAGATTGGAAAGAGTCTTTACCGCTTCATCTATGAGAAGGAACCGGTTTCTACCCATCCGATAGATATTAAGCGTGACTCTCAACCAAAGCTGAATTTTGGCTTATTCTCAGAATTGAATCCTGAGTTGAAAATAAATAAGCCGAAGAAGAGCTACACCTTGGATATGAACAAAAGTCTCTTGGTAGGCTTTGTCAAGGAAGATAATACAGATTATTTCCTAGATGGTGGTCAGACAAAGATTTACTATACTGGTAAGACCAAGTCTTTCCCATCGACTGTTGCGCTCAACAAGCTTTACTATTTCATGCCCTACATCAAGGGCAAGGGAATCAAGGATTTGTACCTCATCCGCATAGCTCGCATAGGCTGTAAGGCAGAGATTCATCCAGAGTCAAACGATAAAGACCCACGCCTTGTGTTTGAGTTGGAATATCTAGAGAGCTTGCCAAACTACATGATGCTGAAGCCTAACATCTTCAACACCTATAGAAACACAGTTCTAGGAAGAGTGATGGGGGATATAGAATAGAATTCTATCCCCTATCCTTCTTCAAGGAGCTAACAAAACAATATTATAGCTTTTAATATTAAATTACGTGAATTTATCATGAAATGCGATTTTTTACTTTGCGTTTCTGTTTTTTTATCGTATATTTGCATCAAAATAAAAAAGCAACTATGATACAGGTATTTCAAGTACAAAACTTCTTCAGCATCAGGGAAAAGCAAACGCTAACCTTCCTTCCTGCTAAGTATAACAAGATAAGAAGCCAATAGTGGATTTGCCTCTCCTTGGAAGTTTTTTATCTGGATAAGGAGGATTAGACCGAGTTGTATGGAGAGTATTAAAACATAATATAGAAAACTTAATAATATAGATAAAAATGAATTTTGAGATTACAGCAATCAGATACCAAATGCCTGGAAAGAATTTCGAGGAAAAGACCAAAAATGCCAAAGATTTTGTAGCACAGCTACCTATTCCATCTATGGTCTATTTGAAAAGAGAACCAGATAATGTTTATAGTTCAAACGCTATCGCCGTGTACTATCAGAACTACAACAAGATTGGTTATATATCAGAAAACTATACAAAAGAAATACAACGTGTATTTCCCCCAGAGCTGTCCTCTACAACAATAGTAAAGGCTAAGGTGATAGGCAAGATTGGCAACATCACTTTAACGGCAGATGTTGACACCCCCAAGGAATGCCTATTGGCTCCCGAACCATACAAAAGACGAATCGCTCCATCCCCATTTGATATTTCCATGCCATTCATGGAGGAAGAGAATAAGATTGAATTGGTTACTAACTTACTGCTACCAAGAGATTTTAATGATAAGGATGCCGAAGAACTCATTAATCTAAGTGAGTACTACTACACCCAAATTCCCCTAACACTCTGCGATGTTGATTGCAAAAACACAAGTCGCATTCTCAACAAGTTGAAAGATTTCACAAACAATCACCCTGCAATATCAAGTTCAACTAAAAAGAAATTAGAAAATCTCTGCCATAAAATCCAGAACCTTGTGGCAAATATACATAGAGAAGAAGATAGAAACAAGATTTACGAGAACCATCTGGCTAGAATGAAAGAGTTTTTCTCAAATGAAAAGGATGGATTTTTTAAAAGATACGACGACAACTATCTAAAAGCACCACTGGATCTGGCTAAAACGGATATTCTAAAATCAGAACTCAACAGACTGACTGATTGGCTAGACAAAGTGCCAAGAGGTATATTCCACTCCCACAACTTGCAAAAGAAAGATATCGTACCACAAATGCGTTATCTGCACCTTTCAAGAAGAGAAATGTATGATATCATGGGTACCGAACTTGTGGTTTTAAGACTCAAAGAGCAACTCTATCAAAACGAGTCAAAGTCTAATCAGGAATCCAATACAGACCAACAAAACGTAGTTCCTGATGAAGTAATCATCCCACACGACTGTAGAGAAGCTATTATTAAAATAATGAAGCCTACATTTACTTTACCCAATGGAGTTGTGATGAATTCAAGAAATCAAATTATAAAAGCAGTTTCTGTGATTGACTTGACAACCAATGTACAGGTAGCTATGATGATGGCTGTTGTCATGGAAGTAAAAGCTATTCGTCCAGGAACAAAGTGTATTGATTTTATCCGTGCCTTGATTGGAATTGGAGTGCTTAAGTATAGTGATGAAAAAGCCTTAAAAAATATGGCAGATGGAATGAACAAAAAATTGCACGGAGGCAAACAAAAAGGCAAGACTGTACCACCGCTCCCACCAAAACATTTACAATGGAAGGGAATAGATAGAAATATCGGAGAGGATATATTTAAAGCTATGACAACGGAATAACTATCATCTATTGATTTCTGAAAACAAAAAATACGCTATTGAAAGCGGCAACAATTATCCGACAAAAGGATAGTGGTTGCCGCTTTTTGTATTTTTCGGATTCCGATTGATTCCTTGATTTTATTCCGACTGATTCCTAATGATTCCTACTGATTCCTAACACCATGAATTTCAACGATTTAAACCGATTATTTTTGCACTCGCTCAAATTTTTCGCCTTATCTTTGCACCCGTCATCTGATAACAAGATGACTACCCATCAGGCGAGTTGCAAATCACAAAATGGGGAATGATGGTACTAGAAAAGATGGCAGGGAAACCTCTTCGAACGTCATCGTACCAGAGAGGCTTATTTAATACTCAAGTAAAAATGAATATAGTATTAAATGGCAATATGAATGAAAGTTCAAGTAAGGCAGGAAAGAGATTCTACCCAAACACAGAATTGGGTATCGACCTCAAGTTAATGACTAAGGAGCCAGGGCGCATGGCCGTTGGCGAGTATCTGGATGGAGCCATTACGCACGATGGAGAAGATCACTTCACCTTTGTGCAGAATGACCAGGAGAAGAAACTGCAGAAGGTGGTGCAGAGAAATCCGCACGTGTATGAAGGAACGTACATCAACGTGAACCGGAAGAAAGACGGTACGCTCTACCCTACCTTCAACCGCCCGCAGTTCTCAGAGCGTTTCACCTTCCAGGACTTCTGCCAGGGTGCCGCCGACGAGCTGCGCATCATTAGCGGCAAGAGTGATGACAGTCTCAAATCTCAGTCTCAGTTAGGATAAATGTCACAATCCAACTTCAAACCCGCTTCTTAAAGCTTTATAACTTATTGATTATTAATTAGTTATATATAATATATATAGGAAGCGAGACCATAAAAAAACAACTGAGACTCTGAGACTGAGACTGCAAGCCCCAAAAAATGAACATGAAATTTGATTTAACTCTCTAAAAAGCAATGGATTATAATATTTTTAGCAACATCGCTCCGGCGATGCCAAAACCCAGCAAGGGTACTGAATTTGTAAAATTTGCCATCTCTCAGGCATCAAAAGACATGCAGGAAGTGCTCATTCCGATGGCAATTCCGGCGTTGGCAGCTCATCTCACAGACGTAAGATTCATGTATTCCGACAACAAATATTACGAAATGTGCGGGCAAATGGGCCATCTGATAGGTCCGTCGGGTATCGGAAAGGCACAGTTGGGTCATCTTGTAGAGGCCATCATGAGACCTTTTAGAAAGCATGATGAGACTGAGTTCAAGAAACTGGTTGACTGGCAGCGACAGATGAAAACCAAGGGCGCCAACAAGGAAAAACCGGAGCGCCCGGACGTGAGTTTCTGGTTTCCACCTTCTGATGTCACCAATCCTGCCTTCATCCAGAACGCTATGGCTTGCGAACACCTGGGCGGAAGAACCCAGTACATCAATCTACCTGAGGTGGAGATGGCCGACAGAATGTGTGGTGGGCATAAGCAGGTGAGCCAGATGGTAAGAAATATCTTCGACTGTCAGAGGGCTGGAGCCTTGCGCGCCACGGCTGATGGCGTAACGGGTAACCCTCTGCTCCGTGTGAACCTCACCTTTACCTCTACACCCGAGGCGGCCCGACTCTTCTACAAGAAAGACCTGACCAATGGTTTCTTCGGGCGCATACCTTTCGCCTACAAAGCCCGTGGCGAGCGAAGCGGAAAGATTCCGCGACAGGGAACGTACAATAAAGATTTCCTTGAAAAGCTCGATGGCTACCTGCTGAGGCTGGACAACTGCAAAGGCAGTTTTGTGGTGAAGCCGCTCAACAAGATAGCCGACAAGCTGGCAGAGGAAATGGCACGCCTTGCCGACCTTGCTGATGATGATACGCTCTGGGAACTCTCCCACCGCAGCATCTTCTCGGCATGGAAGAAGGGAGCCGTGCTGTGGATTCTGAACGACCAGAGCTGGTCGAAATCCATCGGCGACTTCGTTGAATGGTTCTGCTACTACGATTTGTGGTCGAAGGTAAAGGTGTTCGGCGACATGTTTAAAGCGGGCGATGGGCAGGAAGAGGCTCAGAGAAGCGGACCGAAAAACATGCTCGACCAGCTGGAGAATTCCTTCAACGAACTGCAGTTGGAAACCCTGCGCCTGAGTCTGGGCAAGAATCAGGAAGGTACCAAGCATCAGCTCAACGTATGGAAGAACCGCCAGTTCATCACTTATAACAGCCAGACGAAACTCTATACCAAGACTGCTGAATATCTGACGGGTATACCGGCCAAGAAAAAGAAAGGGAAAGGGATATGATGGAGAAATATGAGATTCAGAAACTGCGCGAACTTCCGATAGAGAAGGTTGCGAAAGAGATGGGGATGAAGGTGGAGCACCATAAGGCGCTCTGCCCCTTCCATGACGACCACCACGCCAGCCTCACGTTCAGCAAGACCAAGAACAGCTGCAGATGTTATGTCTGCATGAGGAGTTCTATCGGCACCATCGACCTGGCGATGCGATACCTAGGGAAGGATTTCCCGGCGGCTTGCCGATGGCTCGCTGGGGAACATCAGATTCAGCTGGAGGAGGATTCTTCTTCGGAGAAAAACTCTTCCTTTGGGGGCTCTTCATCCGGTGATTCTTCTTCGGGTGATAATTCGGGGAAATCTTCCTTCGATGCAAGCAGGTATGCTAGGTTCTTCGAACATCCCTGGCTCAACCAGGCAGCTCGGAGATTTCTCTTTGAGGAGAGGAAGATTGACTGGAGAGTGGTGAACTGGTGCCGACTGACTTCATGGACAGATAAGAAGGGCATCAACTGGCTGCAGATTCCTTACTTCGATACCGATGGGCGGCTTATCGGAATCCAGAACAGAAATCTGGATTACACGAAGAAAAAATCTTCATCGGGAGGTTGTTCTTATGAGGGGAATGTTTCTTCGACAGGAAATCTTTCTTCATCGGGAGGTTGTTCTTATGAGGGGAATGTTTCTTCGACAGGAAATCTTTCTTCATCGGGAGGTGGTTCTTCTGAGGGGAATGTTTCTTCTGAAGAAAAAAGTTCGGGCGAAGAAAAGGAGCAGGATGCTCCCCGCTTCCGGTTCCCTTACGGCGCAAGATGCAGCATCTATAACCTGCCGGTTGTGAAGAGACTGAAACCGGGCGAGAGGCTGTTTATTACGGAGGGATGTAGCGACTGCTGGGCGATGCTTTCTGCCGGACATAAGGCGATAGCCATCCCTTCTGCCACGCTCCTCAAACCCGAGGATAAGCAGCTGCTGACGGATATCGGAAGACTGTATCAGGTGGAATTCCATATGTTTCCTGATCAGGATGTGCCGGGCGAAAGCCTCTTCATGCAACTCAGGGAGATGCTCCCCCAACTGGTTCACCATCAGTTGCCACCGGGCTGCAAGGATTTCAGCGAATACTATCTTTTAGGGGCTGCTGCAACTTCCGGGAGCAAGGAGTCGATAAACAAATGATTAAAAAATTAAGATTATGGAAGATTTTATAAACCGCACGTATACGAAGAAGGAACTGGGACTGATGTACTTTCCCGAGAGTATGCCACGCACGGCCGTGAATCATCTCATGAGTTGGATTCGGCGTTGCCAACCGCTCTGGGATGAATTGCAGCAGATGGGGTATGAAAAGACTTGCAAGTCGTTCACGCCCAAGCAGGTGAAGGCTATTATCGATAACCTCGGGGAACCGGGATAAAATGTTCCGCTATCGCATGGTATCGCACGCTATCGCACACCTGATAAATCGGGATTTCGTATCTTTGCATCGTGATTCAGAAAGCGCGCAAAATCACTTGCCCAGTTGGAGAAAAATATCTCCCTAATTGGGAAAATAAAAAAGTAATGAAAACAAGACTCCAAGCCTCGAAACGAGTCGTTTCGCAAAGTACTTCTTCTAAGAGAAATCTGAGGAAAGAGGAAAAAGCGAAACTTAGCAGGGGGCAGAAAAAAATCATGAACCAGAACATGAAGGCATTCATCAGGTATCTCATCGTGGCGATCTGCTCAGCCATCGTCACCTTCCTATCCAGCTCCTGCACGGCAGGACTCGTAATCGGAAAGAACCAGCGGCAACATCAGGAGAACAACATCTCCACCAAAGTAGATTCTACCTACTACGTGCCAACCATCACCATCAGGTAGTTTATAGAGTTAACAGTTGATAGTTTATAACAATTTAAAATTCAAAAGATTATGGCAATTAATTTGAAAGCAAAGGAGACCCTTATCCAAGTAGGCGAAATGAAGGGTCAGTACAGATTCATCCTCGGTACCGAACTTTACAACAAGCTCTCTGAGAGCAAGGTAATCAAGGAGGCTGCTATCAGAAGCGGCGTTAGCGTGGGCGTGATGCAGGTTTGCTGGGATGCAGCAGGCGAAGTTATCAAGGCGTGGTGTACTGAAGGCCATTCCGTAGCCGTTCCGGGATTGGGAACCATGCGATTCGGCGTAAGAGCCAAGAGTGTGCCTACCGTAGGCGAAGTGGCTACCAGTCTGATTACCAACCGCCGTGTTATCTTCACTCCAAGCGTTGACATCAAGCGCGAGCTGCAGGAAACCTCCATCCAGATTACCTGTTACGACCGCAACGGCAAGGTGGTGAAAAACGTTACCTCCGACGATAAGGGCGATGTGGAAGACCCAGACAACACCCCAGGTGGTGGTGGTTCGGATAACACCCCGGGCGGCGGAAATACTGAAGGCGGCGGAACCACCGGCGGTAATGAGGGAGACGGTTTGGAGTAAGCGAACTCCCCGAAAAAACGAACAGGAATCCCTGATTTTACCATAATAAAAAAGAGCCCCTGATGCAAGGAAACGAGCATCGGGGGCTCTTATTTTACTCCATTACATAGAGGATGGATGTATAGAGCTGCATCACGAGAATATAGAAAAGAAAGCAGGGCGACAGGAGGCGGATGCCTTGATTCATCGCATCATAAACCTGACTGATGCCCTTGATGCTCTCGCTCATGATGCCGTAACTCATGCTCATCACCATGACCGAGAAACAGATGTACGGAATGAGACTATGCGTGAACGGACCCGGAAAGAGGGTTCCTACGGCATTCAGCAGAATGGCATGGGGCAAGAGGGTGAGCGCCAGCAGGATACCTGCAGAGATGCACAACTCGATGAGCATCAGGCGCAAGGCCGTGCGCTGGCGATACTGGGTATGGTCGAAATGGAGCACCCTACTCTGCTTTACCACCCCGATGGTGATGCTGATGAGCACCAGCCATACGAGCCATACAGAGGTGAGATGGTCTACAAAATGGCCCATAAACCAGCGGATGCCCTCGGGGCTGGTAAGCGAATGGGTGAACGACTCGGGCATCGCAGCTGTAAGCAGCCACGAAACCAGAATCACCACTACTTCGGCTATTCCCAACGATAATGCCAGATAGGCCAATACTTTCTTATACATTCTTTAAAAAGCGCTTATTGAAACGAGTTATTCTTCATCTGCCTGCAGATGGTCGATATCGAGGATTCGGAGCTCGCAGGCTTTTACCACCAGGCGGGTGGCGTTGATGCCCATGCCGTGGTTGCCGTCAGGGAAGAGTTTCTGAACCAGTTCTGCCTGTCGCTTCTCCAGACTCTTTACGCCGAAAGGCATTCCGCGCAGGTTGGTAATCTGCTCCTTGGTGTAACCCAGCGCAAGATGGCGCAGGAAACGCTCGTCATACTCATCAATCTCATAATTCACCAGAGCCTCCTGACGCATCAGCTGGCTGTTTACGCTCCGCTTGAAACGGTCTACTATCTTCTGAAGGATAGGCTGGTTGAACACCAGTTTCTTACCTCCCATGCAGCTCGCCACATCGCCACGCGTAAGGAGTTCGCCACTCTTCAGAATGATGCCGTCGCAGCCCGCATCGAGCACATCTACCCAGAGTTTTTCGTTCAGAATTTCTCCTGTAAAGATGAGCACCTTCACGTCAGGATACTGCTCCTTGGTCTGGCGGCAGATTTCTACGCCTACCGTGGTGGAACCGCCCAGTCCGAGGTCGAGCAGAACCAGATCAGGCAACTGCTGCTTGATGAGTTTCCAATAGGCTATTTCGCTCTCGGCAGTACCGATGATTTCAGCCTCGGGAATATCATTCTTGAAGATACCCTCTGTGCCCTTCAGTTCCAGGGGCACGTCTTCTACTATGATGACTTTAAAATTTTCCATTTTCTGATATTTTTATTTTCTTATGATTTTAAACTTTTCCATTTGATGCGTGCCGGCAGCACGGCCTCTATCCTGAGGCAACCCTTATCGCCCTGGCAAGCCTTGATGCCGCAGCCGCGCAGATTGGTAATCTCGCCCAGTTCCCTCACAATCTGCCGGCACAGGAGATAGCGCAAATCGCCCGTCAGAGGGGTGAAGAGTTGGGCATGGAGCGCAGCATCATAGGCCACATCCTGCTGGTCAATCCAATATCTCACGTAGGCAGAACCCGGAATCTCAGCCACTCCGGTATGGTAATCCTTGGAATTGCCGCGCATCAGAGAAACAAGATAGCGGTTCAGGAAATCATCCGCCTTGATGTTGCCTTCTACCTGCTCCATCGCCTGGGCGCTGAGCAGAGAATAGAGCGATTTATAATAATCTACCAGTTCCTTGAGCGAATCTACATCATCGGGCTGCGAATCGATAAGCTGGCGGATGCGCGACGGATAATACATCGTTTCGTGCTTGAGCGTAGACAGACAGTTGTCGAGCACGGAATTGGAGATATGAAGCTTATCGTTCTCATATTCAGCCCTATGCAGCTCATCGGTCATCAGCTCCAGTTTCAGGGATTCCTGCTCAGCCTCGTCGGTACGCTTAGCCTTGGTCTGTTCTATCATGGCAAACCGGTAGCTCAGCACGTGGCGGTAATAGAGCAGATAATAAGCCAGCGGCAACTGCAGCAGCAACAGGATGAGCAGCACCACGGCCACGGTCTTGGAGTTCTCGCTCTGCTGCATGGTGTGCACGTAATTATCGAGCGTATTATCGGCACTTATCTCGCGGAACAGCTGGGTATAAACCTTGTTGTTGCTCTGGTAGAGCGACCATTGGTGCAACGCCAGGGCAGCCACGGCACACTCGTTTCTCAGGTCCAGGATGACGTGATAATTGGTTGGCAGTCCGGAGCGTATCCAGGAGAGTTCTGCCGCCATTCCCACCTCCGGATGAGCCACCATGAGATACTTGCCGTCGGGATACTTCGATAGATAGAACGCGTTGAGATAATGGCGCGAAGAATCGGCAAAGGCAAGGGTACGCTGGTAGGTACGGTTGATATTGCTGAAGTAGGCACTATCTGCAAAATCGTCGGCACGCTGGAGATTGGCATCTACGTTCGTCTTGAGATGATTGTGGCGCTGGCGGATGCCGTTGGTCTTCTTTGCCTCACAAGGCTGGACCGAAGCCGACAGCAGCACGAAGAGCATGATGATGCTCAGAAGCTGATGAGTTCGGCGGGCGATGCCCTTAGGCAGACGGAAACTGAAGCGGCTCCCCTCGCCCAACTTGCTTTCTGCCTTGATCTGGCAGCCGGCAAAGAGCGAACTCACCTTCTTATATTTCTCGATGATGCCCTTGCAGTTGAGCAGTCCGAAGCCGTGACCGCCCGTATAGGTCCGGTCGAAGACATGCGCCAGCTGCTCCTCGTCCATACCCTTTCCGGTATCAGAGATGCTGATTTCCACGAAGTCAGAAACCTTGGCGCTAATGGTTACCTTTCCGCCTTCGGGTGTAAACTTGCGGGCATTATCGGCTATGGTATTGATCATGAAGAGCGTAAGGATGCGGTCGGCCTTGACCACGGCATCTGTAGGTTCTACATCGAGTATCACGCCCTGCATCTGGAAGCTCATCTTGCCCTTGCTTACAATATCGAAAAGCTGCTGGAGCGGGAAACTTTCGATACGCAGGCTGAGTGAGCCCTGGCGCATCTGAATCCACTCCGTAAGCACGTTGTTATATTGGTTAATCTTATCTGTGAGTTCGGCGATATACTGGTAACGTTCCTGCCGCACCTCATCGCTTTCGCCTTCTTCGGAGAGTCGGTTTACCTCGTGAATCATGCGGTCGATGAAAGGCGTAATGCTGTTTACGAGCGAAATCTTAGCCCGTTGTTCGAGATTGCGTTTCTTGTTTTCTTCGATATGCAGTCGGGTTACGTTCAGTTCATCCTGAACCTCCTCCTGCTTATCTTTTAATTCGTTGATTTTCTTAGTGTTACTTTCGCTCCATTCACGCAAAGGTGCAAGCAGTTCATCCATCGACTGGTTCTTCATCTTCTTGCGCTTCATGCGGTCGAAAACGTAGAGCAGAACCACCACGAGCACAATCATCGCCACCACGGCAGCAATCATCAGGTTGAGCTGCTGGGCGTTCTCGTCGAGTGCCGCGGCACGTGCCTCCAGCTGGCGGTCCTGTCGCGAACGGTCCTGCAAATCCAGATAGATATTGCGGTTGTAATCGCTCTGCTGCTTATCATCTATAGCCGAATAAACCAGGCAGAGTCTTTCACGTATCGACGCTACGAGGTCGGGTGCCTGCTCTATCGCCTTGTTGTCGTTCAGGGCATGATTCAGGCAGTCGAGCGCCGAAGAATAATCATGGATATCCCAGAAACATTCAGCCAGCGTACGGTTGGCTCCGGCAGTCTGATAAACATCTCCGTAGCTCGAAAAGATGTTGAGGGCACGCTGGGCAAAGTTGCCTGCCAGCAGATTGTTTGGCATCTGCTCGATGTTGAGATACTGGAAGGCAGGCAGGTTGTTGCGTATGAGGAATTCGCTCACCTCTCCTTTTCTGAGGTGCTCGCTAATAGACTGCAGGGCGTTAGCCTGCCAGTAAGGATAAGGATGGGCAGGGTCGCTAGCCAACATGTAGCAACTGATCAGCCGGTCGAATTCCGCCTGATTGATTTCGTTTTCGGTTCCCTTGACGATAGCTCCGCCCGAACCTATATTATAAAGATAATTGAGATATTGTGCCGAATCCTGTTCCAGCTCATCTGGGTCCAGACGGTTAAGCTCCTGAAGCATCGGCTCGTCTAAGCCCACATAATAAAAATAGGTGGCGGCCACAATACTGAATTCAGATTTCGCATAAATCACACGTTTGCTTTCCCTTGGGGGCATGGAATTCACCTCTTCGCGAATTCTGCGCAAACGCCTCATCGCCTTTTCGCGATAAGCATAAAAATCTTTGTTGTGCGATTCTCTCTGGCAGAGTCGCATGTTCTGAACATCGGCAATAGCGAGTTCTATCTGATTATCGCTCTCCTCTTCAACTTTCCTCAGCCATCCCTTGGCACCCTTGTAATCCATCTTGGCTATACAGACGAAGGCAAGGTTGTTATAGGCTTCGGCACGGCCTGAGGAATAATCTTCTGAAAGCTTCAAAGCCCTCTCAGCCAGCACTTTAGTAGAATCGAGATTGCGATAATGATAAGCATAGGATTGCTCGTTCAGCTCATCTACCCTTGCCTTATTCGCAGGAGAACAAGCTGAAAGAAAAAGAGTCGCCACCACCAGAACTGATGATGGCGACATGAAAAAGAAAGATGCTGAAATTTGCATCTCAGATGAAAAATATTCTAAATTATGCGCGAGCCTTCGCGATGTAACCGAGAGCCTCCTGACACTTGGCTGTGATGGCAGCCCAGTCGCCAGCAGCAACTGTCTCCTTAGGGAAGAGCTTAGAGCCCATACCTACGCAGAGAACGCCAGCCTTGATCCAAGGAGTAAGATTCTCCTCTGTTGGCTCTACGGCACCTGTTACCATGATGTTGCTCCAACGCAAAGGTGCCATTACGTTCTTGACGAATGAAGGACCGCCTACGTTACCTGCTGGGAATACCTTGGTTACGTCGCAACCGGCAGCCTGAGCATTATTGATTTCAGTTACAGAACCGCAACCTGGTGAATAAGGAACCAGACGACGGTTGCAAACTGGAGCAATCTCTGGGTTGAAGTTAGGACCTACGATGAAGTTAGCGCCGAGCTGGAGATACAGAGAAGCTGTACCGGCATCAACAACTGTACCTGCACCCAAGATCATCTCAGGACAAGCCTTGTCGGTCCACTTTACCAACTCTCCGAAAATCTCGTGAGCGAAGTCACCACGGTTAGTAAACTCGAAAACACGTACGCCACCCTCGTAACAAGCCTTGATGACGTTCTTGCAGATTTCAACATCCTTATTGAAGAAAACAGGTACCATACCAGTCTCTTTCATAGCTGCCATAACCTGCATTTTGCTAAACTTTGCCATTATCTTATATGAATTAATAATGAATAGTTTATAGTTTATAAGAGCTACGCCGTAAGCAAGACTGCCTATAAACTATCAACTATAAACTATAAACTTTAAACTATAATTATCTCTGAACTCGACCATTAGCGTTACCGCCAGCCAGGCTCTCTACCTCGTCAGCAGAAACCAGGTTGAAATCGCCAGGGATAGTATGCTTCAAAGCAGAAGCAGCTACCGCAAACTCAAGAGCCTCGCCCTGAGTCTCCTTAGTAAGAAGACCATGGATCAGACCACCAGAGAAAGAGTCGCCACCACCAACGCGGTCGATGATAGGGTTGATGTCGTAGTGCTTGCTCTGATAGAACTCCTTACCATCATAGATAAGGGCCTTCCAGCCGTTATGTGTAGCAGAGAGAGATTCGCGGAGAGTAGAAACAACATATTTGAATCCGAACTCCTTCATCATGCCCTTGAAGATTCCGTAGTAACCCTCAGCATCAGTCTTACCGCCCTCTACGTCAGCATCTGGCTTGAAGCCCAGGCAGAGCTGAGCATCTTCCTCATTACCGATGCAAACATCAACATACTGCATCAGAGGACGCATAACAGAGATAGCCTTCTCTGAAGTCCAGAGCTTCTTGCGGAAGTTGAGGTCAACAGAAACAGTTACGCCGTGACGCTTAGCAGCCTCACAAGCCAACTTGGTAAGCTCAGCAGCCTTGTCGCTGATAGCTGGAGTAATACCGCTCCAATGGAACCACTGGGCACCCTCCATAATCTTGTCGAAATCGAAATCAGATGGGTCAGCCTCAGCAATTGCGCTGTGTGCACGGTCGTAGATTACCTTGGATGGACGCATAGAAGCACCAGTCTCGGCATAGTAGAGACCTACGCGGTCGCCACCACGAGCGATGAACTCTGTGTTAACGCCGTAACGACGGAGACCGTTGACAGCAATCTGACCGATCTCGTGCTTAGGGAGTTTAGATACGAAGTAAGCATCATGACCATAGTTAGCCAAGCTTACAGCTACGTTAGCCTCACCACCACCAGGGATGATGCGAAGTGATTCACTCTGGATGAAACGATCATTGCCTTCTGGTGATAAACGAAGCATGATCTCGCCTAATGTTACAATTTTTGCCATGTTTGATAGTTTTAATTTTTTTGTTTTTATTTTGTTTGTTATGAGTAACAAATTAAATTCCACTTTTCAGTAGAGAAATGAAGTTCAATTATCAGTTGTCGTTCAATTTCGAGGGCAAAAATAACCATAATTTCTCGAATAACGAAATAAAATCGCATTTTTTTTTGTTTTTCGTGCAAAAAAGTTGCTGTGTCTTCGCACAATTCAAAAAATTGTTGTATATTTGCGGCAAAATTCGTACTTGTGGTCGCACACAACAGAATTGCTTAATACTAATTGTGGTCTGTGCACAGCTAGGAAGTACCTGCGACGTTTTATCTATCGTAGCCCCCAGAAGAGGCTCCTTATATAATAAGTACACGCGAGGCAACCAGACCCGTAATGCTAAAAAACAATGGCCGAAAAAATCAGAATCAAGGATATTGCCGAGAGAGCTGGCGTATCCGTTGGAACCGTAGACCGAGTTCTGCACGACCGCCCAAACGTGTCGAAAACTGCACGCGACAAGGTCGAGAAAGCCCTCAAGGAAATGAATTATCAGCCTAATGTGTACGCCAGCGCTCTGGCTTACAACAAATCCTATACCTTCTACCTGCTGATTCCGAAACATGAATCGGAGGCTTACTGGGAGGAAATAGAGGAAGGCGCAAAAAAATGTGAAGATATCCGACGTGACTTCCATATCGATGTAGAGATTCGTTTCTATGAGCGTTCCACCGAGGAATCGTTCCGCGAAGAAGGCAACAAGATTCTTGAGGCCAGTCCGGAAGGAGTTATCGTGGTGCCTTCATCGCTCGACGTGACCCGCGAGTTTACCGAGGCGTTGCATCACAAAGGCATCCCGTTCATCCTGCTCGACTCCTACATGCCCGATCTGCGTCCGCTCTCTTTCTTCGGCCAGGATTCGTTCTGTTCGGGTTTCTTCGCAGCCAAGATGCTGATGATGCTTGCCGCAAAGGAAGATGAAATCATGCTCATGAGGCAAACCAAAGACGGAAGAGTGGTCAGCAAGCAGCAGGATAACCGAGAGGTAGGATTCCGCCATTACATGCACGACCACTTCCCTAACGTGAAGATTACCATGCTCGACCTGCCGTTGAGCGGCACACGTGCAGAATTCGCCAAAATGCTGGAGAAGTTCTTTGCCGAGCATCCGAACATCCACCATTGCATCACCATGACTTCGAAGGCGCACATCGTGGGCGACTTCCTGCTGAAAACCAACCGCCGCGACGTTCAGATCATGGGCTATGATATGGTAGAGAAAAATGCCCGCTGTCTGCGCGAAGGAAGCATCTCTTTCCTCATCGCCCAGCACGCCTACATGCAGGGTTACTCCTGCGTAGACACGCTCTTCCAGGCCATCGTGCTGAAGAAGAAAGTTACGCCGGTAAACTATATGCCTATCGAGCTGCTGATGAAGGAAAACGTAGATTTCTATCGCAGAACCCAGCTCTAAGGCTATCGGGCAGAACAGGGTTTCCGCATGGAAGACAATTCATACAGAAACAGTATAAATTATAAACAATAAATAAAAGACAGACTACGTATGGAACAATCAAGTTTTATCAAGATTAACCCTGCCGACTCGGTAGTGGTTTGCTTGCGCCCTATGAAGAAGGGTGAAACGATTGAAGTAGATGGCAAGACCATCACATTATTGCAGGATACTCCTGCAGGACACAAGGTGCTCATCAACGATGCTGCCGAGGGTACAGATATCCTGAAGTATGGCTACCCTATCGGTCATGCAAAGACCGGTCTCAAGGCGGGCGAATGGGTAAACGAGAACAACCTCAAGACCAATCTTGCCGGTACGCTCGAATATACCTACAACCCGGTTAACGAGCAGCTGAACATCGCTAAGGAAAACCGCACCTTCATGGGCTACGTTCGCAAGAATGGCGAAGTAGGCGTAAGAAACGAAGTATGGGTAGTTCCTACCGTGGGCTGCGTTAACGGCGTGGCTGAGAAACTGGTGGAACTCCTCAAGAAAGAAACAGGCTGCGAAGGCATCGACGCCATCCACGCATGGCACCACAACTTCGGTTGCTCACAACTCTCGGGCGACCATGAGAATACCCGCAAGGTGCTTCGCGATATCTGTCTGCATCCTAACGCAGGTGCCGTGCTCGTTCTCTCGCTCGGCTGCGAGAACAACCAGCCAGATGATTTCATGAAGATGCTCGGCGACTATGATCACGACCGCATCAAACTTCTTGTAACACAGAAGGTTGAAGGCGATGAGCTCGAGGAAGGCATGAAGATTCTGCGCAACCTCTATGCCCAGGCTAAGGAAGACAAGCGCGAGGAAGTTCCGGTAAGCAAGCTGCGCGTAGGTTTGAAGTGTGGCGGTTCTGACGGCTTCAGCGGAATTACAGCCAACCCATTAGTAGGTGAATTTAGCGACTGGCTCGTAGCTCAGGGCGGTACAAGCATTCTCACAGAGGTACCGGAAATGTTTGGCGCAGAAACCATTCTGATGAACCGTTGCGAAAATAAGGAACTCTTCGACAAGACCGTTCACCTGATTAATGACTTCAAGGAATACTTCCTGAGCCATGGTGAGCCAGTTGGCGAGAACCCTTCTCCAGGTAACAAGGCAGGTGGTATTTCTACCCTCGAAGATAAGGCTTTGGGTTGCACCCAGAAGTGCGGCCGTGCTCCGGTAAGCGGCGTGCTCCAGTATGGCGACCGTCTGGAGACAACCGGTTTGAACCTGCTTTCAGCTCCTGGTAACGACCTTGTAGCAGCCACAGCTCTGGCTTCAGCAGGTTGCCAGCTCGTTCTCTTCACCACAGGTCGCGGAACCCCATTCGGAACCTTCGTGCCAACGATGAAGATTTCTACCAACAGCAATCTGGCAAAGAACAAGCCAAACTGGATTGATTTCAACGCCGGCGCTCTGGTAGAAGGTGTAGAAATGAAAGACTTGGTAAGCAAGTTTATTGATAAGATTATAGCCGTAGCAAGTGGCGAGGAGGCTCGCAACGAGTATAATGGCTATCGTGAAATCTCCATCTTCAAGAATGGAGTAACTCTTTAATTAAGAAGGAAAAAAGAAGTATGAGTAACAAAAAAGGTTTGCTGGCGTTGTCGCCATTATTTTTGCTGATTGTCCTCATCGTGGCTTTTACCGTATATTCGGTAGACAGCAGCCATCAGGACACCAGCCTCTCGCTCACAGTAGCGTTCATGATTTCGAGCATTTATGCCGTGGCTATTTCCGGCGGAATGCCTGTCAGGAAACGAGTGGACACATACAGCAAGGGTGCCGGCGCCAACAACCTGATGCTCATGCTCTGGATTTACGTGCTGGCTGGCTCGTTTGCCGCATCAGCCAAGGCGATGGGAGCCGTTGATGCAACCGTCAACCTGGCGCTCAGCATCCTGCCAGCCAGTATGATTCTGCCAGGACTCTTCCTGGCTGCCTGCTTTATCTCCGTATCTATCGGAACAAGTGTGGGAACCGTAGTGGCTCTGGTTCCGATAGCCGCCGGACTGGCCCACTCGATGGATGCTAACGTAGGCATGATGACCGCCATCATCGTAGGTGGCGCTTATTTCGGCGACAACCTCTCGTTCATCTCCGATACGACGGTTGTTGCTACGCAGACACAGAACTGCAAGATGAGCGATAAGTTCAAGGTCAACTCCATGATTGTGGTTCCGGCCGCCGTACTCGTACTCATCGCCTATTCTGTCATGGGAGTCGGTCTTCAGGCCCCAACCCACATCAACGAGGTAGAATACATGAAAGTATTGCCGTACCTCATCGTCCTCGTTACCGCTATTGCCGGCATGAATGTAATGGCTGTTCTCACCCTGGGCACCCTACTCTGTGGCGCCATCGGCATAGGCAGTCATCTTCTGGGTGCCTCCGGAAGCTACGACCTCTTTGGCTGGTTCTCAGCCATGGGCAACGGCATTATCGGCATGGGCGAACTCATTATCATCGCCATGATGGCAGGTGGTATGCTCGAAATCATCCGCGAAAACGGCGGAATCGATTTCATCATCAACAAGATTACAGCCCACGTAAACAGCAAGCGTGGAGCCGAACTTTCTATCGCCGCCCTCGTTTCGATGGTAAACATCTGTACAGCAAATAATACGGTAGCAATTCTGACAGTAGGAAATATTTCGAAAAAGATAGGCGACCGGTTTGGCGTAGACAACCGCAAGGCAGCCAGCATTCTCGACACCTTCTCATGCATGGTTCAGGGATTGATTCCTTATGGCGTGCAGATGCTCCTGGCAGCCGGTCTGGCCAATCTCAGTCCGATGGACATTCTTCCTTATCTCTACTATCCGCTGGCGATAGGTGTGGCAGCCCTGCTGGCCATCCTCTTGCGCTATCCTAAGAGATACAGTTAGGAAGACGTCTAAAAATCAGAGGAGGGTCTCCTTCTGCGTTAGAGATTTCTTGACAGGAAGAACAAAACTTTATTATTGACTATTAATAAGAACAAGGCATATGAATTTTCTTCAGCGCAACCTTTTTACAAAGCTCCGTGCCGACAATTTCGGCATCAAGGAAGAAATGGAACCGATGACTACCTTTAAGAAGAAAAAGATAGCTCAGATGCTCAAGAATGTGAATGATGTTCCTGCCGGAGAGGTGAAGATGAACAACAGTTTTCTGAACCGACGGCTCAACAAGATTCAGGAAGATGAACGCCACGCCATCGATACCTCTATCGAGACCATTTATCTGCTGCGCATCATCGTGGCAAACGTAAATGGAATGCTGGCTAACGGAATCAATCTCAGAGGAATCATTCAGTTGGGAGACTACCTGAGAACCCGAGGCGACAAGGTAGATTTCGTGAAACTGGAGAAGTGGCTTGCCAAGCTCCGCATCCAGCGCATCGCCCAGCTGGAAGGAAGCGTGCTCATCACCTTCTTCGATTTTGAACAGGACGAAATCCCGTTCGTTCATCACATAGAAAGAGGCGCCTACAAGCTGACGCTCCGTTCGCTCTACTATAATATCATGGACCAGCAGGCCATTCAGTTTGAGCAGACCAGCAGCGGCTTTGTACGCACCACGGGGGGAACTATGCGCAAGAATCTGCGCCGCAGCATGCGCTATCTGCAATACGCTCCGATAGAAACCATGAGCAATTTCATGAACAATTTCTTCCGTTCATTATCTGAGATTGAAGAATAAATTTCAGTAAGGATTGAAGGGGTTAACCTGGGATTCATCAGGACGAAGAGTAAAATATCTATAAAATTAATCTCTTAGTAGTACGATTTTCATCTGATTTTCGTATCTTTGCATCTATGAAAAAGTTATTTATCTCTATTATAGCATCCATTATTGCCTTGGGAGCCCATGCCCAGGTGCAATGCGAAGACACTTGTCGGCACGTTCACGGCATCGACTTGAGTCATTATCAGGGCAACGTGTTCTGGGAAACCGTGGGCGACAACTCTAAGATGGCTTACGTTTATCTGAAAGCTACCGAGGGCGGAACCAACATCGACAGCAAATACAAGAAGAATATCGACCTGGCTCATCGCTACGGAATGAAAGTAGGTTCTTATCATTTCTACAGACCCCGCATCCCACAGCAGACGCAGCTGGAAAATTTCATGGCCCAATGCCGTCCGGGAGATCAGGACCTCTTGCCTATGATTGATGTGGAGACGAAAAGCGGCATGAATACAGAAGAATTCTGCGATTCGCTCTTTAAGTTTCTGCATCTCGTAGAGAAAGCATACAAGCAGAAACCCCTCATCTATACGGGAGCCAATTTCTATGACAACTATCTTCTGGGCAAGCTCGACAGCTACAAGCTGATGATTGCCCAGTATACGAAGCACATCCCTGTATTGCGCGATGGTAGAGATTTCGAAATGTGGCAATATACGGGTAAGGGCAGACTCAACGGAATAAACGGCTATGTTGACAAAAGCCGTTTCATGGGGCGCCACAAGCTCAGAGAAATCAGATTCAGACATCGATAGTACTTTAAACCTTGAACTTGGAACTTGATGATTAGCTTCAAGGTAAAGAGTGGATAAGGTCTGGAAGTAGAGAAGCATGAATTATATAAGTAAATTAATAAACACAAAATAGAATTATGGCAATTATAAAATGTCCGGAATGCGGACGACAAATTAGCGATAAAGCACCTACCTGCCCTAGTTGCGGAGTAGAAATAGCAGGCAAAATTACCAAATGCCCAAATTGTGGCGAGATTTATTTCAGCAACCTGGAAATGTGTCCTAACTGCCATGAGCTGAATCCTTCGCTCACAAGAATGACGCCTCCGGCAGGAATGAGCCAGCAGACTCCTGCCAGCCAGGCTTCTATGACTCAGCAGCAAGAAGCTGAAAACGCAGCCAGACAGAATGCAATCAGACAAGAAGAAATCCGCCGTCAGGAGGCTCTCAGACAGGACGCTCTCAGGCAGCAGGCTCGTCCTCAGACACCTGTCAGAACAGCAACACCTCCTACTCCACCCGTTCCTCCGGTTCGCCCACAGCAATCTAATTCTCAGAACGGCGGAAACGGCGAGGGAACCCAGGAAAAGAAAAAAAGCAACCGTGGCGTCATCATCATCTCTCTTATTTTCGCCTTCCTCGTTTGTGGCATTTTCTACTATTTCTATGATAGTGCCAATAAGAATAAGGAACTGGAAGCTTACGAGTATGCGATGCAGAGTAGCGACCCGATGGTTCTGCAGAGTTACCTAGATACTTACAAAGATGCTGACGAGGCGCATCGTGATTCCATCATGGCTCACCTCGAACTTCTGAAACAGACCGATCAGGACTGGACCAACGCCGTAGTAAGCGGTTCGAAAGAGGCCCTGCAGGCTTATCTCGACAAATACCCAGACAGTCCACACAAGCAGGAGGTTTTGAACAAGATAGATTCCATCGACTGGAATGTGGCCAAGAATGCTGATAATGTAGAAGCTTACCAGGCTTATCTCGCCGCTCATGCTGACGGTTCGCATATCGAAGAGGCTGAGAATGCGATGAAGAAAGCCAAGAGCAGAGATTTGCAGCCAGAAGAGAAAGATATGGTAAGCAGTCTGTTCCGCCATTTCTTCCAAAGCATCAATACCCGCGATGCTGATGGTTTGCAGGCTTCATGCGAGGACATTCTCTCTTCGCTTCTGGGTAAGAATTCTGCTACCAAGGCAGATGTTGTTACCTTTATGAATAAGCTTTATAAGGAAGATGTGACCAACCTGAACTGGTTCCTCACAAACGATTATAAGATTAAGAAGCGCGAGGTGGGTGACGAAGATTATGAATATCAGGTTCAGTTCTCAGCACGTGAGGAAGTTCAGCTTACCGACGGTACTAAGAAAACCAACCATTTCAAAATCAACGCAACCGTTTCGCCAGACGGCAAGGTTTCTGCGTTCAACATGTCGAAGATTAATGCCGCAGAATAGAATAAAAAAAGCCCTGCAAGATTAAATAGAATAAAAAAACGCCCTGCAAGATCAGGAACTTCATTTCTGAATGTTCCCTTCTTGCAGGGCGTTTCTTTTTACCTTCATGTTTCGGGAAAGGTCTCATGTCCGAGAACCCGTTCCCTTCTTTTAGAAATTACTTTGCATCCTTCATCTGACGGAGCAAATCTTTCTGCTTATCATTCAACCCGGTTGGCAACTTCACGTTGTAAGTAATCATCAGGTCGCCAAAGGTTCCGTCACCTCGGTCGTATCCTTTTCCGCGAACACGAACCTTCGTGCCATTCTGCGTTTCCGGCTTAATCTTCAGTTTGATTTTAGAACCATTACTCAATTTAATGATTCCTTCGCCGCCCAGCAGAGCCGTATAAAGGTCGATATTCACATTCATGTTCATTTCGCCGTTATTGGCACGACCATTCTGGCCGCAACCGCCGCCACAACCACCAGTACCGAAATCAGCACCAGCTCCGTAGCCAGCCCCATTAAAGCCGCTACCATAACCGGCAGAACCATTAAAACCGCCAAAATTGCCAGAACCGAATCCTTCAGCAGACTGCTGGCTTCTGCCACGACCTCCGAAGAGATTTTCGAAGAAGCTGGAGAAACCTCCGCCTCCGCCAAACTGGCTGAAGTCGAAACCCTCGAATGGATTTCCCCCTGCTCCACCATAGCTTCCGGAACCGCCTGCACCACCAGCTCCGCCGAAACCGCCGAATGCATCAGCATTCTTCCATTGTTCGCCATACTGGTCGTATTTAGCACGCTTATCTGGATCAGAAATCACCTCATACGCCTCGTTCAGCGCCTGGAACTTAGCCTTCGCCTTCGGGTCGTTAGGGTGCAAATCTGGGTGAAACTGTTTTGCACGTTTACGATACGCAGCTCTCACATCCTTCTGCGGAATGTTCTTGTCTACGCCGAGAATCTTGTAATAATCAACAAATGCCATATTATAAAACCTCCTATTTTTTAGTTTTTAAAAAATATCCAACAAAAAGTATGCCTATTTAAGTTCTTTTTTGTACTTTTGCAGAGAAAATAAGAAACAGAGCTCAACTGATGGGCTTTCATTACTCAAAAGATATACATTAATTAATATGAAACAATTATTTGCTGCGCTTCTTCTGGCGCTAACTTTCAATTCACAAGCGATGGCACAACAACGTACCGTAAAACTGAGAGTGATAGAGACAAGCGATGTGCACGGCTCTTTCTTCCCTTACGATTTCATCAACCGTAAGCCAAAAGCAGGAACCTTGGCGCGCGTTTCTTCCTACGTCAATAATCTGCGAAAAGACTACAAGGATAACCTCATCCTCTTGGAGAATGGCGATATTCTGCAGGGACAGCCTACCTGCTATTATTATAATTATGTAAACACAGAGGCTAGAAACGTGGCTGCCGATGTGGTCAACTACATGAAGTATGATGCGCAAGTATTTGGCAATCATGATGTTGAAACGGGTCATCCAGTTTACGACAAATGGATAAAAGAACTCAATTGCCCAGTTCTTGGTTCCAACATCATCAGCACTTCTACAGGCGAGCCATACGTTAAGCCTTATCTCATCCTGAACCGCGAGGGCGTGAAGGTGGCTGTCTTGGGAATGATTACTCCTGCCATTCCAAACTGGCTCACGGAGAATCTCTGGAGCGGACTGAAATTTGAAAATATGGTAACTAACGCCCGCAAATGGGTGAAGTATCTCCAGGAGAATGAAAAACCGGATGTTATCATCGGCCTCTTCCACAGCGGAAAAGACGGAGGCATTCAGACTGCCGAATATGATGAAGACGCCTCTATCAAGGTGGCAAAAGAAGTGCCGGGCTTCGATCTCGTTCTCTTCGGCCACGACCATACGCGCGACAACGAAACCGTAACCAATACTGATGGAAAGCAGGTGGTTTGCCTGGATCCTGCCAACAACGCCATTAGCGTGGCTGATGCTGAAATAACCCTCACACTCAACAAGAAAAAGGTGAACGGAAAGAAGCAGCTGGTGGTAACTGACAAAAAAGTGACAGGCAAGATTGTGGATGTGACAGATTGTCCTATCGACGAGGATTTCATGAAGACTTTCGAACCTCAGATTGCAGAAGTAAAGAAATATGTGGGCAAGCAGATTGGCAACTTCAAGACGACCATCTACAGCCGCGACCAGTTCTTCGGCAGTTCTGCCTTCAACGATTTCATCCTCAACCTCCAGTTGCAGATTACAAAAGCCGACATTTCGTTCAACGCTCCTCTTCAGTTCAACGCGGTTCTGAAAGCCGGCCCAATCTATGTGAGCGATATGTTCAATCTCTATAAATATGAGAACCAGCTCTACGTAATGCGCATGACGGGCGAAGAAATCAGAAAGCATCTGGAAATGAGTTACGACCTCTGGGTGAACACCATGAAGAGCCCCGACGACCATCTCCTGCTGCTCGATGAGAAGACCGTTGGCGACCAGCAACGCCTCGGTTTCAAGAATCTCTCGTTCAACTTTGATAGTGCTGCGGGAATCGATTACGAAGTTGACGTAACCAAGCCAGATGGCGAGAAGGTGAAGATTCTGCGCATGAGCAACGGCGAACCTTTCGATGAGAAGAAATGGTACAAGGTAGCCGTTAACAGCTATCGTGGAAATGGCGGCGGCGAACTCCTTACCAAGGGTGCCGGAATCCCGAAAGACAGTCTTGAAAGCCGAATCATCTATCGCAGCAAGCGCGACCAGCGCTACTATCTGATGGAAGAAATTGAAAAGATGGGAACGGTTGATGCAAAACCAAACAACAACTGGAAGTTTGTGCCGGAAGCATGGACCAAGCCAGCTGCCCAGCGCGATTTCGAATTGCTGTTCGGTAAGAAGAAATAGTTCCTCGGAACGCTTCTGGAAAAGCATATTATAAAGTTCAAAGTAAAAAAGTAAATAAGTTCAAAATAAAGAATGAAGTATTGGTTTATATTTTGTAAGACTGATCTCTTGCTCGAAAAGAAAGAAGACGGAACCTATACGATTCCTTGTTCAGAAGAGAGTCCAATCCCAACAAAGCCTTGGACTCACATTCTCAACATTACCCCGATGGAAGACGGAACAGAGGTGAAGACCTTCACCATTCCTGAGCCCGTTACCGGCAATCCGAAGTACGAAATGTGCGGCTTGCGCCCTAGTTTCTACAAACTCTCTCCTGCCCTTTACCAGAAAGCAGGAAAGTGTCAGGAACTCAACTATTGGGATATGAATACCCAATTCTGCGGCGTTTGCGGAGCTCCGATGAAAATGGCAACCGACATCAGTAAGAAATGTACAGAATGCGGCAAACAGGTCTGGCCTTCGCTTGCCACAGCCATCATCGTTCTGATTAAGAAAGATGATCAGGTGTTGCTGGTACACGCTCGCAATTTCAAGGGAAATTTCGACAGTCTCGTGGCTGGTTTCGTAGAGACTGGCGAGAATCTGGAAGAGGCGGTTCATCGTGAAGTAATGGAAGAAACTGGTCTGACTATCAAGAACTTGAAATATTTCGGTTCCCAGCCTTGGCCTTATCCGAGCGGTCTGATGATTGGCTTCTCGGCAGAATATGTAGACGGAGAAATTCATCTTCAGAAGGAAGAACTCTCTCGTGGTAAATGGTTTACGAAAGAGAATCTCCCTATTCTCCCAGAGAAACTTTCCATCGCCCGAAAACTCATCGACGCCTGGCTGGCGGACAAACTCTAATAATGAGGACAAACTCTAAAAGTGAGGATAAACTCTAAAAAATGATGAAAGAGAAACTTTGGAATGCAAACTACATCAAGGTGATGACTACCAACTTTCTGTTGTATTTCGCCTTCTATCTGCTCACACCTTTGCTCCCTCTCTATCTGAGCGAAAATTTTGGAGCCACGAAAGATGTGATTGGAATTGTGCTGAGCGGCTATACGGTTGCCGCCCTCATCATTCGTCCGTTCAGCGGATATGTGGTTGACAGCTTTTCGCGCAAGAAGGTTCTGATGGTCTGTCTCTCGGCCTTCGCCATCTTCTTTGCCGGCTATATTGCAGCCAGCACCATCCTGATGTTTGCCATCTGCAGAACCTTGCACGGAGGTCCGTTCGGAGCCGTAACGGTTGCCAACAGCACCTGCGCCATCGACGTTCTTCCGGCAAGTAGGAGAAATGAAGGAATAGGACTCTACGGACTGAGCAACAATTTTGCCATGGCAATTGCTCCATCCATCGGAATCTATCTCCATAATGCGGTAGACAGTTATATGATTCTCTTCTGGATAGCTTTCATCGTGGCGATTGCCTCTGTTGTGATTGCAGGAACCATCCGCCTCCCCGAAAAGGAAATCGTTAAGAACAAGGAGAAGCTTTCTCTCGACCGCTTCTTCCTGACGCGTGCCTGGCTCCTTGCCATCAACATCGCCATGTTTGGTTTCTCCTGGGGCGTTCTGAGCAATTATCTTGCAATCTACAGCAAGGAGGAACTCGGAATTACGGGTGGAACGGGCACTTATTTCGCCCTTCTTTCCATGGGTCTGTTCCTCTCAAGACTGCAAGGCAGAAAAGCCTTGAGTCAGGGCAAACTTACCCAGAATGCGGCCGAAGGAATGCTGCTTTCGCTTGTTGGTTTCATCATCTTTGTTGCCGTCAAGCACCCGGTAGCCTATTATCTTTCGGCTTGTCTTATCGGCCTGGGCAACGGTCATCTTTACCCAGCCTTTCTCAACATGTTTATTAATGTGGCTCGTCACGACCAGCGTGGAACGGCAAACAGCAGCATTCTTACAGGTTGGGATTTGGGCTTCGGAATCGGCTGTCTGCTAGGCGGAGTCGTGGCAGAACATTTCGGTTACAACGGAACATTCTGGATGGTTGCTATAGAAAATGCAGCTTCCGTTCTCCTCTTCTTTGCCGCTTCGAAACAATTCTTTGAGAAGAGACGCAGAGAATAGAAAACAGTTGATAAAGAGAAATATAAGATTATGAATAAAAAAAGAGCACTTCATCCGAGACAGAAGAAAGTCTCAGGCGAAGTGCTCTTATTTTTATCTTACTTTTCTGTTTTTAGAAAGGAAGATCATCTGCGCTACCACCCTCTGCTGCAGGAGCTGCAGGCTGAACTGGAGGGAATGCTGCAGTTGCGCCATTAGCAGGAGCTGCTGGCTGAGCAGGAGCTACTGGAGCACCTACTGGAGGAAACGCACCTGGCTGCATTCCGCCCATAGCACCAGCTACGGCGTTAGGGTCAACACGCTGGATGTTCCAGGCACGGATGCTGTTGAACCAACGGCCCTGATACTCGTGAGCATCAATATCGAAAGAAACCAGGAGTTCCTCACCACTCTGAATGTTGAACTGAGCCAGACGGTCTGCTCCGAAAACATCAAAGCACAATTTCTTTGGATACTGCTCGTGGGTTTCAATTACGAACGACTGAGCTTTCCACTCTCCTCTTGCAGAGACGCCGCTTCTTTCAGGCAAAACGGCAATAACCTTTCCTTGTAATTCCATATGATAATATTTAAAGTTTTTCCTTTGTTTAAAGGGTGTTTTTTTCTTTCTGACTGCGAAATTACTAAAAATAGTTCAAAAACTAGAACTTTTCTCCAATTATTTTTGCTTATCAGCGATATTTTTTGTATTTTTGTGCTCAATTAGGTGATATTGCCTAATTAAATTAAGGTGAAACAGAAAACAAAATAAAATTTAAATAAAATACTCATGAGATTTACAGTATCAAGTTCTGCATTGAGCAGCAAGCTCAACATGCTCGCAAAAGTGATTGGAAGCAAGAATTCGTTGCCAATCCTCGATTGTTTCCTTTTCCAAGTTGCTAACGGTGAAATGAGCATCACGGCTAGCGATAGTGATAATGTCATCAAGAGTACACTCGCTCTTACCGACCACGATGGAGAAGGTGAGTTTTGTGTGCCTAACCGCGTTATCCTCGATGCGCTGAAGGAACTGCCTGAGCAGCCTCTTCACTTCGATGTGGATGCTGCCGGAGAAGCCGTTGCCATCAAGATTGTTTACCAGAACGGTCTTTACAACTTCACAGGTCAGAGCGCAGAGGAATATCCTCGCACACAGAGCATGAACGATGCTTGCACCACCGTTTCTTTGCCTACAGAAATGCTGATCAACAACATTTCACGCTCGCTCTTCGCTACAGCCAACGATGAGTTGCGCCCTGTCATGAACGGTATTTACTTCGACCTGACAGCAGATGCTCTCGCTATCGTAGCAAGCGATGGTCACAAGCTGGTTCGCAGCAAGAACTTCACTATCAAGAGCGAATCTCCTTCAGCATTCAACTTGCCTAAGAAGCCAGCTTCTCTGCTGAAGAACATTCTGAGCAAGGACGGCGACGACGCTATCATCAAGTTTGATGACCGAAGCGCAGAAATCCAGTTTACTGACGGCGTAATGAGATGCAGGCTGATTGATGGCCGCTACCCTAACTACAACTCTGTCATTCCAAACAACCCTAACGAGGTTACAGTAGACCGCAGAGGCTTGCAGAGTGCTTTGCGCCGCGTATTGCCATTTGCAAGCGAGAGCAGCCAGCTCATCCGTTTCCACATCGAGTCAGGCCGATTCGAGGTTTCTTCTGAGGATATTGACTTCTCAACATCTGCAAAGGAACAGTTGTCTTGCGAATACAACGGCTCTCCTATCAGCATCGGCTTCAAGGGAAGCAGTCTGATGGAAATCCTGAGCAATCTCACCAGCGACAACATCATCATCCAGCTGGCAGACCCAAGCCGTGCCGGAATCATCGTACCAGCAGAACAGCCTGAGAACGAAGATATTCTGATGCTCATCATGCCTATGCTCCTTAACGACTAAAGGAGCACGGGCTTTCTCTGAAACAACAAAAAGAAAAGTATTTCTACAAAAATGAAACTCAATTTGACAAAGCCTCTGATCGTGTTCGACCTGGAAACAACGGGTCTTGACATGATCAAGGATCGTATTATACAGATTTCTTACATCAAGGTAATGCCTGATGGAACTGAAGACCGCAAGAACCTCTTCGTAAATCCTTGCAAGGAGATTCCTGCCGAAGTAGTTGCCCTTACAGGCATCAGCAACGAAGATGTAAAAGATGCGCCAACCTTCAAGCAGCTGGCTGCCACATTAGAGAAGGAATTTACCGGTTGCGATTTCGCAGGCTACAATTCCAACCACTTCGATGTACCGATGCTCGCAGAAGAATTCCTGCGTGCTGGAATCGACTTCGATTTCAACAAGTGCCGTCTCATCGATGCGCAGACCATCTTCATGAAGATGGAACGCCGTAACCTGGCTGCTGCCTACAAGTTCTATTGCGGCAGAAAGATGGAGGAAGATTTCGAAGCTCATCGTGCAGATCAGGATACAGAGGCTACTTACCGCGTGCTCATGGGCGAGCTCGACAAGTATGCTCCAGGCGTGCAGGATGAACCTGAGCGCGTGCTCAACAACAACATGGATGAACTTGCCGATTTCTCTAAGCAGAAGGATAATGTAGATTTCGCCGGACGCATCGTTTGGGAAGAAGTAAAAGACGCCCAGGGCAACGTTGTAAACGATGAGAACGGAAATCCTTTGAAGCACGAAGTATTCAACTTCGGCAAATACAAAGGATGGGATGTGGCTGAGATTCTGACCAAAGACCCGGGTTATTTTACATGGGTCTTGGGAAGCGATTTCACCAACAATACCAAGCAGGTGCTTACCCGCATCCGCCTTCGTGAATTCAACAAGAGAATGGGAAAATAATTGTTACCGGACTTTCGCAAGCAGTTGAAGAACAAACCTTGCGAAATTCGGATTTATTTCTTAACAGTTAGAAAAATTCATGTTAAAAGGAAAGAAAATCGTATTGGGCATTACGGGCTCTATTGCAGCCTACAAGTCTTGCCTCATCATACGAGGTCTCATCAAGCGCGGAGCCGAAGTGCAGGTAGTCATTACGCCTGCAGGAAAGGAGTTCATCACTCCCATCACCCTTTCGGCTCTTACGCATAAGCCTGTGGTAAGCGAATTCTTCTCGCAGCGCGATGGAACCTGGAATTCGCACGTAGACTTAGGTCTGTGGGCCGACGCCATGCTCATCGCTCCTTGCACAGCCTCTACCCTGGGAAAAATGGCTCACGGAATTGCTGACAACATGCTCATCACAACCTATCTGTCGATGAAAGCGCCTGTTTTCATCGCTCCAGCCATGGACCTCGACATGTATAATCATCCTTCTACCCAAGCCAACATGAAAACACTTCTGGGCTATGGAAATCACATCATAGAACCCGAAGTGGGATTCCTGGCAAGCGGACTGGAAGGAAAGGGACGCATGGAAGAACCTGATATTATCGTAGAATGCCTCGACAGATTCTTCGATGAACAGGCTCAGCAGAATGCAGAGACCGATGAAGCTGCATCAGAAAACTGCAAGGAAAAAGAAAGCGATAAGCTCGATTTGAAAGGCAAGAAGATCATGATTACAGCCGGACCAACTTACGAAAAGATTGACCCGGTACGTTTCATCGGCAATTATTCTTCCGGCAAAATGGGCTTTGCCCTTGCTGAAGAGTGCTGCCGTCGTGGTGCTGAGGTTACGCTGGTTACAGGTCCGGTTTCGCTCAGCTGTTCCGAAGCCATTCATCGCATCGATGTAGAAAGTTGCGAGGAAATGTATCAGGCAGCCACTAAAGCTTTTGCCTCAACCGATGCAGCCATTCTCTGTGCTGCTGTTGCCGATTTCAAGCCAAGCGAGATTGCTGACAGGAAAATCAAGCGCGAGAAAGATGATCTGGAACTCCGACTCGTCCCTACTCACGATATTGCCGCAGCCCTTGGCAAAATGAAACAAAAACATCAGCGAATTGTGGCTTTCGCCCTGGAAACCAACGACGAAGAGGCTAATGCACAGAAAAAACGCAAAAAGAAAAATGCCGATTTCATCGTGCTTAACTCTACTCGCAATCCGGGAACCACATTCCGTACGGATGACAACCAGATAACGATTATTTCTGAAGAGGGTAAGAAAGAATATGAGAAAAAACCGAAAACTGAAGTGGCTCGCGACATTATCAACGAGCTGGCTCATCTCTTGTAGTCCTATCACATCAGCCGCTCAGGAGTTGCAGGCTAAGATTACCATCAACCATGCACAGATTCAGGGCACGGAAAACCGGGTATTCGATAATCTGCAGCAAACTCTTGAGCAGTTTGTGAACGACAGGCAATGGACGAATCTTCAATTCAGGAAGAACGAGCGCATCGTGTGCAACTTCAATATCACGGTAAGCAAGTATGATAAAGACCAGAATATCTTTACCTGCAAGGCGCTCATCCAGGCCAACCGTCCCGTCTACAATTCAGCCTATACGTCCACCTTATATAATAATGTGGATGAAAACTTCACGTTCAAGTTTGCCGAGTTCGACCAGCTGGAGTTTACCGAAGAGCGGATTGACAACCAGCTAACGGCTTTGCTCGCCTACTATGCTTACCTCATCATCGGTTTAGATCTTGACAGTTTTGCGCCTAAAGGTGGTGAAGACATTCTGCAACGTTGCATGAACCTCACCAACAACGCCCAGAATCTTGATTTTCCGGGCTGGAAAGCGTTTAGTGACAACAGAAACCGGTTCGCCATCATTTCCGATTATCTCGACGGAGCCATGGAACCTTTCAGAATGCTGCAATACAACTATTACAGAAAAGGGCTCGATGAAATGGCGAATAATGTGGAACGTGGCAGAACTGAAATCACCAACACCCTGCTCCAGGATCTGAAGAAGGCACGTACGGACAGACCGCTCAGTCTGCTGCCACAAATCTGGACCGACTATAAGAAGGACGAGCTTGCTAACATCTATCAGAAACATGGCACTCAGAAAGAGAAAGAAAGCATTTATGAGCTGCTCTTCTCCATCAATCCTTCTCAAAACTCATATTGGGACAAAATCAAGGAATAAGGCTACATGCAGAATGATTCGAGGTAACTTCTCGGATGATAAAGCAAAGATTCTTCCTAGGTAGGTTAAGTTCCTTTAAAATAATAAGATAAGAAATTATGCTCAAGCAATTATACATCAAGAATTTCACGTTGATTGACGAGTTGGACATTCCTCTTTATCCAGGATTCTCAGTCATCACGGGCGAGACGGGTGCCGGAAAGAGCATCATTCTCGGAGCCATCGGACTGCTCCTGGGCAACCGTGCTGACAGCAAGGCCATCAAGGCAGGAAGAGACCGATGCGTGATTGAAGCCCACTTCGACCTGTCAAAATACGGAATGCAGGATTTCTTCGATGCTAACGATATTGATTATGATGCAGAAGACACCATCATCCGCCGCGAACTGACTGCTGCCGGAAAGAGCCGTGCCTTCATCAACGACACGCCCGTCCCCCTGAGCAAGATGAGAGAACTGGGCGAACAGCTCGTTGATATTCATTCGCAGCACCAGAACCTCCTACTGCAGAAGGAAGACTTCCAGCTTAGCGTGGTCGACATTATTGCCCACGATGAAAAGCAGAAGAAGGCTTATCTTGACGAATACAAGAACTATAAAAAGGCTAAGCAGCAGCTGGAAGACCTGAAAGCGGAAATCGCAAAGAACAGGGAGAACGAGGAATTCATGCGCTTCCAGTTTAAGGAACTGGATGATGCAAACCTGCAGGAAGGCGAACTTGAGCAACTGGAACAGGAAGCAGAAACCCTGAGCCATTCTGAAGACATCAAGACTGCTCTCTATGAAGCAGATAATGCACTCTCGGGCGAAGACGGCAGCATTCTCGACAAACTGAAGAATGCAGCCCAGCAGATTGACAACATCAAGGAGGTTTATCCGGATGTGAAGGAGGTGGCTGAACGAATGCAGAGCAGCTATATAGAACTCAAGGATATTGCCCAGGAAATAAGCGGAAGCGTTGACAATATAGAGTTTGACCCGAACCGGCTTGAAACCATCAATTCCCGGCTTGACCAGCTCTACTCGCTCCAGCAGAAATTCCATGTGGAAAATGTAGAAGAACTCATCGCCACTCGCGAGCGAATCAACGAACAGTTGCAGCACATAGATAATGGAGATGAAGACATAGAAGAGCTGGAAAAGCAAGTTGCCCTTCTGCTTGCCAAGGCTGAAAAGCTGGCTGGTGATCTGACTGCCATCCGAACGAAATCGGCAAGAAAGATAGAAGAAGAAATGAAGAAACGTCTCATTCCTCTGGGAATTCCAAACGTCCGCTTCGAAATTTCATTCTCCGCCAAGCCGCTCAGTTCAGATGGTGTTGACAAGGTCAATTTCCTGTTCAGCGCCAACAAGAGCACGCTTCTCCAGCCGGTGAGTCAGGTTGCTTCCGGTGGAGAAATCGCCCGCGTCATGCTTTCTCTGAAGGCCATGATTAGCGGAGCCGTAAAACTGCCAACCATCATCTTCGATGAAATCGACACGGGAGTAAGCGGTAAGATTGCTGAAAAGATGGCTGAAATCATGACAGAGATGGGCAACCTGAACCGTCAGGTTATTTCCATCACCCACCTGCCGCAGATTGCTTCCATGGGAACCCATCATTACAAGGTTCTGAAAGAAGAAAACGAAGAGGGAACTCTTTCTCACATGAAGGAACTCAACGAGCAGCAGCGCATAGAAGAAATCGCCCAGATGCTCAGCGGAAGCGACATTACGCCTGCTGCCCTGGCAAATGCTAAGGAGTTGCTCAATAAACACAAGCAACACAAATAAGATTATGAAAAAAATAAATATGATCATGATGGGACTGATGCTCGGAGCATCGTCCCTCTATGCCCAGCCGGGTTCGGTCCAGAAACTGGCTAAGAGCGTTTTCACCTTGACTACTTTCAATCAGAAAGGCGACATTATCGCCTCTACCCAAGGTGTTTTTATCGACAACAAGGGAACTGCTATCAGCACCTTCAAGCCATTTGTCGGAGCTGTAAAGGCTAGCGTTGTTGACGCTTCCGGCAAATCGATTCCTGTTGAGGCCATCATGGGAGCCGATGAACTCTACGATGTGGCTAAATTCCGCATCAACGCCTCTACAGTTGCTGCCCCTATCGCAACCAAGGAATCGGCTGCTGGCGACAAGGTCTGGCTGGTTCCTTATTCTATCAAGAAGCCGGCTTATCAGCAGGAGGACATCAGCAGCGTGGAGAAGTTCAAGACTACGTACAACTATTACATCTTCTCGAATAGTGCTCCCGAAAATGCAGTAGGTTGTCCGTTTGCCAACAAGAACGGCCAGGTAATCGGTCTGATGCACAGCAATGGTCAGGTAACGGCCATCGACGCCAACTACGCCAAGCAGCTGAAGGTAACCGGTCTTTCGAGTCTTGACGCAGCTCTTCGCGAAACCACCATCCGTACAGCTCTTCCTGATACAGAGAACGAAGCGATGACGATGATGACTCTAAAGAAAGGCCAGACTACAGCTGAGGAGTATGCGAAATATAGCGATGAGTTTATCAGCAAATTCCCTACTTCAGCCTTCGGTTACAAGGAGAAAGCCGCTTATCTGACGGATAAGGCAGAATATGATGCAGCTGCCAAACTGATGGAAGAAGGCATTAAGAAATCGGCTGCCAAGGATGAGGCTCATTCCAACTATGCCGACCTGATTTATCAGAAGATTATTTACAAGGGCGATTCTGTTTATAAGGACTGGACGCTTGATAAGGCAATAGCTGAGGCTCAGAAGGCATACGAAATCAAGGCTCAGCCTATTTACCGCCATCAGGAAGCGCAGATTAATTTTGTAAAGGGTGAGTATCAGAAAGCTTACGATACTTTCATGGATTTGACCAATACTTCACTTCTCAGCGGCGAACTCTATTTTGAGGCTGCCCAGGCTAAGAAGAATCTCAAGGCTCCTGCCAAGGAGATTGAAGTTTTGCTCGATAGTGCGGTAAGCGTTGGAAGCAAGACCGGAATGGTTGCGAATTACTATCTGGCTCGTGCAGAATTTCTGAAGGAGCAGGGTGAATTCCGCCGCGCTATTCAGGATTATAATATGTACGATTCCATTGCCCGTCCTGTTTCGCCAGCCTTCTTCTACACCCGTTACCAATGCGAAACCAAGTTACGCATGTGGCAGCCAGCCCTGCTTGATATTGCCCGCACCTGTTACCTGGCTCCTAAAGAGCCTACATATTTTGCAGAATGGGCAAGTCTTGACTTGCGTGTAAAGCGTTATGATGAAGGAATCAGCGCAGCCACCCATTGCATAGAGTTGGCTCCTGAATATGCTGACGGTTACCTTCTCTTAGGTCTGCTCCTGAAGGAGAAAGGAAATAAGGAAGAGGCCATCAAGAACCTGAAGAAAGCCCAGGAACTCGGCGATTCCCGCGCTGGAGAATATCTCAAGAAAATGAAGTAATTTTTTAGTAATAAGTAAGAAAGTCCGTAGGCATTTTAACAGAACGCCTACGGACTTTCTTTTACATTTTAGTCATGTGGTAACCCAGCATTTTTAGCTCTACGGCTATTCCCATGAGGAACATCTGGTGAAGGGCGGCAACGAAACCACGGAAGGCTTCCTCGCTTCCAGGCTGCAGATTCAGATGAATCAGCTTGCTGTAAGAGCGCGAAGCACATTCTGCAACCACATTCGTAACAGCCTTATGCGCTTCCTCATTCAGCAGCAGAACCTTTTCGCAGATGTAATCGTCCATGTGGTCGAAATCTATTCTGTCACGAAGATATTCATAATGATTCTCTACCTTGCTGTAGAGTTCCCAATCCTCATCCCAATACTTGGCAAGCGCCATTCCTACATACATGATCCAACCCAATGAAACCGTAGGATATTTAGCAAACTCGCGAATCGCATCAGGCAGATAACTCTCGCCTACTTTCTGCCACAGCTCTTCCAAATCCGGAGCTTCCGGCAAATGAGCATCTACCTTATCAATACTCAGCAGATATTGATAAAGATCTTCCTTGAAAATCGCTTCAAAATTCTTTTTCTCTTCCATTTATCTTTTCTTTTCTAATATTTTTTTACTGAACTCTGCAAACCCTGATTCCTATCTGCACCGGATGTTTATGCATGTAAGTATAAAGCGTCATCGGTTCATCAATCACCTTCTTGTGAATGCTGCTGGCATTGAGCAGATGCAATCCGTCTTTGTGCCAGGAAGCAATACCGATGTGGGTCGTGTCGAGCCCCTTCTTGTTGGTAATGATGGCGATAATGTCACCATCGTGAATAGCGTTGCGGAAAACTGCCGTGTTGGCAATCTTGCCCTTCGGAACATAACGGTAACGCTTGCCGTTCACACTCTGTTCCAGTTTTCTGATTCCCGATTTCCATTCCGGATGAGCCTTAAGCATCTTATAGCTCGAAACATGCGTACTCATCCAGTTGATGTTCACGGTCTGAACAGCCGAGAAAGGAGGATTGGGTGCAATATTCTTCACGATTCCCTCGCGCTCGTTTGCATCCATCCAAATCGTGAAATAATGCTGACGCTTCACATAGGAAATCTCTCCGCCCACATAACGCACATTTCGGAGATGTTCACAGAAAGCCGAGAAAGAAGTCTCGTTCTTCTTGGCGCACAGGGTGAGCGCCGTAACCATCTCTACGTATGTGGTGCAGTCCAGCTCACGGGTGTTCACGATGAGCACCTCTTCCTTCGTCCGGTCCAGCGTGCCGCCCACATAAGGAACGCCCGCCATCTGCTTGCCGAACCAGAGCATCCAACTGGCTGGTTTCTTCTTCATCGCCCTTGCCTGCTGCAGCAGTCCTACAATCCGCAGACTGTCCTGCCGCTGATAAACCACATTCACCCTGGCTTCTCCCGGAACAGCCAGCACGCAAGCCAGCACGACAGCTGCCATTTTCGTAAATATTTTCATCTCTTCTCTTTTTATATGTTAATGATGTCGTTTCCTGCCGAAGTTCACACCCACATAAATATTGAGTGAGCCAAACGAATTGTTGGTAGAAAACTGTTTTTTCTTATAGTTGTAGGAATGGATGATGGTGCTGGCGCCCGCGTACCAATGCGTGTTGTTCCACACAATACCGAAGCGGCCTATTCCATCCAGGTTCACATTTTTGAAACTGAAGTTGGTAATGTCCAGATGTTCCCTTTCATTATCCGATTTCGAGCGGTTGTAAGCCACACCTACCGAGAGCGAAGCGTTGAAGAGCCAGTTCTTGGCGAAAACCCAGTTGTAAGCATAGCCGCAGGTTACGTTCACATCGCTGTATTTCACCTTGCTGAACATCAGCGAACTGTCTATCTTGGCTTCCGGAGTTCCCCCGTTTATCAGATTTTTGTTCAGCCGTTCATCTACAAGATTGGTCAGTTTGTCCCAGTCCACCTCCAGTTCATGCTCCGTGTAACCGATTCCCAGAAGCATGGAACCGGCACTTCTCCGCTGCACCGTACTCTGCGAATAGGCAGCAGGATAAGAGAAACGGCGATGGTTGAAGATGTAATAAAGATTGAATCCCTTGATGCTCGATTTGAAACCATCGAAAGGAGCTTTGTGAATAGGGTCGCAATTGATGTGCTCACCCAGATTCATCCGCTGAACATGATAGTCATTTCCCGTCTGTCGCCAGAACAGGTCTATTCCCAGCAGACTGCTGTAGAGGCTCAGGTCAAACTCCTTCTTGTTGGTGTGGTTGTTTCCGAAATTGATGTGCTTCAGGTCGAACGTATAACCTAGGAACACCCATCGCCAGCCCAGATAAGGCCCCAGGCGGTAAGAAGGATCAGGCGAGAAGGAAATGCTCTGTCCTTCGCTGTTTCTGAGCGTATATTCCTCGTAGGTATTGGTGTTCTGCAGCATCACCGTATAATTGTAATGCTGGTCTTCTATATAAGCCGAATCCGTACTGTTGAATTCTCTGAAGAACCGGGTGAACACATCTCCCACCTGATGGAAGAAGGTTTTGCGATGGCGCTCTTTCACGAGGCTGTCCTGGGAATTGGACATGAACATCGTCTTGTTGAAGAGCGTTCCCAGCATGGTAGAATCCACGGGCTCCCCTGCCCTTGCCGAAGTGCAGGCAAGAGAACAGATAAATCCTACTATACAGAAACATCTCTTCATAACTTACGTTCTAATCCAGATGATGATTTTGTAAAAAATCAGTTCTTCCACAATACTCGGTCCAGCACCCAGTTGACAGCCGTAGCCGAAACGCTGGTGCAGTCGCATTTTCCTATTCCCTGCAGATGCTGAATCACACTCTTGATGAGCGGCAGCTGCACATAAGGCGGATTCGGAACCGTAATCAAGTTCTTTCCTTCGCTCGTAATCACTTCTATCGGCTGGTAAGTGAACACCGAGAATGAGAGCGAACCTTTCTCGCCAATCACCTCGATGCAGTCTTCCTTCGCACTCTCATGTCCCACGAAGCACCAGCTTCCGCTGCCCGGAATTCCGCTCTCAAAGAAGAAGCACGCCGAGAGCGTATCTTCAGCCTGATAAAGATGCGCTCTGTTGGCAGGATAGCCGTGCGCACGGGTAATCACACCAAACAGATTCTGGAGCAAATCTATCTGATGAGGAGCCAGGTCGTAGAAATAGCCGCCGCCAGCAATATCCGGCTGCAGTCGCCAAGGCATTTCCTTGCCGCTCTGAAAGTCGAGATCGCGCGGAGGAACCGAGAAGCGCACCTGAACATTTACCACGTTACCGATGGTTCCGCTCTCGATAATCTCCTTTACCTTCTGGAAATAAGGAAGATAACGGCGATAGTAAGCTACGAAGCAGGGAACACCCGTCTGCTCGCTGATGCGGTTGATGCGGATGCAGTCGTTGTAGCTCGCTGCCAGCGGTTTCTCTATGTAGCAGGGTTTGCCCGCACGCATCGCCATGATGGCGAAGGTGGCGTGAGAAGAAGGTGGCGTGGCGATGTAAACAGCATTCACATCGGGGTCTTCTATCAATTCCGATGCATCCGTGTACCATTTGCGCACATGATGGCGCTCAGCATAGCTGCGTGCCTTGTTCTCGCTTCGGCTCATCACAGCCACCACCTGCGAACCCTCCACTTCGTTGAAAGCCGGTCCGCTTTTCTTTTCGGTTACTTCTCCGCAGCCGATAAATCCCCAATTAATCTGTTTCATTCTCTGTTGGTTTATTCTCTCCCGAAAGATTATTCTCCGGCGAGCGATTTGTTGATTTCGTCAATATAGTCGAGCACCTCGTCGCGTCCCATCTTCTTTTCACTACTGGTAATGAAATAAGGTGGAAGTGCTTCCCAGCGGTCTTCCAGCGCATGCATCCATTTCTCCGCATTCATGCGCGCCTTGACCGGACCCAACTTGTCGGCCTTGGTAAAGACGATGCAGAAAGGAACGCCGCTCTCGCCCAGCCAGTCTACAAACTCGCGGTCTATCTTCTGCTGGTCGTGGCGCACGTCGATGAGCACAAAGACATTAGCCAACTGCTGGCGCTGCAGAATATAACTGCTTATCATTTGTTCCAGCTGCTTCTGTACGGTCTTCGAACGCTTGGCGAAACCATAGCCAGGAAGGTCAACCAGATACCATTCGTTGTTGATGATGAAGTGGTTGATAAGCAGCGTCTTACCCGGTGTGGCTGAAGTCTTAGCCAAACCCTTGTGGTTGCAGAGCATATTGATGAGGCTCGATTTTCCCACATTACTTCTGCCGATGAAAGCATATTCAGCCTTCGTGTCTTTCGGACACATGCTCACTCGTGGAGCCGATATTGTAAATTCTGATTTCTTAATTTCCATTCTTTCTATTTTCTTTTATAAATGTTTATTATTAACGGCCGCACATCAACTAATCATAAAGTTCAATGTTCAACGCTCAAAGTTCAAAGTCTAGAGCATTTCAGCCAGTTCCAGCCATCTCATTTCCTTCTCATCAAGTTCATCCTTGATTTCAGGCAGACGCTTGCTTTTCTCCGTCAGTTCCTCAACCGATAGATTTCCGCTGCAGAGTTCCTCTTCCAGCTTCTTCTGTTCCTCGGTCAGCGCATCTATTTCCTGGGTCAGCTGCTCATATTCGCGCTTCTCCTTGTAGCTCATCTTGCGCTTGTTCTCAAAATTGGCGTCGCGCTTGGCCGTGCCAGCCCCGTCGCTTTCTGCCGTTGCATTTCCGCTCTTTGCCGGTTTCGCCTGTTCTGCCTCGTCCTTCGCCTGCATCCGGCTCCATTCCCTGTACTGCGTATAGTTGCCTGGGAAATCCTGTATTTCGCCTTCGCCCTTGAAAACCAGCAGATGGTCTACTACCTTGTCCATGAAATAGCGGTCGTGGCTCACTACGATTACGCAACCCGCAAAATCCTGAAGATATTCTTCCAGTACCTGCAGCGTCTGGATGTCGAGGTCGTTGGTCGGCTCGTCCAGCACCAGGAAGTTCGGATTCCTCATCAGCACCGTACAGAGGTAAAGCTTGCGCTTCTCGCCGCCGCTCAGCTTGTAAACGTAGTTGTGCTGCTCCTCGGGCGTAAAGAGGAAGAACTGCAGAAACTGCGAAGCCGTCATGTGCTTGCCGCCGCCCAGATCTATGTAATCGGCAATCTCCGTAATCACGTCAATCACCTTCTGGTCTTCACGGAATTTCAGTCCCTCCTGCGAGAAATAGCCGAAGCGAACCGTCTCGCCGATGTCAAACTTGCCGCTGTCGGGCTGAACCTCGCCCAGCAGCATCTTGATGAAGGTAGATTTTCCCGTTCCGTTATTACCCACAATACCCATCTTCTCAAAGCGGGCAAAGTTGTAGTAGAAGTTGTCGAGAATCACCTTCTTCTGTCCCCTGTCGTCGAAAGCCTTGCTCACATACTGGCATTCAAAAATCTTCGAACCTATATAAACGGTAGAAGCCTTCAGCCTTACCTGTCGGTCTTCTATGCGCTGCTTCGCCACCTTCTCCAGCTCGTAGAAAGCATCCTCGCGGTATTTCGCCTTGTGTCCGCGAGCCTGAGGCTGACGGCGCATCCAGTCGAGTTCCCTGCGGTAGAGATTCTTCGAGTGCTGTATTTCGGCTCTCAGATTGTCCAATCTCTCCTGCCTCTTCTCCAGATAATAGGCATAATTGCCGCGGTAGGTGTAGATGGTGCGGTCGTCGAGTTCCAGAATCGTATTGCACACCTTGTCCAGGAAGAATCGGTCGTGCGTAACCATGAAGATGGTCTTGTTGCCGCGGTTCAGATAACCCTCCAGCCACTCTATCATCTCCAGGTCCAGGTGGTTGGTTGGCTCGTCCAGCATCAGGAAGTCGGGTTCCGTAATCAGCACATTCGCCAGCGCCACTCGCTTCTGCTGTCCGCCGCTGAGCTGTCCCATCGGCTGTTCCAGGTTGGTAATGTGCAGCTGTGTGAGAATCTGTTTCGCCTTCAGCACCTTCTCCGGATCATCCTCATGATTGAAGCACGCCTGCAGCACACTTTCCTCCGGATCAAACTGCGGCGACTGCTCCAGATAGCCCACCTTCAAATCGCGTCGGTAGATGATGTCTCCGCTCTCGTGTCCCTCTTTATCCATCAGCACCGACATGAGCGTAGACTTTCCCGTGCCGTTTCTCGCCACGAGTCCCACTTTCTGTCCTTCAGCGATAGAGAAGGAAATATTATCAAAAAGAACCTGTGCACCAAAGCGTTTGGTGAGGTTTTGAACGTCTAAATAGGGTATTTGACTAGCCATTTTTATTTTTTTTGTGCAAAGATAGGCAAAATATTTGGCAGAAACAAATTTTTTAATTATCTTTGCACACGAATTTATCAATCAATACCGTGTTTCCATTCAGAAACGCGACATTTCAGAAAGAAAATCATTAATATACAATATATAATATATGTATAGCAAAGAAGAATTACAAGCAAAGAGTGTCGTTCAGTTGAAGGACATTGCCAAGGAACTTGGAGCCAAGGTAAAAAAGAGCGATAACAAGGGAACTATCGTCTACGCCATTCTCGACGCCCAGGCAGAACAGCCAGCTCCTGAAGCAGCCCCTAAACGCAAGCGCACCCGCATTGCAACCAAGAAAGAAGACCGTGTTTATTCCGTACACGGTAATGAAGGAGAGAATTTCGACGTGCAGAAGAACCAGGTACTGGGTCCTAACGGCGGCGAGACTGCTCCTCAGGCTATGAACGAAACTGCCCCAGCCCCAGCGGTTGAGGAAGAAATCCAGTTCAGCCCGGCAGAGCAGAGTTTACAATCATCTGCCCAAAAGCAGACTCTAAACCAATCAGGCGAAGACATCGAGGCTCAGGTACTTGCCAACTTCCCGAAACACCGCGGCAGAAGAAGCAAGGCTGAACTCGAAGCCATTGCAGAAGCCAGAGCAGCTGCCATCAGAAAGCATCAGGCGGTAAAAGCCGAGCTAGAAGCGCAGATGGCGAAAGATGCACAGGAGACGGCTAACCAGCAGGCTGCTACTGAGGCAGAACAGCCGGAAGAGGCAACAGCCGATAACCAGCAGACTGCTCCTGAGCAGGCAGCACCTGAGCAAGCTGCCGTTCCTGAAGAGCAGTTCTCTGCCGGAAACGGTGAGAGCGCTAACATCAGCGGCGATTTGCAGGCGATGCTCCAGGCTAAGATGAATGCACAGAACGCAGCAGCAGCTCCAGCTCCGGCAGCCGCTCCGGCTCCAGCTGAGGAGGCAAAGGAAGAAGCTACTGAAAAAACTGCAACCGATAAGAAACAGGAGTCAGCTCCTATCCACTATACTGAAGGTATGAAGGTAGAACTCGATGCAGACGGAACCTGGAAGGGTGATCCGGGCGATGGAACCGATTTCATCCCGGTAGTCGACATTCCTATCGAAGACCAGGCTGCCATTCCTACTGTCGACATCTTCGACCGTCCTACCACTCCACAGACTTCTCACCAGCACACACCTGCTGCTGCCCCTGCAGCAAAGAATAAGCAGGAAGCACCAGCCTACGATTTCAGCAATCTCGTGAAATCCAACGGTGTGCTCGAAGTGATTTCAGAGGGCTACGGTTTCCTGCGCAGCAGCGATTACAATTACCTTTCTTCACCGGACGATGTTTATGTAGCATCCAGCTTCGTCAAGAAGTTCGGTCTGAAGACTGGCGATGTCATCGAGTGCAAGGTGCGTCCGCCTCACGAGGGCGAGAAATACTTCCCGCTCACCAGCATCATCAAGATTAATGGCCGTGACCCGTCAGAGGTTCGTGACCGTGTTCCTTTCGAGCACCTCACCCCACTCTTCCCTGATGAGAAGTTCAATCTCTGTGGCGACCGCCGCACCACCAATCTCAGCACTCGCATCGTAGACCTCTTCTCGCCAATCGGTAAGGGTCAGCGTGCGCTCATCGTGGCTCAGCCTAAGACCGGTAAGACCATCCTCATGAAGGATATTGCCAACGCCATCGCAGCCAACCATCCTGAGGCTTACCTCATGATGCTGCTCATCGACGAGCGTCCTGAGGAGGTTACCGACATGGCACGCACCGTGAATGCAGAGGTTATCGCCTCTACCTTCGACGAGCCTGCAGAGCGCCATGTCAAGATTGCCGGAATCGTGCTCGAGAAGGCTAAGAGAATGGTAGAATGCGGACATGATGTTGTCATCTTCCTCGATTCCATCACCCGTCTCGCCCGTGCCTACAACACCACAGCTCCTGCATCTGGTAAGGTGCTTACCGGTGGTGTAGATGCAAACGCCCTCCAGAAGCCTAAGCGTTTCTTCGGTGCTGCGCGTAACATAGAAGGCGGCGGTTCGCTCACCATCATCGCTACAGCCCTCATCGATACAGGTAGTAAGATGGATGAAGTCATCTTCGAGGAGTTCAAGGGAACCGGTAACATGGAGTTGCAGCTCGACCGCTCACTCAGCAACAAGCGCATCTTCCCTGCTGTCAACCTCATTTCTTCGTCTACCCGTCGCGACGATCTCCTGCAGGACAAGACAACGCTCGACCGCATGTGGATTCTGCGCAAGTATCTGTCAGATATGAACGCTATCGAGGCGATGAGCACCATCCACAAGAACATGCAGCATACTCGCAACAACGACGAGTTCCTGCTCTCTATGAATTCATAACCCCTCATCCGGGTTTAACCATATCTGAATATCCGGCAAAAGGCTCCGTTCATCGGCAGTCTTTACTAGATATAAATGAAGAGAGATTTGAAAGAGAAGGGCAAGTTCCATTTCCGGGATTTGCCCTTCGTGCTTTTTTACTGTTTAAAATCATTAAAAAAATATTCCATTTCATTTTTTATTCGTATCTTTGCTAATCTTAAACACAGAGGGGCGCAAAGCCCAAATATAAATAATGTATAACTTAAAATCAAAAGAACCATGAGCAAATATTTTGCAGAATCAGAATTGATTATCAATGAAGACGGAAGCTGCTTCCACCTTCATCTTCGCCCGGAACAAGTGGCTGATAAAGTAATCCTCGTTGGCGACCCAGGTCGCGTAGCCCTCGTAGCCTCCCATTTCGATGAGAAGGAATGCGAAGTTTCAAGTCGGGAATTCCACGCCATCACCGGCACATATAAAGGCAAGCGAATCACCGTGCAGAGCACCGGAATAGGATGCGATAACATCGATATCGTAGTCAACGAGCTCGATGCGCTGAAGAACATCGATTTCAAAACCCGCACCGAGAAACCTGAGCACACCACGCTCACCCTCGTGCGCATCGGAACCTGCGGCGGTCTGCAGCTCAACTGCCCTGCCGGAACCTTCGTAGCCTCGCAGAAGAGCATCGGTTTCGACGGACTCATCAACTTCTATGCCCGTCGCAACGAAATCTGCGACCTCGAAACAGAGGCTGAATTCAAGCGCCAGGTAAAATGGAACGACCAGATTGGCAACCCATATTGTGTAGACAACAATCCGGAACTGCTCAACCAGATAGCCGGCGATGATATGGTACGCGGAATCACTATAGCCTGTGGCGGTTTCTACGGACCTCAGGGCCGCGAACTCCGTGCCCCACTTGCCGACCCGGAACTTAATCAGAAGATTGAAGCATTCGAGTATAACGGTCTGCGCGTCAACAACTTCGAGATGGAGAGTTCAGCCCTCGCCGGTCTTTCCCTTCTCCTCGGTCATAAGGCATTAACCTGCTGCATGGTCATCGCCAACCGCCGTGCCCTCAGCGCCAACACCGGCTACAAGAGCACCATCGACAATCTCATCAAGGTTGTATTAGATAGAATTTAAACAATAAAAAAATGAATCAAGAAGAATGTATCTGCGCCCTGGCAACCCCAGCCGGCGGTGCCATCGGAATCATCCGACTCAGTGGCTCTAACGCCATTACCATCACCGACAAAATCTTCCAGTCTGCCAACGGCAAATCCCTGGAAGAAGCCAAGCCCTACACTCTGCATTATGGCGAAATCAAGGATAAGGATGGCAACACCATCGATGATGTACTGGTGAGCGTGTTCCGTGCACCCCACAGTTATACAGGCGAGAACTCCACCGAGATTTCCTGTCATGGCAGCCGATACATTCTTCAGCAGGTTCTCCATCGCTTTACAGAGGTAGGATGTCGCCAGGCAGAACCGGGCGAATACACCCGTCGTGCCTATCTCAACGGAAAAATGGACCTCTCCCAGGCAGAAGCCGTAGCTGATCTCATCGCCTCTACCAACAAGGCAACACACAAGATGGCGCTCAGCCAACTGAAAGGTCATTTCAGCAACGAACTCTCCCTCCTTCGCGAAAAATTATTAAAGATGACTTCGCTCCTGGAGTTGGAGCTCGACTTCAGCGACCACGAAGAACTGGAGTTTGCCGACCGCAGCGATCTCCAGGCACTAGCCGAAGAAATCAATCACAAGATTACCACCCTCGCCCACTCCTTCGAAACCGGCAATGCCCTAAAGCAGGGAGTAGCCGTAGCCATCGTAGGCAAGACGAATGTGGGCAAGAGCACCCTGCTCAACCGTCTGCTCCACGAGGAGAAGGCAATCGTGAGCGACATTCACGGAACCACCCGAGATGTAATCGAAGACACCACCCTCATCGACGGAATCACCTTCCGCTTTATTGACACAGCCGGAATCCGCAAGACGGATGATGTGGTAGAAAACATCGGAATAGAGCGCACTTTCCAGAAGATGGAAGAGGCGAAGATAGTAATCTGGCTATTGGATGAGCAGCCGTCAGCCTCAGAAATCGAGGAGATGAAGCTGAAGAACCAGGGCAAGAAGCTGCTGGTGGTATTTAATAAGATGGATAAACTTGAGAATGATAAACTTGCGTTCGATAAGTTCACCCATTCCTGTGGCTCAGATTCCAGCGAACCAGAAGCCCCACTCTTCATCAGTGCCCGCACAGGCGAGAACGTTTCATCCCTGGAGCAGGCATTAGTAAGAGCCGCTGATATTCCTGAGATTACCGAGAACGACGTCATCATAACGAGTGCCCGCCACTACGAGGCCCTACTCCGTGCCCATGATTCCCTCTCCCGAGTATTGGAGTCGATGGAAATGGGCATGAGCGGCGACATCATCGCCGAAGACCTGAAAATGGTATTGGAAGAATTGGGCGAAATCACTGGCGGACAGATCAGTAGCCAGGAAACGCTAAACAATATCTTCAAGCACTTTTGCATCGGAAAGTAAGTCGTGATAAACAACGATTAATATCGACAACAAATGATAGTTAAGGTGCTCAAAATGAGCACCTTTCTTTTTAGCCTTACTATTGGTTATAATCAATGGTAAGGCTTTTTTAGCATCTTTTTGTACCGCTCTTGTACCTCCACTTTTCAAAAGTAATAATATGAGACTCCTTTTTTGGCAAATGAGTGCAAGATTGCCGAGAGTTTTGGACAATGATGGACGATGATATAAGACTATTGAAAATAAACGGAGTAATGACAGACGACTTTTTCTACAATAAATTAAGTATAAAAGTATAAAAAGCGTACAAATGACAGCAAGCAAAGAAAGAATTCTAAAAATTTGCGAGTATTGTGGGAAGAGCTTCTATGCATCAAAATCCACAACTCGTTATTGCTCCAAGCAATGCAACAGTTATGCCTATAAGGCAGCAAGACGTGAGGAGAAAGTAAAGATGGCTGAGACAATGAGCCACCGAAAAGCTTCCGAGAAATCCATGTCTGAAATCCTCATGAAAGAATACCTCACTATTCAAGAGGTCGCTATACTTTTGGGGCTAAGCAGACAGACCATATATAATATGGTGTATAGTGGTAAGTTGCGAGCATCCAAGATTACTTCTCGTTTATCTTTAATCAGAAAGCGAGATATAGATTATCTTGTTGATAGTTTGCCATACACCACAAGAAAAAGTGCTTCAAAAGAAGCAGTTCATGCAAACCGAGAGCTACCTGTTCCAGAATATTACTCTGCTAAGGAAATTGCAGAAGTCCACAACACTTATGAGACCGCCATCTATGAGATAGTCAAGAAAGTCAAGATTTCAAGAATATCCATACAAGGAAGAGTATATTGGAACAAGAAAGAGGTGGATGATTATTTTGCACACCTGTCTCCAGATCCAACCATCAGTGAATGGATGACTGTTATGGACATTCAACAGAAATATTGTATGACGAAAACAGCCGTATATAGTTTCGTTAGTCACAATGCTATTCCAAGAAAAATGGAAGGTAACAATGTTCTGTATTCCAAGCGTCATGTACAATTGGCAAAAGGTGAATCCGTAGAAGACCAACTTTATTATACAATACCGGAGGCCATGAAGTTGTATGGTTTAAGCCAGGACCAGATTTATAAGCGTATCAAGAAATACGCTATTGAAAAGGTGAAGATTGGCAAGTATATCAAGATTTCCAAGCGAGATTTAGAGAAAGCTATCGGCAAGCCTAAGGTTATTTAGCGGTTATCAAAAGGTTAAGTTGTACCCCATTACATAACTCTATTATTTTGCAATCGATTTCAAAGATCTCTTAATACGGGATCATATATGAAACATAAGTATCACATTATAAAAAGTAAACATTATGGTAAATACATGTACAAGAGTTTCTCTTCGCCAAAGAGCGATTAAAAACGACCGTATTTCTCTTTATTTGGATTTCTATCCACCAGTACGCAACCCTGAGACTATGCAAATGAGTCGCAGGGAATATTTAGGTATCTATATCTATGCTCATCCAAAGAATGAGATGGAACGTGAGTTTAATACAGATATGCTCAACAAAGCAGAGGCCATCCGTTGTATCAGAACCCAATCACTCATCAATGAAGAATTTGGTTTTTTGGACAAAACACGACAGAAAGCTGATTTTTTAGCATACTTTGAGAAGATGACACATAAGAAAGATGACAAGTGGACATGTGTCTACAAGCATTTCTTCAAATTTGTTCAAGGTCATTGTACATTTGGGGATGTGACAGTGGAACTTTGCAAAAAGTTCAGAGAGTATCTTCTGAATGCAAATCAGTTGAATCGAACAAAACAAAAGGTATCTCTCAACTCTGCAGCAGGTTACTACTCTACTTTCCGTGGTCTCTTAAAAATCGCCTATCGTGACAAGTGGCTGCGTGAGAACATCAATGACTATCTGGACAAGATTGAGCCACAAGATGTAAAGAAGGAGTTTCTTACCCTCGATGAAGTAAAGCAGTTGGCAGCTACTTCTTGCGATATACCTGTACTGAAGTCTGCCTCCCTCTTTGCTTGCCTCACAGGATTGCGAATCAGCGACATCTTAAAATTGCGTTGGGAAGACTTCGAGATAGCTCCCGACCAAGGCTATTGCTTGCGTATTCGTACCCAGAAGACTCAGACCGAGGCAACCTTGCCTATCAGCAACGAGGCATACGAACTATGTGGTGAACCAAGCACGGGTATCGTGTTCAAGGGATTGAAGCGCAGCATGATTAACCATCCCCTTAAAGCATGGTTGAAGAAGGCAGGAATCACCAAGCCATTTTCATTCCATTGCTTCCGGCACTCGTATGCAACAATCCAAATCGCCTTAGGCACAGACATTTACACGGTTTCGAAGATGCTTACCCATAAGAATGTAAGCACAACACAGATATATGCCGACCTCGTGAACGCAAAGAAAAGAGAGACAGCAAATAAGATTTCTCTCAAATAAATCCATTGCATTCATTTCATGGTGCCCGATATTGAAAAAATGTTCAATATCGGGCTTTTTAGTTAAAGGCTCCTAAAAGTTTTACGTGAGTCACGCGTGACTCACGTCTCAGTTTCTGCAGTTTTTCCTATTTTTGCGCCACAAATGATTAATAATACGCAATATGAAACAGTTTAAAAAAGAATTTTTGACACAGCATTTATTGGTTTTGTGTGCAATGTCTATCATTGGTGCACTTGTTCGCAACGAAGCTATGCAATATGGTATAGACACCTTTAGCTGCAACTTGACGTTCGTTATCTCAACCACCATACTGATGGTTGTTTATCTCCATGCATTAGATAGTATCGTAGGATTGCTTACCCCATGGTTTAAGCATATCCTTTGTAATACAGTAAACAATACAGAAAGAAAGCGTCTGTCTTCTATTGCCATCAATGAAACAAATACATATGACGAGGGGGAAGAGCTAAACCTGGAAGATGTAACTTTCGTCTATGCAGACGAAGCCTCTTCTTGTATTACAAGCTATGAACAGTTGAGACGGGAAGCATTGGAAGACAAAGCCAAAAAGGAAAAGGTCTTGTTAAACTCAGCTATCGATTATACCAGAAGAACTTTTGCTGCCTACATGAAAGAGGAGCATTTGAACCAACTTTGTGACAACATCGCTATTTTCCAGTGTTGTGCCTCTACACACATGAGACATCATTCATTGATTGTTGACAAGGCTATTCGTACTATTGACTTAATGCATTATGCTTGGAATATAGGAAACCTTTTCAAGAAGAAAGGCATTGATACAGCAACCTTTATAAAACAAGTTTTTGCTGATGCGCTGGTTGATGTGGAAATATCCACTATTATAAGGAAGTTAAGAATGGAAGGTACTTGCATCATAGAATTACTACCAAGCTTAGATGTTCAAGGCGGAATCAAGACAAATTATTGTTGCTGATAAGCATTGAGCGGTTATTCAGAGGTTATATCTCAGTGATATTTATCCCCATTACATAACTCATTTACTTTGTACCCGAATAATAAAAAAATGAACAGATATGATAAATGAAAGTATCACCTTTGATAAGTTACCACAAGCGGTATCTTATTTAACAGAACAAGTTATCGAGTTGAAGCAAATGGTATCAGCACTTCAACCTACATCATCAGCAAATAACCATATATTGGTTGAGATTGATGAGGCTGCTATTATTATAATGAAGTCGAAGCCAACCATTTATCGATTGGTTAACCAAGGCATTCTGCCATCCTATAAAAAAGGTAAGAAGCTATACTTCTATAAGGATGAGCTGCTTGCATGGATTGAGAATGGTCGAAAAGCTACCAAGGAGCAGAACCATTCTGAAATGCTAAAAGCCATGCAAGGAGGAATGAAGCGCAAACCCAAGTCAATGTATAATTTTTAACTCTATGCCAAATGACAGCTTTAAATAACAATAAGGAAACTTCCATCAATCCAATGATTATCATGGATAAGGCTATAGATATGAGTACTCGCCTATCAGGAAGCCAGTTTCCCGTAAGCATCTTTCCTGCCAAGATTCAGAGAATCATCAAGGAGGTACACGAATGCCACAGTTTTCCTACCGACTATATATCAGCAGCCATACTCACTGCATTGGCTGTTGGTATCGGCAACACGCACTTGGCACAGATGAAACAAGGTTGGCTTGAAAGTCCTATCTTATACATGGCTCTTATCGGAAGACCAGGAGCCAACAAGAGCCACCCACTTAGCTTCGCTATGAAGCCATTCCTCGATTATGACTACGAGCAAAACAAGTTGTTCGAGGAGCAATACAGTAAGTTTGAGGAAAAGATGCGCATGTCTCGCAAGGAACGCATTGAAAATGGAGAGGATGGATTTCCGCAAGAACCTGTACGCAAACGTTTCTTGGTCTCTGATGTCACACCAGAAGGCTTGAGCTATATTCATGCGCAGAACAAGAGGGGTTTGTGCCTATGGACAGACGAGCTATCTGCATGGTTCAAGAACTTCAACCGCTATAACAATGGTTCAGAGGAACAGTTCTGGCTATCAGTCTTTAGCGCCAAGACAACCATATCAGACAGAAGAAGTTCCAAGAGTTCCATCTTCATTAAACGCCCCTATATCTCAGTAATCGGAACCATCCAAAAGAAGATACTTAGTGAGTTGGCGAAAGGCGAACGCTCCAGCAACGGCTTCATCGATCGCATTTTGTTCGTCATGCCTAACCTTCAGCAGAAAGCGAGATGGAGTGACCGAGAGTTGCCCGATAATATAGAGCGAGATTGGCAAGCCATCATTCAACACCTTATTGATATGGAGTGTCAAATAAATGAGCAACAGGAAATCGAGCCTCATGTTTTATCATTCACAGAAGAAGCTAAGGCAAGGCTCTATGAATGGCAGCATCACTTCTCCGAGCAATGTGACAATGAAACAAATGATACCATTGTCAGCATCTATTGCAAGTTGGAGATATACATCATCCGTTTCTGTCTGATCATTCAATTGGCACGATGGACGTGTGGAGAATGTGATAAGGAAGCCATCGACCTGCTGAGTGTAGAGCGAGCCATCCGATTGACAGAGTATTTCAAGAACTCTGCCATATCAGTACAAAATATCCTCAACGAGAATATGCTCACCGCTCAACAACAAGCAATCGTCAACCATCTTCCTGCAACATTCACTACTGCCCAAGCTCATGATGTCGCCAAAGAGAACGACATGAAGTCAAGGACATTGGAAAGATTTCTGAATGATAACATCGGAGTCCTATTTCGCAAAGAGAAGCATGGAGAATATTCAAAGATTAACTCGTGACGGTATTGTCGCTTTTGTCGCTTTTGACGGTTTTAATACCAAAAGCGACAAAACCGACAGAACCGCCACATAAAAAAGAAATGAAATGAGTACACATAGATTCATATTAGAGCCATACAAAGGCATCGCTACCCGACATACATGTCCAGAATGTCATAAGAAACGTAGCTTCGCCCGATATATTGACACAGAAGGGAAGATTGAGTTTCCTCCTTACGTGGGTCGCTGCAACCATGAGCAAAGTTGTGGTTATCACTTCACTCCCAAGGATTTTTTTGAGAAGAATCCCGAAAAGGATGAGACATTCACAAAGGATGAGACTATTTCATATAAGAAGAGAGAAATGCCAAAGCCATTACCCACTTCTTATATAGACGAGAACATCATGCGAAGTTCTCAGAAATGTTATGAGACAAACAACCTTTTCTTGTTTCTATCTTCTCAATTCGGTGAAACAGCTACTCTTTCTTTGATGGAGAAATATCATGTCGGAACTTCCAAACACTGGACTGGTGCCACGGTATTTTGGCAAGTTGACAATCAAGGCAAGGTGAGAACTGGTAAGGTAATGCTCTATTATCCCGAGACAGGTAAGCGAGTAAAAGAACCATACAGCCATGTTTCATGGGTACATTCGCTTATCCCCCAAAAGGATTTCAATCTCTGTCAATGCTTCTTTGGTGAGCATCTTATCAATGTAGCCAAGACCAAGCCTATAGCATTGGTTGAAAGTGAGAAGACAGCCTTGATAGCCTCCTACTATCTTCCTCAATTCTTATGGATAGCAAGTGGTGGTAAGAATGGTTGCTTTAACACGAAGTCGTTATCTGTTCTGAAAAACAGAGATGTGGTCTTATTCCCTGATTTGGGAGCGACAACAGTTTGGCAAGACAAGCTGCCAATGATGCAAGTTCTCGGCATCCGTGCAACGCTTTTCGACTTTTTAGAGCATCAAGCCTGCGAAGAAGATAAAGCTAAAGGCTTGGACATTGCTGATTATTTGCTCAAAATCAAGCCTGCAGAAGCAAAACTTCAAGCCCTCATCAAACAGAATCCTGCCATTCGGAAGTTGATAGATGTCTTCAAACTCGAAATTGTTGACGAGCCTCAACCACGTTTCCGCACTCCTAAAAGGCAACGTGGTTTCAGACTCTGAGATGATTTGAAAAATCGAGGTATCTGACGATAGCAAGTTATGTTTTGAGTTACTCAAAACCTTTCGAGTTACTCTCGAAAGCACTTGCCTATCGGTAGATACCTCTCCAAAGTCGAGTATCAGAATCAACCTATCGGTAAGTATTGATTTGCAAATATGATAATGACTTACTGACGTACTGATTCATTGTCGTATTGATATATAGACAGAAAGTATTGTATATATGTTTATATGTATATCATTCATTTGAACAAACGTTAGAACGTTCTAACGGTAACCCCAAAAGAACACTCACAGTCTTGTAATCGCAATGACTCTCAATACAGCGAGTAGCAAAACTGTGGCATAGCCCATGGAATTTTAATCGCGGAATATCCAACTGCTTCAATAGCTTGTTAAAATAGTTGCGATACGTTCTTGGCTCAGTCGGTTTTGTGTTGTTCGTGAGAACATAGTAGTCCTTTGTAGATTCAATTATAATAGAAGAACTTGCCCATTATTGTTTTTCCAGCCATTTATTTACACACCTTATAGCTCTGATTTGTTCGCTTTCGCTAAACTTAGAATCGTCATTCGTTTCATTTCCTTCCAGAACAGCTTCATAAAGAACAAGAAAATAAAAATCGGAAGAGTTTATCATTCGTTCCATAATTAGTGGAACTATTTGTTTTCCCATTGATTTGAGAGGAATGAACTCAGGCAATTTTGCATATGAATATGTGCTTGCACTATATCGTGTCTTAGGATTATGGTCTATTGCAAAATTCCATTTATCCACTAAAACTGCAAAACGATTTCTTATGCTATCTGGAACATGTGAAGCCAATTCTTTTATTTTCTCTTTCTCTGTATTTGTTAGAAAATCCCTCGTTGATAGGCTGTCTTGTTTGTTGTCAGCATTGGAATTCCAAATGTTCTCTGTTTCATGTACAGTTTGCAATGGAACTTTAACAATAGAGTCAGAAGCCACTTTCTCATAGTCATTTGCAGAATGATTTGTTTGTTCCTTAAAACTTAAAAAGAAAAAATTTCTTCCCCAACCATTACCAAATATAACATCTAATGGTTCCCCTGTATCTTTCCATATTCTGACTCTTGCTGCAAATCCAAAATCAAATTTAACGGCAGTACTATCATATGTAAAAGTTACAGTATAGAACTTTCTTCCTATCTGTTTTCTTATTTGAGGGCGGCTGTCTCCTCCGTAATCCTTCTTTTTAAAAACTTGAATATCCGATACGTTAGCCTCTTTAAAAAATGGAACATACGCAGGACCAAAGGTCAAAGCCACGTTTCTTGCGCTATTTACAAGAGTACTATTGTCTAAGACCTCTGGTCGCTTGCATGAACTCAAGAATAGTGTACATAATACCGCTATTCCCCAAACTACAATCATTATAGATGGTATTTTTTTCATAATTCGTAATTTTTAATATTTATATTCTTGAAATATTGCGTATTGATTACTCTCTATTGATCCTTTCCACCATTCGTCTGGTGTAAGTATCTCCATCTTGGAGAAACCAAACCACTTCTTGCCCAAGTCCTTAATGGATGCTCCTATGTGATCGTCGTACTCGAATGTGGTGGTAATCTCACCATCCGGGGCCACTATGCTGGATGAACTTCGTGAATTACCTATGTCACAATATGACTTGGCAAGAAACATGTCTTATTTGGTTTCATATATGAATTCTATTGTTTCATAGTGTTTCCTATATTCTTTTTTTAATTTTACGACCCTATTATTCTTATCATAAGTAAAGACACATGTATATGAAATAATGACGTCAGACATGTTTGGCTTATATGTATAACTATATTGAGTAATAAGACAATCCTTGACTATAATTTCAATACTTAACACATAGTCAACACTGGCATCAAGATATGTGTAATACTTATTGATATTTTGTATAGAAATCTTTTTTTGTTCCCCTATTGGCTTTGTAAATGACAAGATTTCGCTTGGGTCATAACTTGATAAAATATCAGCAATAACACATGCATCCTTATATATGACCTCGGGATATTTTAGCTTTATTCCATAATCTGTTAGGCTATTAGATTGATTTAAAAATATCTTTTGACGCGTTTTGTCATCTGTGGACAATTTAATCAATCTACCCTTTTTATTATATACCCCGATTTTTTTCCCGTGTAGAAATAAACTTCTCTCTAACTTATAACCATTACTTAAAATGTTTACAACAGTCTGTGATTTCAATTCCAAACTGTTTAGAATTGAAATCACAGAAAGTATTAATATCGCGCAAAATCTCATTACTAACTTTTGTTTAGTTCCTTTCCAAAAGATAGTTCTGTAGAACACACCTTGTTTCGGCTTTGCGTTGCCCTCGTCCAATCTGCGAAACACCTCGTCTATGCGCTTGTCGGATTCTTGCAAGTGTTGTTGCATTTCCAATTGATGGTATTCCATAGTCGAGAGACGCTGAAACACTTCGGCATTGTTCTGTAGAAAGTAACGCATTGAAGTGAAAGCTCGCATTATTCGAATATTCACCTCAATCGCAGTGTCAGAACGTAAAACACTACTAAGCATAGCGACTCCGTTTTCAGTAAATACGTAAGGCATGTGTTTCAAATGTTGTCCGCGTCCTTCGTTTAAGGTCGCAATTTGCGACCTTAAACATTCGTCCTTGGTCAATTGAAACATGAAATCTTCTGGAAATCGTTTAATATTACGTTTTACTTGCTCATTAAGACGCTTTGTTTCAACGCCATAAAGTGTGGCAAGGTCACGGTCAAGCATAACTTGCTGTCCTCTAATTACTTTTATTAGAGGCTCTATATTGTCAACAACAACCAACTGGTCACGATTTGTGACCAGTTCGCCGTTTCCTGTCTTTTCCGTTATGTCTGCCATATTTCTATCTTTATTTTTGAGATCACAAATTGTGACTTTGAACATTACCATATTTAACAGCATTCAAAGGTAGTGCTTTTAGCCTTTAAGCTACTATTGCACAACCCCTTTCTTTGAAAAGAACGTAAAATTAATAGTTTTATTGCTATGATTGTAGTTTTATTAACATAAAGCTCTAAAGCAGCCAAAGGAGGACAAGAGCAAGGAAGCCGTGGAGACCAACAAGTACATCGAGCAGTTGTTGCTTTCCATCCAAAAGGCTTTCGATGTGCTTGTGGAAAAGAGAACGGACTTACCTATTCCTACCATTCGGGACGACACTCGTTCGCCAACCTCATTACGCTGGAGGCAGGTGTGCTGATAAGTTTGAAGAATATACGGCAGTTTTGAGAAACAGAGCTAGCTTGGATTCCATAGCTGGAACTTATAACGGAGCCCGTTCAGGAGGACACCCGACACGATTATCCTCTCGCTCTGTTGTATAGAGCGGTTTGAAAATGTCTTCGTCAACCTTGGAGGTTACTTCCTTGTAGAACTTGTTATGCCATGCTGACTCATCGTCGTACATACGACTCTCTCGCTTGCACATCAGCCCTGAAGGAGAACTGAACAAGTTGAATTGCTTTGTCTTTGGACTCTTTTGAAATTTTCAGTGATACCTAAAAATTTCTTTGCGGTTTTTCGTGCCCTAATCAAAATCCCCTAAAAAGACTGGTTATTTCACATTCATAATGTTATGATTTTTTGATTAATTTGCGTAATCTTTTTTCCCACTTTTTTTCAGATATTAATGATTCTGGAAGATTTGGCAAAAAAAACAAAAAACCATTAAAATAATCGATCCAATCATGAATGACGAAGCAAACAAAACAAATTATGCTTGATATTATTTTTATCATTTTGTTCATAACAATATTTTAAATTTTAGTAAAGGTATGTAAGCATGATAACTTACGGTGTAGAACGTCTCAGCACCGTTGCAATACTTCAAATATGTGCGCTGCTCAAACTTGTCGTAGCCAATCTTGCTCTCATAGTCGTAGCCGTAAGATTTATAGCCATGCACCTTTTCAAGCTGACCGCCGAGATTGTAAGAGTAAGTAATCTTCTCCTCGTCTGGATAAATCATCTCTAACCCCGTAGTGCTTGGATTTTATATGGAAAAACTTTCAAAGATACAAGGGAAATATCCTCTGATAAGCCCTGACGAATTTTAAGGCGGTTTATAGCCTTGTTTTGTTGATACTTTCATACGTCTTTATTTTATGTTTTATCTAAAGAACGATAGACATTTGATTTTATTGCATAGAATTGTTCTAATATGCTATTCATGAACTGTTTTATCCATCGAACATGAAACCTTAAGATTTCCTCAAACCATTTCAATTTGACTATAACTATCATAAAATGAGGGTATGCAAACTAACATACCCTCATTTTTATTTTAGCTTTTACAACTTAATCATCATAATAACTTAATGGTCTGTTAAAAGATGGGAAATTTTTAAAATAGTAAATTTTAATTTTTGTTCCTATTTTATCACTCTCCCCCTCTTTTATTAAAGAGTTTCCTGTATAAATTTGTCCATTTAACCCAAACTCATACATATAGCAACTTACACTCCATCTATGAAGCCATGTTGATGTGTTTGATGTTATTATCGCTTCAGTTTGTTCACCGCAATGTTCTAATATCATTGCTAACACAGGAATAGCAATGGTATAAATAAGAACACATGCACAAATTGTAAAATAGACATTTGCAGCAGTAATTTTACTGCAAATGCCTTTTTTCCTATTTTGGGATCTATTTTTTCTTCTGTTCATTTCGACTATTATTGTTTTTATAATATTCTATAATTTGAATTGCCTTTTTTATTGGACAGTAGTGAATTATGACAAATCGAGTTACTTCATTAAAATTGATTTATTATTGTAGCCATAGCCGATAATCTTTACATCTACTTTTGAATGGATTAAAGTTTGTGAACCTTGTATCTTGTATTGGAAGTAGATTGTATCTATTTTCTCTGTTGTGGCTATTTTGAGAGTTTTAACTTGATTGAATGTTTCCATTGTTGTCTTTTTGAATTTTTTATTGTCGCAAATAACCACTCTTTTTTTTACAATATATCCTCGTTGGTCAGTCTTGTATTCAACAGCAACGTATGCTTCCAAATTATTTTTTTGAAACTCAATAGGATATTTACACTTGTTTTCCAATTCGTTTATGAACAACTCTCTATTTCTATAGCCAGGATTACCTGTGCTTACTTGGCATACATCAAATAGTTGCGGAGATGTTCCCACAAGAGACACATTAGTATTGGAGTTGCATGAACCAAATACTACCAAAACTGTCAATAATATAATACCCACTAATTCCTTCATCTTTATTCTATATGATTTTATCTATGACTCCACTTTAAAAGTGGATTAAATTTGAATTAAACATATGCCTTGGAAAGCCTTTATGCAATCCTCGGCGTTAACTAACTCTGACAACCAGTTGGCGAACGAGTTGTTTATGCAACGTGAAAATGCCTCCTGTAGCCTAAATATAGCCCCAAAGTGGGGCGATTCGCTCTTTGAACTATTTTGTTGCCATCTTGGAGAAGCCAAAACACTTTTTGCCTAAGTCCTTAATGGATGCACCTATGTGATATACACAGTTCGCTGCTCTCCCTTTTTTCTATTTTATCTGTCATATTTATATTCATTTTTCCAAAATCACAAATTGTGACTTTGAACATTACCATATTTAACAGCATTCAAAGGTAGTGCTTTTAGCCTTTAAGCCACTATTG
>OGGD01000076.1_pt1 | contig 85867 bp, 64 predicted proteins | sample 1571091 | NCBI WGS metagenome assembly OGGD01 (sample SAMEA2582073, study PRJEB24529) | metagenome | biome: Human gut stool | place: China | collected 2011
TGTTAAGCCTGTAGCTAGCGTTCATCCTGAGCCAGGATCAAACTCTTCATTGTAATAATATCTTTTTCCAACTATTCAGTTGATAATCTGCTCAAGGATTCCAAATCTATCAATATCAATATTGACGGTTCTTGTTTTTTTCCGTACACCATATATATATTACATACGGTGCACCGGCTTGTACTACTTGTTTGTTTATCTTAAATCTTTCAAAGAACTCTCATTTATGTCTTGCCATCGTTTCCGAAAGCGGATGCAAAGGTAAGAGATTTTATCGTAACCGCCAAATGTTTTCGAAAGTTTTTTTGAAAAAGTTTTTTTTCGAAACTTCCATAAAAGGCGGGACGTCCATCCTCCCCAGGTCTTATCCGTTCTCGCTCCCTTAGCCCCGCTAAGGTAAGATACTGGGTGCAGACACTGTCAAGGAAAACTCTCCTACGTTTGTTTCACCAAGTCAGTCACACACTGTCTGAAGTGCCGCATCTCTCTCGATTGCGGATGCAAAGGTAGACCTTTTAACGATAACCAGCAAACATACGAAGGAAAAATTATACGGATTTCCTGAAACTTTTTTGTAATACTCTGAATAACAGATGTGTTACAAAGCATGTTTTTATAACGGAGGACACCGGAGGAAAAAGACAGACACATTATAATATTCGCACGCGCGTATAGGGACGGAAAAAGGAAGGAACCCATACGAAAACAGCAGACGGAAAACAAGAAAAGACGGAAAAACGGAAGGCAAACTTGCAAACTTGCAAAACTTGCAGCATCTCCACACCCACACACGTGCGCGTACATTATAATGCAACAAAATAATATGTTCCAGAATTCCACTCTATTTCTTTATTGTGATCTGTGAATGATCTGATCTCCTCCTGTTTTCTTGTTCACGCTTTTTCTCTTTTGCGAAATATATGCGTCTTGATGAGGAGATTTCTTTAAAAGACCATTACTACAGCCAGTGCCGGCTGAAGAACAGCAGCTGGCAGGTCTTCTGGCAGGACAGTGCCTCGGAACAGGATGCCATGCCGTGCGTCTTCATACAGTTCATATGTTCCGAAAGGTTAGTAACATGTGTTCCGTAAAGTTAGTAACGTGTGGCCCTATACGTTACTAACATACAGGCCTGCACGTTAGTAACGTGTTCCATTTAGATTGATAACGCGTTATTCCTCATGCCGACAGCTTGTTCTCCCCAGGATTGTACAAGCTGTACCAGCATGATTGGCGGAAGGCCCGGCCTATACAAGTACCTGCTGAAGATTCGGGCAGTCATCCCTTTGCCACCTGTGTCTGTCCGATTCCGGTTTCTGTCTTCCGCTTTCCTTTTTTCTTCTTATACGGTCCCTCCTCTTTCCACCAAAGATCCTGTCACATCTCTCCCTTTTCCCCGCTCCACTTTCTGTGCTCCGTCATGCTTTCCTCCATTTCAGCTCTCCCCTGCATCGTCCGTTTGTCCTCCTCCAACCCTTGCTTGTCACATTCTCCTTATGTTCTCTCATTTTTCCACATTATAATGTACGCGCACGTGTGTGGGTGTGGAAGTGCTGCAAGTTTTGCAAGTTTGCAAGTTTCATCCCCACTTTATATCATAAAGGGAACTGAAAATAAATAATATTCTGGCATTTAGTCAATGCCCCCATAAACTATATAATTTTTTATTGCTATATTTGTCCTCATCAAATCATCAAAATGAATATAACTTCTACTATCATAACAGCTTCGGACGGAACACCCCTCTCCTTATATGATGTATGCCGGTTCCTATCCAAGCAGCAATGGAAACACATATTAAAACAATTGAAACAAGAAGGAATACATATAGAAAGAATAGAAGCTTATGAATATCCGGAAGTTCGAGACATCAAACATCTATTTATACGCTTTGAAAAAGAAAAAGAAGACACTCCTTTTTATTTACTGTCTCCGGAAATATTCTCTAAACTAACCAACGCGATAATACAAGAATACTCTTCAAATATAAAATAAAAAAAGTTGTACAATCCATTAAATTAGGATGAGATGAAAAACATCAACGGTCAAGGCAATGAAATTACAATTATTTTACCACATAAGAAAATAGATTGTATATCCTCCCATCATGAACAATTCAATCAAATCATCCATCAATCCCATATCATAATTACAGGAAACAACAATCATGTTTCCATGCATTTCGATTCAGAAGAGAATGTTGAAAAACTACTTCTTAACGAAGGTTTTCTATTGATTATCAAGGGAAACAATAACACGGTTAATTTAGGAACAATCATTTTACGCTATTCCAACATACTAGGGATGAGTGGACTAAAACTCATCATCGGCCAGTTGCCCGGTTTGGGAGCTGGTGTTTCAAGAGTTGCCAATAATTGTAGAGTTGATATAGGTAATCGTGTAGTTATCAATGGAGTTACTTTATATTTACAAGAAGATAAATCAAATGTTAGCATAGGAGAAGACAGTCAATTAAGCTGGGGCATTGATATTTGGTGTACCAACGCACATACTATAACAAATTTAAAGGGAGAACCGATTAATTTTGCTCAAAGTATAGAAATAGGCAAGCATGTATGGGTAGGGAAAGATGTAAAGATCGGTAAAAATACAAAAATACCCGATAACAGTATTGTGGGTTGGGGAAGTATTGTAACCAAAGTATTCAACGAACCGAATATAATATTAGCAGGTATCCCTGCAAAAATTGTAAAGAGAGGTATAAATTGGGATCGTAGATGTATTAATAAATACTTACTAGAATAGTATTTAGGGTGTCTGAAAAGATAGCTAGTCAGACCCCCGATTTGATAACTATTCCGTTAGAACTGGAAATAAATAAACGGCTGAATATCACTGCTCTTTATCTGGATAACCAAATAAATCAGTACTACCAACAATAATGCCTTTCCCAATAAAGGTAATTTTACCACTCCACGACAACACGCATTCTGCCAACTATCAGGAGCAAAATGTAGCAAATACCCTATTCCCATCAAAACAAACACTTTCCAATAACCTTCTATCAGCTGCATGAATACCTCGGGATGGAAAGCTGTACATATCTGCTTCAACATAACAACCGAAGCTTCAAAAGTCGTATTACGGAAAAATATCCAGCAGAAACAAACAAAATTGAAAGTAATAAGAACTGCAAAAAATTTACGAATGCCCTTACTGGTAGCCGTCTTAGGCTTATGCAGCAAGTTACGCCAGAATTTCTGTGCAGCCAGTGCTATTCCATGAAATCCTCCCCATATCACAAAATTCCAAGATGCACCATGCCACAAACCACCTAACAACATAGTAAGGCACAAATTAATATAAGTACGTACCTTCCCCTTGCGGTTTCCCCCCAATGAGATATAAAGATAATCCCGCAACCATGTAGAAAGAGAGATATGCCAACGATGCCAGAAATCGGTTATACTATCGGCTTTATAAGGCGAATTAAAATTCATAGGGAAACGGAAACCCAACAGCAAAGCAAACCCGATAGCCATATCACTATATCCGGAAAAGTCACAATAAATCTGTAAAGCATACCCATATACACCAAACAAATTCTCAACCCCGGAATAAAGAGCCGGATTATCAAAAATACGTTCCACAAAATTTACACTGATATAATCGGAGATTACAGCTTTCTTGAATAATCCGCTGATGATAAAGAAAACACCAGTGCCAAACATCTCCGAGGAAACAAACAGCGGTTGCCTGATTTGAGGAATAAAATCGCGGGCACGTACAATAGGCCCCGCTACCAGCTGCGGAAAAAAAGACACATAAAATGTATAATCCAGCAACCTGTTCAAAGGAACCAGCTCACGACGGTAAACATCTATGGTATAACTTAAAGACTGGAAAGTGAAGAACGATATTCCCACCGGCAAGAAAATATCCAACGGCTGGAATTTCCCATTCCACAAAGGAGCCAGTATCTGATAAAAGAAATTGGTGTACTTGAAATAACAGAGCAATCCTAAATTTATTCCCAAACTTGCCAGCAGCAAAACCCTCCGTTTCCATTGAGTTTCGGTATTCGCCATACGCCCTGCCAGCAAGAAATCCGTCACTGTCACCACCCCCAGCAAGAAAAAATAAAAACCGCTACTCTTATAATAAAAATAATAAGAAAACAGCGTTACAAACAGGATGCGTGCCGTATCCTTCTTCTGCAATAACATATAAATTAGGCTAAAGCCTAAAAACAGAAACAAAAACAAGCCGCTGCTAAAAATCATCGGTTGCTTGGCATTATAAGTCAATACCTCAGCCAGTTTACTCCAATCCAGTTGCCACATATTCATTATACGCTTTAATCAGTGCCTGATGTAATAAATTACCTTGTAAACGATATCCATCGGGAGTGAAATGAATGCCATCCGCACGAAGCATGTGGTGCTTCGTCCAGTTACGACAAGCATCTGTCTTTCCTCCTACTATATTATACATATCCCAAACTGCCATTTTATTCTCTTGTGCATACTCCTTTATAATACGCGCCGCCGTTACGGTTCTCGGATTAATGGTACGTGCACGACGACGTCCCACGTATGCTCCGGGAGGTGTAGTCAGTAAAAAAGCCGCTTCAGGACAGGCTGCTTTCAACATACCCAACAGTCTGCCTATCTGCATTTTGTGAGCCTGAGCCAGATAACGGCGGCTATGTGCCTCATTGGTTCCAAAAGAAACAATAATCAGATCGGGATGCAAAGAAGCTATTTCTTTTATTTTTTCATCATCAGAAAAAGTAACAGAAGTAGCTCCATTAATGCCAATCATATGATAAACAATACCCGGTTCGCCCGTTTCATGTGCCAACCCACCGGTACGATATGAAATAACATCAGGATAAACAGCCTCAGCACCAAAATCATGTTCCAGACCACGACGGGTTATTAATGGATAAAGATGCCCCCGCACATGAGAATCACCTATATGGACTATCCGTACCGGTCCTGTCATATCATTCAACTTTTGAAAGAAAGGAGAAAGCGAACGGTTCTCATCTTCTATCACATTATCCAAAGAATGAGTAAAACTCGCCGGAAGTGAATCATGTACTGTTATCAGCCGCATACCCCGATGCATTTCCTTTGTTTCACCGGGTATGCGAAGCGGCTCCAACGGCCGGGACAATGCCGGAATAGCATCCTGAGCATAAAGACATGGAAACAGCAAGAACAGGAACAATACCATTGCTATACCGGACAGACCAGGAAATCTGTTATTCCTCCTCATAAGCTTTCCGTCTTTCATATTGCTCTTTGCCATACATCAATGTTTCAAATAAGATACCTGCCAAATGCTTGCCTCCCTTAAAATTGATATGGGTATAATCAAGATTCGCCATTTTTTGCCCGATCATATCGACAATGCTTCCTTGACCTCCCATTGCCTCATACATATTCCAAAAAGCGATATGGCTATCAGCCGCAATGGACTGTTGATAACGGATAAGATTCTTGACTCCGGGCATGGTGCGGAGATCTCCATTCTCGTTTTTATATTCACGGTCACCCACACTGACCAGTAAAATGCTGGTTTCAGGAAAAGCTGTCTTCAAATGTTCTATCACCGAAAGCATCCCTTTCTTATAGCCATCGTATTTTACTCCCCGTTCCGTAGCCACATTCAAACCATATTGGACCACAATCAAATCGTATGGACGAAGACGTTGGAAATCGCAAAGCGTATGTAAAGGAATACTACGTAAATGAAGCCCACTGCTACCACGTACGCTAAAATTATCCAAAGATATTCCCTGCCTGCCGTCCATAGCCACTCCATAGAAAGTAACAGAATCAGCTTGTTCCACACTCCACCGTACTTGTCCTATCCTTCCTCTCACCGAAACAGCCTGCACACCTCCTGTTCCTACTTCCTCATGTAACTCTCCTTCCGCAGCATTATTCACTTTAGAACGGACAGCGGCAAAACCTTTATTCAGGAAATAAAAAGTAGAAACCTCACAGGTATCCAGTCGGGAAGCGTATTTACTCTGTCCTTTCAACTGTACATAAGCACCTTCACGAGAAAAAAAATAATGTCCGGAAATATCTTGCTGCATTTTATCAAAACCAACGGAGTCATTGGATGAATGACTGCTCCATCCCCCAAAAGTATGGCGTACCGTAGGACGGTAACCGCTGATGGAAGAGGTTACAGGAACATATCCCACTCCGCAACCACCAAATTCTTGTTGAAGCATTTCGCGCAAATCGGCAGTAAAAATATCAGCTTCTATAAAAGAATCACCGAAGTAAGCGATACGCACAGGGCGTTTCATGGTTTTCACTTTGGAAAGTGCCTCATAAAAATGTTTCATTCCCCGCATGGTGGAATCCGAATAATCCTCAATACAGGTAATACCCGTTTTACATGTATCCACAAAAATAGGTTTTACAGGAGGAGGAAGGACAATGGTGTCGGAATCACATACTTCTTCTTCCACATCCGGACGGATATCAGCCAGCAGGTCCACCTTGCGCAACGGTTTGCCGCCCACCGACATGGAGGGGAGGAAATACAGCCCCATTAACACTCCTACTACAATAAGAGTGAGAAGAAAAGTGGCCGGTATATAGTTTTTCATATTGCTATATTTGTAAATTAACCGCAAAAGTAGTGATTTTTTAGACGGAGTACTTCATGATAGAGGCTAAAAAAAGAAAAAAGACTGCGCCAGAAAGAGGGCAACAGTCTTTTTCTTTAATGATGAAAAGACAGATTCAAATCGTCTTTTCTATGTTCCACACAAAAGCACGTAATCCCAATTGTTCGGTTTCCTTATCCATTTTATGCAAAGCGTCCAATAAAGGCTCCACTTTGGTATCATCTACCACTGTCATAATGGCCGAGCACATACTGGGCCACGCGTGACTGCCATAATGCGGTTCTCCTTTTACAGAGCCGCGCCCCTGCAACTGCTGCCAATAACTGAATCCACGACAATTCTGACGGTCCAACAACGCCAGAATACGTTCGTAAAAAGCTTGGTCGAAAGTGATGAAAACTGATTTCATTATTCCATTTTTTATTTTAAGTTCTGTCATCCGGTCTCCTATTCATTTCAATCCGGATAACAACTATATTAATTATTCTTTTTTGCCTTTGGTCATCTCCGTCTTATGTGCTTGATAATAGTCATTCAGTTCACGGGAAGCTTTCATCTTCTTACGGTTACGCTTGATACCTGTACCCGCAAATGAACAGTAGAGCACCGGAACCAAAATCAAGGTGAGCACGGTAGATACAGTCAAACCACCGATTACGGACACCCCTAAAGGCTGCCACATTTCAGAACCTTCCCCTCCTCCTATCGCCATCGGCACCATGCCCAGAATAGTGGTCAAAGTGGTCATTAAAACCGGACGTAAACGACTACGGCCCGAAACAACGACCGAATGAATAACAGACATACCCCGCTCACGACATAAGGTAATGTAATCAATAAGCACGATACCATTCTTCACTACGATACCAATCAACATGATACCTCCCAACAAACTCATGACATTCAATGTAGTCCCCGTTCCATACAATGCCATCAATACCCCACTGAATGCAAACGGAATAGAGAACATAATGATAAACGGATAGGTCAGAGACTCAAACTGGGCAGCCATTACAATAAATACCAATATAATAATCAAAACAGCCAAAGTTCCCAGATCGCTGAATGAATCCTGCTGATCCTCATAAGACCCTGCCACCTGGATACTGATACCGCCAGGTAAATCCATCTTATCAATAATAGACTCACCCGCTGCCACCACACTACCTAAAGGCGCACCTGAAATCACAGCAGATACTGTTACAATACGTTCACGGTCTTTACGTTCAATAGTAGGAGGAGCTGAACGCTCCACTACCGTGCCGATATCTTTCACCCGAATCGCTTTACCTTCATTGGTATAAATCAGAATATTCTCCAAACTTTCAATACTGGTACGGAACTGGGGAGCATAACGCACCTTGATATCATATTCGTCACCATCTTCCCGATAGTAAGAAGATAAAGCACCATTAACACGGTTACGCAGATACAAAGCTGCTGTAGAAAGATTCAAACCATGTAAAGCCAGTTTTTCACGATCAAAATCCACCTGATATTCCGGCTGATAATCCTGACGGCTGATATTCACCTCAGACACACCGTTCACTTTCAATAAAGCTTCTTTCAATTCAGCGGCTGCCTTATCTGTTTCTGTAAAATCATATCCATAGATTTCAAAATCGGCAGTGGCCTGTCCACCCATGCCTCCACTGCTACCACCCAGGATAACCTGGGCTTTATCCAGTTCGGGATAGGCTTTCAGATCCTCACGCATACCATCGCAGACTTCTGCCAACGTAACAGAACGCTGATCGGGATTATAAAGGTTGATATTGAATGAAATGATATGGCTACCATTATCCTGAATAGAAGCCCAAGTATTATCCGCATCAGCCTGTCCCACAGTATAGTTACAGATACGCATCACCCCTTCATATTTCTTCAGCCACCTTTCGGTCAGCTCCTGGGCCAATGCCTGGGCACGCTCTACGCGAGCTCCGATAGGCAATTGTAATTGAACAGAAATACGACTGTTGTCTTGTGACGGAAAAAACTCTGTACCAATTCCTTTCGCACAAATCAGACTCAGCAGAAAGAACCCGAAACAACCGGCAATAATGGTCTTGCGGTGACGGACAGCCCAGTTCAAACGTTTCTGATACCAGTTATCCAATCCATCCAACGCACGTTCTATCGGTTTGTAGAATGCGACAAACCACTTACTTTGTTTTTTTTGCAAGCGAAGCATCTGCGCGCACATCATCGGAGTAAATGACAGAGCCGAGATAGTAGAAATAGTCATAATGACACACATCATCCAGCCCAACTGACGGAACAAAACTCCCGACATACCACTGACCATCGTCAACGGGAAGAATACCGCAATCATGGTCAATGTGGATGCGATAACAGAAATTGCCACCTCATTTGTTCCATGGATAGCTGCCTGTTTCGGCTCGGAGCCACGCTCGATATGGGTCGTTACGTTTTCCAAAACAACAATAGCGTCATCCACCACATTACCAATCGCAATAGAAAGGCACGACAAAGAAATAATATTCAGAGATCCCCCATCCGTGATAGCCAAATAAATAAAGGAGGCAATCAATGACATGGGGATAGTGATACAGATAATCACCGTAGCACGCCAACGACCTAAGAAAACAAATACCACCAAGACCACAAACAGAATGGCATACATAATAGTTTCCGTCAAACTGTCGATGGTATTCAAAATATTATCCGAAGTGTTCACAATAACCCCCAGTTTCACATCACTGGGCAGTGACTTCTGTAACTTAGGCAACTGCTCCATTACTTTCCGGGAAATGTTCACTGAGTTTGCTCCCGATTGTTTCTGTACAACAATCATGGCTCCCTGCACCCCGTTATTATAGGTTTCCTGAGCACGTTCTTCTACAGAATCGACTACCGTTGCCACGTCACGCAAATACACCGAAGCACCATTGCGTATACCCACTACGATATTCTCCATTTCTTTCGGGTCCTTGAATTCTCCTTCCACACGCAAGGAATAGGTATTACTGCCCACATCGAAAGTTCCACCCGGAGTATTCTTATTTTCAGCCCTGACAATGGAACTGATGGTCTCAATCGTCAGATCATATGCTTCCAGTTTGTTGGGATCACAATAAATATTCACCTCACGCTTCGGCGCACCGGCAATGGACACCGTTCCCACACCGGGAACACGAGCCAAAGGATTTACTACATTATCATCCAATATCTTATACAGAGCCGGCTGACTTTCTTCTGCCTGAACGGATAACAGCAGGATAGGAATCATATCCGTACTGAACTTAAAGATAATCGGAGTATTGACTTCATCGGGAAGCTCCGAACTCACCATATCCAATTTATCACGCACATCATTAGTCAACACATCAATATCATAGCCATATTCGAATTCCAAAGTGATAACTGATATATTTTCTGAAGACTTGGATGTAATATGTTTCAAATTACTAACCGAGTTCAACGTATTTTCCAACGGACGGGTTACGTTGTTCTCTATATCGGAAGCACTGGCACCCTGATAAGATGTCATAACCATAATGGTATTGGTATCAATATCGGGATACAAGTCTACCGGAAGTTTCGACAATGAGAACAGACCAAAGATCGCTACGGCCAAAAAGCATAACGAGGTCATAATCGTTTTTTTAACCGCTCCTTCGTATAAACTCATGTTTGTTAAATTAAAAATTAAGAACTAAAAAATCATATATAGGTAAATAAATATGGAGTATTATCAACTAATTCTCAATTTTTAATTTACTGCCACTTCCACACCATCGGCCAAACGGGTCTGACCGGCAACCACCACCTGCGAATTATCCTCCACCCCGGAAATCAATTCATATTCGGTTCCCATCCGACGTCCCAATTCTACTTTATTATAGGAAACCTTACCGTCTTTGTAGACATATACATAACGGTCGCCCGAACCGGCACGTTTCACAATAGCCTGATCAGGAACCACCACATGCCGCAATGTACCAAAGCTCACAGTCACACGGCCAAACATTCCCGGACGTATACGCTGACGGGTATTAGCCAATTTTACCTCTACAGGAAAAGTATGAGTAGCAGCATCAATAGTAGGATACACCAAACTAACTTTCCCTTCGAACTCCTCATCACCATACACATCAAATTTCACCTTTACGATCATACCTTTAGTCACTTTCGGGAAATAAGGTTCGGATACATTGATCAACAGTTTAACCGGAGTGATCTGTTCAATGACCAACACAGGAGTGGAAGCGGAAGAATATAAATCACCGTTATCAAAATTACGTGCTGTAACCACTCCATGAATAGGGCTTAACAACTGCGTATTCTCCAACAAATTATTATAGGAAGTACGACGTACATCTAAAGCTGTTTTTGCTGCATCCCATTCAGATTTGGAAGCTCCACCCACTTTGTACAGTTCATCCATACGTCTGAATTCCGTTTCTTCATTTTCTAATTGCAATTTCATTTGTTTCAGATTTGCCGCATCCATTTGTACTAATTTCTGTCCTTTGGATACATGGTCTCCCACTTCAACAAAAATACGGTCTATACGCCCGGGAGAGGTCGGAGCTATATTATTTTTCGCTTCCGCTTCAACAGTGGCAGTATATTCCTCTATCTGATCTACATCGCGGGAAGTTACGGAAGCAAGCCGGACTACCGGTTTGTCCTCCATAGCGGTATCAGCAGCTTCCTTACTCTCCGTTCCACCTGAACATGCCCCCAGCATAGTTACCACCAGCCAAGCTACGAATTGAAAATATTTTCTCATACTGTTATCTTTATGTTAATGTATTATTGTTCCGTTACTTCATCAATGCCTAAGACTAAATCCAAATCAGCTTTAGCTACCAGATAGTCATAGATGGACTGGTTATAAGTCAGTTGGGCCTCTGTTAAAGCCACTTCCGAACTATTCAATTCCAAGATAGTTCCTTTTCCAACTTCATATCTTTTTTCGGCAATAGTACGCCCTTTCTCCGCCTGAAAGACAGCTTCTTTATTACTTACCACCTGTTCCGTACTAGCGGCCATATTATCCAAATAACCGGTAGCTTGCATAGTGAGTTGCCGCTCTGTATTGATACGGTTCTCTTCCAGTTGTTTCATCTGGATACGGGTCTGTTTCAATTGAGTAAAATTACTTCCTTTGAACAAAGGAATGCTTAGATTCAGGCCGATAGTAGAATAGGGCCTCCAATCGTATTCCTTGAACTTGAAATTATCATTCATTGAAGTATACATATATTGGAAACTGGCAGAAAGGGTCGGCATAAAGTTGGTATACTGCAACTTCAGCGTCTGCTTTAATTGCAATGCATTCAGTTCCAATTGCTTCAACGTACTGTTATTTGTCAAATTGTCTGGACGAGGCATTGCCTGACGAGTAAACATAGACATTTCATAATCCTTCAGATTGCCTTCAACCGCTACCTTTACATCAGACTCCATTCCCATCAAGACCTTCAACTGCAAATTTGCCAAATTCACTCCGTTACGGGCAGACACCACGGTAGGTTTCAAGCTGCGCATCTGCACATCCGCACTAATCTTATCATATTCACTGACAGTCCCCTGTTCATATTTAGCTTTCACCACATTATAATTATCTTCACTCTGCTTATAACTTTTAAGCAGCACTTCATAACTGTCCTGTGCCAAAAGCAACTGAAAAAATGCCTTGGTCACTTGATTTACCATATCCAGACGTGAAGCACGTGATTTCTCTACCGCCAGGTTCACATCTGTACTTGTCAAACTGATACTTTTGTAAAGAGCAGGAGCAAAGACAGGCAGACTGACAGACAGACCACCACTATAAGTATTATCTGTACCGACTTCAATCACCTCTCCCATCATGGCGAATGACTGCTTTTTTATGGCTCGTGAATAACTGCCCACCAAACTGGCTTCTGGGAAAAGACCGGCATAAGCTTCCCGGCGGGCTTCTTTCTTTAACAGGATTTCCTGACCGGCGACTTTAATGGTGGGATTGTCGCTCAATGCTATCCGGACTGCGTCCTGTAAGGTAATCCTCAATGTGTCTTGTGCTTGTGCACTTTGTATTGCTACATAAAGCAGCAAAAACAAGGTTAACGTAGGTTTGCAATAAAATTTCATTAACTATTATTCTTTATTTAGTGACTTATTTAATTTCTAACCATACTTATTATGTTCGTTTCCTTTTAAATTCAATAAAAAATTATCCACAATCTTCAACCCCTTTTCAGTGGAAATGCCACGCATATGCATAAATACAACTGTTTCATAAATTTCACCAAGCGAATAGGACTTGCATATTTCCGAATGCAACAACAAATCCATCTGCTCACATACCATAGCGCGTACAATATTATAATTTACATCATTTCTAAAAATGCCTTGTTCCACTCCTTTGCGATAAAATTCCATAGCCGAATCCAAATTCTCCTTCCGGCTTTCGTCAATGTAACGCATTACCTTGGGATATTTCTCAATATCCTCAAAGAATTTCCTGTTTGTATTCTGAAAATCCTGGGCACTTCTTTGAAAAAACTTCAAGAGGACTTCCAAAACATTCTCTGCTTTGGAAGCCACTTGAGTCATATATTCCTGCATCTCCTCCCGATGTAACTTCATGACATCAAGTAATAAATCCTCTTTGTCATGAAACAATTCATAAAGCGTACGTTTAGATATAGATAATCCGGCAGCAATATCATCCATTCTCACTGTTTTGACACCTTTCTGGGCAAATGATTTCGCTGCTGCCAAAACAATGTGTTCCTTCACTACCGTTTTATCCATTCTTTTTTTCCTGACGCTATTCATTCTTAACATAAAGGGAGACAAAGATACATTTATTTTATAATACCCAACTTAGAACTTCTGACAAACTCTATCAGATGTACAATTTCAGGACTAGACGGAACCTGTTCTTCAATACGACGCAATGCATCCTCTGTAGATGTATTCACTTTATACAATATACGGAAAGCATGCGCTATATGTTTAATAACCGTTTCCGAAAAACCTTCATGTTGCAACACGGTGGTATTGATGCTGTAAAAAGCCGTAGGCTCATGGGCTGCCACACAATAAGGAGGAATATCCTTGGTAAAACGACACCCGCCCTGTACGGCGGCATAAGTCCCCAAACGAGTCTTTCCCTGCATCAGTACATTGGAAGTAAGAATAGCATAATCCTCGACTACACAACAACCTGACACCTGCGAACCGTTACCAATAATACAGTTATTACCGATGGTCACATCATGTGAGATACGTGCTCCCTGCATAATAAAGTTACCGCTTCCTACCACAGTTTCATCTCCGGCGAAAGTGGCACGAATAATTACCGCATTCTCACGGATGGTATTATTATTACCTATACGGGCGATGGTATCATCACCCGTATAGGTAAAATCTTGCGGAGTAGCAGCAATTACAGCTCCGTTATAAATGGTATTTCCGTTACCGATGCGTGCGCCGCTCATAATGCTGGCGTTGGGCATAATTACATTATCATCACCTATCTCCACATTCTTATCAATGTAGGCAAACGGGTGAATAGTTACGTTTTTCCCGATTTTTGCAGACGGGTCTACATAAGCTAACGGACTAATCATATTCATATTATTTTTAAGGTTAATTATTCACGTCCACCGCCCAATGCGCTGTACAGATTGATAACAGCCTGCATACGCTGGAAAGTATCGGATACTTCGTTCAACTGGGCACTCAGCAATGACTGTTGTGCAGTAATGATTTCCAGATAAGTGGCCTTTCCCGCCTGAAACAAATCATTGTTCATCTCCACCGCTTTTTGCATTTCAGAAACCTGTGCCTGGTGCTCGCTCAACTTTTTGTCTGCCGTATCATACAGGAACAAAGCATCACTTACTTCCTTACCAGCTTCCAGAATAGTCTGCTGATAATTCATCTTGGCAATCTGTTCTTCCGCTTTCGATACTTTCAAGTTGGCAATCAATTTTCCACGCTGGAAAATGGGTTGCGTCAATGAGCCGATAGCATTCCAAAGCATAACGGCAGGATTAGAAATCACTGTACCATTGGAACCATTAGTCCATCCTAGAGTACCTGTAATATTAACACTGGGATAAAAAGCGGAACGCGCCTGATTGGTAGTATAATAAGCGTCGGCTAATGCCAATTCTGCCGCTTTTACATCGGGCCGGTTCTCAAGCAACTGTAAAGGAACTCCCACCGCCAAATCTGCCGGCATCACTTGTTCCTCCAATGTTCCACGGTCTATGTTCTGAGGAGCCTTTGCCAACAATACGGAGATAGAATTCTCAGTTTCACGCACCTGGCGTTTCAAGTCAGCCAATGAAGCCTCCGTCTGGTGATAAGCCCCTTTACTCTGTGCCACAGCAGCTTCGGTAGTCATACCGGCTTCCTTCATAGCTTCCATAGTGCGCACTGTTTCTTTCATTAACGCCACATTCTGTTCGGTCACACTGACTTGACGGTCTAGCATCAATAAAGAATAATAAGCATTGGCTATACCACCAATCAACTGTGAACGCACTGCCTGCTGATAGGCCTTACTTTGCAAATAAGAAGCTTTCTGGCCACGATGGGCATTCAGCAATTTGCCGAACAAATCAACTTCCCAGCTTGCAGAAGCAGGTAAAGTATAGTTCTTAACAGGAGTACTTTTGTCCACACTAGTCAACGAACCTTGTGGAGCAAGGGCCAAAGAAGGGAGATAAGACAAACGAGCTGATGTCAATAACGCCTTGGCCTCCTTTACACGCAGGATAGCAGCCTGCATATCTACATTGTTTGCCAATCCCTCTTCAATCAGCATCTGCAATTTCGGATCACGGAAAATTTCCTTCCATGACAAGTTACCCATATTGGTTGTATCGTTAGCAGCCAATGTATCGTTGGCGGCAACCGGGTCACGATAGATGCCAGTGGCATCTATCGACTCGGGACGATCGTATGATTTATAGATGTGGCAACCGCTTAATAAAAACGTCGCGCAACATAATCCTATTATCTTTTTCATTGTTCTTCTGTTCATTTACGGGTGTATTGTTCAATTTCGGGTTCAACCTCTGTATTGTCCACACTTTCCCATTCAATCGGTTTGAATTTCTCTTGTAACCATTGGAATACCACAAACAATACGGGTACGATAAAGATCTGGAAGATCATACCAATCAACATACCACCAATAGCCGAAGCTCCCAAAGTACGGTTACCATGAGCACCAACTCCCATAGCCAACATCAACGGAATCAAACCTACAATCATGGCCAATGAGGTCATTAAGATCGGTCGCAAACGGGCTGCCGCACCCAAAACCGCAGCCCAGGAAATACTCATTCCCTGCTTACGGCGATCCAAAGCAAACTCTACAATCAGAATGGCATTCTTCGCCAACAATCCCATCAACATGATCAATGCAATCTGCATATAAATATCATTTGACATGGTTCCTAAAATCATCTTCAAAGCCGGAATATTTCCCAATGCTGCAAATCCGTTTACAAACAGGAAGCTACCCAACAGACCGAACGGTACTGAAAGCAATACGGACAACGGCAGAATGTAACTTTCATACTGTGCACTCAGCAACAAATAAACGAATACAAAACACAGAATGAAGATGATACCTGTGGAACTGCCACTGGTAGATGCCTCTTCACGAGCCATACCTCCCAACTCATAACCGTAACCGGTAGGCAAATTCTCTTTAGCAACTTCCGCAATAGCCTGCAAAGCCTGTCCGGAAGTATAGCCACTGGCAGGAGCCACCATCACTTTGATAGACGTATAAAGGTTGAAACGGCCTATAACATCCGGTCCATATACTTTCTTGACAGAAACGAACTGGGAAATAGGAGCCATCTCATTCCCATTACGTATCTTGATACTATTCAAGGATTCCAGATTCTTGGTCGCTTCGGGTTCCGCCTGAATCATAACACGATACATCTTACCGAAACGGTTGAAGTTAGAAGCATACAAACCACCGAAATATCCCTGCATGGTAGTCAGAATATCACTAGGACTGATTCCTGCCTTCTTACAAGCAGCAGCATCAATATCCAACATATATTGGGGGAAACTCGGATTGAAGGTAGTCTGGGCCGAATTAATTTCAGGGCGTGCCTTCAACGCATCCATATAGTCCAAAACTACATCATAAAAATGATTCAAGTCTCCACCGGTCTTATCCTGCATATTCAACTCGATATCACTGGATGCCGAATAACCCGGAATCATAGGAGGAGCAAAGAACAATACCTGCGCATCCTTGATGATCTTCTGCGCACGCATAAACAACGTACCTACCACAATATCCGAATTCTGCATCATGGAGCGTTCTTCCCAATCTTTCAGCTTAATAATGATAGAACCGTAAGAAGGTCCCTGACCACCAATAAAGCCGAAACCGGAAATCACCGTACGGGAATCTACAGCCGGTTCGGCAGCCACCAAGCTGTCTACACGGTTTAAGATTTCCATTGCACGTTCCTGTGAAGTACCGGGAGGCAGTGTCACCGCACCCATAATGGTACCGGTATCTTCATTGGGAACCATACCCGTCGGAGTAACCTTCATAAAGAATACCAACAAAATGATAGAAGCGGCAACCAGCCCGAATGACAACCATTTCTTATGGATAAAGAATACTACATGCTTCTTGTACTTCTTCAATATAGAATCATAAGCCGCATTAAAGGCTGTATGGAAACGTTCTACACGGGTCATCTTCTTTGCTCCATGTCCCTCATCATGCGGTTTCAAGAAAATTGCGCACAGTGCCGGTGACAAAGTCAATGCATTCAAAGCTGAAAAACCGATAGAGATCGCCATGGTGATACCAAACTGACGGTAGAATGTACCGGCAGTACCTCCCATGAAACTTACCGGAATAAACACAGACATCATGACTAACGTAATAGAAACGATAGCTCCACCCAGTTCACTCATGGCATCAATAGAAGCCTCACGGGAAGACTTGTATCCCTGATCCAACTTGGCATGAACCCCCTCGACGACGACAATGGCATCATCGACCACAATCGCAATGGCAAGCACCATCGCCGAAAGAGTCAGCAGGTTCACACTGAAGCCAATCAGTTTCAGTACAAAGAAAGTAGCCACCAACGCCACCGGAATGGCAATAGCCGGAATCAGCGTTGAACGCATATCCTGCAAGAAGATATATACCACAATAAACACCAAGATAAATGCCTCTATCAACGTCTTGATTACTTCATGGATAGAAGCGAACAAGAAGTCATTGGCATTTTGGGCGATATTGATATTCAAACCTGTCGGCAGTGATTCCTGTGCCTTTGCAAGCACTTTCTCCAAATCGGAAATAGTTTCGGTAGCATTAGAACCTGCCATCTGATAGACGATACAAGATACAGCCTTGTGACCATTTACCATATTATTGAATGTATAAGCCAGACGACCTAATTCTATATCGGCCACATCTCCCAAACGAAGTACATTACCATCCGGCAAGGCCTTGATAACAATATCTTCAAATTCAGTCGTTTGCTGCAAACGTCCTTTATAACGGATCGTGTATTGGAAAGTCTGATTACCACGTTCACCGAACTGTCCCGGAGCCGCCTCAATATTCTGTTCGGCCAATGCTGCCGAAACATCAGTAGGAACCAGTTTGTACTGCGCCATCACATCCGGTTTCAACCAGATACGCATAGAATAATCCTGTCCCAACACATTAGCATCACCTACCCCCTTTACACGCTTGATTTCAGGAATCAAGTTAATATTAGCATAGTTTTCAATGAACTCAATATTATACGAGTCGGTTTCATCATACAATGAAAAGACCATCAACATGGAGTTCTGGCGTTTCTGAGTAGTCACACCCACCTTGGTTACTTCAGCAGGCAGCAATCCTTGTGCCATAGAAACACGGTTCTGCACATTAACAGCCGCCATATCCGGATCTGTTCCCTGATTAAAGTAAACGTTAATATCGGCAGCACCGTTATTGGATGCTGATGACTGGATATACATCATGTTCTCCACACCGTTTATCTGGTCTTCCAACGGCGCGATGACCGAATTCAATACAGCTGTGGAGTTCGCACCGGTATAGGTGGCACGTACCTGCACCGTAGGAGGTGCAATATCCGGATATTGCGTAACCGGCAATGTAGCAAGTCCGATGATACCCAGAATAACTATCAAGACGGAGATTACCGTTGATAGCACCGGACGGTTAATAAATCTATCTAGTTTCATTCTCTATATACCTTATTTATATAAACGAAGTTAATCTGTTTATTTTATACTGATTATTTAAAGGCCGTGGCAATATTCCCTTCCTTCTGGTCTTTCAGGTGTTGTTGATATTTCGCCTCTTTCTGTTCCGGAGTAATCGGAGTAATTGTCTGTCCGTCCTTCAACGTCTGTACACCTTCAACTACAATTTTATCGCCGGGCTTCAAACCACTGGTAACAATATAATTCTTACCGTCATTCAAATTCGACACTTTGATCTCAGTATGCTTCAATGTATTATCCGACTGAAGCACATAAACAAACTTTTTATCCTGAATTTCCTGTGTAGCCGACTGAGGAATCAAAATAATATCCTCCATAGTATAAGGGAAAATTACATTAGCCATACCACCACTACGCAATACAAGCTGTTTGTTCGGGAAAACGGCACGCATACTTACCGAACCGGTAGTCTGGTCAATAACACCACTTACAGCGTCAATCTTACCTTCTTCAGTATACATTGTACCGTCAGCCAATTCCAATTTTACAGCCGGCATCTTCTCCAGTTGTTCTTTCAGTGTGCCACCGGCTCTTGTCAAACCCAACAACTGCTTTTCAGTCATAGAGAAATACACATACATTTCACCGATTTCACTCACGGTAGTCAACGGTTGTGTTACCGAAGGACTCACCAAACTACCAATACGATACGGGAATGTACCCACCACTCCATCTGAAGGGCTGGTCACTGTGCAGAAGCCCAAATTCTGACGAGCGCTGGTCAACTGAGCCTCAGCCTGTGCCAAACTGGCTTTTGCAGAAAGCAATTGGTCTACTGCGCTTTGATACTCAAAATCGCTGATAATTTTCTTATCATACAAATTTTTCTTCTGTTGTTCGTTCAAAGATAGCGTATTGACATTCGATTTTGCCATCTCTACAGCAGCTTTTGCCTGACGTTCGGCAGCCGCATACTGTGTAGGATCGATCTGAAAGAGCGCCTGGCCTTTCTTTACCGTTGCACCTTCGTCCACACAAAGCTTTACGATAAAGCCGGAAACCTGAGGACGCACCTCAATATCCTGAACACCTTTGATAGTTGCGGGATAAGAAGTAGACTGCTGGCTGGCTGTAGACTGTACAGCCACGACGGTAAATTCGTCATCACCCAACTTCATACCGCTCTGACCGCCTCCACAACTGCTTAAAACAGTCATTGCCGCCGTAAATATCGCGAGGCGGCTCCATGAAATACATTTCATACTATTTACTGTCATTTTCATAACTAATATTATTGAACTTTACTTATTTGTCGAATTAACAGATGTTTATAGAAAACTTTTTAAACCCAATTAGTTTTTACTGCCGCAAAATTAGTCATTTTTCCGGCATTTGTTCGCTTAGCCCATTAGCTTTAACTATAAATAACGTGCGCATATAGAAGGATATTAATTATGTAAAATATATTCCATATATATTCAATCTGTTTCCAGATCTAAACAAGCAAACCATATTACAACTCATACATGATACGGACATGAATGAAACTATTTTTTCGCTATCTTTGTCCAGCAAAATACGAAAGAATTTAAAAACTGTATTTGCTTGATACACAAAATTTAATTTTATAGATAGATATTTCTGGTAACAATTTGACAACCTTTAAAGCGCTTTGCTCTACTGCGGTTTACTTCATAGCTCCAAACAAATCCAAATCCATACAAAGTTTTATAAATAATCACTTCTGACTTGCCGTACGCAAACCAAATTCAAAAAAGACACAAACAAAGAATAACCCACAAAGTAGCAAGTGAACCTCTATTGTCGTGGATTATTCTTTTTATTATCTGTATTAAACAGTAAAGATTGTCTAAACACTTCCGTTCTTGTTTTCTTTGGTAACTCAAAACGTCACTATAAGATACGCTACGAAAATATGCATCTGTACTTGTGACAATTTTCGATTGTAGTTATTCTTTCTCCTTTCAAGCTGATCTGTTTACTATTACCGCACTGGGCAACGGCTAACAAGTCCGTTTTCCACAATATTCAGTCAGAGAATACCTGCCCGTAATCCACACATAATAATGACAATTACAGAACTTCTATCACAATCATAGAAAAGCGATGCTTTCTACTTATTGTTGTGCCGCCCTTCATGTTTCTCCCATGACCGTTGCCCATTCTATATTCCTCCCTTCTTCCTCTCCATGTTTTCCTGCCACCTTCAGAACAACATCATGGTAATTTATAGTGAAGTGCACAATTAACTTGATAATATCTCCATCGCTCAAACTGAATTTGGAGACGTTTTAGGTAATCTTTCCAGTTTCTATTTTCTGGTTGAGACCAACCAATTTCAGCTACTGCACTAGCACGAGGATATGCCATATATTCTACCAATTGATAAGTAGGGAGATATTCAGTCCAAACATTGCCTTGTATACCTAATACCTTTTTAGCTTCTTCTGGCGTTAAAACATCAGGAATCGGATTGAAAGAATAAACCCATTCTAAAGAGGCTACTCTACCATGAGCTAAAGGCTCAAATAGCATGTTCGACTGATAATGGTTTAAATACATGTGGGTATTGGGAGCCATAATGACTAGATTTCCTGCTTTTGCGGCTGTAATGCCACCTTTAACCCCTCTCCATGACATAATAACAGCTTCTCTTCCAATACCCCCTTCCAGAATTTCATCCCAACCAATCAGCCGCTTATGATGCTTTTTGAGGTATTTGCCCACATATTCAATTACATAACTTTGCAAGGCATATTCATCAGAGATATGATTTTTGCGCATCCACGACTGACATTTTTCACAAGATTTCCACCGTTCATTGGGGCATTCGTCTCCCCCTATATGAATATAGGGGCCTGGAAATAATTCTATAACTTCTTGCATGACATCTTTTAAAAAGGTATAACAAGCAGCATTTCCTGCACACAGCACATCGCTATAAATTCCCCATTGTGTACCTACTTGATAGCCTTTTTGGATACATCCCAAAGACGGATATGCGGTTAGAGCCGCCAACATATGTCCAGGAATATCGATTTCAGGAACAATTGTGACATGATGTTCAGCAGCATAAGCCACCACTTCCCGTATCTGTTCTTGCGTGTAATAACCTCCATATCTTTTCTTTTCAAAAACAGGTTGACTAAATGATGAAGGATGATTAATGGCTGTAGAATCTCTCCATGCTCCTTTTTCCGTCAGAAAAGGATATCTCTTAATTTCGATGCGCCAACCTTGATCATCGGTCAGATGCCAATGAAAGTAATTCATTTTCTGCATTGCTAGCAAATCAATGTATTTTTTGACGAAGCTTACTGGATAGAAATGACGCGACACGTCTAAATGCATTCCTCGATAGGCAAATCTAGGTGTATCTTCTATGAAAACTGCAGGCACTTCCCAACTTCTTTCAATAGCAGTTGTTGATGAGTAAATTTCAGGCGGAAGAAGTTGTAGTAACGTTTGGATAGCATAAAAAAATCCATTTTTTTCATTAGCTTCTATTTCAATACTATCCTCGGTTACTTGCAAACGATACCCCTCTTTCCCTAAAGTGTTTTTAGGAAGTTCTTTAAAAACAATGATATTATTCTTTGGAACTAGGAATTGTTTTATTTCGGGTGTTAACGAAGCTGCTTGTTTCAGTCGATCTGTCAAAAAATGTATTTCAGTCTTTGCTTTATTGGTTGCCACTTGAATGCAAGTTTGTTCATTAATTACAAATTTAGAGTGAGTGTTCGAGCGTATAGTTTTAGGCTGTGGAATAATTGCGCAATTTAAAACACCGCTTTCACTTTTGCTAAACAACATTCCTTTTACAGGAATATTATATACATAAGACATATTTGTTTCAGTTGAAAACAAGTTAACTACTTCCACGTTTAAATCATAAGAAGACAGTGTCATGTCACTGAGACTAGCAAAAATGACCTTTCTTGCCGACCCCTGTAATTCTATTGGTTCTAATTCATTGAGGCAAATAGAAGTTTGTGGAATCGGTTTCAAGATCAACGGAATATCTGCCAAATTTCTAATATCAATTCGTAATTTATTGGCAGCGACTAATTGGGTAGTTATTTCCAAGGTGCCCTCTAAATATTTGTTCAACCATCTAGAAGAACCATAAATATTACAGTCCAAACGTTCTAGAAAGCAATTTTCTTCTAGTGCATAGCGGATGTAAGTATCCGATTTTAGTCGTGCAAATATAATAACATCTGCTCCCTTTACTTTTTGTCGTTGTTGATAAATTTCCAACGTTTTTTGGCTAAGAATTACCATCCCTTTTTCCGTAGCTTGTTTACGTAGTATTGCATCGTCTTTCACCATAACAGCTTCAATACCTTGTTCCAAATAGGACTGTAAAGTTTCTACCTGAGTGATGGTCGATGACATATCTGCTTGCATAACCACATACTCCTTCCATTCTGGGAGATACCTTCCTTTGGCATTCAAATGAATGCCAAAGGAAAATAAAAATATGTACAGAGCCCATATTTTATAAAAATATCTATCTTTCACCTGTTTCATAGTGTTTATTGAATTTTACCAGTCTCATTAATGCTGGAAGGAATTCCATGTAGTTTTTTCTAGCTGGTGATACCCAACCAATTTCTGCATAAGCTGCAATTCTAGGGAAGGTCATCCTATTCATACTTTCTACTGTTAGAATCTGTTCACCCCACATTTGACATCCTAATCCTAAAATTTTATATTGTAATGACTTATCCATTCCAGCAGGAATAGGATTGAACGCGTATGATTTTGCCAAAGGAATTCTACTCTTGTCGTAGTCTAAGTAGGTACCATAGTGATATGAATTGACAATATCGTATCCTTTTTGGGCAGTTTCCTCAATCAAATCCAAATCACCTTTCCAAAATTGTACAATCGTTCCTTCAGCCAATTTTGATTTTAAGGCAATAGCGTCTTCTGCTGAGTTGTACTCATGGATTTTATTTCCCATAATATCATTCCAGCCCATCATGTGTTTGTTTCTACCTTTCAACCATTCTGATATGGCATTGGTAAACTCAATTTGAAGTTCGGCTGGATTAGCAACACCTAATTTCTTGATGTAATTGCTGATAGCTACAGAGGCATTCCATTGGTCGTATTTTACTTCATCTCCACCAATATGTATGATGGGTGAAGGAAATAAAGCAATAACTTCATCCAATACATCATGCAAGAATTGAATTACTTTTTGGGAAGAAACATCCAATACCTCGTACTGAACTCCAAAGCTACAAGGAACCTTAATTTGTTTTTTGGTTGTTCCAAATTCAGGATAAGCAGCAATCACCGCACTAGAGTGACCAGGCATTTCTATTTCAGGAATAATCTGAATGTGTAGCGATTGAGCATACTCTATGATTTCTTTGATTTCTTTTTGAGTATAATAACCTTCGTGTACTTTTCCATCAAATGAATTTCCTTTCCATCCATTCAATTGGGTAGAATCTCGCCGGGCGCCGATTTGGCATAATTTAGGATATTTTTTGATTTCAATTCTCCAACCTTGATCATCGGTTAAATGCCAATGGAAAATGTTCATTTTAAGACGCGCCATTTCATCCAAAATACTTTTTACAGCCTCCTTTCCTTGGAATACTCGAGATTCGTCCAACATATAAGCTCTCCAAGGGTAGTAAGGACGGTCTTTAATGGCGAGTTGAGGCAAACTACATTGTCCAGCTGTGGTTATCATTAGCTGGCGAAGTGTTTGAATACCATAAAAAATGCCCCGGGCAGAAGGAGATATAATTTTTACTTCATCTTGAATGTCTATTTGATACTCATCTTCTTTTTGTTCAGAAGATGACTGAAGAATTAAACGAATAGTTTTGCCTTGACTATTTTCAATCAATTGAAAATCATTTTGCAAATACTTTTTTAACCACAACCTTTCATTCTCTAGCCTATTATCCTGTAGCACAATGTGATAGCCACTACTCAGATTCAAGTTACTCGCATAAACCTGCTGTTCTTGTACAGCTGGGATAATCCTGTGATTATCTTCAGAGCTCAATGAATAGGGCAGTGAATACTTGTCAAAACAAGTTTCGGCAGGCTTGTTGCCCATTTCATAAATCAAGTTGCCTCCTTCAATTAGTGTGTGATGAGAAATAAATCGCTTAGTATATCTTTCTCCATTCCAATAGATAGCTTGTATATACTTGTTTTCTTCTGATTGATTACATACCTGGATTTTTAATTTTTTACCTGCTTTCAAGGATATTTCAGCCTGTTGAATCTGAGGTAGTCCGAAGATATATTCATCAGAACCTGGACATACAGGATAAAAACCTAGGGCTGTAAATATATACCAAGCGGACATTTGACCGCAATCATCGTTACCACATAAACCATCGATGCGTGTATTATACATCTTATCAATGATTTTATAAATGTTTTCAGAAGTCTTCCATGGTTGAGAAGTCCACATATACAGATACGGAATATGGTGACTCGGCTCATTACCATGAATGTAACCACCAAGAATACCTTCTTTTGTCACATCTTCTGTATGAGCATAGTACGAAGGGTCTAATGAGCTGCCAAAGAGATTATCTAGGCGACGTATGAAAGCTTTATCTCCCCCCATCAAATTGATCATACCTTTTACATCATGAGGAACAAAAAAAGAATAATTAAGTGAGTTTCCTTCAATAAAACCCTGACCATGAGTCTCATAGATATTAAAGTCTTCTTTCCATCGACCATCTTTATATCGAGGACGTGCGTAGCCGTTCAAGAAAGATTTTTGGTAATTATAAGCTCTCTGTTTATATTGATTGGCTAATTCAGCATTGCCAGCCATGAGCGCCATGCGGTAAATAGTCCAGTCATCGTAAGAGTATTCCAAACTGATGGAAGCAGAACTAACATTTTCATTTAAAGGAACATATCCTTTTTCAATATAGCTTCCTAAACCGTCATAGTATGTTAAGTTAGAACTTTGTACCATAGCTTCAAGCGCCTTTTTACCATCCATTGGAATACCTTTGGCAAAAGCATCAGATAACAATGATACGCCATGATAACCAATCATACACCAATTTTCATTTCCCATATGTGACCATACAGGCAGAGCCTTATGTATACTTTGACCTTGATGCGCCATAATAGATTCCATCATGTCTTTGCTCTTATTAGCATCTATTAAGTTGATGAGTGGATGTAATGCACGGAAAGTATCCCACAATGAAAAAATGGTATAATTAGTAAAATGCTCAGCATTATGAATACTGTGATCAATGCCTCGATAGCGTCCATCCACATCCATATATACAGAAGGATGTATCAAAGTACGATAAAGTGACGTATAAAACAGCTCCTTAACTTCTTCTGTTCCATTTACAGAAATAGAAGATACAGCTTTGTTCCATTTACTTTTAGCTTCAGCTAAAACTTTATCGAAATTCTTTCCTTGAGTTTCCTTTTTCAAATTGAGCAGGGCTCCTTCTTTGTCTACGGCTGAAATGGCTACTTTAATTTCCAAAGAACGTCCGTCTGATAAATCAAATACAAATCCAGCTTTCAGCTCACGTCCTTCCATTTCAGGAAAGTTGTGTTGAACATCAAATTTTCTCCAAAAACCTCCGTACAAACTCCGTTTGCTAGTATCTTTGCTTTCATAGCGGAGAATGGGATGTGAAAACGAAATGGCAAAATAAATTAAGTTCATTCTAGCCCATCCATTTGTCATTCTGAATCCCGTAACAAGTGTATCCGATTCTACACAAATTCCTGACCATAACGTTTTACCATCATAATTATAGATTCCATGATTTAAGTCCAAAATCAGGTTTCCTTCTCCTTTAGGATAAGTATAGCGATGTACTCCCACTCGTTCTGTGGTAGTCAGCTCTGCTTTAACTTGATACTCATCAAGTAATACGGAATAATAACCTGGAGAAGCTGTTTCATTTTCATGTCTGAATGTTGAGCGATAACCTAAAGTCGGATTACTTTTAGTTCCTGGATTCAATTGTATTTTACCAGTAGTAGGCATCAATAGAATATCTCCCAAATCAGAATGACCAGTACCACTAAAATGAGTATGACTAAATCCTACAATTGTTGTATCATCATATTGATAACCAGCACAATATTTATAGACCTCTTTTTGATAAACTCCGTCTACACTATGAGGAATAGTATCTGTTTCCGGACTGAGTTGCACCCCACCATGAGGCACACAAGCTCCTGGGAATGTATGTCCCATTCCTTGAGTGCCTATAAAAGGATTAATATATTGGGTTTGTGAATGAACACACAAGCCTATCAGGGCACATAAACATGTTATTATTAATTTCTTCATTACTTTTTAATCTAATACAATATCAAATTGGTCAAATTCTTCAGTACGCCATGCATATTTTTCTGTTGTGGGGGAAATAGCAAAGAAAGGTGAGAATGTTTTGATTTTGATTGTTTTTCCGTCAGGCATAAATTCCATAATTCTAAGCCAGCCATCCCCCCCATTACCATGCCAACCTCCACCTTCTGTTTGGGCATTGAACATCATCTGGAATACGTTTTTCCCAGCTATATTCTTGTCACAACGTTGACCTACATTATATACAAACCCCTTTGTAGAGCAATAATGACCACATATGAGCATACGAATGTTTTTGCAAGGATAAAGAAGTTTTTCCCAAATAACTTTTCCATAATTGGCAGGTGATACACCATAAGACTCTTTTTCGATAATAGATCCATCCCAACGCAAATAAGAGTGAGTAAGGACAAATACCTTATGATTTTCAAAACGTTCACTTATTGCCAAAGATTTAGCCCATTCCAGTACTTCATCACGAGGAGCAAATTCCAATACTATTACCAGTATATTTCCCCAGTTCTTGTTAGTAAATTCATAAGCAGCATTTTCTAATGTAGGAACCCCAAAAGCATTGTTACATACACTAACCAAGCAGTCTTTCCAAAGAAGATTGCGAGTTACAGGAAAATACTTTGAGATATTGCACAATCGGTTTTCGGCTCGCTTATAACCATAATCGTGATTTCCACCGCAAATGATGTAAGGAAGTCTATGGTCCAATCTTTCAAAAGCTCTAGAGGCGGCTTTCCATTGTTCTTCGCTAGTCTGATTACCATTCACGTTATCTGGAACCAAGCATTCATTTTGTTCTACCAAATCTCCGGTGCAAAGTACAGCTTTGACAGCTAAGTTTTTTTTTACGCTGGCCACCCAAGCTGTCATCAGTTCAAAAATTGGCTGATTGGTATCAAATTTAGTATAACTTTGTGGATCTGGTAAAAGAATCATTGAAAATGAATTTTTGTCAGAAAGCGTCGGCTTATTTTGAGAATATGATGATATAAATAGCAAAAAGCAAAGTAGAAAAAAAGATAGTTTTTTCATGGTAAATATCGTTTTATGGAAACCATCCGTTCATATTCCATATTAGATCAATAGTAGAATAATGAACGGATGATATTTTATAATAAATATTGATTTATTAAAATCAGTTACCCCATCCTATATGGTTTTGTTTCAGATTTGGGTTAGCGCTTAATTCGGCAGCAGGATAAGGCAGGTTATACAACTTGTCTTCCCAAATAAAATCACCTACTCGTGACCATTCTTCAGCCAAAGTACCCCAACGTTTCAAATCAAAATAACGGATAACATCCTCTGTAAAGAATTCAACTCTTGATTCATAGTTAATAGCTTCCATGGCGCTTTCTTTGGAATCAATGACAAACGGAGGAAGAACCTTAGATTCATCCAATCCCTCAGGAATGTATTTGTCTGGATGTGCCAATGCAAAACGACGTGCTCTAGAACGTACTTTTTCTACATATTCACTACATTTCTCAAAATCAGGATTAGCTTGTAAAGCATATGCTTCAGCAATGTGCAAATACACTCTAGGCAAGCGCATCAGATGTACATCCACACGTTGTGTCCAGCTTTCTTCACCATACCATACTCCGCGTTTTTGAATATCATAACCAGTAGGAGTGTTTACCAACCATTCATCTCTCCAGTTCATTTTTTTACCAGTAGTAGTAACAACCTCATCCATTATTGTAAAGAAGGTTCCATCAAAGCGAGGATCTCTATTTTTCCATGCTTGAGAAGCATCGAAATAAGGAGAGTTGTCTTTGATAGATTTTCCATCAATCACTTGGAAAAAATCCACAAATTCTTTAGAAGGATAGAAATAGTCTGCTGAATAAGTATCGCCACGCATCAGATGCCCCAAATCACCACCTAAATCTTCTTTAGAACCGAAGTATAATTCTCTTCTATATTTGTCGATGCCTTCAGCAATACCTACCGAAAAAATGATTTCTTTTGAATTCTCTTCTTCAATGTGAAAAACTCGACCTGGATCATCCAATAGTTCATAATCGAATTTTTCTACTTCCAACCCTGCTTTCAAAGCATTTTCATAATCCTTCATGATCAGATAGGCTTCAGACAAGTAGGCAAAAGCTGTACCTTTTGTTGCGCGATGTGTATATGCTTCATCCCATTTGTCAGGCAAATTTTCGGTGGCAAATTCTAAGTCAGGAATGATAAGACTCTTGAATATTTCTTCTTTTGATGTGGCAGCTAACTGTACTTCTGAAGAATTAGTAGGATCATTCACGGATGCACTTCTTAAAGGTACATCGCCATAAAATTGAACCAAACGGAGATACCAAAATGCACGGATAAATCTGGTTTCAGCCAAATACATATTACGCTTTTCAGCTGAAATTATCTGATCACCCATTTTTGAGATACCATCAATGTTGATGTTGCATACAGCAATACCTTCATAACAGCGTTTCCACACCCCCTGCACAATACTGCTTTCATTAGGGTTAAAAGTAGCACCATAGAATGGTTGAGCATCCTTGAACCCCGCTGATGAGAAGTCACCAGTCATACCTAGTTCCAATTGTGCAAATGCCCAGTGTCCATTCAAGCATTGCAGTTTCGCATAGCAGGCCATCGCACCAAGATTCGCATGTTCTGCTTCTGTATAAAAAGTTGTTTCATCAATAGCACCATAAGGATTACGATCCAAAAAGCTATCCATACAGCTAGTGAAAATTAATGATGTAAATGCAAAAGCATATAATAAATATTTACGTATCATATGTATCTTGTGTTAAAATGTTAAATTTGTACCAATTAAAAGAATTCTAGGTGTTGGGAAATCATCACCCCAGTTAGTATAGTGACCTACAGAGTTCCCATTTTCAGGATCAAATCCATCAAAAGTCTTGTCTTTTATTGTGAATAGGTTTTCACCGGATAAGAATACTCTAATACGTGTTGGTTTTAGATTGAAGGTATAACCTAATGTCAATGATTTCATTTTCACAAATGAAGAATTAGCTACCATCAAATCTGTCATTTCCTCATAATTTTCACCTTGAATTAAAGCGGGATATTTTCCAGCAGGATCAGAACCTAATGTCCAGCGATTGTCATACCAATGTCTACTCATATTGCGATTAGGCATACGATTTTGAAAACTCATAGGTGAATGTTGCTTACGACCAAATACACCTGAAAATACCATATTTAAGTCAAAACCTTTCCAGTCAGCAGAAAGAGTCATACCAGCGGTAGCTTTAGGAATAAAACTTCCCAATATTGTTCTATCCTTTCCATCAATAACGCCATTTCCATCTAAGTCTTTATATTTTAAACGGCCAACTTTAGCATTACCTTGTCCCATATCTTTATATTTTTTAGCTTCTTCAGAAGTAGTGATGACCCCATCTGTTTTATAGCCATACAAAGCACTAATAGGTTCGCCTATGCGGTTAATAGTTACACCACCATAACAACCGATATCGATGACTTCCTCATTAATACCACTGCTTAACTTTTTGATTTCATTGTGCAAGAAAGATACATTAGCTCCTACTGAATAGTGCAAGTCACGTATATTACCTTTATAACTAATTTCTAGGTCCAAACCTCTGTTTTGTACTTCTGCATAATTCATATTAGGAGCACCTAAACCAACAGAAAGAGGAAGAACCATAGAACGGAGAATACCACTGGTGTTTTTCACAAAGTAGTCTGCGCTAAAACTCAAACTATTGTTGAAGAAACCTAAATCTACGCCAATGTTAGTTACTGTAGTAGTTTCCCACTCCAATGACTTGTTACCAAGTTTAGACTGTGTATAGCCAGCATATAGAATTTGGTTGTCAGCAGCAGTACCAAATACAACATTTTCTTTACTCACAGAAGCAATGGTAGGATACCATGAGCCAATAGATTGATTACCTAATTGTCCCCAAGACGCTCTCAATTTCAAGTTACTGACAGGCTTTACATTAAAGAACTTTTCCTCAGAGATTCTCCATGCTCCAGAGAATGAAGGAAATACCCCCCAGCGCTTGTCTTTTCTAAAACGAGATGAACCATCGGCACGTAAGTTGAATGAGAATAAATAGCGACCAGCGTAATCATAGTTGATGCGGCCGAAATAAGAAGCCAAAGCTAATTCAGATTTACCACCACTCAAACCACGTTCACGAGCATTGGTACCACCATTAATAACATGCATGTTATCAACTTCAGAAACGAAATCTTTAGCAGTTCCACTCAAATCATCTTTTGTGAATAGTTGTTGAGAGAAACCTCCCATAGCATGAATAGCATGTTTGCCAAATGTCTTATCAAAGTAAAGCAAATAGTCTGTCATCCACATAAAATTTTTGGAACGTGTTTCAGTATAGCTATTACGTGTATTTGTTTGACCGCCATCATTGAACTTAGGCAAGAATGATTTATATTCATTGTAAACAATATCGATACCACCATTAAAACGGAATTTCAACCAATCAGTAATTTGGAATTCCATAAATAAGTTGTCCATCAAACGATAATTGTGGTTATTCGGAGTATTCCACCCTACTTCAGCTATGGCATTCTTTGAACCAGTCAGTTGGGTGTCAGGCTCCCCATAAGAACCGTCTTCGTCATAGGCTGGAATAATTGGAGCATTAAAGATAACATCAGAAAAACGAGTTCCACCACTACCTTCTGTATAGCGATATGTCATGTTGGCGTTATTGCCAATCTTGAACATTTTACTTACTTGCGCTTCAATGTTTGAACGGAAGCCTGCTTTCTGGTAGCCTGTGTTCAATGCAATACCTTCTTGATTTAAATATTCAGCAGACAAATAATAATGAAGTTTATCCGTACCACCGCTAATATTTGCATTGATGTTCAGAGTTGGTGCAGAACTGTAGATGTGATCCCCCCAATTTGTTCCTACTCCAAAGTCGGCTGGATTTAAACCATCATATTTTGTAGTTGGATTACCTCCATCAATAGCTTTCTTATTGTCTCTCATTTCAAGAATAGCTGAGACAAACTCTTCTGCTGACAGCAAATCCATCATGTGTGAAGGTTTTTGGATACCCCATGTAGCGTTCAAAGATACTTTAGCTTTGCCTTCTGCACCTTTCTTAGTAGTAATCAAAATAACACCATTTGCTGCACGTGAACCATAAATAGCTGCAGATGAAGCATCTTTTAGAACGTTTACGCTTTCAATATCGGAAGGATTCAATGTTTCAAAACCTTGGTCTACGGGAATTCCATCAATAACTACCAACGGACTTGCATCACCATTACCAAAAGTTCCAACACCACGAATACTGATAGATGTTTCTGCACCAGGAAAACCAGAGCTACTTAAAATATTGATACCAGACATCTTACCTTGCAAAGCACCACCTACAGAGATACTTGAATTAGTAGCTAGTTGGTCACCACTAACCATGGAAGTTGCACCCAATAAGTCCTTTTTCTTCATAGTACCATATCCTACTACTACCACTTCATCCAAAAGTTCAGTATCCTCTCGTAAAGTAACAAGTGCTAATTTTTTTGAATTTGCATTCAGAATAATGGTCTGATAACCAATATATGAAATAGCTATTTGAGCATTAATCGGAACATTAGTCAGTTCATAGTTACCGTTAATATCGGTAATGACTCCGGCAGTAGTACCTTTTACTTGAATGCTGGCACCAATCACGGCTTCACCATTTTGATCTACTACTTTACCTTTCAATATTTTTAAGCCTTTTTCTTTTGTGTCAAAACCTACGTTAATAGTATTCTTATTCCTATTGAAATACAACCCAGTTTGTATAGACAAACTCTTTAATACAGTTTCTATGGTTTGGTTGCTTACATTTAAATTAACGCGTGAAGATTGGCTAATTTTCTTTTGATCATAGAAAAAATTGACCCCTGTCTGTTTTGTTATTTTTTTTAAAACTACCTCAACAGATTCATTTTTAACATTTACGCTAATTCGTTCATTTTGAGCTAAGATGAGTGATCCATTAAAAAAATAGATTGTAAATAGCAAAAAAACTAAAATAAATCTTTTAGTCTTCTTATTCTCTTTTGTAATTAAAAGATTATTCATAAATTCGTACGTTTGTTTTAAATAGATTATTTGGTGAACAAAATGGTTAAGTTGTTCATGGTAACTCGCAATTATATGAACAACTGTTTAAGACAAACATGGAGGAGTTGTTTTTACCTAACAACTCCTTTTTTTAAGTAGGAGGTTTCATAGGCATTTATTCATAAGGTTAATATTTTAGTGTCTTTATAAAGAATACACGCAACTATTTCTATTATGCGAACACGTTAACACATTTTAATTATTATATAAAATAACCGTATTATTTTGATATTTATATCGTATGCCAGTGACGTATTCTATAGAGTTAAGTACATCTTTCAGTGTAGCTCTTTCATGTATGCCTGTAATCAAGTTATCATAAGGCTTATTTCCGCTGAAAATCACTTTGCAATGGTAGATACGTTCCAGTTCTTTAGCCACATCTTGAATAGGGGTAGAGTTGAATCGGATTCCTCCTGTACGCCAAATAGCAAATTTTTCCATAATATCTTTTTCTTTACTATACGAATCTGAAATTTTGTTGATGATCACATGTTCGCCAGAACTGATTCTCATCATGGCTTCAGGCAAATCCACTTGTACTTTACCTTCTTTAACTTCTACCAAATCAGTTTGATCATAAGGGTGTGATTTCACATTAAAAATAGTACCTAGCACGGTTATCGACATATTTTCCATTTTTACGATGAAAGGCTTTTCCGGATTATGAGTTACTTTAAAACAACCTTCTCCAGTTAGTTCTACAATTCGGTTATTCCCCACAAATTGCTCAGGATACTTCACCGTAGTGCACGAGTTTATAGCTAGTTCAGTGTTATCAGGTAAAATAATAGTTTTATGTTCACCATAGTCTGTAGTTACTGTAATGATAGGAGTTCGCTTTTCTACTCTTTCTTCGTAATAGCCAAAACCTTTTATCATTAAGAAAACCAATGCAGCTGTAGAAAGGCTATAATAGATAAAGCGTCTGACTTTCTCCATACGTTTGACACGTTTGGATTTAGCCAATAATTTCCATGCTTCTTTTTCACAAGTTGCTTTTTCAAAGCGATTGGCTAAAGTTTCATCTCCCAAATTGCTCCAAAGTTGTTCTGTTAATTGATCAATATCTTCATCGGTACAGTAATTTTTTATTTGTTTCAATATGGACTCCAGTTCGTTTTTAGAATAGAAGCCATCAATATACCGTTGAAAATTTTCTTTAAAAATATTATTCTTACTCATATGCATTGATTAGTATATGTAGTACACTTAACCCATCGAAGGCTAGGAGTACATTAACATTATTTTAAAATTGAAATAGAATTTGGAAAAAAATTATTTGGCTAGTATGCAGCAAACCTTCCTTTTTAAAGTAAGTGCGTATAATTTTTAAGGAGGCAGAAAGGTGGTCCTGTACTGTAGATATAGAGATGTTGAGTTGCTCCGCAATCTCTTTATTAGTAAGCATATGATGTCTGCTCAGTTCAAACACTTCACGCTGGCGATTGCTTAATAATTTGACAGCGTGTTTCATGTGTTCTCCCAAATCATTGGCTAATATCGTATTTTTAGTAGAATTATCAAAGTCTATCGCTTGCTCGTAAAGACTTTCCAAAATACGTTTGTGGCACGATTCATCTCGTAAATAATTGATAATGCGATTACGAGCCATGCTAAATAAAAAAGATGAAAAAGACGTACCGCATTTTAAGAAATAACGGTTTTCCCAAATATTGAAAAATATGTCCTGACAGATATCTTCTGCCACGTTTTGTGATTTAAGTAAGGCGATAGCAAACTTGAACAACCTAGGTTTGTATTGCACATAAAGTTTACAAAATGCTTTTTCTTCTCCTAAAATCAAGCGCTCTATCAACCTACTTTCTTCATCGTTATTTAGATTTTCAGTCATAATCCGTAAACAGATTTTGTAGTAGTTAATAATTGAAAAGTTGCACAAAGATATGTCAAGTTAAGAAATGCACAAAATATTTAGTATTACAAATCAATTAAACCTATTAGACATTTTTTTCACTTTATACAACTTATCTAAGAAAATTATTACTCTCTTGGGATTTTTAGTTACAAAATGACTTCGGGTAAAACTGTCCTACTATATGTAAACCACTGCAGATTACGGTGATCAAACTTTCTGCAAAACTTTTTAGAGTTTATCGAAAATGTTTGTATGAGTGTCGTTTTCACTTCGTTCCACCATCTTTTCCCGCGCCGTTACCACAATTCAAATCCGATAACAGAATAGTAACACACCTCCAGTTCAACTTGGCTTTCAAACGATTTCAACTAGCACTTATCATAAGTGACAAGACTACCTAAAACATCAATTCTTAATCATTCTTCTACGATTTGCTCAATATCTCACTTTTTCACTATCTTTGTATTAGAAAATACGAAAGAATGAAATCTGATTTTCACATTGGTCAAAATCAACACTTAAAAAATCATCAATTCGACATCATTTTACAGTATTTAGGCTTCAAATTATAATTTTATTTATATTTTTGCCACCAATTTAAAACGATATCTAATTATAAGGAAAAAGATTATGGTCAAGATTACCAAAGAAGCTGCTTTGCTATACCACTCGCAAGGCAAGCCCGGAAAAATTGAAGTTGTACCGACAAAACCGTACAGCACACAAACAGACCTGTCACTGGCTTACTCTCCCGGAGTAGCTGAGCCTTGTCTGGAAATAGAGAAAGACCCGCAAACTGCATACGACTATACTGCGAAAGGCAACTTAGTAGCCGTTATTTCCAATGGTACAGCCGTTCTAGGACTAGGCGACATAGGTGCATTGAGCGGAAAACCTGTCATGGAAGGTAAAGGATTACTTTTCAAAATCTATGCAGGTATTGATGTTTTTGACATTGAAGTGAATGAGAAAGACCCCGAAAAATTTATTCAGGCAGTAAAAGCCATCGCTCCCACTTTCGGAGGTATCAACCTGGAAGACATCAAGGCTCCCGAATGTTTCGAGATAGAAAACCGGCTGAAAGAAGAACTGGATATCCCAGTAATGCATGACGACCAACACGGTACAGCCATCATTTCATCCGCCGGCTTATTAAATGCATTGGAAGTTGCCGGAAAGAAAATTGAAAATGTAAGAATCGTAGTAAACGGTGCCGGAGCCTCCGCCACTTCCTGTACAAAACTGTATGTAGCATTAGGAGCACGGAAAGAAAACATTTTAATGCTAGACAGCAAAGGCGTGATAACCAGTGACCGTCCTAACTTGACAGAAAGTAAGAAATTTTTTGCTACTGACCGTCGCGATGTACATACACTGGAAGAAGCCATTAAAGGTGCAGACGTATTTTTAGGACTATCAAAAGGTAATGTGCTGACTCAGGATATGGTCCGCAGTATGGCAGATCATCCTATCGTATTCGCATTAGCCAATCCGACTCCGGAAATCTCTTACGAAGACGCCATGGCATCCCGCCCCGATGTACTGATGTCTACCGGACGTTCAGACTATCCTAACCAGATCAATAATGTAATCGGTTTCCCTTATATTTTCCGCGGAGCTCTGGATACTCAGGCCAAAGCTATCAATGAAGAAATGAAGCTGGCTGCCGTGCATGCTATCGCCGATTTGGCAAAACAACCTGTTCCCGACGTAGTGAACGAAGCCTATCATGTGAATAATTTTACTTTCGGTCCTGATTATTTCATTCCGAAACCGGTTGACCCTCGTTTGATTACCGAAGTTTCCATGGCTGTGGCAAAAGCAGCAATGGAATCAGGAGTGGCACGCAAAAACATCACCGACTGGGAAGCCTACAAGACCCGGCTGCGCGAATTGATGGGACAAGAAAGCAAATTGACCCGTCAACTTTACGAAACAGCCCGTCGCGACCCACAGCGGGTGGTATTTGCCGAAGGTATCCATCCTACCATGTTAAAAGCTGCTGTAGAAGCCAAAGCCGAAGGAATCTGTCATCCTATCCTATTAGGTAATGACGAACGCATTGAAAAACTGGCAAAAGAACTGGATCTGAGCTTGGAAGGAATTGAAATCATCAACCTCCGTCATGACCGTGAAGCTGAACGTCGTGAGCGTTATGCCCGCATCCTTTCGGAAAAACGCGCACGCCAAGGAGCCAACCTTCAGGAATCCAACGACAAAATGTTCGAGCGCAACTATTTTGGTATGATGATGGTTGAAACCGGAGAGGCCGATGCATTCATCACCGGTCTATATACCAAATATTCCAACACAATCAAGGTAGCGAAAGAAGTTATCGGTATCCAACCGGAATACAAACATTTCGGTACAATGCATATCTTGAATTCAAAGAAAGGTACTTATTTTGTAGCCGATACCCTGATTAACCGTCACCCGGACACCGACACACTGATTGACATCGCTAAATTGTCGAAGAAAACGGTAGAGTTCTTTAATCACACTCCGACAATGGCCATGCTGTCTTACTCCAACTTCGGTTCTGATACAGAAGGAAGCCCGGCTAAAGTACATGATGCGGTGGACTATATGCAGAAAAAATATCCGGAACTGGCTATAGATGGTGAAATGCAAGTCAATTTTGCACTGAACACTAAATTACGTGATGAGAAATATCCCTTCACACGTTTGAAAGGTAAAGAAGTAAACACGTTAGTATTCCCGAACCTAAGTTCTGCCAATGCTACTTACCAGCTCATTCAGTCTATGAGTGAAACCGAGGTAATCGGCCCGATACAAATGGGATTGAACAAACCTATTCATTTCACTGATTGTGAAGCTTCTGTACGCGATATTGTAAACATCACTGCGGTTGCGGTTATTGATGCCATCGTTGACAAGAAAAAGAAAGAAAAATAAATAACTTTCACCACAGATTGCATAGATTTACACTGATTATTAATCATGCTTGTTAGTACCAGCAAATTCTATCTGTGTAAATCAAGGCTATTTGTGGTGAAATATATTCAATTCATTAAAACAATACTATGAGAAGAAAACCGCTTTCCCTCCCACAAATCGTAACCTTAGCCCTTTTATGGATTGCCATTTGCTATATTATTCTAACAGGGAGCGAACATATTGACGGGCCTTTAATACTATCCATTATCATTTCGGGAGCTTTAGTCTTTATTCCACTATTAAAATATCTCAAGGAAAGAGGAAAATAATCTTTTATCCGCTTTTTAGCTTACATTTTGTACATATTGATATTTTTACACGCATTTTCTTTATAATTTGTTGCATATTTCAATTCTTATCTATATTTTTGCACCATCAAAAGAAACAAGAAGTATTAATTAACAATTATAAAAAGAAGTAGATTATGAATGCAGCTAAGGTATTAGAAGATTTGAAAAGAAGATTCCCCAATGAGCCTGAATATCATCAAGCGGTAGAGGAAGTGCTAAGTACAATCGAAGAAGAATACAACAAACATCCCGAATTTGACAAGGTGAACCTGATTGAACGTTTGTGTATTCCTGATCGTGTGTATCAATTCCGTGTAACGTGGATGGATGACAAAGGTAACATCCAGACAAATATGGGTTACCGCGTACAACATAATAATGCCATTGGTCCTTACAAAGGTGGTATCCGTTTTCACTCTTCTGTAAACTTGGGAATTTTGAAATTCCTTGCCTTCGAGCAGACATTCAAAAATTCACTAACTACTCTTCCGATGGGTGGTGGCAAAGGAGGTTCCGACTTCTCTCCGCGTGGCAAATCAAACGCCGAAGTAATGCGTTTCTGCCAGGCATTCATGTTGGAATTATGGCGCCATATCGGTCCTGAGACTGACGTACCTGCAGGTGATATCGGTGTAGGTGGCCGTGAAGTAGGTTTCATGTTCGGCATGTACAAAAAACTCTCTCATGAATTCTCCGGTGTACTGACCGGCAAGGGCCGCGAATTCGGTGGTTCTCTGATTCGCCCTGAAGCAACCGGATATGGTAACATCTATTTCTTGATGGAAATGTTGAAAACCAAAGGCACAGACCTGAAGGGAAAAACTTGTTTGGTTTCAGGTTCAGGTAACGTAGCTCAATACACGGTAGAAAAAGTAATCGAGTTGGGTGGTAAAGTAGTTACCATGTCCGATTCAGATGGTTACATCTATGATCCGGATGGAATAGACCGTGAAAAATTGGATTTCATCATGGAACTGAAAAATTTATACCGTGGACGTATCCGTGAATATGCAGAAAAATATGGCTGCAAATATGTAGCAGGTGCTCGTCCTTGGGGTGAGAAAGGTGATATCGCATTACCCTCTGCCACTCAGAACGAATTGAACGGTGATGAAGCCAAACAATTGGTTGCCAATGGTGTCATAGCTGTCAGCGAAGGTGCAAACATGCCTTCTACCCCTGAAGCTATCCGCGTATTCCAAGAAGCCAAAATCCTGTATGCCCCGGGCAAAGCAGCCAATGCAGGCGGCGTATCTGTATCTGGATTGGAAATGACTCAAAATTCTATCAAACTGGGCTGGAGTCAAGAAGAAGTAGACGAAAAATTGAAAAGTATCATGAAAAATATTCATGAGGCTTGTGTACAATACGGTACTGAAGCCGATGGTTATGTAAACTATGTGAAAGGTGCTAATGTAGCAGGATTCATGAAGGTAGCCAAAGCTATGATGGCTCAAGGTATTGTTTAATAAAAACCATTCCTTTATTATTAAGTATATTTGCAGTTCAAGGTGCGGGAAAGACAATTTTCCGCACCTTTCTATTTTGAATGCAAACACTTTCACGGAAAATCAGTACCTTTGCAATCTGTTATGTATAAGAACAACTATTAAATTACAAATTCATGAAGCTGAAAAACTTATTCACCTGCACAGTAACAGGATTGCTCCTTTGCACCTCCTGTATCAAGGACGAAGCCCCCAATGCGGAAGCGGACATCTTGAACTGCATCCTCCCTGCCGAGATGCTGACAGGTACAGACATTGACTATAACCGTCCTTACGACAAAAGCCTGAACGCTTACCCTATTTACATAGAAGTAAACAACGGTACCGACCTGACCCGACTAGCTCCCACTTTCGAGCTGACTGAAGGAGCATCTATCGAACCGGCCAACGGAAGTACACAGAATTTCACCAACCCAGTGCGCTATACCGTAACATCCGAGGACAAGAATTGGCACCGCACCTACGCCATCAATATCCATTATCCAGAAACCAAAAGCATCCCGACGGTTTTTAACTTTGAAAACGTAAAAACCGTACCTTACAATAAAAATGAATATTATGTGCTATACGAAGCAGCCTCTGGCTACTCCACACTAACATGGTCCAGTGGTAATCAGGGATTTGCCTTAACCGGAAGCGGTTACACTCCGAACGACTTCCCTACCAGCATCAGTCCAAACGGCCGCACAGGCAACTGCTTGCAACTGATTACTCGCAAAACAGGAAGTTTAGGCACTTTGGTAGGTATGCCCATTGCAGCAGGTAACCTGTTCATTGGCAGTTTCGACATAGGCTCCGCCATGAGCGATGCGTTGTCGGCAACCAAATTCGGAACAACCTTCTATTATGAACCCATTAAATTGGTCGGCTACTACAAATACAAAGCAGGACCAGAATTCTATGAGAACGGAGAATCTACCAACCGAAAAGACGTTTTCAATATCTATGCCTTGTTTTACGAAAAGACCAAAGACGTGCAGATGCTGGATGGCCATATCGCAAAGAACAATTATGAACATGAAAACATGGTAGCCGCTGCTGTCATAACCGACACGCATGAAACAAGCGAATGGACCCGCTTTGAACTGGACTTCGACTATGAGCATTATGGAAAAACAATAGATCCCCAAAAATTGGCAAACGGAGGATACAACGTCAGCATTGTCCTATCGGCAAGCAAGGACGGTGATGTATTTCAAGGCGCACCGGGTAGCACCCTGCTTATTGACGACCTGGAACTGGTATGCAAACAACCACTTAGATAAAAACAGATATGAAAAAATATACATTAACCTTGATACTGGCTTTGGCAAGCCTCGGACTGTATGCACAGACAAACAGAAACAAAACAATCATCAATGCAGCATTGCATGGTTGGGAGTACGAAATCAAAGCGGGAGTCAACCTAGGAGGTACCGCCCCACTGCCTTTCCCCGAAGAAATACGCAGCATAGACGGATATAACCCAACCCTATCTATCACTATCGAGGGAAACATGACCAAGTGGCTGGATACGAAAAAAAAATGGGGAATCATCACTGGACTGCGTTTGGAGAATAAAGGCATGCGCACCAAAGCAACGGTAAAGAATTACAATATGGAAATCATAGGCTATGACGGAAACCGACTAAAAGGAAACTGGACCGGAGGAGTACGCACCAAAGTACAGAACTCTTACATCACCATCCCCGTACTAGCAGCCTACAAACTGAGTCCACGCACCACGCTGAAACTCGGCCCGTACTTTTCTTATCTGATGGATGGAGATTTCAGTGGCCATGTATATGAAGGCTATTTGCGTGAAACCAACCCCACCGGAGACAAAATAAATTTCACCAACGGAGCCATTGCTACTTACGACTTCTCCGGTGATCTACGCAAGTTCCAATGGGGAGTTCAAGCAGGTGTGGATTGGAAAGCGTTCAAGCACCTGAAAGTACATGCCGACTTGAATTGGGGCCTGAACGATATATTCAACAAAGATTTCAAGACCGTTACTTTTGATATGTATGCCATCTATCTGAATGTAGGATTCGGGTATGCGTTCTAATCCAAAAGTTTTCCACCACTGACTATTTGTTGTTCTACTCCCCCTTTATCCTACTTCAGAAATGTATTGTTTATCGGAAAATTGAAGTAGGATAAGGGGGAGTAGTGGTTTATCTACAAAATCATGAGGAAAGACTTTTACTCTTAAAGGATCATTTTGTTCTCCGGCAACTTTTAGAAGTGTTCTTGACATATTAGTTTTTTCTCTAGAAAGTTGGGGACGTTTATACCCTCATGCTCTCACTACATGTATAATATGTTAATTATAAATGACTTATACATAAATGCTAATAATATATGCTCTCACTTATACTCTCATGCCCTCATTACGTTCCGAAACAGATATTATCGTAATCTACTTGTTTTCAGCTATATATTCTTTTTCATAAGTTGTTTCGGCTTAATACAAAGTAGATATTTCCAGGATTTTTCCTCGCAATAATACGTATAAAGGCTTTGTACTTCCACAGAATGACAGCTTACAAATTCCCAGTAGTAGTAAAAAAGATCAAGACGTTTTTAAAAAAGCTCTTTGTCTTTTTTTAAAAGCTCTTGATCTTTTTAAAAAACGTCCTTATCTTTGGTGTAGAATTTTATTTGAAACATATAAGATTTCACATACGTCTATATAATTCTATGCAGATATACGTACAAAAATCCATTTTCTGATATGAGAAAAACAATGTTCCATTACCCTTCTCATATTTTTACAGGTGATCCTAGTTGTAGTAGAAAATAAAAAACTTTGCTCAGGTAATCAAAGGTGAAATACAAAAATAAAAGTAACTATGAAAAAAGGCGAAGAGAGGTAGCTCTCTTCGCCTTACTACTATACAAATAATTTCAGCTTTCCTTCTTTACTTAACAAAGTTCAAACCAATCTCCACTTTAGTAGTAGATTCTATAATCTCAGGAAAAGCTTTCAACATTGGCTCAGCTAAATCAGCCATTTCACTGAAATCAGGGTCTTTTTTCATCAATTCCACCAGCATAGCAACCACTTCTTCGTCTGACAACAAAGGAACAACCAGTGTTTTCAACAAAGGCAACAGTAATTCTGTATTCAGATATACGCTTAAAGCATCCTCTGTTTGCTCAAAAGCTACAGGCACACCATTCACTAACATAGGATACAACATTTGAATGGTCTGCTGGATAACTGTCTGAACATCAACAGCTCTCCCTGCATTATTGACAGCAGCGATGATAGCGGCAGGATTCAGGAACACCTTTATCTGATTGTCATTCTCTACTACGTATTGAGCCAAGTTTACAGGAGACTTCGTCCATTCTGTACCACCATTAGCAGCATCTTTATAAGTAGCCACAATATTACCGTCTTCCATGAAAGTAACATCCTGCAAAACAGTTCCCAACATCTCTGTAGCAGAAACTTTATGGTCCGCTCCGGCAGCAATCAATTCCATACGTAACGCAAGCTTCAAAACAGACTCAATCGGCAGAGAATCGAATACTTTCTTTTCCGCTTCCCATACTAAATAAATTGGATCTGTTTCGTTAGGATCTTCTTTATCATACGGTTTCAATTTCCAAGTCATTCCAGCCAGTTTCGCATTCTTCAATTTCACTTCACTCAAAGCCAGCTCCATAGCTCCGGCTGAAACCTCACCTTTATAAGAGAAAGTACAATAATCTGTTTCTGATGTACCGGCAAAAGAACATTTATCACCATTGATAGTCAAATCAACCGGCAAGGTAACCACCGGACTTCCTGGTAACACACCGGGAGCAGTAGGCATCGATACATCTTCACGAGCTGCAGCACTCTTTGCTTTCCCCAAGATGCCATTTAAGTCAAATTCCCCTTCCAAACGTAGAGTTGCCTTCTGAGCATTGGTTGCATCGGGAGTAAAAGTAACTTTCTTACCCGGCATCGGCGCACCATTGTATGTAAGTTGCAAACCATTTTCACCAGTAAAGGTTGTCTGAGGCACAGGATTTACCATTTTTTCATCATCATCATCACTACACGATGTGAACAATGTCACAGAACAAATCACTGCGAACAAATAATAAAAAAGATTCTTTTTCATTGTTTAGTTAATTTAATTTATACTCGAAAAATCGTGCAAATATAATAAAAAGTTAAGCGTATAACTATTTTTATCGAAATTTAGGACACATTTTACGTAATTTAGAACATTATTCCGGCAACATCACTACCCCCAGCTTCTTCTTTCCATCCATCTTCACTATCAATGGTTTATCAAACCGCACATGACGAATGAACCTGGTTTCTTCAATAGCCGGCCGGGTATCCAGTACCTCTTGGTTATAGATACCATCCTTCATATAGGCATTAATTGTGAAATAACCGACTCCGAAAGAAGTCAGATTCTGAAAGAAGTGAGTTCCCTGACTAGGGTCCACACGATAATTAGTCAGCCCCGCCTCCACAATGACACGTGCAGCCGAAATATGGGGCCACTTCACAGGAATGCCCAGCCACGAATCGCTGCTTCCCCAGCGTCCCGGACCTACCAATATATAATGTTTCCCTTCATCCAAGAATTTACGGTTCATCTTTTCTATTTCATAAGCAATGGTCGGATTATTGGAAGCAGTATAACCATCTGTCTTCACATAAATCACATCCTGAATGTCCTCCATAATGCCATGCCCCAGTGAATTATTACTCTTTAAAAGAACATCCTCATCCTTAATAAGGTTCAAATCCTCCTCAAGATTGGCTTTCACATCGACCATCGGACGAATCTGCAATAAATAGAAAGTACCATTCTTCTTTTGCTGGTTCAATGTCACAGCAAACTCTATCTCAACAGGACGCCTCATCTCACTTTGCCCGTATTCCTGTACCAACTGCAAAATACGGGGCAAAGGAAATACATCGTGTTGCAACACATTGGCAAATGTTATCACCTTCCGGCCTCCCGGATAAATTCCGTCACGGATAATCATATCATACGGATCATACGTGGAAGCAATGAAAGTTAAGGCTCCATCATTATCAGCTTCTTTCACCGGAAGCTTCAACAAATTAAAGCCGTCATCCAAAGAAAAGTTATGCCCCGTATTCTTCAAATCAAGCGCATAAAACTGAGTCTGCGTTTCACGAAGAGCAATTTCCATCTCACTGGTCTGCAACACTTGGTTAGGATGATAAGGACACACCCTCAGAGTCAGACCTCCGTCTACAATATATTTACCCAACCCCAAAGCAAGACTTACAGTTCCCTCTTCGGCTTTTTCATCTCCTATGGGGTAATAGTTGAGCGAACGTGCCACCCCCGAAATAGAAGGATAGAAACGGTCACCATACTGTGTGCCGACCACCTGTTGTAAAATAACAGCCATCTTCTCTTGGTCTATCACATTGCTGGTTGCCTGCATATACGCCTTGCTGTCTCTGAAGAAAACAGAAGCATACACCCCTTTTATGGCATCGCTCAACATACGGAGCATCTCATATTTATCATCTAAATAAGGAATCATATAAGTAGAATATATCCCAGCAAAAGGCTGATAATGAGAATCTTCCAGCAAACTGGAAGAACGGATGGCTATAGGCGATTTCACCACATCAAAGAAAGCAAAGAAATCTTCCACCAGACGGTCGGGCAACTTGGCACGAAGAAAAGCTTTCAATATCGTGTCATCATCCGCATCACTCAATGCTACTTGATATAGGCTATTGGTATCCATGAATTCATCAAAGATATCCGTACAAAGCACCACCGTTTTAGGAATGACCACCGTCGCATTTTCAAACTCATCAAATTCCACGTGGCGCTTTACCATATTGTCAATAAAAGCCAGACCACGTCCTTTTCCCCCCAATGACCCCTCACCGATACGGGCAAAATTAGAATAACGGTCAAAACGATCACGTTGGAACACAGCCACCACACCTTGATTCTTCATCTTACGGTACTTCACAATAGCCTCAAAGATTATACGGCGATGAGCATCAATATCCTGCAAAGAATCCCAAGTTATCTGCTTTAAGAACTCGGCAGGTGGAAACATGGCACGAGAATACAGCCAGCGGGATACGTGATTACGACTGATATGGTAAAGGAGAGATTCTTTAGGAATAGCAAAAATAACATTCTGTAATTCCTTCAAATTATGAACACGGGCCACTTCTTCCAATGTATCGGGATTACGGAAAATGAAATCCCCGAAACCAAAATCATCAGACACAATTTCACGCAAGTCTATATTCATCTTCTTGGAATTCTTATCCACAAAGCTAGCACCATACCGGGAAGCATACACCTTGTTGTCTACCTCAGCCGACTGTAAAATAAGAGGAACAAACGGATCCCTGGAACGTACCTCCGCCAGCAACTTAATACCTGCCATTGGATCCACCACACCACCACGCGGGTAACGTGCATCCGTAATCACACCTAATACATTATTCTGATATTTATTATATAAATCCATCGCCTCCTCGTAAGTACGTGCCAATACAATTTTGGGACGTCCCCTCATACGCAATGTACGCTGGTGAGCATTCAAAGCCTCTGTGGCAAATTCCTGACTTTGCTTCAACACAAATTTATATAAGTTAGGCAACACGGAAGAATAGAACCGGATGGAATCTTCCACCAATAAAATCATCTGCACTCCCACCTCTTTAATATCATGTTCCAAATTCATCTTATCTTCTATCAGCTTGATGATAGACACTAACAGGTCCGTATTCCCCAACCAGCAGAACACATATTCAAAGATGCTCAGATCCTCATGCTCCATACGTGCCGTAATACCATGCGAGAACGGGGTCAGTACCACCAGCGGAATATGAGGGTATTGTTCTTTTATGCTGCGTGCAATCTCAAATGTATCACTGTTATCAGATCCGGGCATACAAATCACCAGATCAAATGTAGTGTTCTCCAATTGCTTCCAGGCAGCTTCCTCAGTAGAAACTTGTGTAAAACGTGGCGGATAGCGAAGACTGAGGTTCATATATTCATTAAATATCTTCTCATCTATACGCCCGTCATCCTCCAACATAAAAGCATCATACGGATTTGCTACCAAAAGAACATTAAAAATCCGTTTGGTCATGAGGTTTACAAACGAAGTATCCTTGAAATACAACTGATTTAATTTTAACTTGCTGAGCATGGTTATTTGATTTACATGGATAATGTAATAGCAAAATACGTCAATAATATTGTTTTATGCAACTTATTCGCAATAAAAAAGAACTTTTGGGTAGAGAGGTCTTACCACAACGATTAACTTTTTATCACCACCAAACTAAAATTTAGCCAAAAATATTTTGCCAATTCACCAAAAAACATACCTTTGCATCAGAAATGATTTTCATTTTGTCAAAACCTTAAATGCATAATAGTTATGGATATTAATCAAATCATGACCTCCCTGGAGGCAAAACACCCTGGTGAATCAGAGTACTTGCAGGCTGTAAAAGAAGTCCTGCTTTCTATTGAGGATATATACAATCAACATCCGGAATTTGAGAAAGCGTCCTTGATTGAGAGATTGGTAGAGCCCGACCGTATCTTTACATTTAAGGTGCCTTGGGTAGATGATAAAGGAAAAGTACAGGTAAACTTAGGTTACCGCGTTCAATTCAATAATGCGATCGGCCCGTACAAAGGCGGTATCCGTTTTCATGCTTCTGTAAACCTCTCCATTTTGAAATTCTTAGGATTTGAGCAAACATTCAAAAATGCACTGACCACATTGCCTATGGGCGGTGGTAAAGGTGGTTCCGATTTCTCACCACGTGGTAAGAGCGATGCTGAGATCATGCGTTTCTGCCAAGCATTCATGCTTGAATTGTGGCGCCACGTAGGTCCTGATATGGATGTTCCTGCCGGTGACATCGGTGTAGGTGGCCGTGAAGTAGGATACATGTTCGGTATGTATAAAAAGTTAACCCGTGAATTTACAGGTACCTTCACTGGCAAAGGCTTGGAATTTGGAGGTTCGTTGATTCGTCCTGAAGCAACCGGTTTTGGTGGTCTTTACTTCGTAAACCAAATGCTGAAAGCAAAAGGAATTGATATTAAAGGCAAAACGGTAGCTGTTTCCGGTTTCGGTAATGTAGCTTGGGGGGCCGTGACTAAAGCAACTGAATTAGGTGCAAAAGTAGTCACAATCTCCGGACCCGACGGCTATATCTATGATCCGGACGGTGTAAGTGGTGATAAAATTGATTACATGTTGGAATTACGTGCGTCAGGCAATGATATCGTAGCTCCATACGCAGAGAAATATCCTAACTCAACATTCGTTGCCGGACGTCGTCCGTGGGAAGTTAAAGTAGATATTGCGCTTCCGTGTGCGACTCAAAACGAATTAAATGGCGAAGATGCTTGTAATTTAATAAAAAATTCCGTTCTTTGCATTGGAGAAATTTCTAATATGGGTTGTACCCCGGAAGCAATTGATGCGTTTATTGAAAATAAACTAATGTATGCACCGGGTAAAGCCGTAAATGCCGGAGGTGTAGCTACTTCAGGTTTGGAAATGAGCCAAAATGCAATGCATATGAGTTGGAGTGCACAAGAAGTAGATGATAAGTTACATCAAATTATGTATGGTATTCATGAACAATGTGTGAAATATGGTACTGAACCTGATGGATATATCAACTATGTGAAAGGAGCAAATATTGCAGGCTTTATGAAAGTAGCCCATGCCATGATGGCTCAAGGAATTGTTTAAAGGCATTCTATTAGCATAAAAATATCTCGTTTAGTTGTATTTGTATTTTGTATTGTAGCTTGCGCTGCCCGCCTGTGAAGGTATGGCAGCGTTTTTTTATGGTATATCCAATCTTTTTTATACATTTGTAGCTTCAAGTAAACGTATGTAAAAATTAAGTTATGGAAATATTACAACTAGATGGCCTTGAACCTCAATTATTTAATTTAATTGGACCATTGGCTATGAATCCTAAAGTCCTAAGGGCTAATAACAATTATCCCTTCAAAACGACCGAACGTTTTCAATGGTACATTGCCGTCGAAGATAATGACGTAACCGGTTTTGTCCCTGTAGAGCAGAAAAGTGGCGGTTATGTCATTAACAACTACTATGTCCATAACGATGATCAGGAAGTGCTGGTTGAATTGTTGGGAGCAGTAAAGCCTAAAAACAATTTATATGCAATTGTTCAAACCAAACACGAAGCTATTTTTTCCAACTGTGGTTTTCAAACCGAACACCGTTGGACTAATTATATTAAAATGATTTACAACACGAACAAAAATGAACAATAAAAGAACTAAAGGGGAAAATGTTTATCAACTCGTTCAAAAGAGACTCAAATTCTTATTCAACGAATTTGATAATATCTATGTTTCTTTTTCTGGAGGAAAAGATAGCGGTGTCTTGCTCAACTTATGTATTCAATATATCAGAGAGCATAATCTGGACAGGAAAATCGGAGTATACCACATGGACTATGAAGCACAGTATCAAATGACTACAGAGTATGTGGAACAGACGTTCAGAGAAAATCAGGATATATTGGAAATCTACCATGTCTGTGTCCCTTTCAAAGTAGTGACTTGTGCTTCTATGTTTCAAACCTATTGGCGCCCTTGGGACGAAAGTATGCACGCCCACTGGGTAAGGCCTATGCCTAAAAACTGTTATAAGAAAGAAGATTTCCCATTCTACAATGAGGAAATGTGGGACTACACTTTCCAGACTTCATTTGCATCGTGGTACCATAAAAAGCATGATGCAGTACGCACTTGCTGCCTGGTCGGCATCCGAACTCAAGAGAGCCTGGACCGATGGAGAACTATTCACGGTAACAATCGCCTGAACAGCTATCACAACCTGATGTGGACCCGCAGACTAGGATACGATTTATACAATGCCTACCCTATCTATGACTGGACTACCGAAGATATATGGACAGCATACGCCCGTTTCAAATGGCCATTCAACCAAATGTACGAACTTTATTATAAAGCCGGAGTACCTTTGGACAGACAACGTGTAGCCAGTCCGTTCCTCAGCACAGCACAGGAAACCTTGAAATTATACAAAGCCATCGATCCCAATACTTGGGGGAGAATGCTAGGCCGAGTAAACGGAGTAAACTTTACCGGAATCTATGGTGGAACCCGTGCCATGGGATGGCAAAACATCAAATTACCAGAAGGCTACACATGGAAAGAGTATATGTATTTCCTGTTAGATACGTTACCCGAAGAAACCAAACAGTCTTACTTGGAAAAACTAAGAGTAAGCCGGGAGTTCTGGAAATACAAGGGAGGATGCCTGGATTTATCAACCATACGTAAATTAACTGATTTGGGCATAAAATTCTACGTACAAAAGAAAACAAACTACAAGACAGACAAACTTCCTGTCCAAATGGATTATCTAGACGATATAGACATCGCAGAGTTTAAAGAAATCCCCACTTATAAACGTATGTGTATTTGCATTCTGAAAAATGACCATGTATGTAAATATATGGGATTTGCCCTAACTAAAAAAGAAAAGTTAAGAAGAGACAGAGTGATGCAGAAATATAAAAACATTATCAAATGAAAGAAGAATTCGAAAGTCCTGTGTATCACGTGCACAGAGTACCGGTGGAAAAGGTACGTGCCAACAGTTATAATCCAAACCACGTAGCCGCTCCTGAAATGAAATTGCTGGAATTAAGCATTTGGGAAGATGGCTATACTATGCCTTGTGTATGTTATTATATTCCCGATGAAGATATATATGAACTGGTAGACGGATATCATCGTTATTGTGTGCTTAAAACTTCAAAACGTGTGTTTGAACGAGAAAAAGGTTTACTTCCCGTGGTCGTTATAGAAAAAGACCTTTCAAACAGAATGGCAAGCACTATCCGCCACAACCGCGCCCGCGGCACTCACAGCATTGAACTGATGGTAGATATCGTGGCAGAACTGACCAAAGCCGGAATGAGTGACGAATGGATAAAAAAGAATATTGGCATGGATGCCGACGAACTTTTACGACTCAAACAGATATCCGGCCTAATGGAACTCTTTGCTGACAGGGAATTCACAATACCTGAACCATAAAGCAATTTTCATTAATACATTATTCAGTTGAAATATAACTCATTAATAATAGGATTGTCGGTCCTGGCTTTGCAAAGCTGCACCGACAATCTTGTTTATACAGGGACCGATATCGAGGTAGTACTCACAGGCAATACATACCAAGCAGCTTTCACAGAAAGCTCCCCTGTTTCCACTTTTAACTCTGGCAATCAAATCCTGCTGAATGCTTCCGGCAGTCTTCAAATAGACAACAGAATTCTGACTTATATGGACAACCAATGGAAAGCAGAAAATGAATTTAGCTGGAGTGACCTAACAGGAAAAACAAATGTTACGGCAGTATATCCTGTCTATCCCGATTTGGACTATGTCCAAGAAAATCTTTATAAAAACAATTCGTTGGAAGACATACTGTATGTCAAGGATGAATTTCCGGCCGGAAATTCCATCCATTTACAGTTCAAACATTTATTTTCTCTTCTGACACTGCATTTGGAGGGAAATTTACAAACCTATTTTCAGAAAATAGAGGTAACATGTCCTGCTGTTTCCTCTATTATCCCAAAATCCGCTGAAATAGTTCTAGCGGATAACGGAACACATACGACTACTATTGCCCAAGTTTCTCCTTCCGGAAATTATTCGTTTATAGTCCCTCCTGTCGGAAACATGGTCATCGCCATAAATATGGTAACAAATGGAAAGAAATATACAACACAACTAGAAACAAAGTCTTTTACCGGTAACAAAGAATATACTTATCACTTAAAAATATCTGAAAAAACTCCGGGAATTATGACTGCCGAAGATTTGATTGCATTCAGTCAACTTATCAATAGCAATACATTTACCCAATACAAAGGAAAAACATTGGACGATTTCGGAGAAACGATGAATGGAATAACCACTTATTATCTATTGAATGACATTGATTTTAAAGATGTGGATTGTACTGAGTTAAAACAAATAGGATACGCCCAAACAAACTATTACTTTTCCCAAACCTTTGACGGACAAAATCACACCCTTTACAATATACCTATCAATTCCAGCAATGGCACCACAGGTGTATTCGGAGCCGTCAATATCACCGGCATAGTTAAAAATCTCCATATAGAATCCAGCAAAGTATCTATCACATCAAAAAGCAAGAGCACAGCAGAAGGTACAAGTATTTTAGTCGGACGCAATAAAGGCAAAATACTAAATTGTTGCGTTAAGGAGTGCCAAATTGCAGCCAATCCAACCAAAACGAACCAATCAGCCAATACAGGAGGCATAGCAGGAACTTCAACAGGGGAAATCACCAATTGCTATGTTACCAACACCCAAATCATTTATGACGCAAATTCAAAAATAAAAGCAGGACCAGCCGGTGGAATAGCAGGTTCCAGCCAGGCCCAAGGTTTGATAGCAAACTGCTATTCTGCCAACAACATAATAAAGAACAGAGAGAGTTACAATGGTGGAATATGCGGGAAAGCTTCGGATGGAGCGCACATTGAAAATTGTTATGTCTATAACATAGATCTAATTACGACCAAAGGATTATTCGCAGGTATAGCTGCCAACTCTTTCTTTATCCACAACTACTATGATAATGCAAAAATAACCTTTATCGGAAAAAATGACGATGGTAATCAGTTGTCTAAAAATGCCCAATACACAGGTACTTTTATGAATAAGGAAGACATTCCCATCTACCGGCTTCTCAACCAATGGATAGATGAAACAGCTCCTACCCTTTATCCCGGTTACCCCTTTACCCGATGGACTGATGGAGGAGAAAATCTTCCTGCCGTTTTCATTTCAGAATCCCTGAAAAAGTAAGTGAACTTACTTTTTCAGGGATTCTGTACAAATTAAAAGCCGCTTTCTCATTTCACTGAAAAAACGGCTTTTTATATAAAATTATAGCTTGTTCTTATTAAAGAGCACCTACTTCATGCAAAGCAGCGTTAGTCTTGCGAACAGCAGCAGCACTTGCAGCAAATTTAGCTTTTTCTTCTTCGTTCAAAGGCAATTCAACAATCTTTTCAATACCGTTCTTACCCAAGATTACAGGCACACCACAGCAAATATCTGATTCACCGTATTCACCTTCCAAATAAACTGAACAAGGAACCATCTTACCCTGGTTGTGGATGATAGATTCAACAACAAATGCACCAGCTGCACCCGGAGCATACCATGCAGAAGTACCCAGCAACTTAGTCAGAGTAGCACCGCCTACCATAGTAGCAGCAGCAACTTCCTGCAATTTTTCTTCAGACAAGAAGTTAGAAACAGGCATACCTTTGTAAGTAGCAAAACGAGTCAAAGGAATCATAGTAGTATCACCGTGACCACCGATAACCATACCTTCCACTTCATTAGCGTTGCAACCCAAGGCTTGAGACAAGAAATATTTGAAACGTGAGCTATCCAAAGCACCACCCATACCGATGATTCTATTCTTAGGCAAGCCCAAAGCTTTCAATGACAAATAAGTCATAGTATCCATCGGGTTAGAGATAACTACGATGATAGCATTAGGAGAGTACTTTAAGATATTCTGAGCAACTGACTTAACGATGCCTGCATTAACACCGATCAGTTCTTCACGGGTCATACCCGGCTTACGGGGAATACCTGAAGTGATAACCACAACGTCAGAGTTAGCTGTTTTTTCATAATCGTTAGTGCAACCTACAATGTTTGTGTCGAAGCCCAACAACTGAGCTGTCTGCATCATATCCATTGCCTTACCTTCTGATACGCCTTCTTTAACGTCCAGCATTACTACTTCGTCTGCTACTTCATTAAAAGCAAGTACATTTGCACATGTAGCACCTACGTTACCTGCGCCTACTACGGTTACTTTTGACATAATCTCTATATTTTGTTTAAAGTTGATAATAAAATCGCCTTCTTAAAAGCACCGCAAAGTTACAATGATATTCCGAATTAAAGAAAAATTTCCATAATATTTTTCGAGCAGTCTACATAAATTATTGTACTTTTGTCCAAAATTCAATGTAACACTATGGATAAGAGCAAAAAACTGATTATTGTCATTATTCTGCTGGTTGTGATTATCGGCGGAGTTTCTTTTTATGCTTTTCATCAAGCAAAAGAGAATAAGGAAATGAGCGAACTCTTCGCTGTGGAAAAACTGGAAATGGAAAACGAATATACCACTTTCGCCACCCAATATGATGAACTTCAGATACAGATAAACAATGATTCCTTGCGCGAAAAGCTGGAGAGTGAGAAGCTGAAAACACAGCGGCTGCTAGAAGAATTACGACAAGTAAAGACCAGTAACGCAGCTGAGATCATGCGTTTGAAGAAAGAACTGAAAACAGTACGTGCCGTACTACGCACCTATGTTATCCAAATAGATTCACTGAACAAACTCAACCAAGCACTAGCTGAAGAAAACCAAGAAGTAAAACAAAAATATACGCAGGCAACCCGTCAAATCAATAATTTATCGCAAGAGAAAAAAAATCTGAATGAAAAGGTCACCTTGGCAGCCCAATTGGATGCCACAGGAATTAGCGTAGAGCCTAGAAATAAACGTGGTAAAACAGCCAAGAAAGTAAAAGATGTGAAAAAGATAGCCATCTCGTTCACCATTGTCAAGAATATTACCGCCAAAACAGGTGAACGTACTTTATATATACGTATTGCCAAACCAGACAATGACATACTAACCAAAAACGCTTCAAACACATTCCCATACGAAAACCGTAATTTGGTTTATTCCATCAAGAAATACATAGAATACACCGGAGAAGAACAAAATGTAACCGTATATTGGGACGTAGAGGAATATTTGCCTGCCGGAACTTATCATGTTTATATTTTCGCTGATGGAACCATGATAGGACAACAAGCTTTCAGCATGAAATAACAAGGAACATTCTCCCCTCCAATATATTTAATAAAAAAACAGCCGGTTGGAAACGAACCGGCTGTTTTTTTCTCCACCAAGCAAAAGCAGTAAACATACAGATTGCAGAATTATAAAAATATTTTAAAATAACATCCAGAATATGGCTTTCTTGAAGATTTGTCTTATTTTTGTTGCATAAACAACTTAAAAACAACAAAACAAGAACACTATAATGAAAAAGATTGCAGCTTTTATCCTATTTATCGGTGTTTTAAATAGTATTTCAGCCCAAAGCACACTCACCTTAGATAGTTGTCGTGCTTTAGCATTATCCAACAATAAAGAGTTGCGCATTTCAGCTGAAAAGATAACAGCTGCACATTATGAAAAGAAAGCGGCTTTTACCAATTATCTTCCTAAGATTGCGGCTATAGGAACCTATATGCACACTCAGAAAGAAATCTCTTTATTAAGTGACGAACAAAAGGGAGCTATCAGTCAGATAGGGACTACCGCCCAAGGCTCCATACAGGAAACTTTCCAACAACTGGCAGCTTCCAATCCCGAACTCGCACAAATACTGCAACCACTTGCTCCCCTCATCCCAGGTATTGGAAATGCACTGAACAAGGTAGGACAAGGTTTGGTAGATGCGTTGCGCACCGACACACGCAATATGTATGCAGGAGCTGTGACCCTTACCCAACCCATCTTCATGGGAGGAAAAATCGTTGCCTACAATAAAATCACCAAATACGCTGAACAACTGGCCGAATCACAGCACGCCACCGGTATGCAGGATATCATTTTGAGTACAGACCAAGCTTACTGGCAAGTCATCTCACTGATAAACAAGAAAAAACTAGCCCAAAGCTATCTGCAACTGGTCAGCCAACTGGACAGTGATGTAGATAAAATGATAACCGAAGGTGTCGCCACCAAAGCCGACGGACTAAGTGTAAAAGTAAAAGTGAATGAAGCCGAAATGAAGCTCACACAAATAGACAACGGATTAAGCCTATCTAAAATGGTACTATGCCAATTATGCGGTCTGCCTTTAAATGATGAAATACGTTTAGCAGATGAAGACGTAGAAAGCTTAACTCTCCTTGAATATCATGTAGGTGATAATGTAGCCACCGCTTTGGCAAATCGCGAAGAATTACGAAGTTTGGATCTAGCTAATAAAATTTATGACCAAAAAGTCAATATCACCCGCGCGGGATTTCTTCCTACAGTGGCTCTGACCGCCAACTACATGGTAACCAATCCCTCATTGGTAAACGGCTTTGAACGCAAATTCCGCGGCATGTGGGCTGTTGGCGCTATGGTACAAATTCCAATATGGAACTGGGGCGAAGGAATGTATAAGGTAAAAGCTGCCAAAGCGGAAGCAAACATTGCCCGCTACCAACTGGCAGATGCAAAAGAAAAGGTAGAATTGCAGGTAAGCCAAGCCAGCTATAAAGTAAATGAAGCAGCCAAACGCCTGAGCATGGCTGAAAAAAATCTGGAAAAAGCAGACGAGAATCTGCGCTATGCCAAACTGGGATTCATGGAAGGAGTCATTCCTACCAGTAATGTATTGGAAGCGCAAACCGCTTGGTTATCTGCCCAGTCGGACAAAATAGACGCTCAGATTGATGTAAAACTGACTGAAGTCTATTTGCGCAAATCAATGGGAGTGCTTAAATAAAAATTAAAGATTAAAAACGAAAAGATATGGCAGAAAGATCACAACACAGCAATATTTTGCTGGCATTTATTTCACTGACAGCAGTCATTGTCATAGTGTCACTGATAGGTTTCTTTACACTAGGTAAAGGTCCGGAAATCATTCAGGGGCAAGCAGAAGCCGACGAATACCGTGTATCCAGCAAAGTGCCGGGACGCATTCTGGAATTTCGTGTAAAGGAAGGAGACAAAGTAAAAGCCGGTGACACACTGGCTATCCTTGAAGCCCCCGATGTAAAAGCCAAACTTTCTCAAGCACAAGCTGCCGAACAAGCAGCACAAGCCTTGAATGAAAAAGCACAACGAGGTACCCGCCAAGAGCAACTGCAAGCTGCCTACGAAATGTGGCAGAAAGCCAAAGCCGGAGTAGAAATTGCTGAAAAGTCATACAACCGTGTCAACCGGCTCTTTGAACAAGGCGTAATGTCCGCGCAAAAACGTGATGAAGCCAAAGCACAATTTGATGCCATGACCGCTACAGAAAAAGCAGCACGCTCCCAATACGAAATGGCAAAGAACGGTGCACAACGTGAAGACAAAGCAGCAGCCGCAGCCCAAGTAGAACGTGCCAAAGGTGCTGTAGCCGAAGTTTCCTCCTACATAGACGAAACGATACTGACCGCGTCAGCTGATGGAGAAGTGACCGAAATTTTTCCCAAAGCAGGCGAACTGGTAGGTACCGGTGCCCCCATTATGAACGTGGCCCGCTTGAATGACATGTGGGTAACATTTAATGTACGCGAAGATTTCCTAAAAGACTTTACCGTAGGAAATGAGATTAGCGCATTTATTCCTGCCTTTGACAAAGAAATAAAATTCAAGGTTACTTATATGAAAGATCTGGGTACATATGCTGCCTGGAAAGCAACCAAGACTACGGGACAATTCGACCTGAAGACCTTCGAGGTGAAAGCTGTTCCTGTAGAGAGAACAGACGGATTGCGTCCGGGAATGAGTGCCATCATCGAGAAATAACAAACAATGAACAATACTGTCCATAACCGTATATTCCGCATAGCCCGGCGTGAAGTGTTCCGCATCGCCACAAGACCGCTATATCTGTTCTGCATGATCATAGCTCCCTTGTTCTGTTATCTCTTCTTCACTACATTAATGTGGAACGGACTCCCTACGGATATGCCGGCAGGTGTGGTCGATTTGGACAACACAGCTACCACACGCAGCATCATCCGTAATCTGGACGCTTTTCAGCAGACTAAAATCATAGCACATTACCCCAGTTTCGCGGATGCCCGCAAAGCCATGCAGCAAGGAAAGATCTATGCTTTCTACTATATCCCAAAAGGAACTACCGAGAAGGCATTAGCAAGCCGTCAACCCAAGGTTTCCTTTTATACCAACTACTCCTATCTGGTAGCAGGTTCATTACTCTATAAAGACCAGCGCACCATGTCCGAGCTGGCGGGTGGAGCCATCGGCCGTGCCACCTTATATGCCAAAGGAGCTACAGAAGACCAGGCCATGGCATTCCTGCAGCCCATAGTCATCGACTCTCATGTATTAAACAACCCATGGCTCAATTACTCTGTATATTTGAGTAACACCATCATACCGGGTATCCTGATGCTGCTTATCTTTATGACCACCGTCTATACCATTGGAAGTGAAATGAAAACCAACACCCAAAAAGAATGGATGGGCATGGCAGACAATTCCATCACCGTAGCCCTGACCGGCAAATTGCTGCCCCAGACTGTAGTTTTCTTTGTCATGGCCACCTTCTATAATGTTTATCTATACGGTTTCCTGCACTATCCCTGTAATAGCGGTATACTGCCCATGCTGTTTGCCGGTCTGTTACTAGTACTGGCTTCACAGGCTTTCGGAGTATTTCTGTTCGGATTGTTTACAACAGTCCGCTTGGCACTGAGCACCGCCTCCCTATGGGGGGTGATTTCTTTCTCCATATCGGGTATGAGTTTTCCGGTTATGGCAATGAATCCTGTATTACAGGCACTGGCCAATCTATTCCCGTTACGCCACTACTTCCTGATTTATGTAGATTTGGCACTTAACGGATATCCGCTGATTTACGCATGGCATTCAGTAGTCGCGTTGATGTTATTCATGCTGTTGCCTTTCTTTATACTGAAAAGACTGCGCACAGTACTATTACATTATGTATATATTCCCTAAAACGGCAAACAGGTATGAAAACATATAAACTCAAAGATATCATTTCACAAGGAACCAAGGACCTTTTCTACATCTGGTGGCAAGAGTTGAAAGCAGTTGTAAAGGATCAGGGTGTACTTATCTTTTTCATTCTGGTACCACTAGGCTATCCGCTTCTCTATACCTTTATATATACCAATGAAACAGTGCGTGAAGTCCCTGCTGCTGTAGTAGATAACAACCGTTCCAGCCTCAGCCGTGAATACCTGCGTCTGGTAGATGCAGGTGCCGACTTGGAAATAGTATCTCATTGCAGTGATATGGAAGAAGCAAAAACTTTATTGAAGAACGGCAAAGTGTATGGCATCATCTATATTCCTGAAAGCTTCAGCCGCGACATTACTAAAGGAGTTCAAACCCATGTCACCATCTACTGTGACATGAGCGGTATGCTATACTACAAAGCCATGCTGACAGCCAACACCAATGCCTCGCTGGTAATGAACAAACAGATAAAGATAGAACGCTCCGGCAACACAACCATCCGACAAGATGAAGTGAGCACGTCTCCCATAGCGTATGAGGATATTTCCATTTTCAATCCGCAGAACGGTTTTGCCAGCTTCCTGATACCCGCCGTACTGATACTGATTATCCAACAAACTTTACTGCTAGGAGTAGGTCTATCTGCCGGAACTGCTCGTGAGAACAACCGTTTTCGGGACCTTATCCCCATGAGCCGCCATTATCATGGCACGCTGCGCATTGTTTTAGGCAAATCACTGACTTACCTTATGATATATGCTGTCATGGCTACCTATATGCTCTGCCTTGTTCCCAAAATGTTCAGCCTGGTACAAATAGCTCAAGCCGGAACCCTAGCGGCATTCATGTTTCCCTATATACTGGCATGCATCTTTTTCGCGATGACTTGTTCTATCTTTATTCACCATCGGGAAGCCTGTATGATGATTTATGTATTTACCTCAGTACCGTTGCTATTTATCTCAGGCATTTCGTGGCCAGGTACTGCCATTCCTAAATTCTGGGAGGTGGTTTCGTGGCTGTTCCCTTCCACTTTCGGCATCAACGGCTTTGTACGCATCAACAATATGGGAGCCACACTGACCGATGTGCTGACAGAGTACCGGGTATTGTGGATACAAACAGGTGTTTATTTCCTTACCACCTGCATCGTATACCGTCGTCAGATTACCTTAAGCCGCAGACATGTATACGAAAGATTAAAAGAGATTAAGAAAAGACGCAGAACAAATGTCGTCTGAATTTGTTTATAAATTAAGAACTAAATGAATTATTTATGATGAAAAAACTTTTTATTCTGGCATGCGTATGCCTGCTGATTACTTCATGTAACAGCAACTCCAAAAACACTAACGATTCTGCAATCTCCACCGAAACAACGGATATGCACAATGCAGAAAACTCATTGGATTATGACGGTACTTACACCGGAACTTTTCCGGCTGCCGACTGTCCGGGTATCAACATGACCCTGACTATTAAAAAAGACAAGACTTTTGAGTTGATATCAGAATATATTGACCGGCAGGATGCTACTTTCAAAGAATATGGAACTTACTCTGTTGAAGGTAATATCATGACTTTAATTAATGGAGAGGATAAGCAATATTATAAAGTCGGTGAGAATACCCTGACCGCTCTCAATCAAGACAAACAGGCAATAACAGGAGAGTTAGCAGACCATTATATTCTACACAAAAAATAAACTTTACTTCATCTGTCATTTTCATGCCAAAGTGAAGGGTCCGCTTCAATCTATCACAGCCGGATTCTTCACTTTGTTTTTTTATCTGCCCACAATCTGTATTCACACTAATTAACTCCCATTCCTTTTGCTTATTACGATTTTTTCGTAGATTTGCGAAAACATCGTAATCAATTCATTTTCTTATGGAAAAGCTAACGATACAAGAAGAAGAAGTGATGCTTCATATTTGGAGCATGGGAGAATGTTTCGTGAAAGACATAGTTGCTAAATTTCCCGAACCCAAGCCGCCTTATACTACGGTGGCATCCATAGTGAACAACCTGAAAAGAAAAGGGTACGTTACGGCCAAACGATTCGGCAACACTTATCAATACACCCCAGTGGTTAAACAAAGCGAATACAAACGCACATTTGTAAGTGGTGTGGTCCGGAACTATTTTGCTGACTCATACAAGGAAATGGTATCTTTCTTCGCCAAAGAGCAAAAAATCTCCGCAGCCGACTTGAAAGACATTATCAACTTGATAGAGAAAGAAGAAGATAAATAATCCTGCTAAATTCACAAATACTATGATAACTACAGCACCCGAACTCATCTACATGCTGAAAGTAAATATAGGCATCGCCTTATTCTATGCTTTCTACAAGCTGTTCTGCTGTCGCGACACTTTCTTCCAGTGGCGTCGTATCGCACTGCTGAGTTTTCTTGCCCTCTCTTTTCTTTATCCGCTGATGGATATGCAAGCATGGGTGAAAGAACAACCTGCCATCAATGAACTGGCAGATTACTACGCACTGATGATGCTGACAGAAACAAATACTTCCACTGCCACAGTAGTCACAGCTCCTGTTGCTATTCCCACACCCGACCTGCTTGATATAATAAAGTTCGTCTATTGGATTGGAATCCTTTTATTATCCGCACGATTTATGATCCAACTAAGCAGTATTTTCCGCCTTGTCTTAAAAAGCAAGAGTATAAATGTAGACCAAATATCCATACGCAGTCTATCAGAACCTGCCAATCCATTCTCTTTCTGGCAATGGATTTTCATCTATCTGCCCGGACTGAAAGAAGATGAAAAACAAGAAATCCTGACGCACGAACAGACCCACGTCCGCCAATGGCATTCCATAGATGTCATTATCAGTGAAATAGTGAATATCATTTGCTGGATGAATCCTTTTGCATGGCTGCTGAAAACAGAGATCAGACTCAATTTGGAATACCTTGCCGATCATAAAGTAATGGAATCCGGCACAAATAAGAAAGCATATCAATATCACCTTTTGGGATTAGCCAACCAAAACAGACAAAACGGTTTATATAATAATTTCAACTTATCACACTTAAAAAACAGAATTAAAATGATGAACAAAAAAAGAACCCGCACCACAGGGCATATCAAATATGCCTTGTTTGCACCGCTGACTGCTACTCTACTCTTGGTCAGCAACATTGAAACCGTGGCACGGACAGCCGAAAGGTTAATCTATTCCACGGAAGAAAGCACCCCACGCCCCGAAAGGGAAGAAGTGGCATCTTTTGTCAACACAACAGTACAAGGTCTGGTGACTTTCACTATTACCGTAACCAATAGTGAAGGTAAGCCTCAGCCTAATATTACTCTGCAAATCAAACCGGGTAATGAAGTAAAAACTTTCAAGACCAATGCAGAAGGAAAGGCTACCATAGAAGTGGATATGACGACTCCCAAGTATGTTTCCCTAGACGTTTCCTCTCCTAAAAGTTCCAAACACCAATCACTTCTACTTTCAGCAAACAAACCGAATGTCACTGCCATTTTCGATACCGATGATGATATTGCCGCCTACATCAAAGCCGGCAAACAAATACGGATCAAGTTACAAATATCCAATAATGATAACCAACAACTTGCAGGAGTAGAACTTATTTCTTCTTCAACAAATGCCAAAGCCACGACAAACGCTCACGGAGAAGCTCAGTTAACAGTAGGAGTAGGCGAAACCATTGCCATTAACCATAAAGGTTATCAAGAAGGAAAATTCACGGTAAAAGAACTCTGCCCCATCAAAGATATGGAAAATCCGGAACTGGTGAGATTACTTCTTGTCGGAGAAGACCCCGTATACCAGATAGCAGACAATATGCCTGAATTCCCCGGAGGTATGATAGCCTGCTTGCAATATTTGGCACGCAACATAAAATATCCCGTAACAGCGCAAAAGGAAGGAGCACAAGGTAAAGTAATCGTACAGATGGTTATTGAAAAAGATGGTTCGGTAGACCATGTAAGCATAGTACGCAGCATTACCCCCGAACTGGATGCTGAAGCAGCACGGGTTGTAAAATCCATGCCAAAATGGAAGCCGGCAACTGTAAAAGACAAAGCAGTACGTTGCAGATACACTGTTCCTGTAACTTTCAAACTGCAATAAAGAGCATAAAAACAGAAAAGAGGCTGTTCCGAACAGTCTCTTTTCATCTTAAAAATATATTCCTAAATCATTTCTTCATCTCCACAATGTGTGTCGGTGCCTGTTCCGCATTACGCTTCTCGGTCTGCTTCACAACATTTTCAGCTAACTCTATAAATGCACGCCCGGTAATGCTGTCCTCATTCAAAGCAGCCGGAGTTCCTTTATCACCATTTTCACAGATACTCTGCACAATAGGAATTTGTCCCAACAAAGGCACATTCATTTCCTCTGCCAGCTGTTTGCAACCCTCCTTTCCGAAAAGGTAATACTTATTTTCAGGAAGTTCCGCAGGAGTAAACCATGACATATTCTCCACCAATCCCAAAATAGGAACATTTACTTTATCATTGGTATACATATTGATTCCCTTGCGCGCATCAGCCAAAGCCACCTGCTGGGGTGTACTGACGATTACAGCTCCCGTAATAGCCAAAGTCTGCACCAAAGTCAGATGAATATCACTGGTGCCCGGAGGCGTATCCAATATGAAATAATCCAGTTCTCCCCATGCGGCATCTCCAATCAGTTGTTTCAAAGCATTACTAGCCATCCCTCCACGCCATAAAGTAGCTTGATCAGGGTCGACAAAGAAACCGATAGAAAGCAACTTGATACCATATTTTTCAATCGGCACAATCAAATCACGACCGTCAATCTGCTCAGCATAAGGACGGGCATCTTCCACCTGGAACATTTTAGGCACAGAAGGACCGAAAATATCAGCATCCAGCAAACCTACTTTATATCCCAGTTTAGCTAGGGCCACAGCTAGATTGGCCGCCACAGTAGACTTGCCCACCCCGCCTTTTCCGGATGAAACAGCAATGACATTTTTTACCAATGGAAGCAGCTTACCCGGTTCGGGACGCGCCGCCTGACGGCTCTCTGTCGCAATAGCTACCTGTACATCAGGTGAAACATAAGTATGAATAGCTGTTTCGGCAGCCTTTATCATAGATTTCATAAACGGATCGGTCGGTTTCTCAAAAATCAACGAAAAGCTTACCGACATACCGTCAATGCGAAGATTATCGGCAACCATCTCCGCTTCCACCAAATTCTTTCCCGTTCCGGGATAACGCACTGTTGCCAAGGCGTCCAAAATCAATTTCGGATATAAAGTCATCATTCTGTTATTATTTACTTGTTTTCAACCCGCTTCGTTTACTGCGGTTGTAACTGCGATACTCATCCAATTCTATTTCCACATCGGGTTCATGCAACTCCTTCTCTTGCGGCAGACGGAACTTCATATATTTTATATTCAAACCACGATCCAACCATTGTTGTTCATAATAGGTACGGATGCCTAGTATGTCATCCACCAAACCGGAATGATACAAATCTTCGGTCATAAACTCTACCGGCAATTTGTTTTCCTCTACCATATAGCGGGTGTAAGTAAACATAAAATTACTGTCGGTCTTCAAATGAATCAGTCCGTCCGGCTTCAAAAACTTACGATAACGTTCCATAAAGTATGTGGAAGTAAGACGTTTAGTCGCTTTCTTCATCTGCGGATCAGAGAAAGTCAGCCATATCTCACTCACCTCACCCGGAGCAAAAAAACGGTCGATGATTTCGATATTGGTACGCAAAAAAGCCACATTCGTCATGCCATCTTTCAGCGCTTCCGTCGCACCGGTCCACATACGGGCCCCTTTTATATCTACACCGATAAAATTTTTATCGGAATACATACGACCCAGCCCTACGGTATATTCACCTCGTCCGCATCCCAGTTCCAGAACTATCGGATTATCGTTCTTAAAAAAGTCACGGTTCCAATTCCCCTTCATATCGAACGTAACGTTATCGGCCACCGAATAAGGGTATTCAAACACGTGCGGATACTCCCGCATATCAGCAAATTTCTCCAGTTTTCCTTTTCCCATGAAAATTAGTCTATCATTAATTTGTTTCCACAGGCAAAGGTAGGAATATCCTGTGAAAGAGAAAAAAAATAGACCCGCAATTCACTTGCAGGTCTATTTTTCTTATCTTTCTATTTTCTATATTATTCAGAAATTGCCTCAACGGACTCTCCCAATTCTTTCTTCAGATCTTCATAGAAAGCAGCATGTGATGCTTCTACATAAGGAGCCAGGAACAAGAAACCGATCCCCAAAGTAAAACAGCACAAAATAGCCCAACCAATGAAGCTCAAATCCAACAAGAACATCTTCATCTTATGACCGGACATCATCGCCATACTTTTCTCTATGGCAGCATCGTACTGCAACTCCGGATAATCTTTCAGAATAAAGAGCGTCATGGCATATGAATAGGACTTCATGATGCCCGGAATGACAAGCAGCAACGTCCACAGGAACGTATAGACTGTAGTCAGCAGCATTGTACCCAATATCCGTCCATAGTCTTTAAACCCATCGAAAAGACGGGCAAAATCCAGCTTTATTCCACGAATCACATCCAAAAAAAGGACGGTATAGCCGAAGCCCAATGGCAAAAGCAACAAAGCGATGAGACTAAAGGAAGACGAAGCCACCGACTCCATAATACGATAGGGCAGCGTAGGGGCATTCATCACCAGTCCATAGACCAAGGTAATAACCGCACCCAGTCCCCAATTACCGGTCAACGCATCGATTGCCCGATTCTTCAATTCTGAATTTGTTTTCATAAGAATCTATTTTTCTATTAGTCTAAAATTGTCACCCAATTATGTGTATCAGGTTCATCACCATACTGAATAGCACGCAGTTTGTTATACAATTTTGTACAAACAGGACCCGGCTTTCCATCTTTAGAGATAATGTACGATTTCTTGTTTTCCAAATCATCAATACGCTGGATAGGACTGATAACAGCCGCCGTACCGCAAGCCCCCGCTTCCTCGAAGGTTTCCAGTTCTTCTTCAGGAACCGGACGACATTCTACCTTTATACCCAAATCCTCGGCCAGCTGCATCAAACTCTTATTCGTTATAGAAGGCAGAATAGAAGATGATTTTGGTGTAATGTAAGTATTATTTTTGATGCCGAAGAAATTAGCCGCACCACACTCGTCAATGTACTTCTTTTCCTTGGCGTCTAGATAGAACTCACAGGAATATCCCAAATCATGGGCTTTCTTATTGGCACGCAGGCTGGCAGCATAGTTGCCGCCCACCTTAAAGCGTCCGGTTCCATAAGGTGCGGCACGGTCGAACTCACGGATAATAACATAAGGATTAGTAGAAAAACCACCTTTGAAATAAGGACCTACCGGAGTTACGAATACCACAAACAGATATTCATTGGCAGGGTGAACCCCCACCTGAGCACCTGTACCAATCAGTAACGGACGAATATAAAGAGCCGCACCACTTTCGTATGGAGGAATGAAACGCTCGTTGGCTTTCACCACCTTCTTTATAGCGGCCACAAACTTTTCTGTAGGAAGTTCCGGCATCAGAATACCGTCACAAGTACTTTGCAAACGTTCCGCATTGGCTTCAGGACGGAAAATACGGATTTTACCGTCTTTTCCACGATAAGCCTTCAACCCTTCAAACGCTTCTTGCCCATAGTGCAGACAAGTGGCGGCCATGTGAATATTCAACGTTTCTTCCGAACAAAGTTCCAACTCTCCCCATGCACCGTCACGATAGTAGCAACGTACATTATAGTCTGTCTTCATATAGCCGAAGGACAGATTTGCCCAATCAATCTCTTTCATAGTGTATCTTAATTATGTTATTATTTACGAATGAGAGCAAAATTACGTTTTATATTTGCAAATTCCAATCAAAACAGCTTTTTTATTTATAGCTTTTATAATTTGCCAATATGTCAAGGTGCTAAGGTACAAATATGCCATGCAGAATATAGCGCAGCCAATTGGCACATTAGCATATTGTCACATTGAAACATTATTATCCAACATTTTCTTTATCTCCTCATCGGCTTTATAAAGTTTATCCCGGCAAAACTTGATTAATTCCTGTGCCTCTTTCAGGTTCACACCTAAACTGTCTATGTCCAACTCATTACTGTCTATACGTGATACGATTTCTTCCAGACGTTTCATAGCCTGTTCATAGGTTTGTTTCTTTGCTGCCATACTTCGTTTTATTTTTTAGTTACTATACTCTTTATTTCTCCTTTGGCAAAACGGGTGGTAAGTTCATCACCCGGCTGCAATACAGAAGCATCGATCACCGCCTTGCCATTTTTCAGCGTGATACTATATCCCCTTTTCAACAAATTTTCGGGAGATGCCGCCTTCAATTCCTGCTCCAAAAGTTGGAGCCGATGCTTTTCCTTTACCAGACGACGCTGTGAAACGATGCCCAACCGAGTTTCCATCATTTTTAAACAATGGGTTTCTTTTGTCAGACGGGATTGCAGGCCTACTTCCAAATGTTTCATGATTCGTTCCTGGCGATAATGTTCCTCTTTCAGCCTCATCCGCGTCTGCATGGGAATACGTTCTACCATCCGGTTCAACCGGGTATTTTCCCGTTCCATACGGGTAGAGATAGTATGAAGTACAGCCGATGCATAATCTTCAAGAACCTTGGCAGTGTCGTGCAAATGATTTATAAGATACTCGGCAGCAGCAGTAGGTGTCTTGACACGAGTATGAGAAACACAGTCCAACACCGTATCGTCACGCTCATGCCCTATACCGGTTATAATAGGTATAGGAAACTGAGCACAATTAGCCGCCAACTCATATGTATCGAACCCCGAAAGGTCGGACGTGGCGCCTCCGCCACGGATAATAACCACGACATCCCAATCATCACGACAGGCATGGATAGCATCCAATGCGGTAATGACAGATTGTTCTACCCGTTCCCCCTGCATAATAGCAGGAAACAAACGCGGATAAAAGACAAAACCATAGGGATTCTGTTCCAGTTGATTACAAAAATCACCATAACCGGCAGCCGTAGCCGAGGAAATAACGGCTATGCGTTGCGCCAGCAAAGGAATCTCCAGTTCCTTATTCAAAGTCAGCACACCTTCTTCTTCCAATTGCTTCAAGATTTCGCGACGGCGACGCGCCATATCCCCCAATGTATAAGTAGGATCTATATCCTGCACAGTAAGCGAGTAACCATACAATTCATGAAACTCCACAGCCACTTTCACCATCACTTTAATACCTGCAACAAAAGCCTGCCCGGTTTCCTCTTCAAAATAAGGCTTCAGCAGACGGTAGACATTGCTCCAAATAGTCCCCCTTGCCTTAGCTATCAGATTATTCCCCCGTGGCTCTTTCTGTACAAATTCCAAATAGCAATGACCGGAATAATTGGAACGTACATCACTCAGCTCTGCCTGAACCCAATAAGTATCGGGCAGACAAGCATGAATGCTACGCTTAACCAACGCATTCAGTTCATATAAAGAAAGAGGATGTTCTTCCATTATTTTTTCTTCTCTAATTCTATTTGACAAGCTTTCCAGATATCAGGCACACCATAACCGTAAATATTATCCGGATACTCTTTACGGTCTCCTGCATTCCGCACTGCCTCCACCACCTGCTTGGCAGTAAGCCAGGGACAAGCCTGCCAGAAACAGGCTACCAACCCGCACAATGTAGGCGATGCGAAAGAAGTACCATTGGCATGAGAAACCGTTCCATCATTACCCGCTACGGCCGAAGCAACTCCCACCGCCATCACATCCGGTTTTACACGGCCATCTGTAGTATTTCCTACAGAAGAGAAATCAGCATTAACCAGATTCCGGTCCGCCGCCCCCACTGTAATAACATTTTCCGCATCTCCCGGAGGTGTGATTTTTTTCCATGTGCCACGCCCCGAATTTCCGGCACTGCATACCAACACCAATCCTTTATCGGCAGCCAAAGAAGCGGAATGAGACATCAATGAATAATGCCCGTCCAAATCACGGTACCGGTAATTCATGGTCGTATCATCAAACTCATAATATCCCAATGAAGTGTTAACCACATCCACTCCCACACTATCGGCAAATTCCAAAGCTTCCGCCCAATAATCCTCTTCCACAGGCTGTTCCGTATCATCATCCTCACTACGGAGAAGCCAATATGAAGCTTCGGGAGCCGTGCCGACCAATACATTCGGCTTATTGGCAGCCATACAAGACAACACTTTCATGCCGTGATAGTTCTCGGCATAAATATCCGAGTGAGAATTTACAAAATCGCGTGTTCCCAACAAGTCCATTCCTTTGAAAACACTGATTTCATCAGCATTATAAAAACCTGCATCAATGACCGCTATCTGCATCCCCTTCCCACGAAAACCTGCAGCGTGAAGACTGTCCCCGTGATGAACAGCAATCTGCCGCCACGCATCCCCATAATAGTTATTACTCTTTGTCACCCTATTGGTCACCTCTTTTTTACGGTTGGCATTGCGGGCAGGAATACTGTCGGGAGCTGTCCACACTTTCCGGACAGCTGTCACAAAAGGCAATGCCGCCACTTTATCAATAACCGACGTGTCGGATACCTGCACTACCACTGTATTGTTCCATTTACTTTTGGATACAAGCTGTGCTCCTTTTCCGACCAGCATATCTATATAGCTCCGGCACACAGGAATATCTGTAGAATCAACGGGCAATCCCTGTTTCATGCGACGCTCCAAAGCACGTTCGGACAAATAAGCCGAAGGCTTGTCCAATGCATAGGTTGTTTCCGCCTTATCGCGAAAGTTTACACGATACTTATACGTTTTTACTTGTGCCGACATTTGTAAGGTGCATGCCAATAGCAAGCAGCCCACTATTCCTTTTTGACTATTCATTAATTCTATTCCGTTTATTTTTTTTAATGCAAAGATAAACAAACTTTTCCCTCACACTCATTTTTTGTGTACCTTTGCAGCCGAATTCAGGTTAAACAGGTAAAAAGACAGAAAATAAAGTATGGCAAAAACAGGAACCCCCACAGAATTGGGAACACAACCAATCGGAAAATTACTTTTACAATATGCAATACCCGCCATTATCGCTATGACGGCATCTTCCCTATACAATATGGTAGACAGCATCTTCATCGGTCATGGTGTAGGCCCTTTGGCTATTTCAGGACTGGCTATCACCTTCCCGCTGATGAATCTGGCGGCTGCATTCGGTTCACTGGTCGGTGTGGGTGCCTCCACATTAGTTTCCGTAAAATTAGGACAGAAAGATTATGCTACCGCCCAAAACATTTTGGGTAACGTAGTTACGCTGAACTTTATTATAGGCATAGGATTCAGTATATTAACCTTGCTTTTCCTTGATCCTATTCTCTACTTCTTCGGGGCAAGCCCGGATACCATCTCCTATGCACGAGACTACATGGTCATTATCCTGCTGGGCAATGTTATAACCCACATGTATTTGGGACTGAATGCCTTACTACGCGCTTCGGGGCATCCACAAAAAGCAATGACAGCCACCATCACCACAGTAATTATCAATACCATCCTTGACCCTATCTTTATCTATCTATTCCATTGGGGTATCCAGGGTGCCGCCATTGCCACCATTCTGGCCCAAATCATCTCACTGGTGTGGCAATTCAAGACCTTCACCAACAAGAACGAGTTGCTTCATCTCCGCCGAGGCATTTACAAACTGCGCGGTACAATCGTAAAAAACACCATCGCTATCGGTATGTCTCCGTTCCTGATGAATCTGGCAGCATGCTTCATTGTAATTTTCATTAACAAAGGTTTGAAAGAATATGATGGCGATCTGGCTATTGGCGCATTTGGTATTGTAAACCGGATTGTTTTCCTGTTCGTCATGATTGTGATGGGGCTGAATCAAGGAATGCAACCCATAGCCGGTTATAACTTTGGCGCCCAACAATATCATCGTGTAAACCAGGTATTAAAACTTACCATTTATGGCGCCACCGCTGTTACAACAACCGGTTTTCTAGTAGGTGAACTGATGCCCGAATTGGCCGTATCCGCTTTTACCACTCATGAGGGACTGATACAGCTATCAGCTACCGGCTTACGCATTGTAGTCATATTTTTTCCCATTATCGGGTTTCAGATGGTAACGTCCAATTTTTTTCAAAGTATCGGCATGGCCGGTAAAGCCATCTTCCTGTCATTAACCCGACAATTATTATTCTTGCTTCCCAGCATCATCCTGCTCCCTCTTTGCTGGGGATCAGCAGGAATTTGGTGGAGTATGCCAATATCAGACTTGGCGGCAAGTGTTGTCGCAGGAATCATGCTTTACCGCCAGTTCAAGATTTTTAAGACCCACGGTAACAAATTAAAAGTTGAAAATTAAGAATTAAAAATTAGTTTCCTTATATTTGCCCACATAATCAATAGACAACGACTATGAACGAGCATTATGTTATCAACCTAGGACGCCAACTAGGCAGTGGAGGAAAAGAGATAGGCGAAAAACTGGCCCAAGAGTTTGGTATCGCCTTTTACGATAAAGAATTAATCAAACTAGCTTCGGAAGAGAGCGGCCTATGCAAGGAATTCTTTGAAAAAGCAGATGAAAAAGCTTCTCAAAGCATTATCGGCGGTCTGTTCGGAACACGTTTTCCTTTTATCAGCGACGGAGCCATTCCCTATGGCAGTTGTCTGAGCAATGACGCTTTGTTCAAAATACAAAGCGACGTAATACGTGAACTGGCTGAAAAACAATCGTGTCTGTTTGTCGGCAGATGTGCCGACTACATTTTGCGTGACCATCCCCGTTGCGTCAATATATTCGTTTCTGCTTCCAAAGAAGCACGCATCGAAAGATTGATGCATATCCATCATATTTCTACAGAAGCCGCTGAAGAATTGATGGAAAAAGCAGATAAAAAACGGTCAGCTTACTATAATTATTATAGTTACAAAACGTGGGGAGCTGCCGAAACTTATCACTTATGCATTGATTCGTCCGTATTGGGGATTGATGGAACAGTACAATTCATCAAACAGTTTGTAAAATTAAAGTTAGGATTTTAACTACTTTAAAAATGGTATACAGACAAATCAAAGGGTTACCCCAGCTATAATGAAGGGACATGCCTGATTTTTTATTCCGTATTTAAAATAATTCAGGCACATCCCTTTATATTATACCATGGCAGGATAAATCAGAAAACATCAATCTTCAAACTTTTCCTATAAAATCAACCAATTCATTCACTTACGCAACATATCCCATAAGATTCCTATCGCCAATAATATAGAAATGATTACTATGAGCAGTTTCAAATATGCAGGGCTAATAATTAGCATAATTATCAGTCTGATATCCTGTACACACAACAAGAACTACCCCACAGCCTTCCAACCCGAATTGGCAAAGGCAGAAGCAATGATGTACAGATATCCCGACAGCGCACTGCATATATTACAGGGCATACAACCTGACATTCCTTCTGAAAATGAACAATATGCCACATGGGCATTATTGATGACACAAGCTCAATATAAAAACCAAATTGAACAATCCGATTCTTTAATAAATATCGCTTACTCTTATTTCACCAAACATGATAATGCACAAAGAAAGGCATTGGCGCTATATTATAAAGGTATCTTGCGCCATGAAAGTCATCATGCCGAAGATGCATTGTCATTTTATCTAGAAGCAGCGACTGAAATAGAGAAAACAAATGATTATCAATTAGGCTTTCTTATCAATTCAGAGGTAGGACTAATGTATCTGTATCGAAAACTAAATGATTATGCTATGGAATATTTTGAAAAAGCACATCATAATGCCGAACTATCCGACAACCAAACATACATAGCTTTCTCTTTCATCTATATCGCCAGAGCATTTTCACAGAAAAAACAATATAATAAAGCGATAGAATATTATGAAAAAGCTATAAAAATAGGACAAGTGAATAACTATCCTACCATATTGGCAAGCGCCATGAACGAAACCAGTTTTTTATTTCTTAAAACAGGAGAAAATAAAAAGGCTCTTCAGTATGCAAAAGATTGTATTAAAATAAAAAAGACTGATCAAAGAATATTTTCATTGGGAGATACTTATCGCTATTTAAAAATGTACGATTCTGCATATTTTTACCTAAACCAAGCTTGCCTGTCACCTAATATCCATACAGCCCGTAGCGCCTATCAAGCACTATATTAGTCAAGAAGAAAAAGATTACAAAAAGGCAGTAGAATATAGTAATAAGCTATGGTTCTATCAAGATTCAATAGGTAAAACAGATCGCAATAAAGCATTAATAGAGATGCAAGAAAAATATGATCAGCAAAAAATAATCAATGAAAATAATCTGTCACAAATAAAGAAAGACCGGATCATACGCAATGTGCTCATTGCCTTAATCATTTTGTCTTTCATCATAGCAATAACAAACTATCTATACCAACGAAAAATAGTTTCTCAAAAACAAGAGATATCGGAGAAAGAAGAAAAAATTCGTTATTTCACTATGAAAATACATGAAAATGAGACATTGATAAACCGCAACAAAATGCGGATAGAAGAACTTACGATCCAAATGGAAGGAAGCCTAGAGATAAAAGAACAATGGAAAGAACAAAATAAAATACGACAAGAAATACAACAACAGAATGAAACGCTGAAACTGGAGAACAATAACCTGCAAAATCATATAAGCAATTATGCCCAGTCATTAAAAGAAAAATCGAAAGAACTGGAAGCTATGGAACATCTATCAAAAGAAAACCAGTATCTACATAAACGCGAGGCTTTTTTATGTAACCAACTCATTAAGCAGACAGAATTATTCAATAAGCTAAAAACAACAAAGTATATAGACAACAAACTATGGCAAGAAATAAAAGAAAAAATAGATTTATTATTCGATAACTATACTAAAAGACTATGTCATCAGATACCTTCCTTAACAGACGGTGATATACAAATATGCTGTTTGATAAAACTACGGTTCAGCAACGGTGACATCGCCAATATGTTAGCCATCTCGCCCACATCTGTGTCCAAAAGAAAATTAAGATTAAAAGAACGCATCGTACAAGAAATAGGTTCATTAGGCGAAAATCAAAGCCTTGATTTATGGCTTATGGAATACTAAAAATAAACAATTGTCTATATCGCCCTCCTATAAAAAAAGGTAATAAGCTAGTTATTAACTTATTACCTTTTTCCATTTGTCCACATGATATCTGCACGTTTTTAAGATTTATCCTCTAACTTTGCCCCAAACAAAACAATTAAAACAAACATAAAGTCATGAAGTTAAAAAGTATAAAGAAAAAGATATGGAGTATAGTTATTATCATAACTACATTAATAGGTATTTTGCCTGTACAAGCCAATACAACAGAAACTCCTGTTAAAGATGTAGAATTGGATGGCAGATGGGATGATCCTATTAGAAGTGCTGCTACCAATTGCCCCATAACTGTATTTACCGATGGCTATCTCCTTACCCTCAAGAACGCGTCACCCGACCGTGATATGACCATCCGCATCACAGATATGGCAAAAGGGGGCGTCGTTTATGAAAATGATATTCCTGAAGTACAGAGCGCTTACATCACAATTTCTATTGCAAATTTCCCTGCAGAAGAATATAAACTAGAAATAACAGGTACACCTTCCGGACATTTAACGGGATATTTCACTCAAGAGTGACAGACCTGTTTTCATAACCCAACTAAAGTATACTTAAACCACTAACTTGATTCATTAGAAATTGGAACATGAAAGTTCCAATTTCTAATGAATCATATTTCCGCAAGATAGATTTTGCTTTGTCTATGTCATAATCAAATAAGTCTATCGTAGGCGTATAGGAAAATACTTGTTGCTCCAGTTTTCTGTATTTCAACAAGCGGTAAGCCGCAAATGCCTTTTGAAGCAGAACGTGCCCAATAAAATCTTTCTTTCCACGTTTCCCCTTGTCCCATTTGAAGTCGGGGAAACTAAGGTAGTTGATTTCTGCATTGGGAAAGATTTTCAAAAGCCCGGTTCTCACCCCATATGCCTGCATAAAAGTTCCCGGATTCAAGCCACGGGAGAAAGTAATGACGAGAATTTTCATTGATTCCTATGTTGGTATATATTTTTTAAAATATCCATGACAAATAAATGCCTTCTTCGTTTTTCAAGGAAATAACGCATCTTTTTATATACTAAATACACAATGGCAAAAGCATCATATTTTTTGAACATAGATGCATATATGACATTGAATATGTAAGTTGGGACTTTATGATATATGTATGATAAGTTCTTTCGCTCCCATCTTTTATCCCATTCAATGTCACAAACTGCAATTTTCGGGTTATAAGGCAAGAAATCTTTCCATTCAGCTTTTTCTATATGTATATTCTCACTTGCTACCAATTCTTTCCCTTTATTGGAATGAACTAAAATAAGTGAAGCAGGTTGCTGATTTTCTACGTCCTTTTGCCAATAATCGCCTAAAGTCAAATCGCTATTTCTATGCAAATAAGCAAACTTACAATGATAACAGGAATAGCGGTTAGTTAAACCGGATAAGAACCCAGATATTAGCGGATTCCTATAACCAGCACATTCCTTCTCCTCATTATGCAAATAAGTTAAACTGTATTGCTGTTTTTCCCGAAATGATAAAATCTGGCTATTGGGGTAAATTTTAAAGAAACAATTTTGCAACAAGGTGGATGGGATTCCACCACAAACTAAATCTATAGTATATAAATTATCTTTTTTCGGATGATTGGAAAAGAACGACAAGATTCCAGCTACATTACATGGTAGACCAGAATATAAAACCCGTTTCCCTTCCTTTAGCTTTTCTTTAATAACATCATAAATTCCACTTTGGTCACTATACATATATTTTGAACCTTGCAATCTAGATATATCCTCAATCCTTTCAACAACAATGTGTTTGCACTCATTTTGTAGTAATGCAGCTCCTATAACAATTCCGCCACTCTTGACGAAATCATAGGCAACCGCTCCGAAAATACCACCAGAAGTTCCATTCGTTCTATAGCTCGCTAAATTACTCCAACCTTTATATGGAACTGTGGCTAAAAAATCATTGTTTCCATAGTCTTTCCCGTTTATAATGGGGCAGACTTTTTCACAAGCTCCACATTGAACACATCTATTTGGGTCTATGGCTATATAATAGTGACCGTCATTTTGCAATATCTTTTTTAAAGCTTTTTTTTTACAAGTTGCAACACATGCACAACATGCCGTACAATTCCTTTCATTTGCTAAAACAGGCCAACTCATAATCTATTAAAATAATCAACGTATTTTTTGACGATAGATTCTATAGAAAATTCTCTATGCACAAACTCTTTTTGTTTATCACACAAACTGCGATAAATATTTACATGATGATCTATTGCATATTGCATGACCGTGGCTAATGCATCCGAGTTTTTACTTTCAAATGTAAGTCCAGTTTCGTTGTCCGTTACAAATTCTTTAAACTGCTCAATATTAGAAGTGATTGTAGGCAAATTATACCTGAAAGCAACTGTGATGGCACCGCTTTGTGCAATGTCTTGATAAGGCATAACAAAATAATGGCTGTCTGCAAACAAGTCTGCGACATCTTCATTCGGAATACGTCTGATATATAATTCAAAATATTCGGGATGTTCTATCAAATCCTGATATTTTTCCCACTCTTGGCAAGCACCGGCAATTCTCACTTTAAAATTTGAATATCCTTTCCGCACCAATTTATTTGCTGCCTCTATCAGCAAATCCACCCTTTTATATTCAAGGATATTTCCAAAAAATAAAAAGCGTATAGGATAAGTGTGCAATTTGTCCGGCATTTCTTTTGGCTCTCCATAGTCTTTCAAGGCCAATGGAGCCATTAATACATTTTTCCCACTATAGAGGGAAACCAATTTGTTATATTGCCCTTTTGAAAAAACCTGTATGTTTTTGAAATAGGTGAGCCAACAAGATGTATATATCTTAGCTATTTTCTCCCATTTAGCTCCTTGGGGAGTCGTCACATTATGGCAAGCAGCTACACATTTATCTTTCGGTAAAAAGAATTTATAGAATAAAAGGGCGTGAGGCATACCATACAAACTTATATAGTAAATATCTGGATTAAAAGTCTTGGCTTCTTCTACAATTCTATAATAACTTTTCCATATTTTTGGGGAAACAGATCGACATTCCAGTTTTGTAAATGATATAAGAAGATTGGACTTATGTGTCAATCTATGCTCCACAAATTTCTTATTATCGATAATAGAAGCATTACGGCTAATTACTATCATCCACTTTATAGTGAAAATTTGGCTTAACCTGTCAACAATCGGCAAGTCTACATCGATATAATAATCTGGAGTAATCCAACTTATTTTCTTTTTCATCATTTTCTCTTGTCTATAGCAACATATTTGTTTCCACAAAAAGCCACGGCTTTTCCATAAGCACAAGGACCTTTATGGCTTGTATTATAAGCCAGCAACGCCAACTCAAACTCATTGACGGCCTGTGCAGGAGTACACTCCCCTTTCCACAAAGTGGAGAGCGGGAGTTTGCCTTTTGTCAATACATCTTGAATACCCAATTGTCTCACGATGATATTTCCAATCTCATCTTGCCATCCATCATCCAATAAGATCTGCCTAATAAAATCATTAATATCTGGAGTTTCTGTTGTATCCAAATCATACGAGAGGACTGTCACGCCAGGAAGAGCCACCTCTAAGTCTTTTACTTCCAATTCATTCATTTTTACTATCTTTTTAATTACAACTTTAATATTAACTAGTCTTGACAGAAATCATATCTTGACAATATAATTGTAATAGGTTCATTTTCTAATAATGATACCTATAAACAAATTAATGACATTGTAAAATGTATACTTTAACTAAAATATGGTTTCCGTATATTATGAAAATATGCGAATCCAGTACAATCATAATCGAGGTTTTGCTGACGTACGCCTACTTTCTTTGCAGGTATGCCGGCATACACACCATAAGGCTCACAGTCCTTTGTTACAATGGCTCCGGCAGCAATTACAGCACCTTCTCCGATACGTACACCTTTCAAGATAATTGCGTTTATTCCAATCCAAACATTATCTTCAATGAATATTTCTGCGGCTTCATAGTCGAAATGCCTTGAGTTGTAGTTATGGCTTCCAGATACTATTTTTACACAATGTGATATAGAAACATTATTTCCAATTGTGATGCCACCACGTGCGTCAAGCATACATTGCCTGTTAATATGGCATTTCTCACCTATTATTAATCTTGTAGAACCCAAGATATAGTATCCCATATCAATAATCGCTCTTTTCCCTATTTTCACACCTAATAGTTTCATATATACTTTTCTTATAAAGAAAAAAGGAAAATAAGAAATTAAATAATTTAATATAAATCGCGTGAATATTTGCTTAAATGGTGATAAACAGCTATTAATGTTCATATGATTTAAGTTGTAGAAATTTGTGTCGGAATGGTTGAAAACTTGATGTTATTATCATGGTTTTTCAAAAAGTTCAATCCATCTGCCTCCTATGGCATTTATGTCAAATGTTTGGCTTTTTCTAATTGCATTTGCTGATATTATTGACATTTTCTCTATAGGTTGAGACAAGTATGACATGACTTTTTTTGCATAACTATCTTCATCGAAAGCGGGAACAATGACCCCATTGATACCATCATTTATTATATCATATAAAGAGGGAAATGAGTCAAAAGCAAATGGCACACAACCGTATTGCATTGCTTCCACTAAGACCATGGGGAAACCTTCATAGTTGCTTGTCATACAAAGAATTGGGGCTCTTTTATAGTATTCTGTTGGATTTGTAAACCCATGAAATGTAATACGTTTCAGGCACATACTATGAGCCATTTTCTCAAAAAAGACCTGCTCTGTACCACCACCAACTATTTCAAGTTTATATTGGACGAGCTTGTCCTGCAATATTTTCCAAATATTCAAGAGTGATTGAAACCTTTTTTGACTGGAATTGATTCTTCCAACATATAGGATAATTTTTTCTTTCTCTGTTGAACGTAATGAGTATTTGTTATCGATTACTAAAGGATTTGGCAATGCTATTACGTTTTCTGACTTAAACTTATATATATTCAAAAGGTCTGTTCTAAAACTTTCCGATAAGATTATTATTTTCATTCCATTTCTATTAAGCCTTTTGAAAGAAGCATTAAATCGTACACATTTACGTATATTACCAGTAATTTTGTCTATCCATGTTCCTTTCAAGCATTTAGGAATGATTGAAACACTTTTCCTAAAAAGTTTTGATGGAACGTTATGCACATGAAAAAAAACCTTTATATCTTTTAGATGAGAAAAATATCTATATAATTCATAGTCAACAAATGGATATATAACAATGTTTATTTTATTTTCCTTCATTATTTTATCCAAAGTCTCAATATATTGCGGACTACTTATTGGCGCATCCACATGAAATGCCTTGGTGTATACAGAATTTTCATCATATGATGACGATATTCTATACACCGCATATACATTGTATCCATGAGAAGTAAAATAAGGGGTTAGATTATGATACACCCTTTCTACTCCCCCGGAAGTAGGATCAATGGCATTGGCAAATGTAATGATGATATTATTCATAATGAATATATTTTTCTATAAGTGAAGAAAATCGGTCATATTGTATTTCTGGAGCGAAAAGACGTGCTCTTGTCTTTGCAGCAACAGCCATTTCCGACAATTTTATAAGATTCCCTTTTAACTCTTTAATTGAAGCAGCCAAATTTTCAGCCAAATTACTATTGTTAGGAAGAACAACTGCACATTTTTCATTTACAACTTCAACCATACCTCCAGATTTTGTAATAACGACAGGTTTCCCACAAACCAAAGCCTCCAAACAAGTCAATGCAAAAGGCTCTTCCCATATTGAGGGAAATGCACAAAGATTTGCAATATTATAATATTTATACATATCCTTATACTCCACAAAGCCTGTAAATTTCACCCTATTACCCAATTGTTTGATTAGTGGCAACAATGACTTCTCAAAAGAAGACTGGATTGATGAAGAAAAAAAGTAACTACCTACAACAAGCAACTTTAAATCACAGATATCCGATAATAAGAGCATAGCCTCCAGCAATTGTTTGACACCTTTAAATTCACGTAATCTGCCAGAAAACATAATGATAAAATCTTTATCATCGAATCCTAACATTTTACGTAAACAAGATTTTTCCTCATCAGGCATAAATTGCTGAAACAGAGAAAAATCGATAGAATTATAAAGTAATTCAATATTTTTACAATATTTTCCTTCGAATTGCTGTAGATTTTGACATATAAATTTGGATATTCCCATATACAAATAGGTAGATTTGGCACTTTGAATAGTAAAACGTACAGCAGTTCTCGGAGGAATATTATGTACTCGCTGAATTATAGGCAATCCGGTCTTCTTCTTTAGATAATGTGCACTATACGAAGTTCCTTCCAATATAATTGCAGCATAATCACCTTTGTTCTTATTTACATTTTTAGCGATTTGCCTATGCAGTAAAAAAGGATGATAAAAACCTTTTGCCCTTAAAGATACATAATTAACTAATCTTGTAACAAAATGATTTATCGCCCCCCTATGGTCATGTGTTTTTACAAAACAAAAAGATGTATAAGAATATAGTTTTGCTGCCTCCAATGCTTTCTCATCGTATATTGAATAAACTTCAAATAAGAACTTTTTTCTTTTTTCATTTTCTTTGATTAAGAGTTCTATTAAAGTTTCTACGGCTCCACCACGTACTGCAGGAAGAGGTAAAGTGCCATTATTTACTACTATTATTTTTTTCATCTGAATACACGTGTATTAAATATAGAACCATGCCTTGTATCAAGAAACAACCTTGACGAACAAACTCAGCAGATGTAAAACCGCAAGCCAATAGATAGCCAAACCATAGAGTCAAATATAATTTGTTGCGAGGTACTTTTGTAAAGAATGCTTTTACTGAATACCATACCATTGCTATCAAGCTCATAAGTCCCATCATCCAGCTCATTCCAAGAATACCCCAATCATAATAATGAATGCCAAATGATTCAAGATTGTCATAATATCTACCATAATTACTGATTATAAGCCTATTAGGAATACCTGATCCCAAGAGAAATTCGATAAAGTTCGAGAAGTGTTGACTATAATAATAAAACAATGTTGTATATCGAATATAATCTTTATTCCCGAAATTTTGATCGTTCTCTTGTCTTTCCAGCATAGCTGCGAAAGTTTCTTGTCCAAAGGTCGTTAACGAGAATCCCCATATAATGATGAGAAGGACGATTATTCCTACAATTAGCCTATAAGAAAATCCGTTAATTTTAACAATCATCCATATTGAAAATAGAATAGAGAAAAAAAGTAGTGTTCGGAAACCAAACAACATCATTACCACAGCTGCTAAGACTACAAATGCGAGATATTTATAATTTCCTAAAAGAAGTTTATTCAAAGAATAAAACAAACCTATACCAACAAGGCTCATTCCAGGCATACGAATACGTCGCAGTAGAATATCCAATCCTTCATTAAAATTATCTCCCGATAATATAAATACAGGTTTAGGGAAGACAATAACTTGGTAAATATAGCAAACACAAAAAATAATGAACATCCAAAAAATCAGTCTTTCAACGACATTGGGAGATAATCTTATTTTAAACAACACAAAATAAATTACAATTGCACCATAAGTGACATAACCTGGCAACGAATTAAACAATGATTGTCCATGAAATAGCAAACATGAAAACATGCTTAATATCATGCTAATCATTAATATGGATACGGGGCGTGAGAATGTTGTATCTTTATTGCGCAGAAAAAACCAAACACCAACATATACAATAAACATCACTCTTGAAAGAGGAAGTAAGCCAAACAATCCATCGCATAACCAAAGGAAAATTGCTAATATAACGATGAAAGGATAATTATTTTTTTTAAATATCAAGTCAGTCATTGAAAGACAAAAAATCTTTTGATTTAACAATCATATTAGACAAATTCCAAGCTTTTTCCAATATGGGCATATCTATATCCCCTTGGCTTTGCAGAGTTATCGTACTTTGTTTCAGACCTATGGTATTCAACAAATCTATAGCCCGATAATCGCCAGCCGTATTAAACAACACTGTTTTTACCGGTTTGTGAAATAACACGGCAAAGGCTGTTCCATGAAACGATGTGGTTACTACGAATTTTGCATTTGCAAAAGCACCAACAAATTGTTGAGGGGAAAGCATTGAATATCTCTTTTTTCGTGGGAAAAAATCAGCTTCAGCTGTAATCTCCATGATCTTACAATCATTGGATATACTTAACTGTTGTGCATATCTCAATACATTTCTATCTCTTTTCACCTGATATACCAATATATAGTTTTCTTCTTTAAAAGGTTTTTTACTAAAACGTAACCAATCTTCTACTGATAAAAGAAACACTGGATCAAGTACTTGAATTATTTTTTTATTTGTCAATGTCTGTAATTGTTCTTTAAACAAAGATTCACGCACCGATATCTTCGAGAAACGTTGCAACACACCTTTATATGCTTCTAATCCTTGCTGATTAGGCTTAATTTCAGAACTGACAGCATAGGAAATATATTTAGCATCCGTCTGAATTTCTGCCGTATAAAAAGGGTCTAAGCCATTTGTTATTTTAGGATTCCAAATTTGGTCACTTCCACATATTAAATAATCATACCCTTCAATGTGTTTGTCCCTCCAAGTATATATCTTAGAAGAGGTTGGCAATTCTTCAATAAATCTATAAAAGATATTTGCACGTTTCTTTCTGAAGAGCAAGAACGGAAATATTTTCACTAAAAACTTTATTTTCCCCAAAGGAGACATTTTCTTTATTCTTGCATAAGGTATCATGCCATGAGCAAACTCTATGGATTCGGGACGATAATCTACTATTTCAGCATCATGCCCAATGTTTTTAAGGTATGTAACCAAAGCATAGGCTTGTAAAACAGCCCCATAATTATGTGCTCTGTGAAATGTAAGAATTCCTATTTTCATAATCGGACTATTTCCCGTAATACTTTTCTGCAAAATTCACGTGTTTTGTTTATGATGCCTCCATTCCCATACTTTCTGACCACATAATTAAACCCTTTATGCTCATAATCAAACGCGAATTCATTCTTTCTTGGATTCCCCTCAGATGGGTGTTGGAGATTAAGTTGCAGGGCTTTTTCTAATGGGACTTTCTTGAAAACCAAGTCAACAGAGGCTTCTCGCAATATTTCTCGTCCTTTGGGGGTGTTGCATAACACAAGAGAAATTCCCTTATTGTCTTTATTCATTTCAGGAACAGTTCTCTCATATCCCCAAAAATCTCCTATTGTTATATCAGAGGGGCGACTAAGATTGCAAAACTTACAACATTCGCATGAAGGTCTTGTGCCTAAACCCAAATTAAAAAAAACACGCAATTTATAATCCTTGTAAGTTTTCCCATTTGCGAGCTTGAAACTTTCAAGATGAGTTTGATACCAACCAATAGATTTGTCTCTAAACTCAAGGCTGACCACTCTTGATTTGCATTTTCTTTCTACATAAGCAAGATAATCCTTCCATATTTGCGGAGCAGGTACGGAATGACAAATTATATCTATCAAAATCAGATTCTGAGATAGCTGATTACCTATGTAACTTTTCAAACCTGCTGTTTGGCATGGAGTACCTGAAAAAAGAACTAACTTTCCAGCCTTTAAATCGTTCTTTACATTTCGGAAGACTCCTGTCATATCGCTCTGTACATATTTACTACCTCTGAATGCATCTCTTTCTTCTCTGGTGGTAGCTCGTTTATGAACAACAACAAAATGACCTTTATAACCAGCTCCATAGATGACACCTCCTTTACCTAGTATGTAATCAGAAAATGCCACAAATGCAGCTCCACTACGACTATATCTTAATTTCGTTATATCCTTATGCCGTGCGGCGTATGCATCCGGTTGGGGCAGGTTGAGGCTCGTGTCATAATGGTCATTGAAAGCGCAAACCTTCTCACACAGCCCGCAATCCACACATTTATCTTTATCCACTACCGGATAAAGAAAGCCTAATGCATCTGGCTGCATCGTAATGGCATCATGCGCACAGATGCTGGCACAAGCCGTACAGCCACAACACTGTGATTTGTCTGTAATCTGAATCATTTGATTATATGTAAAGTTTTTAATGTTCTGTTAAAAAGAATAGTTACCATCAAGATTATGAATGGTGAATAATACAGATAAATGTCTTGCCATATATTGGACAAAAATTTGTTTACTACAGAAAAAAATGTTATGAACAACGGATGAAATATATATATGTATAAAGAATCTTTTTCGCCTAATGAAGAAAAGGCATTGGCTTTTGATTGTTTTAAAGACAAAAACAACGTGAATAATGAAACCGCCAAGAAAGTAGAACTGATGTAATGGTCTCTGGTTGAATTCATGTTAAGTTCCGTAAGCAACCTGTTTTCTAACAGAGAAGTTAATGAAGATAAAATCCCCCCCCCCTAATGCTAATAATTGTAAATGGCTAAAATTCAATATGCGTTCTTTCTGTTGTTTCAGCAGCATCCCTATCGTAAAATAAGGAAGCCCTACACATGCGAAATTACGCACCCATATAAAAGGGAACTCTTTATGCCATAAGACCAAGCTGTATTTGCCAAAGCACAAATCCAATAACAAAAGAACAGGGATTGCCCAATAAATATAGCCAAGCTTATTACGTCGCTCTAAAAAGAGGATTATAATCAGAACATATAGGTATGCACCTATATACCAGAGATGGAAGCCAAAAGGATTTTCATTCAGTAAAATGAATTTACCTAAAGATTCCAGATTCAAGAAGCTAAAATCATTATTCTTGAACGCAAAAAGGAATTTCACAGCGGCAAACAGCAACGTACTCCATATTAATATCTGAACCATTTTCTTGATGCCTCGCCTTAAATGCCCTTCCAATTTCAGTTTGTCATTTGTAAAAATCAGATAACCTGAAATCATGAAAAAACATGGAACGGCACATCGCGTAAGAGGTAATATGTATTCTTGATAGGGAGTACGTACATGAAGAAATATAACCAAGACGGCACACAAGAATTTCAAAGAGTCTATATTATACAACCGTTTCATCTAATTTTATGAATTATTATATGCAATTTATCTGTAATAAACTTCCGTTCAATCTTGTTGCAACCTATATAATAGATAGTAATTCCCGTACAAATGAAGGAGACAAGACTTGACAATATAAAATTCAGGAAAGATTCCATAAAAACATTCGTCATTAAGAATGGAAGAACAGCGGCAATGACTGTCACAACCAATACATTTACATAGACTTTCTTCATATATTTCCTGACGGAAAGGCCAATCATTTCCCGTAACATCAACAGGCGTGCCGCAAGACAACATTGGGAAATAACTATAGCTACCACAAGTACCACTTCCGGGAACATCTCTATACGCAACAGGATGTAGGAAACAGGCAGGTTAATCATCTGCAACCCACCTACCACAAGCTGGTAGTTCCGTATACGTCCCGTAGCAAGCATGGCAGTTATCAACGGGTTGGAGATGGATTCACTCATGGCAAACACCAAGACCAGTTGCACGAACAATACGGCATGGTCGGGCACAATTTTCAGCCAAAGCCCTAATATACCTCAAATCCGCAACTAAGCTCTTCAGCGTCCTTCTTGCGTCTAAACGTCCTCTCATCACTGAATTAGCAGATAAATTGAGGCTGAAATACCCACTTCTGCCCACAATATCCCCTTGCCCCACTATGCGACTTGAGGCAATACGCAGTATCATACCCATAAGTTGTAGGCGTTATCCAAAATCAGTCTGAAA
>OGGD01000094.1_pt1 | contig 78989 bp, 71 predicted proteins | sample 1571091 | NCBI WGS metagenome assembly OGGD01 (sample SAMEA2582073, study PRJEB24529) | metagenome | biome: Human gut stool | place: China | collected 2011
CTCTGTCCCATCGGACAGTACATGCCGTCGGTTTCTTCATTATAATAAAAGTTGGAAGACAGAAACGGGTCGTTCCGGAAGTTCCTTTTCTGTTCCTTATGAAAATAGTTGTACTTTATAAAGGTTTCAATGCCATGTCTGAAGGCATACAGATAGTTCTCCTCACTCCCGTATCCGGCATCGCAGACAGATACGTCAGGGTATCTGCCGTAAAGGGAATGGAAATCATCCATATGCAGAGGATAGGTGGAGGTATCACCCGCACACTGATGGATGGTATAGTTCAAAATGAACTGTTTGTTGGTGCTGATTTGGGGATTATATCCGGGTTTGAGCTGTCCGTTCCTCATATGGTCCTCTTTCATGCGCATGAAAGTAGCGTCATTGTCTGTCTTTGAGTAACTGTTGCGTCCGTCAAGTATCTTTCCCTGTGATTCATATTTCCTGAGCTGTTCGGGCCATGACTTCCTTACACGTTTTACCTTCGCTTTCATTTTCCTGTCAGCATCCACTCCGTTCAGGGCATCATCTATCCGGCAGAGCGCCTTTTCAACTTTCTCCGGAGTGATATCCTGATATGTGATGGGTGCGGAATCACGCAGTTCCTGCTTGGTGACGGACTCGGCGTACCGCCATATCTCTTCAAGCTGTTCCGCGATTCTGGATATGCGCGTATGTATGGACTTGCCCCAGACGAACGTATAACGGTTGGCGTCCGCCTCCATCTTCGTCCCGTCGGTACAGGCCACATCCAGACTTACAAGACCTTCCGACACGAGGAACTTCACGATGGTGGCAAATATTGTCTTGAGTACATCCTTCAGCCGGCTGCTGCGGAAACGGTTGATGGTATTATGGTCAGGAGTCACATTGCCGGTAAGCCACATGAAGCGGATGTCATTGCGACAGAATTCTTCTATGCGACGGCTGGAATAGATATTACGCAGATAAGCATAGACCAGAATCTGAAGCATCATGCGAGGGTGGTATGCAGAACAGCCTTTAGGAGAATACCTGCGGTAAAGTTCTTCAAGGTTTATCTGTTCAATGATACGGTGAACAACCCGGACCGGATCGTTCTGGGGAATAAAATCGCCTAAACACGGAGGTAAAAGCAGATTATCGTTGGATGTGTAATTTTTAAACATTATCTTTGGGATATCTTGACTTGATTCCCTAAGATACAAAAAATTAGGGAGACGGGCAAGTTCTGACTGAGCGAAGTTAGGACTTGCCCGATTTTTTTTGCAAACACAAAAAAGGCCGTCTCATTTTGAGACAGCCTCTTCTTTTTATCCAATATGTTTTTTTACTCTTTTATCTGAATCAGCAGATTAGACAGGATGGCAGTCAGCCCACCAGTTGTAATACCTGAAGAGAATATATTACGCACGGTTTCCGGCAACTGACAAAGAATATCCGGCACAAGTTCCACACTCAAGCCGAAAGAAAAGCTCAAAGCCATCACCAGCGTAGCCTTACGGTTGATTTTCTGTGCAGAAATGATTCGGATTCCTGCGGCAGCCACTGTTCCAAACATCAACAGAGTTGCTCCACCTAACACCGGTTCAGGCATTAACGAGAAAATCAATCCTACTGCAGGGAACAAGCCCAACAAGATAAGGAAACCTGCAATGAAGTATCCTACGTAGCGGCTGGCTACTCCAGTCAACTGAATCATACCGTTATTCTGAGCAAAGATCGAGTTAGGGAAAGAGTTGAAGAATCCGGCCAGCATAGAATTAAAACCATCAGCCAAGATGCCTCCGGAAGCACGTTTGACAAACGTTTCTCCTTCCACCGGTTCTCCAGAAATCAATGAATTGGCTGTAATATCTCCATACGCTTCAATTGCCGTAATCAAATAAACTAACGCTAAAGCGATGATTGCAGAAATATCAAATGAAATACCGTAACGGAAAGGGATAGGAATATTGAAACCACCATAGCTCTGTACAGCAGAAAAATCAACCATTCCCAATGCCCATGCCAATACGTAGCCAACCACCAGACCGATGACAATGGAACTCATTCGCAAATAACGGTTGGAACTACGATTGAAAAAGATAATCAAGACAAGTACCAAAGCGGCCAAACCAATATGGCGGAAAGCTCCAAAAGTACCATCTGCCTGTGCAGCAGCTCCACCTCCGCAAGCAGAGATTCCCACTTTAATCAAACTCATACCAATCAGTGTCACCACAATTCCCGATACCAAAGGAGTAATGACTCTACGTGTGTATTTCAACACCCGGCTAATTAACATTTCAACCGAAGAAGCTACAATACAAGCTCCGAAGATAGCACTCAGTCCACCGGTTAAGCCCGCAGAAATAATCGGACCAATGAATGAAAAACTGGTTCCCTGAATACACAGCAGTCCGCAACCTATCGGTCCTACGCGGCGGCACTGGATAAATGTAGAGATACCCGATGCAAAAAGAGCCATGGAAACTAAAAATCCGGTGGTTTCCAGGTCCAACTTCAATGCTCCTGCAATAATCAGCGGAGGAGTAATAATAGCCACAAAGATTGCCAACAAATGCTGCAAAGCGGCAAAAATAGAATCTTTTAAAGGCGGACGGTCATTCAACCCGTAAATAAGCCCAGCACTCTGAGCAGTTTGCTGTTGTTCTTTTTCCATTTAAAGATTTAGTCTTTTATTTTAATTTGACAATTTTCCAAGCTTTCAATTATCGCCAAAGATTCCACATGAATGCCCTGTGCTCTCAAATAATCTCCCCCATGCTGGAACGATTTTTCTATCAGGAAGCCCATCCCCACTAATTCAGCTTCTGCTTTCTGTACCAGGTCAATAATCCCCTTTGCGGCATTACCATTGGCCAAGAAGTCATCAATGAACAACACCTTATCGCCCGGACATAAATAATCCTTACTTACACACACATCGTACGTGCGGTCTTTCGTAAACGAATAGACAGTAGTTGTCAGCATGTTCTCCATTGTACTCGGTTTTTTCTTCTTGGCAAAAACAACCGGAAGTTCCAACAGATAGCCAACCATAATGGCAGGAGCGATACCGCTGGCCTCTATGGTCAGAATCTTATTGATTTTCGTACTGGCGAATCTCCGTACAAACTCTACTGCCATTGACTTCATCAGAATGGGATCCATCTGATGGTTAATAAAATTATCCACTTTAAGGATGCCTCCCTCAAAGCATTTTCCATCACGAATGATGCGGTCTTTAAGTGCTTTCATTGTTATGTTAAATGAACGAAATTGACTGTTAGTTTATTTGAAGGTGCAAAGTTACATGTTTTTTCTGAGATTTATGACAATTCTATTTCAAGAGATAAAAACAGACATAAAAAATCCGGAGAAACCCATTCAAGATTTCTCCGGAGGCAATCACTAACAGTCGGGTTACGACGGTATTTCCTCAATGGCTATTTCCGGAAGTTTCTCAGAAACCCAGTCAGACACTTCACAACCTTCCACTTTCAATTCTTCTTTCGTTAATCTCAACACAAACTGGTAATATTTACCCGCTTCAAACTGCTTTCCTAATTTGTTGGTAGATGCCGTATAAGACACTCCATCTCGCTGATAGGAAATAGAAAATCCTGAATCTTCTACCAAAGACTGTGGATTACATAACAAGAACAATGTATAGCCTGATTCTTCTGTGACGGTAGCTGGCTCCTCAAAATTCAAGGTCAATGCATGCACTTCAGATGACTCCAGATAGGAAATACCATCTTCTGCTTCCGATTCCGCAAAGTGATAGGTACTACGGCTAAACAAATTTTCTCCCTGAAAAGAAGCCTGGCTGATCAATACATTTTCTTCCGACAAATCTTTCTTTATCGTTATAGAAATAAAGCTGTATGCATGTCTGAAAGACGATTCACCCGTAAACGAAACGGTTCCATTATCCGTTTCCTCATAGCTGGCCTCACAGCGAGCTGTCAGAAAATCAAATTCACCTATACCCGCCAATGTTCCATTCTGCAAACTCAAATCTGGCATCGGAATATTGTCGCGAGTCGTTGATTCAATGGAAAAAGGATAATACGCACAATAGGTAAACTTATTAACCTTATCTTTCCATGACAGAGGAGATGCTGAAATCCATTGGCCTTCAGTCAATGTCCATTTCACTGGCTCACTCTCTTCCGGCATAAAAAAGCCAAGCTCATCACCTTCTGAAAAAGTCGTAACTCCAGATTCATCCGTCACAACCCTGGAGCCATTGGAAGGAGCATACACCGAAGCTTGTAAACTCAATTTCAACTCATCACCCATGTGCTGCAAATTCTCTTTTTGCTGGCAAGAAGCCAACAGGGACAAGACTAAATATGCCCCTAATAGATTTTTCTTTTTCATAACTAAATGTTTTAATAACGTAACATCATTCAATAATTAAAATGAAAGAATCTGAAAACGTTTCCCTTTTTATCGCATCTTTTTATGAAAAAAAATTCTTGAAGCTGTATTTTTCTTATTTTCGCGAAGAAATAAACTCAACACAAGGCTTTATGAAAAAATTATCCATCACTATCCTATTTTTCCTACTGGCTTTTTGTCAAATAAATGCACAGCAAGCCAAATACGTATTCTATTTCATCGGAGATGGAATGGGAGTCAATCAAGTGCAAGGTACAGAATTGTATCTAGGTGAACTTGAAGGAAAAATCGGTATCACACCCTTACAATTTACTCAGTTCCCCTACACAACCGTAGCAACAACCTTTTCTGCGACTAACGGAGTAACAGACTCTGCCGCTGCTGGTACAGCACTTGCAACAGGAAACAAGACAAAAAATGGTGCCATCGGAGTGTTAAAAGATTTACAAACACCCGTTTACAGTGTAGCTACATGGGCTAAAGAACGCGGATGCCGGGTAGGAGTGGCTACCAGCGTCAGTGTGGATCATGCAACTCCTGCCGCTTTCTATGCACATGCTTCAGGTAGAGGAAGTTATTATGAAATCGGAAAAGACTTATATGAAACCGGTTTTGATTTCTATGCCGGTTCAGATTTTCTTCAGCCGCAGGACAAGAAAAATCCGCAAGCAGCCAACCTTTACTCACTGGCTGATCAATACGGATACACCATTGCCAGAGGATATAAAGATTATCTCAAGAAGAGCAAAAAAGCTGACAAGATGATTCTGTTCCAGCCGGAAGCCGCTTCTAAGTCAGACCGTTCTTCCATACCATACGCTATTGACCGGGGAAAAAGCGACCTTACTTTGCAGGAGATTACCCGTTCGGCAATTAATTTCCTCTCTAAAGATTTATCAAAAGGTTTCTTCCTGATGGTAGAAGGTGGGAAAATCGACTGGGCTTGCCACAGCAATGATGCCGCTACGACCTTTCATGAAGTAATCGACTTTGACAATGCAATTAAGGTTGCTTACGAATTTTACTCACAACATCCGGATGAAACCTTAATTGTAGTTACTGCCGACCATGAAACCGGAGGTTTTGTTTTAGGAAAAGGTCCGTATGAGCTGAACCTGCAGGTATTCAAGAACCAGAAGGTCAGTGAAAGCGGATTCACCAGAGTCATCAACCAGCTTCGCTCTAAGACGAATAACCAAGTATCCTGGGAAGCTGTACAACAGGCTTTAAAAGACAACTTTGGTTTTTGGGATAAAATCAAATTAAACGAAAAACAGGAAGCTCGCTTGAAAACCGTGTACGAGCAGACTCTGAAAAACCAACAAGTAAAAATGGAAAAGAGTGAATATGCTCAAGACGAGCCCATTGCAGCTGAAGCTAAACGAATTATCAATGAAATAGCATTGACTGGCTGGACAAGTGGAGGACACTCTGCAGGATATGTACCTGTCTTTGCCATTGGAGCCGGAGCCGAAAAATTCCAGAACCGAATTGACAATACCGAGATTCCGGTAAAAATTGCTGAAGCAGCAGGCTATACACGCAAATAAATCATTCAAAAGATAAATAAGGAGACAAGCGTTGAAGGTCTTTTTCGGTAAACTCTTCAAAGAGAGAGAGCCGGGAAAGACCTTTTATATTACCCCTTTTCCGGCGATACTCTAAAATGGCTTTAGCCTTATAAAAATCCATGTAAGGGTGATTGCGCAATTTATCCAATCCGTCTTTATTGACTCGTATTTTCCGAAAAGGAGTACCTTGCACAACAAACCATTTATTCAGACAGGTATCTACATGCGGAATTTCCTGTAACTGTTCCAAACGAACAAAACCTCCAAGACGGTTACGATAAGCCACAATCATTTTGGCGATACCGCTTCCCACACCTGGTATTCGCTTTAATTGGGCTGTATCCGCTTCATTCAAAGCCACAAGGGTTCCTTCCGGATATTTTTCAATTCGTTGTATTTTAACCTGTTCGCAAACAGAATCTTGTTTATTCTCCTCTCTTGGCGGTATCTGGATATAGGGTTTCAGCAATAAATATTGTTCCTCCTTCAACCCATAAATGCGAGCAAAAGCTTCCGGAGTACGAAAAGTCCCTCCCTTTTCTCGATAACGAAGAATATTACGAACCACAAAGGAAGGTAATCCCAGTTTTTTCAATTGTACGGAATCGGCTGTATTCGGATTAAAATCAAACAAAACGACCTCCTGCCCTTTCCTGACACCTGATGCCGTATAATTACGCTTTGCATAGGCAGTCTCCCGTTGCTTCACAGAAGCCAGGAAAGAATCTATCTCAGCAGAATCCTCCTGACGTACATATTCTGTCCTATAGAGCCTCCAGCATACCAACCAAGAAATGCCCAAGATTATCAACAGCCCTAAAAGAAGTAGAATTACTCTTCTTTCAGAACGGGAATAATAGAAAAAATCTTTCCACATTACCAGCTCAACAATCCCAGTTCATTGATAAAGATGGCAAGGATACCGATAGGAGCAACAAACTTCAGCACAATCAGATACACTGGAAAATAAGGAGCTTTCAACATTCCATAATTGGTTACCTCCCCTTTTACGATGCTCTTATCCAATACCCAACCGACAAACACAGCCGCAAACATGCCACATACCGGAAGCATAATTTTAGCCGTCAGGTAGTCCAAGGCATCAAACATATTCAATCCACCAATCTTCACGCTGCTCCATTCTCCTAAAGCCAATGAGGAAACCACACCTATCAACAGGCATCCTCCTGTTACAATGCAGGCTGCACGTCCTCGTGTAAAATGAAACTTCTCATGCAAGAAGGCCGTAGAGACCTCATGTAAAGAGATTGTAGACGTCAAGGCAGCCAAAGCCAATAACACATAGAAAGCTACGGAGCATATATAGGCCAGGAAAGGTACATTGGCAAAAGCCTGCTGGAACACATTAGGCAAAGTAATAAAAATCAAAGAAGGACCTGCATCGGGCTGGATACCAACTGAAAAAGCTGCCGGAAAAATAATCAGACCAGCCAAAACAGCCACACATGTATCAATCAGACCTACACTCATGGCCGTATGTCCCAAACGAGTCTCCTTTCCAAAATATGAAGCATAAGTTGAAAGACATCCCATTCCCAGACTCATGGAAAAGAAAGCTTGGCCCATGGCTCCTAAAAAGACATCAGGGGTTACCTTGCTAAAATCCGGATGAAGCAAAAATTTGATACCTTTTTCTGCCCCTGGCAACATAATAGAACAACCTGCCAAGAGAATAACCAGAACAAACAACAGAGGCATCATGATTTTAGAAGACTTCTCTATCCCGTCTTTTACTCCTTTCACAATAACGAAATGGGTAACAAACATAAACACAAACAACCACAGAAGCGGTCGGAACGGTTGCTGAGAGAAATCCTGGAACATGGATACATATTCTCCAGAAGTTTTTCCCGACAATCCGAATGAAGCAGCCTGCCATACATACTCCAAGGTCCATCCGGCTACTACCGAATAATATCCTAATATCAAAAAGCCGGTTAATACTCCGGCATAGCCTACCCATTTCCAGTGCGTACCCGGAGCCAACGTTTCATACGCTCCACCCGTACACGCCTTGGCACGCCGACCAATAGTAAATTCCGCAATCATTATAGGCAGTCCGAATACAATGACACAGCCCAGATAAATCAATATAAATGCAGCTCCACCATGATTTCCTGTCTCATAAGGGAAACGCCAAATGTTACCCAACCCTACCGCAGAGCCTGCGGCTGCAAGAATTGCACCTAATTTGCTTCCAAAATTCACTCTTTCACTTTTGTGCTGCATACATCATTTTATTATAATTACACTTCAAAACGGAGACAAAAGTACAAAAAATATCGTATTTTTGCACGAAAGATTAAAGTTTTACACAAAATGCAGATTTTAAGACATTATCCATTTTCTATTTTGACGGTTCTTGCCATTTGGTACCTATCCTTTTTTACTCCTCCACACACTCAATTGGAGGAAATCAATAACTTCGACAAACTGGTACATGTATGCATGTATGGCGGTCTAAGTTCCATTATATGGATAGAATACCTGATTCAGCACAAGCAAATCAAGAGTTTCCCACTAATCATGGGAAGCATCCTGTTTCCCATCCTGATGAGCGGATGCATTGAAATCCTGCAGTCATGCTGTACAGATAACCGCAGCGGAGACTGGATTGATTTTATTGCCAACTGCACAGGAGTATGCTTAGCTTCACTGGCAGGGCACTACATTTATCGCCCGTTCATCCAGAAAAAATATCACAGCCGGAGTCCTGACTCCAAGTCATAAAAAGACGAAACGCCGGGTGCTCTCACAGCAACCGGCGTCTATTAAATATATTATTTTAAAGATAGAGAGTTATCGTTTTTATCTGAAATCCTTCAAATCCTCCTGCAATCTCTGGCGAGTGAAATAAATACGACTCTTCACGGTTCCCAAAGGCAGATTCAATTTATCTGCAATCTCGCGATACTTAAAGCCCGATACATACATTGCAAAAGGTACACGATATTCTTTCGGTAATGCATTCACAATGCGGCGCATTTCCTTCAAATCATAAGCGCCCTGCATGGAGTCATCCTCAATATCCACTCCCAAGTTCAAGAAGAACTGATTGTCGGTATTGTCTACGTATGTCTGGTCACGCAAAGTCTTGCGATAATTATTGATAAATATATTACGCATGATGGTATAAATCCATCCCTTGAAGTTCGTTTCTGCTACATACTTTTCTTCATTATCCAAGGCCTTCAATGAAGTCTCCTGGAGAAGGTCATTCGCTTCCTCGCGGTCTGCCGTTAATTTATAAGCGAAATGAAGTAGTTCTGTCTGCATGCTCAATAAGTTCTGAGCAAATGTTGCCGTTTTCATAATTCTTTTAGTCTTTCTTTTCTTTAATTGAAACAATGTCTGTCTTGGTTTCGACACTGCAATATTAGTAGAAAAACAAAGAAGACTCTTCACAAAATCTGATATTCAAACGGGTAAAAACTGTCAATTGAGAGTTTTTACCCCTTGTTCTGACAGTTTTCAGGAAGGTTTTCACCCCATTTACTATAAGGTGACTTCATCAGGAACGAATTATAGTACTTCACCTGTCCGGTGACTTCCTCCCCTAAAAAAGGTGGACATTCAAAAGTTTCCTTCTCGTCAGTTAATTCAACTTCTGCTACGACCAGTCCATTATTTTCTCCGTAGAATTCATCCACCTCAAAAACGTGCGTCCCCCACTGTACCAGATAACGAGTTTTGTCAATCATTCCCGGCTCGCACAACCTCATCAATTCTTCCGCCTCCTGCAAAGAAAGAGCATGCTCCCATTCGTAACGGCTCATACCCGATACATCTGAAGGTCCTTTGATGGTCAGATAACCTTCCTCATTCTGGATACGTACCCGCACGGTGCGCCCTCTTTCACTACAGATATACCCTTGCCTGATACGCTTCTTTTTATAAGCCATAGCTTTATATGAATCATCACGCACCAGAAACTTCCGTTCTATTTCCTGCGGCATATTCTATCTAAGCTATCAAGAAGCCAATGTGTAACCTACAATCATTAAAATAGCCAATAGAATCAAGACAATACAAATCATCTTGAACAATCTATTGGCTTTTTCTTCCTCACGTTTTTCAAAATTCTGTCTTTTTACACTTCTGTTGCGTCCCATAAGTTTTCAATTTTAGATTTACAACCCTAAAATTACAACATCTTTGCAAAAAGACAAATAAAAAAGAGCGATTTTACTCAAAGTTATCAGATTTCGCTATCTGAAAACTCCATCAAGTAAGCTTTAATGAAACCGTCAATTTTTCCATCCATCACCCCGTTGACATCCGATGTCTGGTAATTGGTACGATGGTCTTTCACACGTCGGTCATCGAATACGTAGCTTCGTATCTGAGAACCCCATTCGATTTTTTTCTTTCCGGCCTCAACCTTAGCCTGCTCTTCCATACGGTGCTGCAACTCTTTATCATAAAGGATAGAGCGCAACTGACGCATGGCGTTTTCCTTATTCTTCGGCTGGTCACGGGTTTCCGTATTTTCAATCAAGATTTCTTCTTCTTCGCCTGTGTAAGGGTCTTTATACTGATAACGCAGACGTACACCAGATTCTACCTTGTTTACGTTCTGCCCTCCGGCGCCACCACTTCGGAATGTATCCCATGACAAACGAGCCGGTTCTACGGTTACTTCAATTGAATCATCTACCAAAGGAGTCACGAAAACAGATGCAAAAGAAGTCATTCGCTTACCCTGTGCATTGTAAGGAGATACACGAACCAGTCGGTGCACCCCGTTTTCTCCTTTCAGATAACCATAAGCATAGGATCCTTCAATATTCATCGTCACCGTCTTGATGCCGGCTTCATCCCCTTCCTGAAGGTTAGCTACTGACAACTTATATCCATTGCTTTCAGCCCAGCGCATGTACATACGCATCAGCATGGAAGCCCAGTCCTGACTTTCTGTACCTCCTGCACCTGAATTGATTTTCAGTACACAGTCCATCTGGTCAGCTTCCGAACGAAGCATATTCTTCAATTCCAGCTCTTCCACTGCAGAGATAGCTTTTGAATAGGCCTCATCCACTTCTTCCTCAGTAACCAGTTCATCTTTATAAAAATCAAAAGACAACTGCAGTTCATCCGCCAATGTCTTCACTTCCTGATAACCGGTAATCCACTGCTGCAAAGCCTTTACTTTTTTCATCTGCGCTTCGGCAGCCTTCTGGTCATCCCAAAAACCGGGTGCCTGCGTACGAAGCTGTTCTTCTTCCACCTGTATTTTCTTTCCTTCAATGTCCAGATAACGATACAAGGCTTCCGTACGTTCCTTCACGTCTTTCAGTTGCTCTATGGTAATCATAAAATACGATAAATTAGTCTGTTATTTTTTCTCGTTGCAAAGATATGAAAAAACAGGCACCCCTGAAAGAGTGCCTGTAGATAAAAGTCAGCTATTTAACCGACATTTTCTTCATACATTTTGTCGATAATATCCTTGTAGTTACGGGCTACCACCGCACGTTTCAGTTTCAGCGTGTTGGTCAGCTCGCCACGTTCCATACTGAACGGCTCCGGAAGAAGAGTAAAGCGCTTAACCTGTTCATAATGCGCAAACTCCTGTTGAAGCGTATCAATTCGAAGACGGAACAACTCAATAATCTGAGGATTCTCCAGTAACTCCTTTCTGCTTCCAAAAGCAATGTGATGTTCCTGCGCAAACTTCTCCACCTGACTGTATTCCGGCACAATCAGGGCCGATACAAATTTCCGCTGGTCCGCAATAATGGTCACCTGATCAATATAACGGTCTACCACCAGCTTGGTTTCAATGGCCTGCGGAGCAATGTACTTACCGTTGGAAGTTTTGAACAAATCCTTGATTCGGTCTGTCAAGTACAAGAAACCATCCTTCATATATCCGGCATCTCCCGTACGGAACCAGCCATCTTCTGTAAATGCCTGCTGGGTAATGGCTTCTTTCTTATAATATCCCTTCGTTATGGTACCTCCACGAAGCTGTATCTCGTTATTTTCTCCAATACGAACTTCTACTCCGTCGAGTACACGCCCTACCGCTCCCAAACGGAAATCTCCAATCCATTCACAAGAGACTGTAGCCGTACTTTCTGTCAGTCCATAACCAGCTATCATATTAATGCCCACCGAATGCACAAACTCTGCTACTTTCTCTGGAATAGCAGCTCCCGCTGTAGGGAAGAAATTCCCGTTTTCTATTCCAATTGTCTTCTTCAACAGGCTATAAATTGTTTTCTCATAAAACTTATATTTCATGTGCAACAAGGAAGGAGGCGTCTTTCCGTTCATCAGATACGTAATATTATGTTCACGCCCTACCCGAAGCGCATCCAGCATCAAGCTCTTTTTCAGGCCCGTAGTCTCATTGATTTTTTCCTGTACTCCGGCATATACCTTTTCCCAAAAACGAGGCACACTGCACATAGCCGTAGGCCGTACTTCCTTGATTGTCTTCTGAATGTCCTGCGGACGCAGATTGATACACAGCATACATCCTTTGTACAAACAATAATACGACCATGCCCTTTCAAAAATGTGCGTAAACGGCAAGAAATTCATGACGACATCATTTTCACCCAGATTGGTCAGACGTGCGTTATGCCCTTTAAAAGCAACGTCGTAGTTAGAGTGATGCAGCATTACCCCTTTTGAATCACCTGTCGTACCAGAGGTGTACAGAATATTCGCCAAATCATCCAAAGAAGACTCAGAAACCCTTTTATCCACTTCCGGCTGACACTCCTCTTTTTCACCCATCTGCAAAAAGTCTGAGAAATAGATAGAATTATTGTCACCTTCGGCACGCTTTACTTCGGGATCAAATATAATAATCTTCTTCAATGAACGACATAAGCCCTGCACCCGGTAAGCCACATCATACTGATACTGCTCTCCTACAAACAAAAAACGAATTCCAGCATCTTCTACAATATAATGTACCTGCGCTTCTGAGCTTGTGGCATACAAAGGCACAGTTACAATCCTATCTTTAAAAGCTCCAAAATCTACATACAGACACTCCGGCTTATTTTGAGAGAATACTCCTATATTTTCCTGTACTTCCACTCCTAATTTTACAAACGCACGGGCTGTTTTATCTACCAGATCAGCAAACCCGTTCCATGTGACAGGAATCCATGTAGCAGTGGTGTAATCACGGTATTTTAAGGCAACTTTATCCCCATATTTTTCAGCTTGTTGTCGTACAAGCCGGGACAAACATGAATTAACCATCTATCTTACTTCATTTTATTGGTTTATTCTGCAAATATAGGATTTTATTTGCAATGTCCGGCCAATCTAAAGCATTTCTCCTAAAAAAGACTATCTTTGCAAAGAATCAAAAAAACGGATTATTTATGATAGACACAGGTTACTACACATCTGAAGCACTGACTCTGTTACATTCCCTGATTGGAATCCCGTCCATCAGCCGGGAAGAAGAAGCCGCAGCAGACTTCCTGCAAAACTACATAGAAGAAACGGGAATCATGACCGGAAGATCCGGAAATAACATCTGGTGCATCAGCCCCATGTTCGACATCAATAAACCTACCATCCTGCTCAATTCACACATCGACACCGTGAAGCCGGTCAGCGGATGGAGAAAACAGCCGTTTACTCCCAAAAATGAAAACGGGAAATTATATGGTCTGGGCAGCAATGACGCCGGTGCCAGTCTGGTATCATTATTCCAGGTGTACCGTCACCTTAGCATGACAACCCAAAGCTACAACCTGATTTTCCTGGCTTCCTGCGAAGAAGAGGTATCCGGAAAAAACGGTATTGAAAGCGTCCTGCCTCAACTCCCTCCTATTGCATTAGGAGTAGTAGGTGAACCTACGGAAATGCAACCTGCCATCGCAGAAAAGGGACTTATGGTACTCGACGTCACAGCACATGGAAAATCCGGACACGCTGCACGTAACGAAGGAGAAAATGCCATTTACAAGCTACTGCCAGATATTGAATGGTTCCGTACATATAAGTTCCCTAAAGAATCACCCATTCTGGGACCTGTCAAAATGAGTGTCACTCAGATCAATGCGGGTACACAGCACAATGTAATTCCTGATTTGTGCAGCATCGTGGTGGATATCCGAAGCAACGAATGTTACTCTAACGAGGAGCTGTTCGCCGAAATCTGCCAACATATACAGAGTGAGGCCAAAGCACGCTCATTCCGTCTCAATTCTTCCAGCATTCCGTCTGATCATCCGTTTGTTAAACGTGCCATAGAACTGGGGAAAGTACCATTCGGATCACCCACGTTATCCGATCAGGCATTAATGCCCTTCCCTTCTGTAAAAATGGGACCGGGAAAATCTTCCCGTTCGCACACAGCCGATGAATACATTCTCGTCAGTGAAATAGAGGAAGCAATTTCAACCTATGTGCAAATCTTGGACGGATTAAAAATCTGATAGAATCTTTATCTGCATTATAAAAAGAGAGAAAAATGATTGTCCAACTCAACAGACAACCATTTTCCTCTCTTTTTATTTTATATCCGGGAACGAGTCCCGGATAAGCTATCAAAACTTCACTGTATTCAGATTCTTGTCAACCAGCATACCGTCCAGTACATTCAAGTCAATCTTTTGTTTACGTTTTGCCTTAAACTTGATTGTCATAAGTTCAGCATCCCCTTCCAGGTAAGGCTTTTCTCCAATATTTACAAAAGTAGGATACAAAGCCTTCGTTCCGTTCGTATGCAGACGGTCATTGGTCAGGTTACGCATCTCCTTCATGCCAGTCATCTCTGTTCCTACATATTCCAGTGCCTGAGGGTCATAGGGCAATGCAAAGCTGAGAGCATTAACCGAACGCAAACCTTTACCGGAGACACGAATTTCTACGGTTTCTCCCTCACTATACACTTTCTTAGATGGAGTGATCGTGATTTCTCCAGCTACTGAAGGTACCTGACGACTGCTTACTCCTGACTCCATACGGATGGCTACTGCCGAAATATCATACGCATCAATCAGATCGTTCTCGTTCAAGTCACCCTTGCTGATATAGCCCTCAAAGTCAGAATCTCCTCTGCGCAAGCCTGTATAGTTCATATAAGAGGTCAAGTCATTCTCATCTACCAGCTTATCCTGGTTAATATCGCCTGGAATATAGCTTTCTGAGCCAGGTACCTTGAACACGTAAAGTTCACGACCTGAACCATACTGACCTGTAGCAGATACAACCGACAACTTAATATAACGTGCAACAGGCTGTTTCTCGAATACAAAGGTCTTCACGTCACTTCCTTTCCAGTCGAAAGTGCCAGCTTCGTGCCAATCAGACTTATCCATACTATAATATACAGTACCCTTGCCCAATGTACCGTTCCCGGCATCTAGACGAGGCAGATACTGGAATTTATCCAACTGGTTTACACTATTCAGGTCAATAATCAAATCAAAAGGAACTGCAGCCGTGCTCCACTTCGTATGCCATGCATCTCCCTCATCGAAGTTAAAGAGTTTATTCACTCCCTGACCTCCCTGATTCGGACAAGTAGTTTCTCCCTTGATTCCATGAATAGCAAATTCCAACGGATCTGATTTGGTAGTAGCCGTCACATTAGTCCATTCTGATGCACCTGTAGCATTCACGGCGCGTACCTTGAACGTGCAAGTAGTTTCCGGTCGTAAATCTTCAAACAGAAGTTGAGTGTTCCGAATGGTACTATACAGCATACCGTTGTATTCGATTTCATAATAATCGGCATTGTCAACCTTTTTCCATGAAGGTGTCAATGTATAAGCCCCTGTATTTTCTTCCGTCACCTCTGCTTCCGGAGCACGCAGTGTTCCTTGGCTCACCAACAGTTTCTCAGCAAGTGCAAACACAAAACCTTTCATTTCCAACTGAATATCGTTTTGAGTCACGTCCATTTCTTCCAGATTCACATGTACCACTGGATTCTTAATGACGTGCAGACGAGCCTGTTCACTACCCGGAGTGGCAAAACGATTCAACTCTGGACTCGACTCATAATAATATACATTCGCTCCTTTCTGCAATTCTTCCAAAGAAGTCACTGGAGTCAGTTTCACTTTCTTTCCGCCTACACGTACTGTCAGTTTCTTCGGCTGTGCAGTTACATTGATACGGAAATGGGTACGCTTACGCGCTACCATTCCTTCGAAAGAGCCTTGCACTGGTTCTACACACACTGTCAAGTTCTCTCCCTCTACCACGGAACGGATATGCGTAGTAGCATACTGCCCCGCACGATAAGCTTCAGACACTCCATCGTCGTCGTATTCCGTAAACTCTGTATCGCCAGCCGGATAAAGTTCATATACACGTAAATGCTTATCCATCTGACTCACATTGTTATGTGCTGCAGTCATCGGTAAAATAGCCCCCTGTTTGATAAACAATGGAAGTTTCCACAAAGGCGCCTCAAAATTATTAAGAATCCGTCCGCCCTGATACAAGTCGCCGGTAAAATAATCTATCCAGTTTCCTTCAGGCAGATAAATGCCGTTACGTACATCGTTTCCGTCCGCATCGGCCTGTGTGTTCTGATATACCGGAGCCACCAGTACATAAGGCCCGTAAAGGAACTGATAGCGGGTAGCCGTTCCCAGTGTATAATCATTCGGATAATCCAGGAACATGGCCCGAACCATCGGCTTTCCGTCCACGGCCTCACGGGCTATGCTGTAAGTATAAGGTATAAGGCATGAACTCCGATTTCATCTTCAGATACCAGCGATTGATAGAAGCAGCCGGCTCACCCAGCACTTGCGGATATTTCGGGTTTGCCCCCCATCCGTCCATGTTCAACTGCATAGGAGTAAATGTTTTCCACTGGAAGTCACGTATATTGACCGGAATATTCTTTCCACCGAAAATACCATCCATGTCCGAAGAAATATTAGGTTGTCCCGACAATCCTGAACCGATATAGGTCGGGATATGGAAACGAATGTATTCCCATTCACCTCCAGTCTGGTCGCCCGACCAGATACCTGCATAACGCTGTGTTCCTGCCCATCCGTCCAGTGAAATAATAAACGGTCGTGCATTGTTGCCGTAATAAGGCATAATCTGTCCCACATCGGCCACTCCGTTCAATCCGAAAGAATAGCCAGCTCCTACCCAAGCTACGTCGGTTTTCAATACACGCACACCTGCATCGCGCACTTCTTTCACAATGTCACGCTGAAGCAAAGCTTCTACTCCTTCTTTGGGATGCAAGTCCAACTGTGTCCACAATCCGATTTCCACTCCTTTAGCACGGGCATATTCACCCAGTTCCTTCAGGTTCTGAATATTACCATCCAGAGTGGAGGCCTGTCCGTAACCAGCCCCATAACCGTCATTAGGCAGAATCCATCCTAACGGCATATCAGCCGCATTGTAACGGTCAATTACCGCACGTGCCGAGAACTGGTAATTGTTCTTTTCACCGTTCAGTGACTCCTTAATACCACCATTGTCTTTCTGACTTTCCTTGTATCGCTTTCCGTCTTCAAACAGAATACCCTTTTCGTCTTCTTTCCAATAGTCACGGTTATAGGCATTCAAATGTCCCTCATAAAAACCAAACTTCGGTAAAAGCACCGGCTTACCGGTCAGCTGATAAAAATCATTCAACAAGGCTACCGGTCCATCATTTACCATGAAAAAGACATCCAGATAGTTTTCCTCATGCGACAGCTTCACTACTTCCTTATCAGTTGCTCCGAAATCATATAGTCCGGGACGGAACGTGTACCACATAACCCCATATCCTTCTGTAGACCAGTAAAAAGGAGTAGGAGAAGCCACTCCACCATCTGTCCACTGGTTCGTATTGACAATACGGATGCTTTTTCCTTTGTGAGAAAAACGGCCGTTCTGTACACCACCTCCATAAAAATACTCATTATTGTGTGCTTTGAGTGACAGGCAGACTTGCTTTTCCATAAAGTCCACCGGACGTGCTGATTCCACTACCACCTTCTGGCGGATTTTATCCGTAATCTTGAACAGCGATGTACGCTTGTCCATTTCTATCTGAATTCTGGCCGTAGAAATCGTAATCACTCCGTTCTTGTCTGTCAGCGACAGCTCGCCGACCTCCTTTCGAGGACGGTCTACCAGAATCTGAGCTTCAGGAGAAGCCTGCGGGTCGCGCACAATGCCTCCCTGATTGTCCTGGAACATCCGGAAAATATTTTCACCATAAAAACCAAGCGTCATGCGCTGCTGGTTGGAAAAGACCACTTCCACCGCCGACGGATTCAGCACACTGGCACTGCTGATAGTTATCTCAGTCTACTGTGCAGCCCATACAGAGGCAGGGGTAGTCAACAAGCCCCCAAGTACACACAGAGACAAGACAGAATAATACTTTAGCTTCATAGTATAACATTACTAACGGTTAGACTTCTCTATTTTCTCTCTTTGCATATTTTGCAAAAACCGCACGAATGTATAACTATTTATTGAAGTAAAAAAGGATATGTAAATTACATTTTTTATTTTATTATTTTCTAATAGATAAATACCACAAAATTTTAAGTACAAATATACCAGAATGAGCTCAATTCATAAAGCAGATTCTATTTGAAGGTAAACTTGTCACAGAAAAGTAACATATCCATAAATACCATTTTCTCTTTAGCTTAGCATATAAGAAAACTTATCATGAAAATTTATCGTTCAGACTAAGAATCATAATAAATATCCAGCTCTTTATATCAAGAATGTATAGGAATGGTAACATCAAAAAACAAAAAGGAATAATGTATTCTTTTTCATAATGGCAAAGTCACCTTAAAAAAATCACTTTCCTTATGTTCTTTCTTTATTATCTCTATCATTTGCTTTATTATTTCTGGATGATTGGTAGAAATATCATTGTCCTCATGAATATCGTCAGCCAAATTATACAGATAAGAAACACCCTTCTTAACTACAAGTTTCCAATCTCCCATCCGTACAGCCATCTGATCTGTTTCATGAAATTCCCAATAAAGATAATCATGCTTTTTCTGACTTGTATCATCACCTAACAATGTAGAAGCAAAAGAAACACCATCAAAGCAATCACCTTTAAGCTTCTTGTTGATGTATTTTTTAGGGAATCTCCTGTCACCAATAAGTTCACAAAAAGTAGGCATAATATCATAAAAAGCAAGCTGATGATCATTCACGGTACCAGCTTTCACTTTCCCCGGCCAACGCACGATAAACGGGATTCGTATACCACCTTCATAACACTGGCGCTTCAAGCCACGCAATTTTCCGTCACGACCAAAAAATTCAGGGTCAGCCCCTCCCTCTTCATGAGGGCCATTATCACTACTAAATATTACTATTGTGTTTTCATCCAGCCCTTTTTCTTTTAGTTTCGCAAGTATTTCACCGACGTATGTATCCAAACGGGTTATCATACCGGCAAATTCTGCATGTGTATGTACTGACGGATTGTATCTGCCATCCTCAGATCCACCCCAGGTCTTATCATGGAAAAATTTTTTCTTATAATGTTCCAATATAGAATCATTGGGTTGAACCAGTTCAGCATGAGGAAGCGTGTAGGTAAAAAATCCATAAAAAGGCTGGTTACCATCCTGAGAATCTATCCATTTCAATGCTTCCTGATGAATCAAATCTGCAGAATACTGAGAACGTTTCTTATAATCATCACCAAACATCGGATATTTGATATTTTCATCCATCGTGATACGTATGGTAGCAGTATCTCCTTTCGACTTGCTATACCTATTCAAAAAGTTTGGATAATAGAGGTGAGCCTGAAACTGACAGATAAACCCGTAGTACTCATCAATACCACGCTTGTCTGGCGTAGAGCAAGAACCTTCATAACCACCGGCCCATTTGCCAAACATACCTGTAGTATACCCGTTTTTTTTCATTATTTCAGGAAGAATGATATGATTCGGATCGTATGGTTCCTGACCGACAACCGTATATTCATCATTCGCCCCATACTTCATTAACGGAACATTAATCCAATATTCTTTGTTTCCACGTACATGAGAATGTCCAGAATGCTGTCCTGTCATAATAGTAGCACGCGAAGGTGCACTCACCGGACTACCTGCATAAGCTTGAGTAAATCTCATTCCTTCTTGAGCCATACGGTCTATATTAGGCGTACTTATATATTTCTGACCGTAACATCCTAAATCACCATATCCCATGTCATCACAAAGAATAAAAATGATATTAGGCTTTTGCTGAGAGGATGCACACACAGATGAAATTGAAGCCAAAAGTGCTCCTGAAAAAATCGATATTTTATTCATAGTATAACTGATTTAATTTTCATATTAATAAAAAGGAGGTAAATGAATCGACAGCAACAAAATTCAATTTACCTCCCTTCCTAATACTCAATAATTATTAATTCAAACCAAACAATTCATTATATCCTGGATTCTGCGTAAGTTTTGGATTCAGAACGATTTCGTTAGTAGGAACCATCATCAAATAATAGGTATCCAACCATCCACCTTTAGTCAATGGACTAGGATATGTATATATCCATCCGCTACCCACATTATTATTTTCACCAGAAGCCTGACCTACAGTCATAATTGTTTCATAGTCAACAAAGTTTCCTGAATATTTACTTGCTTTAGTACCATAAGGATTATCATTGGCTTCAATCCACATTCCACAAGGCTGCCTGTTAACATAGTAGGCAGCTTTAGCCCATCTTCTAATATCATAAAAGCCAAAACCTTCTCCAAACAATTCTATTTGTCTTTCGCGCCTTATTTCCCATAAAACTGGATCCACTTCATAATTTCCAAATTTACCACCTTTACCTGTCCACCAAGGAGCATTTCCTTTATCTCTCATAGGATCAAAATCTGAAGTAATCATTGAAACATTCATAGGTGACACACCAGCTCTATCACGAAGCAAATTTATTGTTTTATCAGCAACTGTTTGATCAAATAATCCAAGCTCCCAAGCAGCTTCCGCATAATTCAAAAGAATTTCTTCTATTTTAAATATCGGCTTATCTGATGTACAATATGCACTAGATCCCGTCGAAAACTCCCACATATCATAATGTTTCCATGTATAATAGCCAGTTCTTGAACACATATATGCCACACGTGAATCAGTCGTAAGATTAGGACTGCTTGGAGTTAATGATGCCCCCCAATTTTGTCCTGGGCATCTTTTCATTCCTTGACCGCCAAAACTTCCACCTCTTAAACACTTATCATTGATTCCCATGTAATCAATGTATTTTCTGTATTTTACAGCTTCATCTGCCGTAACGGTATGCCCTTCATTTATATCACCTTCTTTTAAGAACTGCCATGTTGGGAATGTAGTGACATAATCTGAAGCTCCTGTAGTATTAGCAGCGACAACGTATGGAGGCTGAATATTCTGATACAATCTTGGATCTCTACTTTCAAAAGTATCCCACATATCTTTACCTTTTCCTCCTTTATATCCCGAATTTGGATTATTGATTGGATATCCGTTTTTCATCAAAAACATATCGACAGTATACTGTGGTACATCCACACTATGTGCCGCAATATGTTCAAAATCATTTCCTCGATGCATAAGAAGTCCATCCAAATATTGCTTATAGAAAATGACCCCTGGAATATTATTCAAGTTCTCAGTAGTCCATAATTCTCCATATCCAGCAGCATCTTCAGACTCAGTACCGCCACCATAATATAACGTTGGATACTTGGTCATCAGTTCCTGTGATACAGCCAAACATTTTCTCAAATATTCTTCATAAGGTTCATCCAGTCCATGATATTTTGCCCATGTCCCTTCACGAAGTAAGAATCTTGACAATGCAGCTTTTATAACATCGACAGTGATAGTATTATCTCCATCATTAAAATCACCTAAATTTTCAGCAGCATACTCCAATCTGGCAATAATACTATCTGCAACTTCAGCTCTTGGCGTTCTTTCTGCATACATTTCAGGAGAAGTTTCATTCAATACTGTATTAACCCAAGGAACATCACCAAATCGATCTATTAATTCCATATACCACCAAGCAGAAAAAAAGAAACCTACAGATCGCCAATGAGCCGCCTCTTTCTGATTTAACACTCCATCCCCCAAATGGCTAAGCATAATATTTATGCGTCTAATATATGAAAAATCCCAACCTCCTCCTGAAGTTGTTTGAGTAATGGTCTGGTATGCATACGGATTAAATTCATTATCACGAATTGTCACAAGACCAGCATACCAATCTCCATATCTTTGCGAGTTTAAGCTGTTCTCCTTAAAATTAGTTTGAATTGTTGTATTGGTAAATAGTTCGTAACACGGATACATGTAAGCTTTATAGTTGCTATAGTCCAAAAAAGCATTTTGTTCCGTCAATGATGTAAGCGGATATTTTTCCAGATAATTATCATTACATGCTGAAAAAAGTCCAATACCTAAAACTCCTGCTAATAATATCTTTTTCATATTAATAATCGTCTTAAAAATTGATTAAAATGTAATATTGGCACCTAATGAAATTGTCCTATAATATGGATAATTCCATACAATCTCATTATATTCATTACCTTCTGGGTCATATCCCTTTGGCAAAGAAGAAAAGGTGAAAGGATTCTCTATACTTAAATATATCTTTGCATCTTTCATAAAGGCCTTTTGTACCCAGTTTTTAGGGAAGCTATATGCCAAAGTGATATTTTTAACTCTTAAATATGCTGCATTCTGTATATATTTGTCACTTGCTCTTGTATTAGAAGTCACATTATTGCCTTGATCATATATACGGAATAATTTCGCATTTGGATTCTTTGCCTTCATAAAATCAGGATCATTAGGATCATAGCTAACTGCAGACCAATAATCTGTCTGATTGTAGAATAAAGGCTGGAACACCGCATCCGAAGCTGAAGACCCAGCAAACGGGAATAATGCTGCCCCACCTAAGACATAATCTCTCTTACCAACACCTTGAAGTCTCACATCCAGACTAAGTCCTTTGTAACCAACTCCAATATTTGCTCCAAACTGATAACGCGGCGTCTTGCTTCCTATAACTTTTCTGTCACCCGAATCACTCAAAGTACTACTTGCCGGTGAAATTATATTATCACCATCCAAATCCTTAAATTTTTCATCACCGGGTTGAGGTACTACTCCTTGAATTGATACTACATTATCTTTTAAAGTCCATACACCTTTCTGGGCATCTTCCAATACAAAATCATCAATTGTATAGTATCCGTCAGATACATACCCCCAATATTCACCTAGTTCCTTTCCTACATAATTACTATCCACAAAACCTGACTCATTATTGAACTTATCAATAAAGGCTCTGCTATCATAAATATTAAAGCCGATATTATACGAGAAATTTCCGATTCTGTCTCTCCATGAAAGATTAATTTCCCATCCTTTACTTGATAAGTCTGCAATATTTTGCAAAGGTGCACCAGCGCCTACAACAGAGGGTATTTCTATTCCTTCAGACAACATTCCAGTTGTCTTTCTTTTAAACCAGTCAAATACAACCTGTAACCTATTATTAAATGCACTAACATCAAATCCTACATTAAAAGAGTTTACAGTTTCCCAAGTAAATGTACTACTTACTAATCCCGGCAAAGATATGACACTAACTTTATCGTTTCCATCCAGCCAAACTGTATCTAAACCAACATTCATAGCTGGTGTATAACTATATGGATCTATGCTCTGATTACCTATTGAACCATATGATGCCCGGAGTTTAAAATCATCCAGCCAGCTTTTCGACCAGTTCATAAATTTTTCCTGCCCCATTCTCCAGCCTAAAGATACAGATGGAAAAAATCCAAAACGTGAATTCTTAGGAAATTTTGATGAGCCATCATATCTGCCGTTTAACTCCAAAAGATATCTATCATTAAATGAATAATTCAACCTCGCAAAGCCACTACGAATTGCGTACTCTGAATAGCTATCCTGTAATAATTTTTCACCACTACCACCTTCAAACGAAGGTACAGATGGAGCTGTCTGACCTTTTACCTGTCCCATAAAAAGCTTATAATATGAGCTTTCCTGATTAAAGCCAACCATTGCTTTAAAGCCATGCTTGCCCCATTTCTTTTCAAAATTAGAATACAAGTTAAAAGCATTATATCTTGTTTGTTCATCTTGCAGTTTATAATAATCCTGACCAGCTTCTATTGAGTTTTTAACAGCCAATTGACAGTCTGCATATTTAAACGATCCTGAATAAAAATCATAATTTACATCTTTTCTATCAAATGTATATTCAGCTGTTACAGACCAGCCCGGCAGAATTTTAAAAATAGAACGTGTTGAAATACGTGGAATCGCGGTTCTTGTAGTTGATACCGGAGCATACCTAATCATGTTCATTGGAGTTTGAGTAGGCAGTTCTTCATCTGTTCCAATTATTTCAGCAGGCATATTCCCTTCAGGATAATATTGTACAAGTCTTGTAGAATAGAAGTCTACCATATTACCGACCCTTTCTGGCATTTTTTTCTTTGCATCAGAATATGAAACGGTTATCTCTTGTGTAAACCACTTCAACACATCTGCAGAAACAAAAGCACTAATATTCTTTCTATAGTAACTGTCTTTGTCTGTATACAAAGGTCCGTTTTCTTTACTTAAACCTGCAGAAAGACGAAATCTTATTTTATCTGTACCACCAGAAGCAGAAATATTATGATTGTTTAAAAAACCGGTTGTCAGAATATTATCATATATATTCTTTTCACTTAACCAATATACCCTTCCATCAGTATCTTTATATATACCATCTCCTATAGTATTTAATGAAGAAGGATCTTTTTTATATTGAACCAGATAATCTCTCCATTTTGCTACATCACCGTTACCAGCCCAATAAGTCTGAGTATAACCAGCCTCCTGGTACGCATCAATATATTCAAGAAGGCTTGCCTGCTCCAATACATTGATAGGCTTCTCCCAGCCTACATTAAAATTATAATTCAAATTGAAATTAGTGCCAGATTTGGGGCGCTTAGTTGTCACCAAAACAACACCTCCAGCAGCACGTGCTCCATAAATCGCAGATGAAGCCGCATCCTTTAGCACCGTTACACTTTCTATATCCTCAGGATTCAACATATTTATATCTCCTTCTACATTGTCTATCAGTACCAGAGGAGATCCTCCATTGATTGACAATGTTCCACGAATATTGAAAGATTTAGACTGCCCTGGTCCAGAACCACCACCAATTGTTAACCCAGGCATTGCTCCTTGCAATGCTGCAGCTGCGCTCGTTACTGGTCGATCACCTAAAACCTCATCCATGCTAACCTGAGAAACAGATCCTGTCAGATTTTCCTTCTTTTGAGTACCAAATCCCACAACAATAACCTCTTCCAATTGACGAGAATCTTCTTTCAGAGTCAATGTCAGAGGCTGGCCATTCCACGCTATTTCCTGAGTTTGATATCCAATAAAGCTTACTTGAATAACAGAACCTTTTTCAACATTATTCAAAGAGAACTCACCATCAAGTCCTGTTATTGTTCCATTAGTTGTGCCTTTTATCACAACAGAAGCACCAATAATAGGTTCTCCAAAAATATCTTTAACAAGTCCTTGAATCTTCTTTGTCTCCTGTTGATGTACAGCTTTAGAGGATGTACTTGTAGCCTCTTCTTTTTTCAAGATAACCTGACGGTCGTTTATTTCATAGCTGACCCCTTGTCCGGCAAATACTTCATCAAGAATTTCATCGACTTCTTTTCCGTTTGCATTTATACTAACTTTCTTTGAAGGATCAAATGTGTTTTCATAATATACAAAAACGAATTCACTTTCATTTTCTATCTGCTCCAACACTTCTTTTACAGTTGAATTAGATAAACTAAAACTAAACTGCACTGACTGAGCATAAGTTGTAGTTCCATTCATTTCTGCTATAGGCAGTAAAAATAAAGGTAGAGTACATAGTGTTCTTATACTATTACTCCTGAAAATCTTTTTGTTGCTTTCCATGTTTGTTATTAAATTAAAAGGTTAAAAATCTTCTTCATACATCTTTTTTCAAATAAAAAAAGACAATGACTTTTCTTAAGTTGAGTAATAATTCATTAAAACCATAGTATACAGATTTTATTGGGTTAATATTTATCCGACTTATATTTCTTGATTCACAAGTCAGTTATTTTTATGCACGTTGTTTATATGTATCTTTATCTCGTTATCCATCTTTTGAAAAGAAATAGGAGCTGTCAAACTTATACGGCGAAGTACTTCTTCAAGTGAGCATTGCAAATCAAGACTACCATATAAATTCATGCTCTCCATTTCTTCAGGATATGCTAATTTAACTCCATAATATCTTTCCAACCGTTTAAATACAGCAGAAAGAGGTGTGGCATCAAGTTTAAGAAGACCTTTCGTCCACAATATATAGTCTGAAGCATTAACATGCTTCTTCTCTTTTATGCTACTGCCCATTATCACAGCCAGTTCATCAGGCTGCAACAGCAACTCTTCCTCATGTTTATCCTTAAGTTTCACAGAACCGCGAAGTAATACAACCTCCGCATTGGTATCACTACTATATGCCTGAACATTAAAAGACGTACCTAAAACCTCTATATCACAAGAGGTAGTATGAACCTTGAAAGGAGCCTTTTCATTTTTTACCACATCTATATAGACTTCACCATCCACAAAAATCTCCCTATAGTCTTTCTTGAATTTATCAGGATAAACCACGCGTGTACCTGCATTCACATAGAGAACAGAGCCATCTGACAAAACTAAAGATGCATGTTTAGCATTCGGAACCACAAGCTGGTGATATGCTGCATCATCAGGCATCGCAACTTCCCTATCTCCTAAAACAAGTTTCTCATCAGATTTTGTATAATCTATTCTCGCACCATTATCTACAGAAACCAGTTCTTGTTCACCAGTCAGAATCTTCACCTTGTCACTCTTTATATGCGTACTGACATCCATTGCCTGATAGGCTACATAAAGAGAGTGCAACTCATTTCTGTTATTATCCTGAAGTATCCAGACTATTCCTGAAAGCATTGCAGCTACTCCTAAAGAAATTAAGGAGATACGCCATCTATTTAGCTCATATCTTCTCCGACGTCTAGAAGCACTGATTTCAGACATTATATTATTCCACAATCTGTCTTCTTCATCAACCGTTGGTGATACCTCACACGATTTAAAATAATAAATTAATTTCCTAAAGTATGATATATTGTTTTCTCTACTCATTATTTCTGCCTTTTATCTTTAATACGATAATATAACAAAAACCTACTCACTTTTAATGACTTTTTTATGCGATTTTTTATAACACAATGTCTTTCAGGATAATATAAAAAGAAAAAAAATCCGATATATATTCATCAAAATATATATCGGAGTCTATAATCAAGAAACTATTTTAAAATAATTTGCATCCACTGAAGGAATGTGATACACATTATCGAATGAGTTGCAAGAATCTCACGAAGTTTTGAAACGCTACGAGACAATAGATTCATTGAAGATTGTACATTCATATCCATAGCCTCAGCTACTTCCTTATGAGATAGCCCCTTTATATACCGAAGATAAAGGATATGCTTTTGTTGAGAGGTAAGTTGAGAAAGTGCCTGGACAAGTGCCTTCTTCTTCCGAAGATCCTCATCACTGTTTCCAAAAATCTTTTCAAAAGAATCATCATCCATAATATCCGAAAAAATCTCATCATTAAATGAGAAACATTCTACCTGAGACCTTGCTGAAGTAGACTTATCATTAATCATATTGCGCAACGACTTCAGAAGATAAGAGCGAGGATATTCCGTATCCGAAAGATTTGAACTCTTAGCCAGCTTCACAAACAGCTCCTGAATACAATCGCGAACCATATCATCATCAGGAGTACATTTCATCCCATAATTGAGAAGCAATGAATAGTATCTTCTATATATAACCTCCAAAGCAATCAGACTACCACTACGCAACTCTGACCACAATGCTCTGTCATCCATCTGAAAATAATGATTCTTCATCAAACTATTGTCTTACTACTATGCAACTCATAACTTTATTACAAAAATACATAGAAAATAACGTGAATTCAATATAAAAATAAATATATCTTTTAAGAAACCGGAACACCACGATAAAAGTATTAAAGTTATTACAGTGAAGTATAGTAATTTTCATTCACTATGGTTTAAAGCCATAACTCAATCAGCCCTAATCAAAGTTGCCTTAGTACATTCCTCACAACGCTCTGATAAATTCTCTGTTTCACACTGTGGTATTTGTATCTCACAGTGTGAAATATGTATCCCACAGTGTGGTTTTTATATTTCACAGTGTGAAACAGAGAATTTGCACTAAAATTTTCCTTTTTATGTAAGTACACATATAGGAAATGCGCCATCATATCCCTATATTGAAGAGTTTATACACTAAAAAGTCCTGGCTAATAAAACCAGGACTCCCCATTCTATATCCGCACGATTGTTAACGATGTATCCAAAGTTCCGGATTCAGTTTCACCGTTTCCTTACGCAACTGGAAATGCAAAATCGTTTCTCCTTCTGCATTGGTATGGATTTCTCCCAACACATCACGGGCACGTACCAGACTGCCTTTCTTGACACGCACTGTAGACAGGTTACAATAAACGGAGATATAGCTTCCATGACGTACCAGCACATTGGTCAGGCCATTATATTGGAAGACAGCCGAAACTTCACCGTCAAAGATAGCACGGGCATTGGCACCCGACTTTCCTTTAATATCCATTCCCTTATTGTCCAGCTTCACATTACGAAGTCCTTTCACCTGATACTGTCCATAATGTCCTACCACCACGTATGGTCCGGTAATTGGCACTGGGAGGATTCCTTTATTTTTCTCAAAGTTACTTGACAAGCGACGGTCTTCCGAATCCACCTTATAAGCTTCTAACTTCTCGACAGAAGTCTTCGCTGTCTCTTTTTTAGCCGACGATGATGTTTCGGTACTGCCCTTTGCAGCTTCCGCTTTCTTACGAGCCTCTTCGGCTTTACGGCGAGCTTCCTCTTCCGCACGCTTACGAGCTTTTTCGATTTCAATTTCTATCAGACGGTCAATTTGCGCATTCAGTTTATCCGCTGAACGACGCTGTTTAGCCAGTTCCGACTGAATGCTCCGCTGTTTCTTTTGCAAGCCTGACAAAATCTGCTTGCGTTCCTGCTCCTGTGCTTCCAGCTTAGCCTTCTCCGCTTCTCCCTGCTTGAGCAAGTCTTCCTTCGCCTTCCGGCTGTTTTTCAAAGAATTGGCCTTTTCGGTAACTTGCTTTTGCTTCCGCTGTACCTGAATGCCTTGCAAACGCTGATAATCGGCATATTCACGCACATACCGCAAACGCCGGTACATTTGCCCGAAATCTTCGGCTGAGAAAATAAACATCAGCTTGTCTTGTATAGACTTATTCCGATAAATGTATTTTACAGATAATTCATATTTTTGCCGCTTTTCTTTCAGTTCTTTCTGCAGACTCTTTAAATCTCGCTCCAGACGGCTAATCTCCTGCTGAATGGCCTTTACATCATTTTCTATGGTCTGAATGTATTTTTGTCGTTCCTCTATTTGCCCTGAAAGTAAAGCCAGGTTTCCCAGCTGACTTTTCACATCCTTCTTGGTAGACTGCAACAAGGTTTCCGATTCGGCAATCTGTTGTTTCAGCTCATTACGCTGTTTTTCCAGTTGACGAATCTTCGGAGTAGTTTGAGCAGCAAGCGTACAAACGCAAAAGCAAATACAAGATATGACTACAAAACGTTTCATCTTTCCAACCACATTTTGAGCAAGGTTGTTAATTCTATTTTCTTATATCTGGAGGACAGGCTTGTCCGCGTCTCCCAGTCTTCTCCCACCGACATACGGGAAAGCTTCATGTCCAGACTATAAGTTTTTCCAGTCCCCTGCAACTCTGCCAATATATACTGAGGGAAATAAGCCGTACCTAATTTCCCAAAATCTCCATACGTCCAGCTTAATGCATACGGAGTGCCAGACAGGGCCACAGAAGTGTTTTCAAGCCATCCTTTATCGGCCGTAGTCCGGAAACGGTAGGCCAGTTTTCGGGTATCTTTTACTTCCCACAGAGCACGGTCTCCTTCTGATGTCATCCGGAAACGATGCAAATCGGACACCTCAACGGTTTCCTTACCCGGCAAAAAGATTTCGTTCAGAAACAAAGACTGCAGCACATTAAAGCTCAGATTCAGATCGGCCATCCGGTTCAACTCATCAAAAGAAACTTCCACATACTGCTTGTGAAGGCGGTCGACGGCTAAAATACGGTCTGGAGAAATTTCCAGACGTGCCACTTCAATGCCCAGCAAAGGAGCCACCGACAATTGTATGACTTCTCCTTTCTTCATTCGGAGCGTAGCCGATAATTTCGTATTCTTCCCCCCGTCTACATTCAGGTTCAAAGCGACCTTTCCTGTCACACAATTCCAGTGAGGAAGACCGGAAATTACCTTTTCCTGATACTCTTCTCCTTTCAGTCCACCAATCATCGGGGCGCGTTCTGCATGACGCAGAGAACGACAAGAAGAGGCCAATACAATCAGGCACACCACATATACCCAGTAAATAAACCGTTTCATTCTATGTATTTTTTCAATGCGATTTTACGTTTCAAGCGCTTCAATTCAGCTTCTGTACGCGGAGTAGCTCCGTCTTCTTCCTTATTCTCCATGCTATCCGCCTTTTTCCAGTATTCCAGCGCTTTTTCCTTTTCGCCTGACATATAATAAATGTCACCGCAATGTTCCACAATCACCTGACTGCTGTCTCCTCCGTTCTTCATGGCCTGTTCGATATAAATACGAGCTTCGGTATAGCGTTTCTTCTCAAACAGAATCCAGGCGTAAGTATCCAGATAAGTCGCATTCTCAGGTTCTGCCTTTACGGTCTTGTAACTCATTTCCTCGGCTTTATCCAGATTGGTCCGTTCTACAGACAGATAGTAAGCATAGTTGTTGAGCGTACCGATGTTGTTCGGATTATAAACCAATGAAGAATCATAGGCTGCATAAGCTTCTGCTTTCATTTCCTTAGAATGGTACAAATCTCCTAAAATGGCATAAAAATCTGAGACAATTCCTTTATCACTCTTTTCATTTACCTGCTTCAGCCCTTGCTGGAAAATCTCCATAGCCTTATCCGTTTCTTCTTTCTGATAATGAGCCAAGCCTAAATAATAGTAGAACTCCATGGCATCGGGATTGTATTCCAGCGCAGGAGTAGCCACACGAATCACTTCATCGAGGTTATTGTCACGAATAGCATAGCTGAGCAACTGTAAGCGTGCAGGCTTGTTTTCCGGATCGAGCGACAGAACCTGATTCAGTACAGGTATAGACTCTTTTTCCATGTGCTTTGTAATCATGTATTGTGCACAAAGCATGGCCAAATCGGCATTTTGCTGCGGACGGTCCAAGATTTCCTTGAACAAGGATACAATCTGTGTACTGTCCTTCGTGGTCTGTTCCGACTGAAGGATAAGCTGACGCATGATTTCCATCTTAGTGTTCGACTCCACATCCTCATTCAACAGAATGGTATCCAATTGCTGACGATACAGGCTGTCCTTACCCAACTGTTTATAATAAGAAGCCATTGATAGCAAAGCCGGTGCATATCCCGGTTCTTCCTTTAAAATCCGCTGGTAAACCGCATAAGCCTCCTCGGGCTTGTCGTTATTCAGGTACACATCGCCTAAAATCGTTTGATAGCGTAAATCATACGGATACTCTTTCGACAGACTTTCAATTTCATTAAACGCCTGTTCCTGATTATCCATCAGCAGGTACATTCTGAACTTCTCCATACTGATTTGCTCAGACTTTCCATCCAGTTCTTCCAGACGGTTCAACACAGAAACTACCTGTGCGTAGCTTTTTGTCTGATTATACAAATCGACCAATGCCATCAGCGGTTCCAATCGGGACGGGAACTGATGTGCCATGTCGTCATACACGGCAATGGCTTTCGCCCAATCACGCTTCCGCTGGTAATAAGCCGCCAAAGTCTGTTTATACCAGAAATTTGATTCATCCGAACGTACTGCTTTCTTCAGCGCTTCTTCGCCTTTCTGTTCCTGGCCCAAGACCATATAGAACTGGGAAATCTCATATAAAGCTGGAGCGGAACCCGGATAAATATCCAGACAGTGCTTATAAAGTTCAAACGCAGCATCATACTCTCCCTTCTGCTTCAGGCGAACTGCCTCCAGAAAAAAGTAATTATACTTCCTGCGCTGTTCGTATGACAAGGTATCCCTTTCCTCATTTGCCAAGTTTTGCTTTGCCGAATGCTGCTTTCCGGTGGTACCACAGGCAAACAGCAGGAAAACCATCCCGATGATTCCTAATAGTTTTTTCATACATTCAGGTTTATACGGTTCCTGTGTGACCAAATCCTCCTGCCCCACGCTCCGTTTCGTCCAACACTTCCACTTCTTCCCATTCAGCCTGTTCATGACGAGCTATCACCATCTGTGCTATACGTTCACCATCTTCAATCACAAACTCTTCAGCTGATAAGTTGACTAATATCACATTGATTTCTCCCCGATAATCGGCATCAATGGTTCCCGGAGAATTCAATACGGTAATACCTTTTTTGATAGCCAGTCCACTACGCGGACGCACCTGAGCCTCATACCCCTGTGGCAACGCCAAAAACAATCCGGTGGGTACCAGACAACGCTGCAAAGGCTTCAACACAATCGGTTCATTCAGGTTCGCACGAAGATCTACTCCAGCCGACTGTGGAGTAGCATATTGCGGCAACGGATGCCGGGAAGTATTTATAATCTGTATTTTCATCTATTTTATGCTTTTATGAAGTTGCGAAGTTACACAATCCACAGAATTAATAGTTACGTTTACCATTTTTTTATATTTTTGCACTTAACTTTTAGAGCTTCTTTAAATTTAAGTACCACATCACAAAGGAGTTACATTATGAACTGGAAACAATTGCTATCAAATAAAAGATTCGGTCTGGAGAATCTTCATGAAGCCCGAAAAGAAGACCGTACAGAGTTCCAACGTGACTATGACCGCCTGATATTCTCAGCTCCTTTCCGGCGTTTGCAAAACAAGACACAAGTCTTTCCTTTACCGGGAAGTATCTTCGTACACAACCGACTGACACACAGCCTGGAAGTTTCATGCGTAGGGCGTTCGCTCGGCAATAAAATCGCATCCGAGCTATTAAAGCTTCATCCGGAACTGCATGATACGCATATTTCAGAAATAGGCTCCATTGTATCGGCCGCCTGCCTGGCGCATGACTTGGGAAATCCTCCTTTCGGTCATTCGGGAGAAAAGGCCATCGGCACGTATTTTTCCGAAGGAAAAGGACGGACCTTACAAGCATATCTTTCAGCAAAGGAATGGGATGACTTCACTCACTTCGAAGGAAATGCCAACGCATTCCGCTTGCTCACCCATCAGTTTCAGGGACGACGCCCCGGCGGTTTTGTACTGACGTATGCCACGCTGGCTGCCATCGTGAAATATCCTTTTTCCTCGCAACTGGCCGGAAGCAAACAGAAATTCGGATTTTTTACCAGCGAAGAAGAGGCTTTTCAAAAGATAGCTCATGAACTGGGACTTAAAAAGATTAGCAAGGAAGGAGAGCCATTGAAGTATTGCCGCCATCCGCTGGTGTATCTTGTAGAAGCGGCAGATGACATCTGCTACCAGATGATGGACATAGAAGATGCGCATAAACTAAAAATATTGACCACACAGGAGACCAAAGAATTGTATTTACGTTTCTTTGCCCCCGAGAAGTTAGACCATATTCAATCGATATGCAAAATGGTGGACGACACCAACGAACAAATAGCCTACCTGCGTTCATCGGCCATCGGAGTATTAATCAGTGAATGTGTACACACCTTTATTCTGCACGAAGAGGAAATTCTAAAAGGTGAATTTCAAGGAACGCTGATTCAGAAGCTCAGTTCAAGAGTCAGAGAAGCTTATGAGAACTGCTCACATACGGCTTTTGAAAAAATTTATTGCTCGAAAGATGTAGTCGACATCGAACTGGCCGGTTATCAGGTAATCACCACGCTGGTCGACTTAATGATTGAAGCCGTAAGATACCCGGAAAAGGCGTATTCCCAGTTGTTAATCAACCGAGTGTCCAGCCAATATCATATCCAGGCTCCTACCTTATATGAAAAAATTCAGGCTGTACTCGATTATATTTCCGGTATGACAGATGTCTATGCACTTGACCTATACCGAAAAATAAACGGGAACAGCCTGCCTGCTCTATAAAGAATATTATTATTTCCGCGTTTTATTTACCACCGGATTGGCTCCAGAAGTTATCTGCAGAGCCTCCGGATGTTCACGCAGATAGGATTCGATGTGACGCACACGCTTTTCTTCAAGAATCTCATCCACGGCAATCAAGATACCGGTTTCTTCCACATCACCAAAGCCATCATTAATCGCCGTACCGAACATACGCATGGTCGGTGACAAGCTCATATAGGCATTCACCAAAGGTGGAATGTTATATCCCAACTTGCGCACCTCTGTATTCAACACCTTATAATCTTCCTTAAAGGTATCGTGGCAGAACAGCTTCTCAAGTACCTTTTCATCGGTTTCAATCAGCAAAGGCTGCATCGGGGTAATCAACTTATCTTTATCATTGAAATGTTTCTTCAGGAAATAAAGAATCATATCACGTCCGAAGCGGTTATAGCTGGGATACATGGTCATCTTTCCAAAGAAATATTTTACCTGCGGCATGACGACCGTCAACGCTCCTAGACCGTCCCACAAATTATCCAAGGCAAACAGTCCTTTTGAACCTGCTCGAGTAGACTGGTATTCAAGTGTCACGAAAGAGCGTCCTAATTCTATCGTGGTAGGCAAATAGTCTTTCAGGAATTTCTCGGAGAAATTGAACATGTGAGCTGTTGCCAGCAAAGGCTTACCCTCGGCATCAAACTCCACTTCATCTCCTAACAAATAACGGTAGCCACCCAGGATTTCTTCAGCTTCAGGATCCCATACAATCAATTGCTGATAAGGATTTTCCATCAAGTCATATTCATCAAGATCCATTGACTTACCGGTTCCCCCTCCAGCGGCACGGAATGCAATTTCACGCAAACGCCCAATTTCCTTCAACACATTAGGCGCATTCTTCCATGTAACAATGTAAATCTCGTTGTTGCTCTTGTTCGTAAATCTTAAGCGCTTGTCTTCCGTTAGTTCCGATTTTAAAACTTTCTTGTCAATCGGAGCAATTATATCTTCCATAATCCAATGATTAAATCGTATTTTCTTTTCACAGTTTATAAACTAACTCTCTTACATAGTCCGCCCATTCCGTTGCCGAACGTGATTTATCAAACGTCTGCCATGGAATCGGTTTGCCAATTGTTACCTTAAAGGTCTTATGACGGTTTTTAAACATTTCATCAGCTAGATAAAGCATGGCTATATTAAACTTAATCCCTAAAAATTTACACAGATTGGCTAAGTTGTAGAAAAAATCAGAGTTTCTTCCTTCGAAATGCACCGGGATAACATTCCGTTGTGTTTCCACACTTTTAGAGATAAAGGTTTTCTTCCAGGCTAAATCTTTTATCACTCCTTTTTGTCTTCTGGAACAGATGCCAGCCGGGAACATAATAATATGAGAATCAGAGCGGAATCCAGCCTCTACCATCTTGGGGAAATCGCGCGACTGGGATCCAGTCTTATTAATAGGAATACACAATGGAGCTAACCCATGGAGATTCATCAGCAAATCATTTACAAGGTATTTTATGCGACCATTATAATGCTTGCCCAATATATAGCCTAAGGCGATACCATCCTGTCCTCCTAAAGGATGATTAGACACAAACGTGCATAAGCCATCGGAGGGAAGATTCTCTATCCCTTTCACTTCCAGCTTAATGTCAAGGAATTCCATGCAAGCCTCCAGAAAATCCACACCGGTCTTGTCGGCAACACTTTTCAGGAACACATTAATTTCGTCCTGATGCACAATATGCTTTAAGTATGACACTAAAAAACGCGGTATGCGGTCAGCCTTTTTCCCTGCTTTGTCTCTCAATACTTTGTCAATGTCAATTAAAAATATTGAATTTTCACCCATTCTACAAAAGTTTACTTTGCAAAAGTAACTCATCTTTTGAAAAGACACTCATTTTATGACAAAAAATACACTTATACAGACAAAAAAAATTGCAGAACTAATTTCATTAAGACAAATCTTTGACGTTTCTTCCTTGTTTTGCACAGAAAGAATAACCTGTTGATAACTTATTCAAATTTTCTATAGAAAACATGATGCGTGATTCTATGGAAATTTCTAATTTTACCGCTTGAATATATAATAAGGTGAATTTACAAGAAAATCGCATGGAGAAAACAGAGTCTACATATCATATACCGGTACTATTACACGAGAGTATTGAAGGCATGCATCTTCAGCCTGGAGGCACTTACGTGGACGTCACATTCGGAGGAGGAGGACATTCCAGAGAAATATTACGGAACATGGACAGTAAGAGCCGGCTGTTCAGCTTTGATCAGGATGCCGATGCGGAAAGAAATATTATCAACGACAAACGTTTTACTTTTGTCAGAAGTAATTTTCGCTACCTGCACAATTTCCTTCGCTATTACGGAGTAGAAGAAGTAGACGCCATCTTAGCCGATTTAGGTGTTTCATCTCACCATTTTGATGACTCTGAACGCGGTTTTTCTTTCCGTTTTGACGGGAAACTGGACATGCGAATGAACAAACGTGCAGGCATTACCGCCGCCGATATTGTCAATACGTATGAGGAGGAAAAGCTAGCTGACTTGTTTTATCTTTACGGAGAGTTGAAAAACAGTCGTAAACTGGCTGCCACACTTGTAAAGGCCAGAGCACAAAAGCCAGTGGAGACTATAGGGGAATTCATTGAGATTGTAAAACCACTTTACGGAAGAGAAAGAGAAAAGAAAGAATTAGCAAAAATTTTTCAGGCACTTCGAATAGAAGTAAACCAAGAAATGGAAGCGCTGAAAGAAATGCTTTATGCTGCAACGGAAGCTCTCAAGCCCGGAGGAAGACTGGTAGTCATTACCTATCATTCACTGGAAGACCGCATGGTGAAAAACATCATGAAAACGGGCAACATTGAAGGAAAAGCGAAACAGGACTTTTTCGGGAACGTAGAAACTCCATTCAAGTTAATCAACAACAAGGTTATCATCCCCAGCGAGGACGAAATACAGCGTAACCCACGTTCACGCAGCGCCAAACTGAGAATCGCAGAAAAGAAGTAACACATGGAACACCAAGAAATGACACCACAAGATTCTCCACATATTACCTGGAGAAGCATATTAGGAGGGGAAGTACTGGTACACCTGATGAGAAAACAGGCTAACTTAATCATACTGATTATGATTCTTGTCATCCTGTACATAGACAACCGCTATTCCAGTCAGCAGGAAATGATTGAAATAGACCGCTTGAAAAAGGAATTAATCGACACCAAATATGACGCACTGACTATTTCCTCTGAACTGACAGAGAAAAGCCGCCAGTCGCGCATTGAAGAGTATATTTCTGCAGAAGGGACTCCACTGGAAACAGCTTCCACACCACCCTATCTAATAAAAAACAAGGATTAAAATGGTACCAGGACAAAAAAATATCATATTACGATATACGCTCATTATGCTCATCATGGCATTGCTGGCTATTGCAATTATTGCAAAAGCAGCAATTATCATGTTTGCTGAGCGACAATACTGGAAGGATGTGGCCGACCGTTTCATCAAAGAGAATGTGATTGTCCATCCCACCAGAGGTAATATCATCTCTGCAGATGGGAAACTGATGGCCAGCAGTCTGCCGGAATATAAGATTTACATGGATTTCAAGGCAGGTGGAGAAACAAAAGACACCATGCTGATGAACCACCTGACGGAAATATGCGAAGGGCTTCATCAAATCTTTCCTGATAAAAGTGCAAAGGAATTTCGCCAGCACATCTTGAAAGGCAGACGGCAGAAGAGTCGGAACTATCTTCTCTATCCACGACGTATTTCTTACATTGAATACAAAGAAGCCAAGAAATTGCCCGTATTCAACTTAAGTAAATTTAAAGGAGGATTTCATGAACTGGCTTTCAACCAGCGCAAAAAGCCATTCGGTTCATTGGCGGCACGTACGTTAGGCGATATGTATCCGGATGTAACATTGGGAGCAAAGAACGGAATAGAGTTGACGTACGATTCTATCTTGAAAGGACAGGATGGTATTACTCACCGTCAGAAAGTCATGAACAAATATCTGAACATCATCGACAAACCTGCCGTAGACGGTTGTGATATAATTACCACAATAGACGTCGACATGCAGGATATTGCCGAAAAGGCTCTTGTAGACCAGCTAAAGAATCTTGAAGCGGTATTTGGTGTAGCCATTGTCATGGATGTAGCAACTGGAGAAGTAAAAGCTAACGTAAACATGACCCGAGCAGGTGACGGGAACTATTATGAAATGCGAAATATCGCCGTAAGTAACTTGATGGAACCGGGTTCTACCTTCAAGACGGCTTCAATCATGGTCGCACTGGAAGATAAATTTATCACCCCTGACTACATGGTAGACACGGGCAATGGTGTGGTCAATATGCACGGAAGCAACATGAAGGACTGGAACTGGTATAAAGGCGGATATGGAAAAATAGATGTAACCAGAATCATGGAAGTGTCATCCAATGTCGGCGTGTCAAGCATCATTGACAAATTTTACGGAGACAATCCACAGAAATTTATAGATGGGCTGAAACGCATGAGCATTGACAAACCTTTAAATTTAGGTTTCGTAGGAGAAGCAAGTCCTCGTATATTGGGGCCTAAAGAACGATACTTCGCCAAGACCTCTTTGCCTTGGATGAGTATCGGATACGAAACGATGATTCCTCCTATCTATATGCTGAATTTTTACAATGCCATAGCCAATAACGGAGTCATGGTCAAGCCTAAGTTTGTAAAGGCTATCGCAAAAGATGGAGAAATCATACAAGAATTCCCGACAGAGATTGTAAATCCTAAAATCTGTTCGGACACTACTCTGACCATGATTCAAGGGATTCTACGAAAGGTGGTTTCTCAAGGACTGGCCAAGCCTGCCGGAAGTAAGCAGTTTAGTGTATCCGGAAAAACAGGTACCGCCCAGGTTTCTCAAGGGAAAGCTGGATACAAAGCTGGAGGAGTAAGTTACTTAGTCAGCTTCTGCGGCTATTTCCCATCTGAAGCGCCTAAATACAGTTGTATGGTATCCATTCAGATACCGCATGGTCCTGCATCAGGAGGTTTGCAAGCTGGTAGCGTATTCAGCCGGATTGCTGAACGTATTTATGCTAAGCATCTGTATCAGGATTTAGCCTCAGCAAAAGACTCAACTTCAATTATTATTCCTGAAGTAAAGAATGGAGACTTGCGCGAAGCATCTTATGTATTACAGAATCTGAATATTCAGAGTAATAGTTCAAGCATACCGAAAAGCAGTACTCCTATCTGGGGCAAAGCGAACTGCACAACGACTTATGCAGAACTGAAGCGAACAAATACGGAAAAGAATTTAGTACCTAACGTAAGAGGTATGGGAGCAAAGGACGCAGTCTATTTATTGGAAAGCAAAGGACTCCGTGTACGCTTATCTGGTACAGGAAAGGTAATCAGACAAAGCCTGAATGCAGGCTCTTATTTACATAAAGGACAAACAATAACATTAACATTAAACTAGAAAGCAATGAAACTTGAGAATATGCTAAAAGCTGTCAACGCACAGCAAATCATAGGAGATACCAACCTGGAGGTAAATGGTATTCACATGGATTCTCGCATGGTGAAAAACGGATTCATGTTTGTAGCCGTAAAAGGAACGCAAGCTGACGGACATAACTATATTTCCAAAGCCATTGAGAATGGAGCCACAGTAATTGTTTGTGAACAACTGCCTGTACACATAGAATCTAATGTGACTTATGTACAATTGTCAGACACAGAAGAAGCTGTTGGCAAACTTGCTACTACATTCTATGGAGACCCGACTTCCAAACTGGAATTAGTAGGAGTAACTGGTACTAACGGAAAAACGACCATCGCTACCTTATTATATAATATGTTCCGCTTGTTTGGATATAAGGCCGGATTAATCTCTACAGTGTGCAATTACATTGACGGAGAGGCCATCCCTACTGACCATACTACTCCAGACCCGATTACACTGAATCAGTTGCTGGGACGTATGGCTGATGAAGGATGCAAATATGTATTCATGGAAGTCAGTTCACATTCTGTTGTACAGAAACGTATCAGTGGTCTGACTTTTGCCGGTGGCATTTTCACGAACATTACCCGTGATCACCTGGATTACCACAAGACATTTGAAAATTATCTGAAAGCAAAGAAAGCATTCTTTGACAATCTTCCGAAACAAGCTTTTGCACTGACTAACCTAGATGACAAGAACGGTACGGTCATGACGCAAAACACCAAAGCCAAAGTGGCTGCCTATTCATTACATTCTCTTTGTGACTTCAAAGGCAAAGTACTGGAAGACAGTTTTGACGGAATGTTGCTTGACATTAATAACCGCGAAGTTAACGTGCAATTTATCGGACGCTTCAATGCATCCAACCTGCTGGCTGTATATGGAGCAGCTTGCCTGTTAGGGAAACGCCCGGAAGATATATTGGTAAAACTGAGTATGCTTCGCCCTGTTTCCGGACGCTTCGATGCCAAACGTTCTCCCAAAGGCTATACAGCCATCGTTGACTATGCACATACACCCGATGCTTTAGTAAACGTATTGGAAGCCATTCATGAAGTGTTAAGAGGAAGAGGACAAGTCATTACAGTAGTAGGTGCGGGAGGAAATCGTGACAAAGGGAAACGTCCTTTAATGGCAAAAGAATCTGCTCAAAGAAGTGACAAAGTAATTATCACTTCTGATAATCCACGCTTCGAGGAGCCGCAAGACATCATCAATGACATGTTAGCGGGACTTAGCAAGGACGACATGAAAAAAGTTATCAGCATTGTCGACCGCAAAGAAGCTATCCGTACCGCATGTATGTTGGCCCAACCGCAAGATGTCATCCTGATTGCCGGAAAAGGACACGAAACTTATCAGGATGTAAAGGGTGTCAAATCACATTTTGACGACAAAGAGGTATTGGAGGAAATATTCAAAGGAGAACTTTAAAAAACAGAGACAAGACAATGTTATATTATTTATTTCAATATTTAGAGCAATTCAATTTTCCGGGAGCACGAATGTTCGGATACGTATCGTTCCGTTCATTAATGGCTGTCATCCTCTCCTTGTTGATTTCTGCCATCTTTGGAGAATATTTCATTAACCTGCTCAAAAAGAAGCAGATTACAGAGACGCAGCGAGATGCGTCTATTGACCCTTTTAACGTCAATAAGGTTGGTGTCCCGACAATGGGAGGTATCATTATCATCGTAGCCATTCTGATTCCTTGCCTGTTATTAGGTAAATTGCATAACATCTATATGATATTGATGCTGGTTACCACCCTATGGCTCGGAACTTTAGGCTTTTTGGATGACTATATCAAGGTTTTTCGGAAAGACAAGGAAGGACTTCATGGCAAATTTAAAATCATCGGCCAGGTAGGTCTCGGACTGATTGTCGGCCTGGCTCTGTACCTGAGTCCGGATGTAGTAATACGAGAGAACATTGAAATCCAACAAAACGGTCGTGTAGTTGACGTGGTCCATAAACCTGTGGATGAGAAATCAACCAAGACAACAATCCCCTTCTTCAAGAACAACAACTTGGATTATGCTGATTTTGTAGGATTCTTAGGAGAGCATGCACAGGATGCCGGATGGATTGTCTTTGTATTCATCACTATTTTTGTGGTCACAGCCGTTTCCAACGGAGCCAACCTGAACGATGGTATGGATGGAATGGCAGCCGGGAACTCGGCCATTATTGGAGTTACCTTAGGAATATTGGCCTACGTATCCAGTCACATAGAATATGCAGAATACCTGAATATCATGTATATTCCAGGAAGTGAGGAACTGGTAATCTTTATCTGTGCCTTCATTGGAGCACTGGTTGGTTTCTTATGGTACAATGCCTTCCCTGCACAAGTATTCATGGGCGATACGGGAAGTCTTACTATTGGAGGACTTATCGCCGTATTTGCCATCATCATACACAAGGAGTTATTAATTCCTATTCTATGTGGAGTATTTCTGGTCGAGAACCTGTCGGTTATTCTTCAGGTAAAGTATTTCCAGCGCGGTAAGAAAAAAGGAGTCAAACAGCGCATATTCAAGCGTTCACCGATTCACGACCATTTCCGTACGACACTGGCACAGCTCGACCCGAACTGTACTTATTTGATCACACGCCCTCACAGCGTATTCCATGAGTCCAAGATTACAGTCCGCTTCTGGATTGTAACCATTGTATTAGCAGCAATTACGATAATCACACTTAAAATCAGATAAAGCAATGGCAAGAATTGTCATCTTAGGAGCAGGAGAAAGCGGAGCTGGTGCCGCTGTCCTGGCACAGAAAAAAGGATTTGACACATTTGTATCAGACATGTCCCTCATCAAGGACAAGTACAAAGCAATGTTGAACGAAAGAGGTATTCAATGGGAAGAAGGTAAACACACAGAAGAGTTGATTCTGAATGCGGATGAAGTGATTAAAAGCCCGGGAATTCCCAATGATGCTCCTATCATTCTGAAATTAAAGAATCAGGGTACTCCCATCATTTCGGAGATTGAATTTGCAGGCCGATATACCAATGCCAAAATGATTTGTATCACAGGCAGCAATGGTAAAACGACTACAACCTCACTGATTTATCACATCTTCAAGAAAGCAGGCCTGAATGTGGGACTGGCAGGCAATATCGGGCAAAGTCTGGCTTATCAGGTGGCTGAATGTAATTATGACTATTATGTCATTGAACTCAGCAGCTTCCAGCTCGACAACATGTATAAGTTCCATGCCAATATCGCCGTGCTGATGAACATCACTCCAGACCATCTGGACCGTTACGGATTCGAAATGCAGAATTACGTAGATGCCAAATTCCGTATTATCCAGAACCAAACGGATGATGATGCCTTCATTTTCTGGAACGACGACCCCATCATACAGAAGGAACTTCATAAATATGGTATTCACGGACAATACTTCCCATTCGCTGAAAAGAACGAAGAGGGAGTCGCCGCCTTTACCGAAGAAAACAAGGTGTACTTCACCCGTCCTATCGCATTCAACATGGAACAGGAAGAATTAGCTTTGACTGGAACTCACAACCTCTTCAACTCCATGGCTGCCGGTATTTCTGCTAACATTGCAGGTATTCGCAAAGAATGCATCCGCGAAGCACTGAATGACTTCAAAGGCGTAGAGCACAGACTGGAAAAGGTAGCACGCGTAAAAGGAGTGGATTATATCAACGACTCAAAAGCTACGAACGTCAACTCTTGCTGGTATGCACTTCAAAGCATGAAAACCAAAACAGTTTTGATTTTGGGAGGAAAAGACAAAGGAAATGACTACAATGAGATTGCCGACCTTGTAAAAGAGAAATGTAGCGGACTGATATTCTTGGGACTCCATAACGAAAAGCTGCACGACTTTTTCGGCAACTTTGGTCTTCCGATTGTAGACGCACAAAGCATGCCTGATGCCGTAAACGCAGCCTACAACATGGCAAAAAAAGGAGAAACCGTGTTGCTGAGTCCGTGCTGCGCAAGCTTTGACCTGTTTAAAAGTTATGAGGACCGAGGCGACCAGTTTAAAGAGTGTGTAAGAAACCTATAAGCATCATTAAAAAGTTAGAATCATAGCACATGGATTTGCTAAAAAACTTTTTTAAAGGGGATAAAGCGATCTGGATTATTTACCTGTTTCTCTGCCTGATATCCATTGTAGAGGTATTCAGTGCATCCAGTACGCTTACCTATAAAAGTGGAGACCACTGGGGACCGATTACCAACCATCTGACCTTGCTGATGGTTGGTACTATCGCTGTATGGATTGTGCATAATATTCCCTGTCGCTGGTTTAAGACTTTTATCGCTTTACTACCTATATCATGGGCATTACTGATAGCCGTATTCGTGATTGGTGCCCTTACCAATGGAGCCAAACGATGGATTGATTTAGGTTTCATTCAGTTCCAGCCCTCAGAAGTTGCCAAAATGGCAACCATCATCACCGTCGCATTCATTCTTTCGCGCATGCAGGAAGAAAATGGAGCCAACAAAAAAGCTTTCAAGTATATATGCGGCATTACGGCTGCAACTTGCGGACTCATTGTGACTGAAAACCTTTCTACGGCAGTTTTGTTGGCAGGAAGTGTTTTTCTTCTCATGTTTGTAGGAAGAGTTCCCTTCAAGCAGCTCGGATTACTTGCAGGTATCGGTTTTGCCTGCATCATCATTGGTGTAGGAACCATCAAATATATTCCTGGAGAAGCCTGGGATAAAATCGGGCTTCATCGTATGGTAACCTGGCAAAGCCGCTTGAACAATCATTTTGACGAGAGTGAAATACCGGCAGCCAAATTCGACATCGACAATGATGCACAGATAGCCCATGCCAATATTGCCATAGCAAGTAGCCACATTTTAGGAAAAGGCCCGGGAAACAGTGTACAACGAGATTTCCTGTCACAAGCTTTTTCCGACTTTATCTATGCCATCATCATCGAAGAGTTGGGACTTGTAGGAGGAGCTTTCGTAGCCATTCTTTACATCCTGCTTCTGATGAGAATTGCCAAAATAGCCAGAAACTGTGACAAGTCATATTACATATTTCTGGTTACAGGCATTGGGATTCTGCTTGTGTTGCAGGCCACGTTTAATATGCTGGTAGCCGTAGGAATCATGCCAGTCACCGGACAGCCTTTGCCACTTATCAGTAAAGGAGGTACATCAACCCTCGTCAACTGTGTTTACATTGGAATGATTCTGAGTATCAGCCGATACGTAAACGACTTGAAACGTCAGCAGGCAGAAGAATTGCTCGCACAACAGACAGAACAATCTCAGGAGATTGCTCCAGAAAATAATATCATACCACAGGAGAAATCCGTTTAAAAGTTTATTCTTACCTTTGCAGGTAAATCACATTAGAATATGGAAGAAAAATTACGCATCATAGTAAGTGGAGGTGGCACGGGAGGACATATTTTTCCCGCCGTTTCCATCGCCAACGCCATAAAGGAATTATATCCGGACACTGAGATTTTGTTTATCGGAGCAGAAGGACGAATGGAAATGCAACGCGTTCCTGCCGCAGGTTACAAGATTATCGGATTGCCAGTCGCTGGATTTGACAGAAAGCATTTATTGAAAAACATCAGTGTACTTATCAAATTGTTCAGAAGTCAACTGATGGCCCGCAAAATCATAAAGGATTTCAAGCCTCATGCTGCTGTAGGCGTAGGAGGCTATGCCAGTGGTCCTACCCTGAAAATGGCAGGCATGATGGGTATTCCCACGCTGATACAGGAACAAAATTCTTATGCCGGAGTCACCAATAAGCTATTGGCTCAAAAAGCAGAAAAAATCTGCGTGGCATACGAAGGAATGGAACGGTTCTTTGATAAAGACAAAATCATTCTGACAGGAAACCCAGTCAGACAAGGGTTGTTGAGCAAAAACATATCACGTGAAGAAGCAATCCGCTCGTTCGGATTAGACCCCAAGAAGAAGACCATTCTAATTGTCGGAGGCAGCTTGGGAGCACGCACAATCAACAACTGCATGATGCAGGGATTCGACAAAATCAAAGAATCAGGAGTGCAGTTTATCTGGCAGACCGGGAAAATCTATATCAATGAAGCCCAACAAGCTGTAAAGGCTTACGGGGAACTTCCAATGTTGCACGTAACCGACTTCATATCCGATATGGCTGCTGCTTATAGCGCTGCAGATGTGGTAATCAGTCGTGCAGGCGCAGGTTCTATCTCAGAATTCTGTCTGTTAGGCAAACCAGTCATCCTGGTACCTTCTCCCAATGTGGCAGAAGACCACCAGACAAAAAATGCACTGGCACTTGTCAACAAGAATGCGGCACTTTACATTAAAGATAGCGAAGCAACTCAAAAACTGCTGGATACCGCCATCGAAACGGTTCACAAACCCGATTTATTGAAAGAATTAAGGAACAACATTACCAAACTGGCTATCAAGGACTCTGCCACTATCATCGCAAAGGAGGTCTGCAAGCTAGCGTTAAAATACAAAGAAAATCATGAACATTAATACCATACAGGCAGTCTATTTCATTGGAGCCGGAGGCATAGGCATGAGTGCTCTGGTACGTTATTTCCTGTCAAAAGGGAAAAAAGTAGGCGGTTATGACCGCACTCCAAGCGAGCTGACAGAGAAACTGATTGCAGAAGGAGCAGACATCCATTATGAAGAAAATGTGTCTCTCATCCCGGAAGTATTTCTTCATCCGGAAACCACGCTGGTGGTCTATACGCCTGCTATCCCTACCAACCACAAAGAATTGGTTTATTTCCAGGAACATCAGTTTGAGATTCACAAACGTGCCCAGGTATTGGGAATGCTGACTCAGACTGAGAAAGGAATGTGTGTAGCCGGGACCCATGGAAAAACAACCACCTCTACCATGGCAGCTTTCCTGATGGACCATTCACACGTGGGATGCAATGCATTTTTAGGAGGTATTTCCAAGAACTACCAGACCAACCTGTTATTATCAGATAAAAGTGACTATGTAGTTATCGAAGCAGACGAATTCGACCGTTCATTCCATTGGCTGACTCCGTATGCTACGGTTATTACCGCCACCGATTCAGACCATCTGGACATTTACGGTACGCACGAAGCTTACCTGGAAAGTTTCCGTAAGTACACCTCACTTATCCGTCCGGACGGATACCTGATTATCAAGGAAGGACTGGAACTGAAACCCGATGTACAGCCGGGAGTTACTGTGTACACCTACTCTACCGAAAAAGGAGACTTCCATGCCGAAAACATCCGTATTGACGACGGTGAAATTTATTTCGACTACATATCTCCTTTAGGCAACATCACCAACGTGCAGTTAGGAGTACCTGTCTTTGTCAATATTGAAAACGGTATTGCCGCTATGGCTTTAGCACAAATCGGAGGTGCCACCACAGAAGAAATAAAGGCCGCAATGCCACAGTTCAGAGGGGTGGACCGTCGTTTTGATTTCAAGATAAAGAATTCACACATCGTCTTTCTGAGTGATTATGCACATCATCCGGAAGAAATCCGACAGAGTGTAAGCTCTATTCGCAAATTATATCCTAACCGGAAAATCACGGCCGTGTTCCAGCCTCATCTTTACACGCGTACCCGCGATTTCTATCAGGATTTTGCCCATAGCCTGTCACTCTTAGACGAAGTGATTCTGTTGGATATTTATCCAGCCCGGGAGGCTCCGATACCAGGAGTAAGCAGTCAGCTTATCTATGATAACTTACGCCCCGGCATAGAAAAAAGCATGTGTTCCAAAGAGCAGATTATGGAAGTACTGAAAAATAAAAAGCTGGACGTACTCATCACGCTTGGAGCTGGAGACATAGACAATTACGTTCCACAAATTTATGAATTACTAAAAGATAGATGATTAAACGAATTCTCATACTCTGCATTCTGGTAGCGGTCTCTATTTACCTCATAGTGGCCGTTACCATATTCAATCGCAAGCCCGAAAATCAGGTCTGCAAGGGTATGGAATTGGTTGTTAAAGACAGCGTTGACTACGGTTTCATCACTGAAGCAGAAGTAACCAAACTACTAAAGCAGAAGAATCTATACCCGGAGAAAAAGCGTATTGGCACAATCAATGTCCGCCAGCTAGAGGAAGTGCTGTCACAGCATCCTTTCATCAGCAGAGCTGAATGCTATCTCACTTCGGGAGGGAAAGTAGGAATTGAAATCTACCAGCGTATCCCTCTCTTACGAATCATGAGCAGCAATGGGGACAATTACTACATTGACCATTCCGGGAAAATCATGAATGCCACAGGAAAGCCAATTCATGTAGCCGTTGCCACGGGTTTTATTGACCGAAAGTTTGCTCAACAGGAATTATATGAATTAGGCTTGTACCTCCAGCGCAATCCGTTTTGGAAAGCCCAAGTGGAACAGATCAACGTAACCCCGAAAAAAGAACTGGAAATTGTTCCCCGAGTAGGCGACCATATTCTTTTTTTAGGGAAAGCCACTGATTTTGAAGAAAAATTCAGTAAATTGCAAACGTTTTACAGCAAAGTGCTCAACCGCATCGGCTGGAACAAATATGAGCGAATCAGTATTGAGTTTAACAATCAAATTATCGGAACAAAAAAAGAAGACTAAGATATGGCAGTAACAGATTTTATAGCAGCTATCGAACTGGGTTCGACTCACATCACAGGAATTGCCGGCAAAAAGAATGCTGATGGAAGTATCCAGATTCTTGCCTATGCCAATACTCCTTCGTCAGATTGTATCAAAAAGGGGGCAATCTTCAATCTGGATAAAACCACCCAAGTGCTGGTTTCTGTTATCCAGAAGCTGGAAGAAGATTTGCAGGCTTCCATCAAGAAAGTCTATGTGGGAATAGGCGGACAGTCTATACGAAGCACACGTAACAATGTGACCAAGCAATTAGGGGAAGATACAAAAATATCACAAGCACTGATTGAATCACTTATGGAAAGCAACCGGGAAATCTCACTGATAGATCAGGAGATTCTGGATGTAGAACCACAAGAATACAAAGTAGGAAACAATCTGCTGACTGAACCTGTCGGTATTTCAGCCGACCGCATTGAGGGGCGTTATTTGAATATTATCGCACACCATACGCTCAAAGACAGAATCACCAAGTGTTTCAACCAGACCAAATACGAAATAGCAGACTATTTCCTTTCGCCGGTTGTTACCGCCAGCGTGGTACTGACCGACAGTGAAAAACGCTCCGGCTGTGCACTCGTGGATTTAGGTGCAGACACAACGACTGTGGCAGTATATAAGAACAACATCCTGCGCCATCTGGCAGTCATTCCATTGGGAAGCAATAACATTACCAAAGATATTTGCAGCCTGCAAATCGAAGAAGAAGATGCAGAACAGCTGAAACTCCGCTACGGATGTGCATTGACACCTCCAGCAGAAAATGACGAAACCGCAGATGAACAGGAATACAGCATCGAAGGGAAATGTAGCATTGCAGCCCACAAATTGGAATACATCGTGGAAGCTCGTGTGAATGAAATCATCTCGAACGTATGGAATCAAATCATGGTATCTGAATACGGCGATAAATTGCTGGCCGGACTGATTCTTACCGGTGGGGCTTCCAACATGCCCAACATGGACGAAGCATTCAAACAGATTACCAAGATTGAAAAAATCCGTATTGCCAAAGGAGGAAACATTACACTGAACGGTGCCATCGAAATTCCCAAAGACGGTACACAGAACACACTGATCGGATTATTGGCCGAAGGTAAAGAAAACTGTCTCAAAGTAGACCCTCGAAAAGGTCACCAGCTCGACTTCATTGAAGATTTGAAGGAAAAGGAAGAAGAAGCCAAACGCAAAGAAGCCGAACGTATTCAGGCGGAAGAAGCCAGACGCAAAGCGGAAGAAGAAGCTGAACGCATCCGCAAAATCAATGAAGAGAAAAAACGTCAGGAAGAAGAACGTAACCGTAAACGACTGGAAGAATATACTGCATACGTAGAAGAAGCACATCTACTTCTCAGCAAAAAGAAATACAAAGCTGCATTGAAGGAAGTAGAAAATGCACGGCGCATGCACCTCGCTGAAAAGGAGGAAGAACTGGATGAACTGGAGAAGAAAATCAACAAGGAGAAAAAAGAGAACAGTTGGTTTGACCTCTTTGCCAAGAAAGTTACAAACCTTTCAGATGAAATATTAAAAGATAACTGATTATTCATTTACATAAACATATTAGGATTATGTCAGACGAAACAATGGTACCTTTCGATTTCCCGAAAGACTCTCCACATATAATAAAAGTAATTGGTGTGGGTGGCGGAGGAGGTAATGCCGTCAATCACATGTACAAAGAAGGTATCCATGATGTGACATTTGTGGTCTGCAACACGGATAACCAGGCTCTGGAAGAATCACCCGTGCTCCGGAAACTACAGCTTGGTAGCGAAGGACTGGGAGCCGGAAACCGTCCGGCCAAGGCACGTGCTGCTGCTGAAGAAAGCATCGAAGACATCAAGAATATGCTGAACGACGGATGCCGCATGGCATTCATCACGGCTGGTATGGGAGGTGGAACCGGAACCGGTGCGGCTCCTATCATTGCCAAAACGGCTAAGGACATGGAAATCCTGACCGTAGGTATCGTGACCATTCCGTTCCTGTTCGAAGGCAACAAGAAAATCGACCAGGCTCTTGATGGTGTAGAAGAAATGAGTAAGCATGTAGATGCCCTGCTGGTTATCAACAACGAACGCCTGCGCGATGTATATTCCGATATCAGTGTAATGAATGCCTTTGGAAAGGCAGACGACACGCTGTCTATCGCCGCAAAGAGTATTGCAGAAATCATTACCTTGAGAGGTATCATCAACCTGGACTTCAACGATGTGAAAACCGTGTTGAAGGACGGTGGTGTAGCAATCATGAGTACAGGATACGGAGAAGGCGAAGGAAGAGTCACACAGGCTATTACCGATGCCCTTCATTCCCCGTTGCTGAACAACAACGATATTTTCAACTCCAAGAAAGTGTTGTTCGTAATTACCTATAGCCCGAACAGCGAACTGATGATGGGTGAAATGGATGAAATCCATGAATTCATGAGCAAGTTTGGCAAGGACGTAGAAACCAAATGGGGTCTTTACACTGATGAAACGCTGGAAAACAAAGTAAAATTCACCATTCTGGCTACGGGATTCGGTATCAAAGACGTTCCGGGTATGGACAATGTGCTCAAACAGCGTTCACTTGAAGAGCAGAAACGTTTGGACGATCTGGAAGAAGAAGAGCAAAAGAAAGACGAACGTCGAAGCGACTACTACGGAAAAAGCATCCTGAAAAGCAGCATCCGCAAGAAACGTCCGAACATCTACATCTTCAGTCAGGAAGACTTGGCCAACGATGACATCATCAGCATGGTAGAAACAACCCCTACCTACAAGCGCACCAAGATGGAACTGGAGAATATCCGTTCGAAAGCGACTACAGAAGAAAAGATTGCACCGGAACCGGAAACCACAACCAATACCGGCTCTATGACAATTACTTTCTAAACATCACCAAGAGAACAACATTTAAACTTTATAATGAATATGGATTTATTTGAACAGATTAGCAACGATATCAAAGAGGCCATGAAAGCCAAAGACAAAGTCAGACTGGAGACTTTGCGCAACGTAAAGAAATGTTTTCTGGAAGCAAAAACCGCTCCGGGTGCCAACGATACCCTGACCGATGATGCAGCCCTGAAAATCATGCAGAAACTGGTGAAACAAGGAAAAGATTCAGCTTCTGTATACGAAGGACAAGGCCGCGCCGACCTGGCAGAAGAAGAAATGGCTCAGGTACGTGTGATTGAAGCATACCTCCCGAAACAGCTTTCTCCGGAAGAACTGGAAGCTAAACTGAAAGAAATCATTGCCCGCGTAGGTGCTACCAGCGGAAAAGACATGGGTAAAGTGATGGGAGTAGCTTCTAAAGAACTGGCTGGTCTGGCTGAAGGTAGAGCAATTTCTGCCAAAGTAAAAGAATTGCTGGGATAAGATCATTCATATCCCCATCAAAAAAACGGGATTCTCTTTTCTCAAATGAAAGGAGAGTCCCGTTTTTTTATTCCCATCGTCACTCAGGTATCAAGCAAAAAGTTCCTTCAGCACATCAAGCGATTTCAGTTCAGGGAATTCCGGAAGATGCAGACGATAATATTCCATCATCACAGTCAGACAACGCTGCCGCTCCATACGGTTCATACCGAATAGAAACATCGTTTCATAATTCATACGTGCCAGCTGGCAGATATGCGACGACTCTTCCGGAGACAGACAGATGCCGTGCAAAGGCTTGTTCTCTACGAAACACGCATTCAACATATCAAACCAGCTTCCCTCCCGATAATCTTCCAGATTAGGATAAAAACCCAAGAACCTGGACAACCTGATCAGAAACACCAGGTGGAAATTAGCATAATCACTCCTGCAGGCATCCAGCCAGCGAATAGACGACACCAGATAAGCAAACAGCGGTTCGTTCTTCCCTTCCTCGCGTAAGGCATGCGACAAGAACTCAGCCAAAAACATCGCGATACTTAACTTGTACGGGTCGTAAGGTACTGACTCCAACGGATAAGACAATCTTGCTTCCTTCACCGGAGGTAAAGAAGTACGGGAACGCACATCGGCTTCCACCTCAACCAGGGAAAGCGGACGAAACAACGCCCCGTTTACCAGCGACTTGCGCGAACGCGTGGCAGGTATCACAAACGACATACTTCCATGCTGACAAGTATAGATATGCACAATATTCGATTTGTCACTGTACCTTACTACGTGCAGCACTACTCCATCCAACTTCTGCAACATATCAGCAAGCAAAGAACAAATTCAGCACTTTGTCACGGTCCTTTCTCCGCACCGTCAGCGAAACACTGCCCGAACCTTCTTCAGAAGACACCATCAGCAGAGGAATATCCTTCAGCAAAGTCACCAGACCTTTTTCCGACATCTCCCCTTTGCGCTCAGCCGTCTCTTGTACACATATCACTTCCACCTCTTTCTCCACCGTCACTTCCGCAAATACGGAAAGTTCCTTACAAACATTCTGCAAAGCAGAAGCATCCGCTCCCGTCACCACAGAAAAATTTCCGGCCGAAGAAGCCATGGCAAAAACAGGCATGTCATAATGCGCCATCACGGCAAGAGCCCTCTCTAAAAAACGAAAAGAGGCCACCGCCTCCAACGTACGTAAACGCACATACACTAATTCCGTACACTCAGCCAACACCTGGAAAGAAGAAGGCTCCCCTTCTTTATCTCCCCATTCTGCCAGACAGACCTTTCCATTATACAGGCCGACGGACCTTAATTTACAGCATTCCATCTTTCAAATTATCCTAAATATAAAATCCATTTTTGCGGACGAAAGATAGAAAAAGTCCTTATACAAAACAAACAAAACCCGTAAACTTTTTCTTCACACCACGAGGCACTTTTTACGTTTCCTTCCCGCGAAACCTACGTTTCTCAAGGCGGAACCGTAAGTTTTACGGAAGGGAAACATAAGGTTCAGCCACGAGAAACCTAAAAAACGGCAAAAGGAATTCCATTTAATGAAAGGGAACTCAAAAAAACACAGCAAATTTCATAAAAAAAGGAGCGAATGTTTTGGAGATTTCAAAATTCTTCCTACCTTTGCATCCGCAAACGAGAGATATGTATCCTCGTGAGAATTCAGGAGTTCTTCCTGAAATAAAGGATGGCCCGTTCGTCTATCGGTTAGGACGCAAGATTTTCATTCTTGAAAGGGGGGTTCGATTCCCCCACGGGCTACATAATAAACAAAAATCAAGAACAATATTAAAGATTAGTCGAGATGGCAAATCACAAATCATCTATTAAAAGAATCAGACAGGAAGAAAAAAGAAGACTTCACAACAGATATTATGCTAAGACAATGCGTAACGCAGTGAAGAAACTTCGTGCAACTACAGACAAAGCTGAAGCTGTTGCATTGTATCCTAGTGTACAGAAAATGTTGGATAAGCTGGCTAAGCGCAACATTATCCACGCGAACAAGGCTGCTAACTTGAAGTCTAAACTGGCTGCTCACATCAGCAAATTGGCTTAAGTCTACGCTTGACGCAAGAAAGATATTAAGGCTGGATGATTACATCTGGCCTTTTGTCGTATAGACTCGGTTCATGTCTTTTTCACGATTTTTAGAGTGCTGAAAATCGCTTCGTTCCAGTTTTTTTAGTATCTTTGAAAGCTTAAAAAAACGAAGAAAAAAACATGAGTGAAGAACTGACACAAAACAGCGGAAGCAACTACTCGGCCAGCAGTATCCAGGTGCTGGAAGGACTGGAGGCCGTTCGTAAACGCCCCGCCATGTATATCGGCGACATCAGCGAAAAAGGCTTGCATCACCTGGTCTACGAGGTAGTAGACAACTCCATTGACGAAGCCCTTGCCGGTTATTGTACACATATAGAAGTAACTATCAACGAAGACAACTCGATTACCGTACAAGACAACGGTCGCGGTATTCCGGTCGATTTCCACGAAAAAGAAAAAAAATCAGCCCTCGAAGTCGTAATGACCGTGCTTCATGCCGGAGGTAAGTTCGACAAAGGTTCCTATAAGGTTTCCGGAGGTCTGCACGGTGTGGGTGTATCTTGTGTGAACGCCTTGTCTACTCACATGACCACCAACGTATTCCGCAACGGAAAAATCTATCAGCAGGAATATGAATGCGGAAAGCCGCTGTATGCCGTAAAAGAAGTGGGTACAACCGACATTACCGGTACACGCCAGACTTTCTGGCCGGATGGAAGTATCTTCACCGTAACCGAATATAAATACAGCATTCTTCAGGCCCGCATGCGCGAGCTGGCTTACCTGAACAAAGGAATCACCATCACCCTGACCGACAAGCGCGTGAAGGAGGAAGACGGTTCTTACAAACAGGAAAAGTTCCACTCAGAAGAAGGCGTGAAAGAATTCGTACGTTTCCTGAATTCCAACAATACACCGCTCATTGATGACGTAATCTACTTGAATACCGAAAAACAGGGTATTCCCATTGAATGCGCCATTATGTACAACACCGGATTCCGTGAAAACCTTCACTCGTATGTGAACAACATCAACACCATCGAAGGCGGTACACACGAAGCCGGATTCCGTATGGCACTGACACGTGTATTGAAGAAATATGCAGAAGAAAGCAAGGCGCTTGAAAAAGCCAAGGTGGAAATCTCAGGTGAAGACTTCCGCGAAGGACTGATTGCCGTGATTTCTGTAAAAGTATCGGAACCTCAGTTTGAAGGACAGACCAAGACCAAGTTGGGTAACAACGAAGTGAGCGGTGCTGTGAATCAGGCTGTGGGAGAAGCCCTGACTTATTACCTGGAAGAACATCCGAAAGAAGCCAAGATTATTGTCGACAAAGTGGTACTGGCTGCTACCGCACGTGTGGCTGCCCGCAAGGCCCGCGAATCGGTTCAGCGTAAAAGTCCGATGGGCGGCGGCGGACTGCCGGGAAAACTGGCCGACTGCTCCAGCCGTGTAGCCGAAGAATGCGAACTCTTCCTCGTCGAGGGTGATTCTGCAGGTGGTTCAGCCAAGCAAGGAAGAAGCCGTCAGTTCCAGGCCATCCTGCCATTGCGCGGTAAAATTCTGAATGTGGAAAAAGCCATGTGGCACAAAGCTTTCGAAAGCGATGAAGTGAACAACATCATTCAGGCACTGGGCGTACGTTTCGGTGTAGACGGTGAGGAAGACAGCAAGAAAGCCAACATTGACAAGCTGCGCTACCACAAGGTCATCATCATGACCGATGCCGACGTCGATGGTTCTCACATCGACACACTGATCATGACACTGTTCTACCGCTATATGCCTGAAGTAATTCAGGGTGGTCACCTGTATATCGCTACCCCTCCGTTGTACAAATGCAGCAAAGGTAAAATCAGCGAATACTGCTATACAGACGAAGCCCGCCAGGCTTTCATCCAGAAATATGGCGAAGGAAACGAGCAAGGCATCCACACCCAGCGTTACAAAGGTTTGGGTGAAATGAATCCGGAACAGTTGTGGGAAACTACCATGAATCCGGAAACCCGTATCCTGAAACAGGTAAATATCGAAAACGCGGCCGAAGCCGACTATATATTCTCCATGCTAATGGGCGACGATGTAGGTCCACGCCGTGAATTTATCGAGAAAAATGCGACGTATGCAAATATCGACGCATAATCTCATTTTTTAATTCATTATTATTAAATCCATCCTCACATCTTACACGAGGGAACCTCCGGAGCCGAAAGGACATCCGGAGGTTTTTTATTTGCATGAATCCATGAGATTCATTATTTTTGGACAAAACTATGAGCCACAACTAATACATAAGATATGAAAATTACTTTTCGCATACAATACCGTACAGTCTGGGGAGAAAGCCTGTGCGTGCTTCTCAGCCAGAATCACATACAACATACCGTAGAAATGACTACCCGCAACGGAGAAGAATGGACCGGAAAGGCAGAATTCGACTTTCACCCTTCCGAACCTATCTGCTACCGTTATGCCGTAAGCCGTCAAGGCACCCTTGTACGCCAGGAATTTGGCGCCATCCCCCATTCTTTCTATCCGGGCAACCTGCAACAGCAGCATTACCTCGTAGAAGACTGCTGGAGAGATCTGCCACAAGATGCCTACCGCTATACATCGGCTTTCAACAATGCATACACACCGGAACAGCCTTCCCGCTTGTCTGACAATACCGGCAGGTGCATCACCTTCCGCGCACTCTGCCCCGGCCTGAGTACCCACGGACAGCGTCTGGGCCTCATCGGGAGCTGTGCGGCACTGGGTAGTTGGGAGTACTGCCGCCCGCTGAGAATGAAGGAAGTACAGCCCAACGTATGGCACCTGACACTAGATGCCTCCTCATTGGAATATCCTTTTGAGTATAAGTTCGTGGCCATCCATGAAGAAACCGGAGCCGTAGAGAAATGGGAAACCCGCCCCAACCGGATATTCCCTCTGCAACCGTTGCAACGCGGAGAAACCTATCTGCCCATGGAAACGGAAGTGTTCTTTGACGATGCCCCGCAACGGATAGCCGGTTGCGCCATTCCCGTGTTCTCCCTTCGCTCGGAAGGCAGTTGCGGCGTAGGCGACTTCGGCGACCTGAAGCTACTGACTGACTGGGCAGATGAGACCGGACAGAAAGCCATTCAGATTCTTCCCATCAACGATACGACAATGAGCGGTACATGGACTGACTCTTATCCCTATAACAGCATCTCCATCTACGCTTTTCACCCGATGTACATCGACCTTCGCCAGCTCCCACCCCTGAAGGACAAGAAAGCCGCAGAAGCGTTCGAAAAAGCACGCATCGAAGTGAATTCCCTCCCCATGATGGATTATGAGAAGGCCAACAAGCTGAAGATGGACTACCTGAGAAAAGCGTACCAGATGGAAGGAAAAAAAGTACTTGCCTCGGAAGATTTCCTGAACTTCTTCCGGCATAATGAGGAATGGCTTCAGCCTTATGCGGCTTTCTGCTACCTGCGCGACTCGTATGGCACACCGGATTTCAATCACTGGCCGAAATATTCTACTTACGATGCCGATGAAATAGCCAGACTGTGTACGCCTGAAAACAAAGCCTATACCAAAATCGCCTTCTACTATTACCTGCAATACCAATTGCACGTGCAGTTGCTTACCGTTAGTACGTATGCCAGAGCAAAAGGCATTCTGCTGAAAGGTGACATCCCCATCGGTATCAGCCGTTCCAGCGTAGAAGCCTGGGTAGAACCCCATTATTTCCACCTCAACGGTCAGGCAGGTGCTCCTCCCGATGCGTTCTCTGTCAACGGACAAAACTGGGGATTCCCAACCTATAACTGGGAAGTAATGGAAAAAGACAATTACCGCTGGTGGCGCCGCCGTTTCTCCAAGATGGCAGAATACTTTACAGCTTACCGCATCGACCATATCTTAGGATTTTTCCGCATCTGGGAAATTCCCGACCATTCGGTACATGGTCTGCTCGGACAGTTCTCCCCTTCCCTTCCCCTGAGCATGGATGAAATCAGAAGCTTTGGTCTGAATCTGGACCGGGACTTCATGACGCAGCCGTTTATCAACGACAAGGTGCTGGAAGAAGTCTTCGGCGCACAAAGTGAGTACGTACGGCAACGTTTTATCACGCCCAATGGAAAAGGAGGCTACGCATTACTGCCGGAGTTTGATACCCAGCGAAAGGTGGAAGCTTATTTCAATGGAAAAGAAGACGAGGATAGCCTGAAACTGAAAGAAGGGCTTTACTCCCTGATCAGCAACGTGCTGTTTGTCACAGACCACCACGACGCCGAGAAACTCCATCCCAGAATTGCCGTACAGAATGATTCCGTATTCCAGCAGCTGAACTGGAAGCAACAGGGAGCCTTCAACCACCTGTACAATCATTACTACTACCAGCGCCACAACGAATTCTGGTATCAGGAAGCCATGAAAAAACTTCCGGTTCTCACCCAATCCACTCCTATGTTAGTATGCGGAGAAGATTTAGGTATGGTTCCGGAGTGTGTGCCCTGGGTAATGAGACAATTGCAGATACTCTCACTTGAAATCCAACGCATGCCCAAACAAATGTACGAAGACTTCGGACACCCTGAAAACTATCCGTTCCTGTCGGTATGCACCATCGGTACGCACGACATGTCCACTTTCCGCGGATGGTGGGAAGAAGACCCAGCCCTCACGGAGCGCTTCTATCATCAGGAAATGCACCATCAGGGAGAGATTCCCGTACATGCTCCCGGATGGCTCTGTAAGGACATCGTCTTCCATCACCTGAAAAGCCCTTCCCTGCTCTGCATTTTGGCATGGCAGGACTGGATGAGCATCAACGAACAGTTACGCAATCCGGATATAGAAGGAGAGCGCATTAACATACCGGCCCATCCACGGCATTACTGGCGATGGAGAATGCACCTCACACTGGAACAACTTCTGAAAGAAAAGGAACTGAACCAGACAATCCGTGAATTGATTGAAGACAGCAACCGTAGATAGAAATATACAATGAGGGCCTGAAATTCCAACAACTTCAGGCCCTCTTATTTTTTCTTATCAGAAGTTTACTTCTTTCCCAATAAAAATTCGTCAATGGTCTTTCTCAAAGTCTCTTCAGGCAAAGCCCCTTGCGCCACCTGAGGAGTTCCCTTTGCCGGAATGAACAGAAGGGTCGGGATACTGCGTATACCAAAAGCAGCCGACAACTCAGGTTCCTTATCTGTATCAATCTTATAGACCACAATCTTTCCTTTATATTCCGCGGCCAGTTTCTCCAGTACCGGAGCGATAGCCTTACATGGGCCACACCAAGTGGCATAGAAATCTACAATAGCCGGTTTATCACCTTCGTATTTCCATTCTTTCGGATTCTTCTCATAATTATATACCTTGGTCAGGAAATCGGCTTTAGTCAGATGAGTAACATTAGCTTGTACGGCTGCACTCTCCTGTACTTCCGCCTTGGTTTCTTTACCAGCATTATTTCCACAAGCCGGAGTCAGCATGGCAGCAGCCAGCGCCATCAACAGCAATCTTTTCATAATTCACAAAATAACGGGTTATCAATTCTTTTCTTTGTGCACAAAAATAGTGCATTTTGTAATAAGAACAAATTTTGAATCAAACAAGTTGAGAGAAACGCGTGTTTATAACTTTTATTGAGAAAGTCCGATGGAATACTATAAAACATCAGCGGGACAAACAAATATACTTTGTTCATCCCGCTGAGATTTAATCTTTTAATCTGCCCTGACGGCTATTAATATTCTTCCTCGTTGAAGAAAAAATCTTCTTTACTCGGATAATCAGGCCAGATATCTTCTATACTTTCATAAATTTCTCCTTCGTCTTCCATTTCCTGCAAGTTTTCGATTACTTCCAGTGGAGCACCTGAACGCATTGCATAGTCAATTAACTCGTCTTTAGTTGCTGGCCAAGGAGCATCTTCCAGCTTTGAGGCCAATTCCAATGTCCAATACATAGTATATAATTTTAAACAGTTTTACTTCTTTATATTGATTCGCAAAAATATAACAAATTCTTTCACTCGCAACGCTTATCCCAATAAATTTCGCTTTCGTCTGTTAAATTGTTTAACCGGCGTGACAAAACGAACAGATAATCAGACAATCGGTTCACAAAACACTTTGCCTGCTCCTCCAATTCATAGGAAAGACTTTCTTCCAAGGCCTGAATCCGACGTTCTGCCCGACGACAGACCGTACGACAGACATGACAAACGGAAGCCGGATAACTCCCTCCCGGAAGGATAAAACCTGCAAGCGACGGTAAAGAAGCGTTTATCTCATCGATAGCCTGTTCCAGACGCTGCACATTCTCCAGTGAGATATGACTTTCTACTGGAAAAGTAGTCTTTTCCAAGTCGGTAGCCAGATAAGAGCCCAATGAAAACAGTTTATGCTGCACAAAGCGTAATAACTCTTCATGCTCTGCATCCTTCATTACCGAAATCAATAATCCGATAAAAGAATTCAGTTCGTCTATGGTTCCGTACGCATCCAGACGTATATCTGCTTTTGAAACACGTACTCCTCCTACCAGCGAGGTGGTACCTTTATCACCTGTCTTGGTATAAATCTTGTTCATTTTCATATATTTAAGGTCTTAAAGTCAAAGAAAGTTCACAATACGATGCTCCTTTACACGCTCTTTATCAAAAAATACCAGTCCGACATCATAAAGGTCGAATGTGATTCCCGTACGAAGATCTGCTATAACTTCCTTCCACCATCTTTTCTTCTCTGGAGTAGCATAAGGATTACCGATGATGAAACAAGTATGTTTATCGGCCAGTGGAATCAGTCGTTCAAACATCTCCTTATACGCTGGAGTATGGGCGATATGTACCACTTCCGGCTTTACTCCCTCCTTGAGCAACCTATCCATATCTGCTTCACAGTTTCCGGTCAGGTAATCAATAGAAGATTTACCGGAGAGAATCCGTTTCACTGCATCTTCCGATTGTTCTGAGAACGTATAAACCTGCATGCCTGTATTGGCTTCGGCCATATAACGGGTACTTATTCCGCTGCCAGTTCCCACTTCCCATACTACAGAAGGCCGGAGGTGATTAATCAGACGGAATAAGAACTTATCGACCTTTTCCCGATAATGAGGCAAAAAAGCCACCACACGTCTCAAGTGATGCAATGGTGCATAGGCATAGAATGGTAAACGTTCGTAAATGACAAACGTAATAAAAAAGAAATCGGAAGGAGAATGTACTCCGTATCCGCAACGATGCCGGAAACGACGACACCAGTTCCACCCTCTTAATATAAAATCCCCCATTTTTCGGACACTAATATTGGTTGATAACGGGGGACAAAGATAAAATTTATAGTGGAAAAACAAAAAGGATAGTGTAATTATGATACAAAATATCCTGAATGGATGCAGAAATCATTCCGCTTCCATCCAGGATCAATATTTCATGAAAAACGTGGTTTATTTACGTTGTCCCAGTTTGTCATCCAAATACAGAATGCCAGCTGCGTCGCCACATTTTCTAAGTTTCTCTACAATGTTCTGTGCTGTAGCTTCTTCTTCCACCTGTTCACGAACATATCCCCACAAGAAATCCTGTGAAGCTTTGTCTTTTACTTCAGAAGCAACATTTACCAACTCGTCAATCAAGCTGGATACATGACATTCGTGCTTGTAAACATGTTCAAATACTTCCTGTACGCTGCCCCATCCTTGTGGAACGACATCAATTTTATCCACTTTAGCTGCACCACCGCGTTTAACCAAATAATCAGCTAAATCATAAGCATGCTGCAATTCTTCTTGTGACTGTTTACGCATCCATGAAGCAAAACCGTCGAAACCTTCTTTCTGCAAGTAGAAAGACATGGACAAATACAAGTTAGAAGACCACATTTCCGCAGTAATCTGCTCGTTGATGGCATTTTGCAATTTTTCTGAAATCATAGTTCTATGTGTTTAAGTAAGTAATTCAATATCTATGAAGTAAACCACAAAAAAGATGCCAGATAAGTTCCTGCCACATTTTTTCCAGCGAACTGACAAGATGTCACCAGACCAAGTCTATCTACGAAAGCATGCGGGCTTTTCCCCAGAAGAAACGGGACAAATTCAGCTTATCCATCCCCCAGGCTATAGCAAACGAACCAATTACACAGAAACATAAGGACACACATAAAAAGAGCATCCCGGTAGGTTCAAAAGCCAATACAGGCACCAAAGGCTTCACTGCCATTGTAAATACCGGAGAAAATACTAACAGCACAAAGGTATGAGAGCCTATGTAACCCAATCCTTTTTTCAGATAATCGGGTAAATAGCGATATACAGCCAACAGAAAACTAATCATCAGATAAGTCAGAGCAGCCCCTGAAAGAGTTGATTTATTCAGGTTTGTCTCATCAGCAGCCAGCCATATTACAGGCAACAAAGCCCAAAATGAAGCTGAAAAGAAAGTACGGAAATTTATCGAGCTCCGTCTCAAAGCCACTCCTGCTGTAAAGTAAAGCGCATTTATTAAAGAAAGTATTCCACAAGCTGACAATACGGCATAGCATAAGGCCAGTATAATTAAGACGGAAACGGTATTACTCCACTTTCCAGCCAATTTGTCCACCAATAAATAAACAAGTCCACACAGCATCAACGTATGAAGATACCAATAGGGTCCCAAAGGATGTAAGAACAATTTATCCAGCCATAGAGGAACACTTAGATGCTCCACTGATTCACGAACCGGCAGAATAGCAGACATGATGACATAACCTGTTTCCATCACAGCGTATGGAATAAAAATCCACCACATTGTACGCAGAAACGGACGTATTCCTTTAGCTATATTCATGACATAACCGGAAATGACCAAGAAAGCAGGCATGTGGAAAGTATAAACCAAAGCTTTAGCGTATGGATATTTGTCACCGATATATACAAGATGAAACACAATCATCAATAAAATAAAAATGGATTTCAAGTAATCGAGCTCTGCAATACGATTTTTCATGGAGCATAAGAATTGATTGGTAATAAAAAAGGTTGACTTAATCAAGTCAACCTCTCTGTACCCAGACCCGGTACAAGGCATAGAAATCATAGGAAGACAAAAGAACTTATCTCCTTTATTATCAATAGTTTGCATATTTCCTATTTTCTCCATTTTTGCCATATTTTGCCCGTTTTCTGTTATTCAGTACACTTTTAGTACACTTTGAAATATAATTTTCTTTTATACCTTTGCAATATCGGAAAACAAAAGAAAATCAACTATTTAGTAATTTTACCCGGTTACGGTACCTAAATCGGGATAAAACCTCTAAACAATGGCAAAGTTAGAAAATAAAACGAAAGAAAATCCGAAACTGGAACAAAATAAGCTTTCGGATGGTAGAATCAGCCTTTACTTGGAGTATTATTTAGGTAGAGAGGAAAAGCCCGTATTGGATGAAAGCGGCAATCAGGTGTATTACGAAAGCGGTAAGATGCAAGGAAAACCAAAGTTTACTGTCAAACATCACAGGCGAAAAGAAAACCTTAGCCTGTATCTGATAGACAAACCACGTACTCCTGCGGAACGACAACAGAACAAGGAAACATTAGAGCTTGCCACAAAGATACGTGCAGAACGTGAACAGGAATTTAAGGAAAGTATGCTTGGTTACCGCTTGAAGAAAGACAGAACGGTTAATTTCTTAGATTATTATCAAGCCTACATTAACAGCTACACGAAGAAAGACATTCGTATGGTGCAAATTGCGCTTAGTCGTTTCAAGGACTTTTTGAAAGAACAATATCCTGTGAATGAATTTAGCATCAAGCCCGAACTCATTACCAAAGAAATGATGGAACAATTTGTTGCTTACCTGCAATCCCGAAGTGTGGGCGAGGGTGCAAAAAGCATTTTCCAACGATTCAAGAAAGTTGTTCGATATGCCATAGACCATGATGTCATGCTGAAAGACCCATGTAAGGGTGTTACATGCAAAGTAGATAGCCAAATACTCCGGAAAGATGTACTTTCCCCCGAAGAAATACAGAAACTGATAGCTTGCCATTACGACAATGAAAATCCGACAGTCAGACGGGCTTTCATCTTCTGTCTGTACTGCGGCTTACGCTTCTGTGATGTGAAAGACCTTACTTATAAAAATGTGGACTATGCCAACCGACTATTGAAATTCGAGCAAAGCAAGACAAAAGGACATTCAGCCAGCAGCGGTGTAGTTATTCCACTGAACGATGGTTTGCTGTCTATCATTGGCGAAGCTCCGGCAGACAAGAATTGTCTGATATTCGATTTGCCCTCATACGAAAGTTGCTGTAAATCAGTAAAGCGTTGGGTTAAAAGAGCCGGAATAGACAAGCACATAAGCTGGCATTGTGCAAGACACTCCTTTGCCGTGAATATTTTGAACAATGGTGCGAATATCAAGACAGTAGCCAGTCTTTTAGGGCATAGCGGATTGAAGCATACGGAGAAATACACTCGTGCGGTGGATAAATTGAAAGAGGAAGCAATAAACAGCTTACCCGAATTAAAGTTTTAACCATAAAAGACTTATCTTTGTAACTATGGACTTTGAATCATTAGTAGAACATATCAGTACGATACAGAACACGTTGCAGGCACAAGCCGCACACGCAGTAAACCTCGCCCTTACCGCCCGTAACTGGCTTATGGGGTGCTATATCGTGGAGTTTGAGCAGAACGGAGAAGACCGTGCCGCATACGGCGAACAACTGTTGAAGAAGCTGGAACAACGGCTGAAAACAAAAGGTCTGAATGAACGTAGATTTCGTGAGTTTAGGCGGCTGTACCTTGTTTATCCACAACTGAAAGAACAAGTATTACACTATATCATGTCGGGAAATGAAATTCAGCACACACTGTCCGCCGAATTCACAGAGCCAATTCGGCACTCAGTGTGTGCCGAATTACAAACATCAGAAATACAACATAATAAATGGAGTATTCCTTCAGAAAGATTATTCAACAAGCTGCCATATTCTCACTTAAAATTCATATCTAAAATCGAAAGTCCTATAAAGCGTGCTTTCTATGAAATGGAAGCAATACGTGGCTGTTGGTCTGCAAGAGAACTGGAACGGCAAATAGCGTCTTTATACTATGAACGTAGCGGACTATCCAAAAACAAGGAAGCTCTTTCCGATTTAGTCCGGCAACAAGCAGCCTTATTGCAGCCTAAAGATGTTATCAACACCCCTGTTACTTTAGAATTTTTAGGATTGAATGAACGTGCCTTAGTAACAGAAAGCGACTTGGAGCAATCCATTCTTGACAACCTGCAACACTTCCTGCTGGAAATGGGACATGGATTCTGCTTTGAAGCCCGGCAAAAACGTATCCTGATTGATGAGGATTATTTCTTTGCTGACCTTGTATTCTATCACCGCATTTTGAAGTGCCATGTCATTGTGGAATTGAAGATAGACAAGTTTCGCCATGAGTATGCTTCACAACTCAATATGTACCTTAACCACTTTAAAGCGGAAGTGATGCAGCCGGACGATAATCCACCTATCGGTATTCTGCTTTGTACGGAAAAGGGAGATACATTAGTAAAATATGCCACTGCCGGATTAGACCCGAACATCTTCGTGCAGAAGTACATGATAGAACTTCCAAGTGAGGAAGAAATAAAGGAGTTTATCACTTCTGCAAACTGCCAATAATTCAACCAAACAAATACTGGCGAAAAGAAAAAGACTATTTCTCTTTTCGCCAGCATAAATATTTTGCTGCTAATAGAAATAGGTTTAGTTTGTTTTGGATATATACAAAGCCATAAACTAACCTTATTATAAAAAGCTAAAAGACATCCCGTATAGAAATTGACTTTAAGTAAATACATATTTCTTGCTGATTAGCCTATTGGTTTCAATTTATTTCACAGCATGAACATTATTTATGGTATTTCCAGATTCATTTTCTTCATATAGGCAGTATCAAGCTCCGCGCCTTTCCAGTTTATGTCAGGAGGAAACTGTTTCCATCCGTCTTTGGGTGGCGCAAGTACCCATTTGGGAACAATGGTACTTAAGACATTCGCATTGCCCGGAAATACCGCAGAGAACATTATCAATGCGTATTTATGAGACACATCTGTATTATTAAATTTACTTGTTGTTGCGACATGTCTAATACTATCAACATAATAAATGAATCCTTTTTCTTGACTTGAACTTGAATTGATAACAAATCCATCTTTATAGTAAGTTCCAATTGTATAACGAATATTATTGTCATTAAAATAATAGAACTTATCCATAAAGTAGAATATAGGCAATTGCAATAAAACACAAATGCAAATAATCCTAAATATCCATTTCTTTTTTTGTGAGAGATTTATTTCCATAAATTTGATGAATAGCTTTGCCAAGTTAATGTTAATGAATTGCAAAAGAATGCCATTTAAGGATAGACCTCCCTTGCTAATAATGTTTTTTTACAAGATGCGAAATGACCATTGACAAAAACAAATAAATGAACACACAGCCTTGCATTAATATAAAGATGTCCGGTGCTATGGGTTTGCTGTTTGTGTAATATATGTATCCGAAACTGAATAAACAGGTCGCTACCAACATAATTACAGCCATTATACGAATTGCGTTGCAGTGCAACCATAAATCAGTTATGATAAACAAAAAAGAAACAAACAATTGCAAAATAAAGACACCAAGGAACATGCCAGAGATATATTCCGATTTTGGTATTGACTTTAAATAAAAACATGATAAATATATGTTTACACTAAATGCTGTAAAGAACAATATAATTGTTACTAATTGTCCTATTTGTTTTAACTTATTTCGCAACATGAACATTATTTAGGTATTTCCAGATTCATTTTCTTCATATAGGCGGTATCAAGCTCCGCGCCTTTCCAGTTTATGTCGGGAGGGAACTGTTTCCATCCGTCTTTGGGTGGAGCCAGAACCCATTTAGGAACAACTGTTTTTACAACAACTCCTGCTCCATGCATCTTTGTTGAATATTTAATAAGTAGTCTGTCTTCCTCAAGATTGTAATTGCTAAGAGTTGCTCTTGTGTAAGTATTATAGCTGTTTCCATTCACTTCATAAGAAAAATCATATTGTGTTTTTGGACTTTTTCCTACCAGAAAACTTGTATTCTTATACTTGGCTATGGTATAGCGTACATTTTCGGAATTATAAAAGTAATATTTATCAGAGAAATAGACGTAAATAATATTCATAGCCAGTAAGATACCAACTATTTTCCAACCGTTCTTTTTTATCCAATGTATAAATTTACCTGTCATACCACTTGATGCTTTTATTGCTTACCTGATAGTTTGAGGATAGTACAATTTTTCTTCCTTATTTAATTGAAAAATAGCCAATTGCTATTCCCAAGATAATGGCACATACAAGAATCCCCAATGCTATAAAGAGATAGTTGGGATAATGAAACTCAAGGTCCATATAAGGTATATGTTTTCGTTTCACATATTTACTCCATAGCCAAATAATATATTTGCCTATACTTTCCAGTCCTACAATATCAATCATTATTATCGTTTTTGAATATTCATTCCATAATTCGTTTTAGAAACAAACCGACCATTCATCGGTTTTCCGTTGGTCTCATAGGTCTTTGGTCAGTCTGAATAATGTATATCCTATTATGATGAATAATATTCCTACAATAATGCCAACTATCCAGAATAGTTTTATTGGATATTGAAATATAATATCTTCATATTTTATCTTTTTTTTCTGTGTATGATTATGCCAAATCCAAACTAAGAATTTCCCAATATGATAATATATACCTGGTGCACTCATTATTACTTATTGCTTTTGTTGTTTAATGTATCTATTGAAGTTTCATACCACTTAAAAATGTTCTTCTGAGGTATCATTCCAAAAGTTGAAAGTTTCTACCATGTCAATAAATGATTTACCTTCTTCACTCATTTTGAAACGTTGTTTAGCCTGCTGAAACATTTTTCCAGCCTCTTTTTGCCATCCGTGTCCTTTAGGCTTATAAAGATTTTGTTTATACATTGGAGATTTGACATAAGCATTATAGCCATTAAGACCACTTGTTATTTGACTGCAAGGTCCTAAAATTCTTAGTGCTCCTCCAATGAATGCAGTGGGAGCAAAGTCCATGAATGCTTGAGTTCTTTCTTGTGGTGTTTGAGAAAAACCTCCAAGTGTATGTCCTGTAATCCAAATTACAGGGGCATTAACCCCATCATAAAAGAATTTTGTGAATAACCTTAGCCCTTCTCCTAAAATGTTTGAAGAAGGAGAGTTTATGTCCATCTCAAAAGCTGCTAATCCTTTCAATTCTTTAATTTCACCATGGTAGACCTGTTCTGGTATATCTATAATTCTTCTTTCCGTTATGTCAATTATTAATAATCTTTGTCCTGTGGATATAGAATACTCACTTGACAGATCATTCCATCTTTTTAATTCCTCAACAGTAACGTCAAACATTTCTGCAATATATGCTAAGGTATCTCCTTCACAAACGACATACCTTGCGCATCCGTTTTTGTCAAACAGCCCTCTAAGGCTTTTTTTTATCATTTCCTTTGAGGTATCAATGCATTGGATTTGAACAATGTTAGGTATGCATATCTGGTATGATGGTATATTGTCGTTTATATCCATGACCGTTCCCTCCGTGTCCTCATAATAATTCTGATATTGCACAAAAGCATACCCTTCTCCTATGACAAATCCGGTATATGGGATTCCTTTTGCTTTATAATCCAGAAAATCGTCTCTGCTTATAAAAATATTATTGTATTGGCTCATAGATGGATATAATTAGAATTATGGTGTATTATTTCAAACGAATCTAATAAATTATTCGCAAATATCAAATAATTTTAGGTATTTTCTTACTATTTATTGTTATCAACCAAATGCAAGCTAAAACATCCCCCCCAGTCCATATATGATACTTCTAAACACTTTCCCTTTGTATTGCAAAACTTATATAGAAAATTGTTATGTTTTTTTTCAAATTTCTCCGATTCTATTTTATTCAGAGAGCATCTTAATACATTAACACTTAATTCATCAAAAGTACCAAGATAAACAGCACAACTGTCTGTATAAGATTTCATCTGCAAATCACAGTTGTTTCTTTCTAACAAAAACAAACTGACAAATAAGAACTTATCTGTTTTATCATGGTGCTTTTTAAAATACAATAAATCACTTGTCCCATTAGTATAAACTGATCCATCTGAATAACTTGCAGATTCTTCGTTCGTTATAAAAGAATTGACAGGATATTTACTATTATTCAATTCTTCTAATATCGAATGCAAGAGCATTTCATTATCAACAAAATTATTTATCAAGTAGGTGCAGCAACTATCTACACCTACATTATATATCTTAATATTATTGGTCGTTTGGATATTTTTTTCAATGACAACAAATCCAATAAGCACAATTGCAATTATAATAAATAATCGTTTTCGCATTTTACCTTGTTTCATAATATACATTCTATACACAATTCAACTCAGTATCAAGTTATTATGGAATTATATATTTATTAAAAAACAATTGGTCTGAATCTCTACTGTGTTTATCAAACATTGGAACAGGAACAGATAGTGTACCATAAATAGGAGCTAAATAACCAAGAAAAAACAGCCTAAAATAAAGTATATTATAATGTTGTAGCCTCTCTATGGATTCATTATCATTTTGGAATAAAGCAATATAATCATATCTATTAGTTTTTTTACTTGGATATATATAAATACTCTCAAGAACAGAATCTTTTCCTATTTCTAAAATAGACTGATAGCCTTTTCTTTCTATAAAAGGAGATAAAAAAGCTATTTTTGGAGCACGAGAAAAATCCTCCAATTTTTTATCTGAATTAAATTCTAATACATATACTGGATAATTTTTGTTATATGGTATTATACTATGAATTTCATCAGCATTAACTTGTCTAAATGAAAGCGGGATAATACGTGGTATTTGACATGTTCGATAATAGTTGTAAAGTTCATTTGCTGAATACAATAAAACTATCAAAACAACAATAATCCATAAGAAATGATATTTTCTTGTTTTAACTACATACCCAATAATACAAATAGAAGTAATACCAACAATCAAAAGACTAAATATAAGATATAAAATGCCCATATCCTTGACTAAATTTGCCAAAGCACATCACCTACTTTTACATTTTGATAATGCTTTGATTGAATGTAATGGACAATATTTATTTGGAAACACCTCATCAGCTACCTCTACATTAACCTTAGTGTACTCTTTATTAAATCTGAAAGAAAGAAAAATTTCTTCACTTTCATATAAATACTCTATAACAAGGTACATCTCACCATCTTCATTGAAATCCATTTCTGAGCCATAATCAGATGAGTATTTATTTTCAGCTACACCATTTACTCTCTTAATTTCATTTTTTAACTTATTATACGAGGTTAGTTCAAAATCAATTTTTATATCGTCTATTCGCTGAAAAACAAGAGTTTGACTTAATGTATCACAATTATAACAAAAAACTAATGTGTCTTTTGTTTTAGATTTTATATTCGTACTATCAATATTCAGGCAATTAGCATAAAATGGCATGAATATAAAGCCTAATATTGTCATGCTTATGTATAAAATAAATTTGCTCATAAAAATGATTATTATCGCGTTGATGAAACATCCAAACTTCTTCCTTTAAGATGATATTTAGGAAGATTATAATCAGGTGTAAACCCAATTGGATATCTATATGACTTCACTAATTTTGAAGAATTTGGAGATAAAGTAACAGCATCCCCTTGATTCCCTCCTAATAAGATAATTCGATGGTCGTCATTGATTCCTGCCACAAATCCAACATGAGAATAATTCATAATTGCTATTGCCCCATAAGCTGGTTTATTTAATTCTATTCCATAATGCAACCAAGAATATGCTAATGCGTTATTTGTCCCCACAATTCCAACTTGATATAAACACCAATTAACAAAACTGGAACACCAAGGTATCTCATCTTTATCAAAATTTGAATTAGTAACACTATGATATTCTATAATTCTTTCATTATGTTTCTTCCCTCTTACTTCTTGAACACCTAATTCTCCGATAGCAATATCCATCCAAGGAATTTTGTTGATTATTGGCATAGAAGCGATTATAGGAGTTTCTTGAAAATACCCAAATCCATTCGAAATGCCACAACATAGTTTTATTTCTTTTTGGGACAATAAACTCTTATAATCATAAGACTGTTTTAAACAAACTTCTAAATAATTTTGCATTTGGAAAAAATAAGCAGGAATTATATTTTTCAACATATCTAAGAATATTACCTCTTCAAAGTCCTCCTGTTTTAAAAATATCTTTAATAGGACATTGTAAGCCCAATATTCTTCAATATATAATCTTACCGTAGAGCCAAAATACCCTTTGTCTATTTTATTACCATCCTCATCTGCCCAATATGCTTTTAAATGAACTTTATTTAAAGTAGCACTTTTTTCTGAGTCTTTATAAAGACCAATAACCTTAACCATATAAAAATCCTCCAATTATAACAATTTTACATTTTTCACTTCTACTATACCTCTTGAATCAACGACACCTGAAAACCGTTTGAAAGTGCCATCATCAAATTCAAGTATAAAATTAACCTTATCACCTTCAGTTGCATGTTTTACTACAGCACATAAGGTAGCTATACCATTATGAGGAAATTCATTTATTCTTTGATGAGAATTTGCATCTTTCCAATAAACTTCAACAATTTCACCTACTGAACCCTCTTCTAAAACACGAGTAATTACTTTAAAGTTTTCTTCCTCCTTATATTCCTCCCACCAAAAGCCGTAAGTCGTGCTGACTCTCCTGTCCATTCTAACGGTTCTGTTTATATCCAACCGTGTAGGAGATATGAGGAAACGAGTAATCATAGGAGCATTTCCCTCCGCACTCATACTCTCCTCGTGAAAATAAAGGTACGCTTCATCAAAAGCGATTTCACGAAACATCATGTCATCCTTGGTATGAATTATCCGTCCGAACACAGGTATGGGTTCAGACCTTAAAAAGAAACTTTGAAGCGGTCTGTCCATATCGGCAAGCAGCATTTCCAATACATCATTACTGCTATCAGATTCCATCTCTACATAGATGTCTCCACCCAATATCCCAGTAGTAGGTCTACCTTTCCAATCAATGTTACGACAAAAGCCATATTCATACCTTAATATATTATGCTTGTAACTATTTATTTCTAAGGTTATTTCAGAATTCATACTCTTTACTTTTATATGTTTAACATCATCAATCCCAAATATATAAAAAATCAGGAAGAATGATATTATCTGAGCGGATTATCTCTGTTTATCTGTTCAAGAACATAAATATCTTTCTTCCTGATTATCAGTATTAACGGTTCTTCATCTTGTCAGCTTCCTTTTTCAACTGCTCGGCTTGTTCGTTGAGCAGTCTTGCACGCTCCAACGCTTCCGCCTGTTTCCGCAAGCGGTATTCAAAATCAATCACCGAATCCGTCAGGCTTCGGATAAAACGCTCATTTCTCTGCCATTTGAAATTGTTCTCCAGCAAATCAAGGGTCGTTCCATCTGCCTGTCCCTGCATCAGTAAATAGCGATATTTTATATCGTTGTCCTGTAACTGTTGTATTCGTGTAACCAAACGAATGTTCAAACATATGGAAGCGGAACAGAGAACCAGCACTGCCGAAAAGATAAACAATCCCGGACGAATCCAAGAAGTAACCTTGTTGTAAATCCGTTGATAAAACGGTAAGGGAATTACACTTTCTTTCTCTGTCCTGTAAGCGTTCAATGTATCAACCATTGTTTTGAAACAACGATAGGTTTCCAATGATATTTTCTTGGTGTCCTCAATATGCTGCTGCTGACCTTGTATCCTGTTCCGTACATCGTCAAGCTGACTTTGAATAGTCTGCAACTTCTCCACAGGAACAGCCGGGTTATTGTGCAGCCTCGACAATGCCTGTTCAATCGCTCCAAACCGTTCGAGAGTTTCCTCCCGACTGGCTGGGGTTATTTGTGCTTCCTGCTTCTCTTTCAGTTCAGTAACCATTGAGAGAAGCCCCTCTAAAATCAGATTATCGTCCATTCCGTTTACAATTTAAGTTGTCTTTTCTTTTTCTTCTTCTTTTTTAAGTAAGGATTATAAGGGTCTTCATTTGTCGGATTCGGAGAAAACAAGCCCCCACAACCTGAAAACAAAGATGTACCGCCGTTCTCCCGGACTGGAGCCTGTTCCCGGACTAGTGCACCAACTTGTTGCCCATTATGTTCAGCGACGGTTACCAACCCCGTATCTCCGAAAAATCCGTCCAATTTGGAGAAACTGAAACTGCGGTCTATCTCTGAACCCTTGAACGTATATTCTCCTTTGGTAAAGGATATGCCCTGTATCTCATCACTCTTTCCCTTATGCTTGAATTGGATGGTGATGTCCTTTTCCGCCAACCGCTTTTGTAGCTGCTGCCAGTTCCTGGATTTTCCGATTTCATTCTTCACAGCCGTGTAAATCTCGTATTTCGACTTGTCCGGCTCTTTCAATCGGTGTTGCTTTACCTGCTCCTTGCCACCTGCGAAATAAAGCCCGTGCTTGGCTTTTAGCTTCTTGCATACCTGCTCATTGCGGTACATATCGTTTCTGTCCGATATGGTCTTGCCGTTGTTGTCTATGCGGTTAAACACGATATGCACATGAGGGTGTTCCCTGTCCTGATGGCGCACGATGATGTACTGCGTATCGGTGATTTTCATTTCACGCATATACTCCTGTGCAAGCTGTACCATTTTCTCATCCGTCAGATTGGGCGCATCCACTACCGAATAGCTTAGCGCAATATGTCCGACCGGCTTTTTCAGACCGGGATTCATCCCTGCCTGTGTGCAGAAACTGCGGATTATATCTCCCCGGCTTTCCGTCAGTACCCCGTCCGCATGAAGCAAAGCCGCCTGTTCCTTGCCCAGCACATAGTTTACACACCCCTTAAAACCGCTTCCCTTTTTTATTTTTCCAATCATCGGACAACTGGTTTATGATTTCGACAATCCCGTTTTTGAGTTTTACCAACTCCACCGCTACAAGCGCAAACCCTCCTGCGTTTGCCCGATGTGCCAACTGGTTGAGGTTGTTGGCTTCTCCTGCCAGCTTGCGGATGGTGTCCGCATCCTGCCTGTTCAGACGTGGAACGACCTCTGCCGTAATAATAGCCTGCCGGACATATTCGCTGACCTTTACTCCGGCTTCTCCGGCTCGCCTTTTGACTGCGTAGTATTGCAGTTTTGTCAGCTTCGTACTGACTACCCTGTTCTGTCTTTCCAGTGTCTTTTTTACCGGGCGCCCCCCCGGCTTATCCTTTATCTCTGTCATACTTTTTCGTTTTAGATGATGTCTTAAAAATTGCGACCAACGGGAGAAATCTTCTTTGCGGTGAGCAAAGCAAGGTGGTTTCGGTCTACCGAAACATAACCTTGCTCTCCCTATGAAACCGTCTGCCGATGGTGTACTTGGCAAACTAAATGCCCCTGCCCCTTTTCTTTCTTGGTGCGGTACGTTGTCCGGTTTCCAGCATTGTTTCCTGCGTTTGGCTGGCACTGTTTTTCTGCTCCTGCTTCCTGCCGCACAGATAGTCGTTCAGGTCGGCATACCCCCTGTAATTGTGTGAAAAATCACGGGCACGGTAAGAAAATTCCGCCTCGATAGCCTTTGTTGCCCGAAACCCTGCCGTGTCGTTGTCAAGCATACAATGGATGCGCTCGTACTGGCTCAACACGTCAATGACTTTCGATACATTGGCGGTAGAATTAAGAATTACATAGTCCTGCTTGTCAAGGTCGGGCATGGTCGGACAGTTCTTCATGCGGAGCGTTAGGAAAGACAGGTAGTCCATAAACCCCTCGAATACCAGACATTTTTCTCTCGGTTCTCCCTGCTGCCGTATGTAAGTAATATCCTTTGGAGCGATACAGCCTTTGAAAAAGGAATTGCGTATCTCGTAACCTCCTGCCACGTTTGTAAAACCGATGGCAAAATAGGGCTTGCCGTTGTGGGTGAAGCGGAGTTCCCTGCATTCTCTTTTCGCCAGTTCCACGTCAATGCCCCGTCCCTGCAAGTAACGGAGCAATGCCGGGTGTGTCAAATCTCCGGCTTCCAAATACTGGAAACTCGGTTCGGCTCTCCGTTGGCGAAAAGAAAAACTGACCGGACGGATATGCGGTGCCTGTTCCGCTATCCGGTTTAACAGGTACGGCAGACTGTCGGAACAATAAAGTTCCTTTGCCAGTGCGATGATGTTACCGCCTTTACCTGCTCCATAGTCATACCATAGGTTGCGTTCCGTGTTCACCTTGAAGGATGCTTCGTGTTCCTCCCTTAGAGGTGATTTGTACCACAAGCCGTTACCCTGCTGCTTGACGGGCAAGTAACCCAAACTGTTCAGATAGTCCACAATGGATATTTTCTTTGTATCTTCGATGTTCATAACATTTTCTTTTGGGTGGTTAATGATAATTGAAAAGTGCACCAGTCCTATTTAGTCCGTCATATATATACCCGTACCATACCAAATTTGGTTTGACGCTGGCATGGAAAACGGGAAGTCCGTTCCGCTTATATATACACCCGGACTAAACCAAACTGACTTTTAATAATGGAAGTCAGGATTGTAACGATACCCCTTCCCCTCTTTCACAATCATACGTTTGTTTACAAGAAATTTGTTAAGCGACACAAGGACATTGCGCCCACGCTCGTAACCTATGCTTGCATAGCCCTGTTTCAATGCCTGTATAACATTGGAATAGCCTTGTACGACACGTTTTCCGAAACCATTCTCCAACGCTTCACGGTGCTGCTTCTCCGTCAGTTCCGTAAGTGAAAAGCTTCTGTCCTGTTTGGGCTGCTGGAACACATACCCCTCCACGACTTCGGGCAATGCGCTGTCATTGATGCGAAATGCGAACGGATCAAACTCCCGGTCGCGTATGTGCATCGCCTTTACCTCGCTTATGTTACCGTCCTGCGTACTTTTAGTGATTTGCAGGACGGTTTCAGCCTTGTTGTTCAGTTCCGTACCGATATGCCCCCTCGTGTTATCATCCCCTTTGTTCAGATGCAGTACGGTATGGATATGCAGGTTATATCCGCTTGACCAGCGCATTAAAAGGTTTATCAGCTCGGTCGATTCGCTGGGGCTGTTGATGTCGTACATCAAATCACGGATTCCGTCAATGACAAGCAAGCCTACATCGGGCATATTCTCCAGCATATAGCCGATTATCTGCTTGCGCTTGTCGGGAGTCTGTTCCCTTAGCACGATGAAAACAAAATCCTCACTGTCCTTGTCGGTTGGTAGTCCGGCAAGGTGTAAAATACGCTTCATGACCTTATGACAGTGATATTTGCTCTGTTCGGTGTCCACATAAAGGATTTTCCGTTTGTTCGGTGGCAGGTATGCCGAATACTTCAATACCTCGTCATTCTTCAACGCTGCCGCAACGATGGCTGAGATATTGAATGTTTTTTTGCTCTTGGCTTTGCCTGTGGATGCACTGAAATTTCCCAGTGTACCGATGGTAGAACCGTTCACCCAAAGAATTTCGGGCGGCACTTCGTAAGTGTCCGTAACTTTCAGGTGAATGGTTCTCCAAATGGCTGCGAAGTCCTCCTTTTTCATAACGGCATACTGTTGCCCGGTTATGGGTGTTCTCTTGTCTTCCATAGCCTTTATTTCTTCAAGGGACGGTTAAGGATATACTTCTGCGCTTCCTGCTCTATCTGCGCTTTCGTCTTGACAGGGTTCTGACGTAGCCACGCTTCCAGTTCCGATTTCTCGAAATAGAGCATTTTCCCCTGTGGCTTGTAATGGGGTATAAGGTTACCTGCCGTCAGCTTGTACAGGTAACTCTTTGAGAGGTTCAAGAAAGTGCTTGCCTCGTCAAAACTTAGCACGTTCTTGGTCAGGAACAACATTCTTTCGAGTTCTTCCACTCGCATTTCCAAAGTCTTTTCCATATTGCTTGAAACTTTTTTGGTGAAACAATATGAAGGTGCGCACCCCCGTTGTTTTGTTAACGGGAGCAAAGTTAAGGACTTGAAAATGAAGTCTAATTGACCTTTGTTTGAGCGTTCAACCTATGCTCAACCTTTTTTCAGTTGTTTGATGTATTTGTCTATGATTTCGTATCCTTTCGGATAGATGCTTTTTGCTTGGTCTGTCGCACTTGACAGGTCTGTACGTGTAAGCGGTTCGCCTTTTAACTTCCCCAATACCAGTTTGTTGTGTGCAACAACGGACTGCCACTCATAAACTATGTAATTATGGCAGCTTAGCTGCATCATAAGGTAGGCGAACAACCGGGTATTATTGACTTTCAACACTCCGTCCAATTTACAGTTGAAAAAATCTGTAAGTATTTTAGGGCTGACAGTAGTGGTAAACATACGGGATTCGTTCAGGTATTCGGCTAACAATTTGAGTTCAGCAGGTTTTAGTTTGGACTGGAAAGGATTGGACTTACCCACAATCTTTTTCGTCTGAACTTCTTCTTTTGGCTGGATTATAAATTCTTCGGTAGTGTCAACAGGATAAAAGGCTTTTTCACTTTCTTGCAAGTAGTCCAAATACTTGGTTGATACCACAAAATCAACAATAATGGAAAAGTAAGGAAGTTGTTCATCATAGCAGACAGGCTCACGCAGGTATTCATCTATGTCAAATGACGAACACGGAAAATTGATATACTTTTTTCTTTCAACCGGAGTTAAATCCTCAAAGAAGGCACTTTCCCACAAGAAGTCAGGAATATACATATCCATTCTTACATTCCGCAACGCACGAAACTTCTGCTGCATAGCAACAAGGCTCTCGGTTACACGAAATATTTCCTGCCTTAAATATTCCCTCACTTGCCCTTTGGTAAAATATTCACGTTTCAATGTCAGGGCACGAATCATCTTGTCGTACTCGTATGCGATACAATCGTCCAACAGTTTCTGTATCTCTCTGAAATTTTTCTCCCTGCAATCTTCCATAGCCGTAATTGTCTAATCGTTATTTCGCAAAGATAGAAAAGTAGTCCGTCCAAACACAGAAAAGGGAAAGAAAAAGAAGGAAATAGGAAGATTTGCCAAGAGAAAGAGTTAATAAACAATAAATATCTCGGTTGCAAAACGATGAAAGTACACTTTTCTTTGTATTCGTCAGAAAGTACACATTTAGTACGCTTTTCAAAAATAGAAAACCCTGATAATCAGCCGATTATCAGGGTTTATTCGTACCCAGACCCGCATTTGAAATAATTAAAGTGGGGAAAATGTGGGTAAAAAGAAAAATGCGGAAAAACGCCACAATTACACTGTATTTCAATATGTTATAATCCTATTAAATTTTAATCCAAGTTAATCGAATTGCAAAATATTTAGCAGATGTGGGGAAAATGTGGGGAAAATATTTATATTTGCAGCAGAGTAAAATTCAACCTGAAAGTCTATGAAAGTAACCTTTATCATTAAAAAAGCAGCCAAACGATATGATACAGAATCCATGGCTACAATCTATGTCCGTTTTAGAAACGGAAGGCAGTTAGACTCCGTTGCTCCTACTCAGTTAGCCATCAATCCCAATCTATGGGATGATAAAGACGAATGTGTAAAAACGAAAGCTGTCTGCAATGAAGAAATGCGTACCCATATAAATGAAGAGATACGCCAGTTGAAAACCTATATCGAGAAGGTATATCAACAAGAAAAGGAAGCAATAGACAAAGAATGGCTAAAAACAACACTTGATAAATTTTACCATCCTGAAAAATATTTTTTGCCGGAGGAAGTGGTTATCAAGCCTACCATTGGAGAACTATTCGATGAATTTCTAAACAAGCACCCTTTGTCGGAAGTACGAAAGAAAAATTTCCGGGTTGTCAAAAGAGCCTTACTGCGTTATGAACTATATGTAAGGGCTACAAAGAGAGGACAAAAGGGCTTTATCCTTGATGTGGATTTGGTAACACCTGACACGCTTCGGGATATGTGGGATTTCTTTCAGAACG
>OGGD01000180.1_pt1 | contig 55688 bp, 40 predicted proteins | sample 1571091 | NCBI WGS metagenome assembly OGGD01 (sample SAMEA2582073, study PRJEB24529) | metagenome | biome: Human gut stool | place: China | collected 2011
TTTCTTAAAGAATTCTGCAGTTGGGCATTATGCACCAAAATTTGCGAAGAGCCAAAATACACATGTAATACTACAGAATACTGATATAGCTCAGTCAGCTAACTCAAGTAGTTCAATCAGCTAACCCAAGTAGTTCAATCAGCTAACCCAAGTAGTTCAATCAGCTAACTCAAGTGACTCTATCAGCTGACGCAGATATCTCGACAAGCCGAAGGATACGTCTCCGTTAGCCTACGGAGTCGTATCCTTAACCCAATGCAGTCATATTCTTAACCCCACGCAGCCATATCTGTAGGCAAACGGAAGCACATCATGGCAAACTATCAGACACAATAAATCCCAGAACCGCTTAGAAGAGCGATTCTGGGATTTTTTTATACCATTTGTTTAATATTTATATTATATAGATTAATTCGTTACTGAAGTTTCGCATGTAAGCCCCATACGCCCTGAACCAACGGTCACCGGCCGAAGGGAAAGGTAAAGGGCGTGTGGGTAATTTCAATCGTACAGGTCGAAAAGTTTTAGAAAAAGTTATCAGATAGTATTGGGGATAGCAAAATCTTTACTTTTTTACCTTTTTACTTTTTTACCTTTAAAAATCCCAGAAAACTCTTGCAGATATGAAAATAAAACCGTAACTTTGCGGCATGGATTTTTAATACAGATGATTATGAAGCAGGTAGAAGAAAGATATATCAGCTTGCTGACCGACTTCGGTTTCAAGCGAATTTTTGGAACAGCAATGAACAAGGATTTGCTCATTTGCTTCCTCAACAGCTTGTTTAATGGCAGACAGGTTGTAAAGGACGTGAAGTATCTGAATCCAGAGCACGTAGGAGATGTCTATACCGACCGCAGAGCCATCTTTGATGTATATTGCGAGGGCGAAAACGGCGAGAAGTTCATCGTAGAAATGCAGAATGCGTACCAGACGTATTTCAAGGATCGCGCCCTCTTCTACTCCACCTTCCCTATCCGAGAACAGGCGCCCAAGGGGAATGAGTGGGATTTCAAGCTCAATCATATCTATACCGTTGCCCTGCTCAACTTCAGCATGAACGAGGATGCATTCGACAAGGAGAAAATCCGCCATCATGTACAGTTGTGCGACACAGCTACCCACAAAGTATTTTACGACAAGCTCGAATATATCTATGTAGAGATTTCCAAGTTCAACAAATCCCTGGAACAACTGGATACGCTCTACGAGAAGTGGCTCTATGCACTGAAGAACCTCTATAAACTTACCCAGCGCCCTAAAGAGCTGTGCGACAAGGTTTTCGACCGCCTCTTCGAGGAAGCCGAGATTGCCAAGTTTACCCCGCAGGAAATGAGGGAGTACGAGACCAGCAAGATGGCATATCGTGACATCAAGAATTCCGTAGACACCGCTAAGCGTGAAGGCAAACAAGAAGGTCTTGCGGAGGGTATAGAAATAGGCAGGGAAAAGGGCATGAAGGAAGGTATGGAAAAAGGTATGGCGAAAGGCATGGAGAAAGGCATGGAGAAAGGTATGGAAAAAGGTATGGAGAAAGGTAGAGCAGAAGGCAAGCATGAGGCCAACACAGAAACAGCACAACGATTGCTGGCAATGGGACTTTCTGCCGAACAGGTTTCCAAAGCTACCCAGCTACCTTTGGAAATCATTAAGAATCTGAGCAATACATAAAAAATATAATAGCGGAGATATTGATGACAAATATCACCATAATAAATCCCAGAACTGCTTGGAAGAGCGATTCTGGGATTTTTTGTACCATTTGTTTATTATTTAATCACGATTTTCTTACCACCATGGATATAAATACCCTTGGTAGGACGAATAACCTTCACACCTTGAAGAGTGTAGTATGCCTTATCCGCAGATTTCAACATGGTTGCCACAGCTGGCTTCTCGATGCCTGTTGATGCATAGGCTTCGTTGGCAAGAAAATAGCTTGGACCTTTCCAGTTGGTGCTCCAGCCCTGAATATTGCGGGCTGAGAAATCGGAGTTGGCTATCAGATTCTCTGATGTTCCTTCCTTCACCAACACCATGTCGTCAATATCGAGTGTACCACCGTATTTGCCAAATACAAACTGGAAGGTATCCAAGGTGAAGTTGGCTGTGAAATTCCAGGTCAGCGTCTTCCAGTCGCCAGCCTCTATAGGATAGGCTGCCTCATACTGCACATCATCACTTCCACCCCACTGGTTCTTGTTGTTGCTTGCATTCCAGATAGGCCAGAATGCCAGCTCAGCGCAATCTGCTGAAGTTCTCACCTTCATGGTCAGCGTATACTTGGCACCCTTCTCCAAAGCCTTTGGCAAGGTGTAGACAGCCTGACGGTCCCAGAGGTTCTCGCCCACAGTACTCTCGTAACGGATGAAATAGTTGCGGTTTTCCACAGGCACCACACCCAGAAGTTCGAGCATCACATCGGCATAACGCTTACCAAACATACGATAGCCCTCTGCTGTGAAATGGAGTTTATCGCTCTGCAGCGGACAATCCTTGGAAGAAACCACATGAGCAGTAGGAATCGTAGCTGCGATATTGTCGATGATGGCATTATGCCCCCAGCAGGCTGCGCCCTGATCTTTCTGTCCCAACTCGCCCACGAGCAATGGCACATTCTTGGCATCAAGTCCCAGGTCGGCAAGAATATCCTCATAAATCTTCTTTACCTTAGAAGGCCAGGTCTGATCGCAGTTGTTGGTTTCGCCCTGATGCAGCAGGATGCCCTTAATAACACCACTCTTCTGTGCTATCTTAGCCAACTCGATAAGACGGCCGTAAGGATTACCGCCATACTCCTTGGCATAATTGCGAAGCCAATCGGGTGTATTGGCATCATTGAGATAAGACTGATACTTATCCTTATCGAAGAGATCGATGCTAGCACCGCCTACAGCTACGGTGATGGTTCCCACCTTCACCTCGTCAGACAGATTATCTACCATCTTTCTTCCGAAATAATCTACTACCGACAGACGGGTGTAAGGACGAGCCTGAGGCGGAGTAGCAGTATGCCATTTGCCTTTTGTCCATCCGGCACTGGCATTATCGAGCGTATACATTGCCATGAAACGAGGGTTCACACCCGTCTTATCCTGGGCCTCGATAACGGCATTTCCCTCCATGTTCGACTGTCCGAAACAAAGATAAATCTGAAAATTAGGATCAGGAGTAGAATGCTGGTTCAACTGATGACGCTTGAAGAAGTTCCACAGTTCCTGGGTAGAATTTACCCCGTTTGCTTCGTTGGAATGCCAGTGGCCCTTGCCGTCGATGGCAATCAAGTTCACCTCTACTCCATCGTTCACATTATTATATATAGTACGTGTAGCTTTGGGACCTGTGCTGCCGGAAGGATAAGGACGGATTACCTGCGGATTGCTTGCATCGCAACCTTCGTAGGCAGCCCACTTCTTTACATATTCCTCAATGCTAGGATAACCGCCAGCCATGTGATGAGGATCGCCCGTATATTTGAACACATCATCACCGGTTCCGTGAATATGCATGATAGGCACCATGCGGTTAGCTCTAGGCTGCTTACCGATATCCACACCGCTTACAGGTCCGAAAGCGGCAATTATATCGCCAAGAGTTTCCAGACAATGATACCCCAGCCAGCTACCCATAGAGAAACCCGAGAGATAGATGCGGTTCTTGTCCACATGGTGCTTCAGCTCCATATCCTTCATGACAGCCTCCACAAACATCACATCACCCATACCGCTGGTATCCCACATTTTGTTATTACCCAGCGGATAAGTAACAATAAAACCCTCGGTATCAGCCAGCGCATTCCATTGCGTCTGATTCTGCTGAAACCCAGGGTCCTGGTTCATACCATGAAGAGAGATTACCAAGGCTGGTGATTTCTCCACATTCTTAGGAACATAAGTGAGGGTCTTGCGAGTAGAAGTCCCCACTTTTACATCTTCCCAGGTCTGTGCCGCCATTTGTAGGCACAGAACCATGAGGAGAGATGCGAGCATTGTAAAACGTCTCATCTATTACTTGATAACCATCTTTTTACCATTCTTGATCACAATACCCTTGTAACCCTTACCTACTTGCTGACCAGCGAGATTGAAGCACTTGCCATCCTTAGCTACCTCAAGATTCTCTACCTTAGAAATGCCGGTAGGTGTATCAACCAACCAGGCACCGAGCACAGAAACCTTTGCAGGATTATTTTCTTGGTCGATATACTGGATACCCACGGTCTTGATGGCTACACCTTCCTTGGTGGTGAAAGTAATCTCATCGCTGCCGTTGAATGAAGGCCACTCAGATGTCTTATCCTCGTAATCTACACACATCTGAACATTTGGGGTTGGCTCAGCTAGTTTCACCTTGACTGTAACATTACTCTTGCCATCCAAGCCATTGATAGCAAGCTGCTGGTACAGTTTATCAAAAGAAACTACACCCTTATAAACAACTGTGTTATCAGTACCAGCCCAACCTGTGAAGGAGGCATTAATTTTCTTTTCAGTAGCGTCGGCACCCACCAGAGTCAGCTTCTTCACCTTCAGGTTCACCTCCTCTTCATCGGTATGCTGCACGCTTACACCTACGATGTAAGGATGCTCCGGGTCGAATACCAATTCAAACTTCTTGGTAGTTCCATCGCCCACAGCACGACCATAAGCAGGAGTAGCCTCACCTTCAGCATCAGCAGAAGCCTTCCAAGTATAGTTTACTTGGCAGGAAGCGGATCTTCGAACTCGAGGATATACTTAGGATAATCTGCAGAGTTGACATTGCAGGCAAACTCTGCTGCTCCCCACTGCTTGGAGATAGTGAAGTCATAAACATCAGTCTCGCCGGCAAAACCTGCATTCCAGCCACCACCCAAAACAAGAGGAGTCTCTGTCTGAGCATTCACACTTACAGCCATGAAAGCTGCTACAATCAAAGTAAATAACTTTTTCATAAGCTTTACAATTTGTTATTAAGTTAATAAATCCAGTTATAAAATTGAGAATTTCTCAAATCTGATGGCAAAAGTAACAGAAAAGGCTGAAAAAGACTTTGCGTGGTATAACAAATACTTTGTGAGAAGTACCAAATAGGTTTGATAGCCAACATCATAACGAAAATGATACACCATCAAACCTATTTGAAGAGGAAATCAGGAAAAGTCAAATAAACAAATATTCCAGATTCCCCAAATGTTTTTACCCAAAATATTCCAGATTCCCCAAATGTTTGGTCAAAACAGAGGAAAAATATACAGATGAGCCTAATACATCACGTCCTTCTCTGGGAATTTGTTATATGTTAAATATCAATTACTGAATTATCTTTTTCTGATAACATTGCCTTTATAGTTATGTTTATCGCTGCCCAGAAAGGTTGAATGTCTCGCCAAGTTTTGGGCGGATGATGACCCTTCTGTAACTGGTCAGTGCCGGAGTCCCATTGTCTGTCACTTCACAGATTATATGCAGTTCTTTTCCTGCCGCATCCTGGGGGATACGTAGAATGGCATTAGCTTTGTCTGCCTCTCTGATACTTACCGTTGAGGTGTAAGTACCCGCTTCCGGCAATATCCACCAGTGGAATGTCAGTTTATCTTTATCCGGATCCACAGATTTTGAAGCGTTTAATTGGAGTTCCTCTTCTGTTTCTGGTTCAATTATAATCGGGTTCAATCCCTTTTCACCATTTACGATGACTATCGGGTTACGGTTTCCTTTGCCGTATGCAGCCCAATCCATACGTGCCATGAAGTTGGCGAATATTGCGGGATAGAAGTATTTTTCATATTTCTCCGATATGCATCTGACTGCCGAATCTGCATTTGTGTAGCATGTTGTCAGACTGTCTGGTGACAGTCCCCATCGGAAATAGCCACCCCAACCAGCCTGGCTACATACGGTCGGATCGTTTAATCCATTTGGGGTTACATGTAGGAAAGAAGGAGTGTCGCCTTCCACTCCGTATTTGTTTTTCGGATATATTTTCCCTAGATTCCCGTGATTTTGTATATGAGTTGCGTATTCGTTCCAATTCTGGCTTCCAATGGCGTTCTGCACGATCCAGGCGCTGTCGTCCCAGAAAAAGCGGATATCCTTGCCGCAAGTCTTGCGGATCCATTGATGAGAACTGAAGGCATAATCCACAGGGGGACCTCCGCATACATCTTGGTCTGTAATTGTATAAACACACAACTTATTCAGAAACTTTCTAACTTCCGTTTCGCTTCGTTCCTGCCTGACAGTCCATATCGCTTGAGCCAGTGTATTTGCACCGCCCCAAACCATAACCCATAAGGGACGGTCGTCCTTTTCGTCAACCAGGTCGATAATCATTTGGCTACCTTGTGAGCGATTCTCCTCTCCAAGTTTGCTTACGCCTAAATCTCTGCTGCCAAATGCAGTCCTGCTACGCAAATAGGCAGCACTTGGCCAATAACCCAACGTTTGTTTGCCAGCTTCCTTTTCTACTGGCAGGAAACCCTTTTGTCCGGATCGTTTCATTAGATTCGGTAGATCCTCCTCGTAGGCATTAATTACTTTCTGCATGTTTTCCATCCATTCGTCCGGATAAGATCTCCCGCAGCTGTTCCATCCTCCTGTCGCAATCAGTCCCTCTATTTCATAAAGGTCAGCATGGACCAGCAGGCGGACCATTGATTCCATGTCATCGGGTTCAAGGTCTGTCGGTGCAATATCCGTAAGTACGACAATACGTGGTTTCAGGGAGGAATCCGCAACTTTTTTCGCTGCAGTTTGCATTGAACATAGAAGCAAGATGCCCAGCATTCCAGCGATTTTCCATTGTAGTTTAATAATATGTCCCATAGTCCTTAATTACGCAACACTATTATAAATTAAACTTTTTAAACACCTGAGCAGCAAAAAGTTCTTGAACAAGTCAAGCGGCAGAGCCGAGCGGCCCAGGATTTTGCCATGTCGAAGAATTCACTTATCTTAGTGTTGCAAAAACAAACAAGAGAATCCAACGATAGCACAGCTTCCATGCATAGTCTCCTCAGCGCGGGATACGTACAGGAAGTTAAGGAGAGTGCATCATAATGGGCAATGCACCCTCCTTGTCATCAGGAAGTTATCATTTGAACTTCCATTCGTCGAATGTGATATTGTTTCCTTTCAGGACAAAACAGAGGTCCATTGTACCTGTCATATTCTTTTGAAGTTGGGATTCTATGAGTTTCATTTGCGGGGTACCGACTTTGATTGAAGCTATGACTTCTCCGTCCGGCCTATCCCGGCGAACTTCTATGATTCCGTTTCCGGATGCCTTAATTTCCAGACTGGAAGGTACTTTGTTGAATTCCACACCTCTGACAGCAATGATGCCAGTCCTGTTGGGAACGGTAACGGCATACATGTCCCCGATGCTTTTTCCATTTGTGAACTTGACACCTTGTGTGGCTGCTGTGGTTTCGGCCTGCTGGATGATGAACGGATTCATAGGCTGTATCTGTTTTACGCCTTTCAGAGTCTGATTACCCATGTGGATATTCACAGTATTCTCGTCAACTTGTATTTCATCGACACAAACATTACGAAAACCAGCTGTTGTATTGAAACTATGTTGCAAACTCATTGTGTGATAGAATACATACCATTTCCCGCGGAATTTGTGTAGATGTGTATGATTGTTGCTGTAGTCAAATCCATAATCTCCAGGGTTTTTCATATAGTTGTGCTGGTATTTCCAACTTTTGGTTACCAGCGGAGTTTTGCTAGTCATGTAACTCATGCAACAGGTGGTTGGTCTCTCTGTCGGGAGAGGCCAGTCGCTAAAATCTTGCCAATCTATGTTATAAGTATAAACGTATGTGCCGTTGATGTAGTTTAATTCGTTAGCTTCGAAATGATGGGGAGCCCTGATGGGCTTTATCGGGCCATCCACACTAATCATGTCTTTTCCCAAACGCATAATGCGAGCACATCCTCCGCCTACTGTCAGCCAACCTTTTCCTTTGTCATCGATGACTACACCCGGATCGAAAGCGGCTTTGCATTCTCCTGCTATGCCGGGAGTGTTTGTGTCTACCAAACTATGATTCAGCGGGCTTGACCACGGTCCTATGGGGGATGTGGATGTCAGCACTGCGGTTCCACCCCCGCTATTGGAGAAATAGAGGTAAAAGTGAGTCTTGCCGTCCGCTTCCTCACGTTTTGCGATCGACGGTGCCCATGATGTTTGTATCCATGGGGCGATGCTGTCTGTTTTAATAATTCCGTGATAGGTCCAGTTTGTCATGTCATCGGAAGACATCATCACCAGAGATTTGATGTATTCGTAGGAGTTTTTTCCGTAACCGCCTATTGAATCATATTGTTGCTGATCGTTTGTTGCGTACACATAAATTCTGCCATTATATTCTACTGCAGTTGGATCCGCTGTAAACATAAAATCCAGCAGGGGATTTCCATCTCCTGTGGTGAGTTTAGGGGAAACGTCCGGCATGGTTACATAAGGCACGGAATCATTTTGCAGGGACGGTTTTTCTCCGGCCCGCGCATTTTGCTGGTGAGATATCATACATGCAGCAATGGCCATTGATAAAACGGGGGTCTGGATATTTTTCTTTTTCATTCGTATATGATTAAATTGTTTATTCGTTGCAAAATTACAAGAATAATCCGACATAGGCTTTGCGCCATATATCAAATACTTTATCAAACGTATCAAAATGCACTGGGAGGGCAGGTTTGTTACCTGCCCTCCCAGTACTGAATGATTACAAGCGTAGGGCTTGATGCCTACAAGTGACGTAAGTAACATTGGGTATAAACTAAAGTTACATGGCACCCTATTAACAAGGCAAAAATAGCTCAAAAATGTCCCTAATCCAAAAAATCAGTACGAATTTTCGGATTATAATCCAAAAAAACAGTGTTATTTTTTGGATTAGCGAATATTTTCATTACCTTTGCAGAAGATTAGCTGCACTCGGCAATTTGAAAGCGAGCTTTCATTGCGCTCATTTGCATAATCTTTGCAGAAGATTAGCTGCACTCGGCAATTTGAAAGCGAGCTTTCATTGCGCTCATTTGCATAATCTTTGCAGAAGATTTAAACATAAGAATAAAATGATAAGAAGGAAACTACAAGAAACGATAGAGACCAGAATGTTTGGTGGTAAAGCTATTATTATAATAGGTGCCAGACAAGTAGGAAAAAGTACGCTTTTCAAAATGATACTTGAAAAACGTACGGAACCTATATTGCAATTAAACTGTGATGAGCCAGAAGTAAAAGAAATGCTATCCCAGGTGAATAGCCAAGAACTAAAATTGCTCATTGGCAAACACAAGATTGTCATGATAGACGAGGCACAAAGAGTAGAAAACATAGGGCTAACCCTAAAATTGATTACCGACAACTTCCCTGAAGTACAATTACTGGTAACAGGCTCTTCCTCATTTGAATTACAAAACAAGCTCAATGAGCCACTGACCGGCAGAAAGTTTGAGTATCATCTCTTTCCATTGTCCACTGGTGAATTACTCGAATCTCAAGGCTTACTTACAGTAAAACAAACACTAGAGAATCGCCTCATCTATGGCTCATACCCAGATGTCATCAATCATACAAAAGATGCAAAAGACATCTTGTACAATCTGTCCAATAGTTATCTCTATAAGGACTTGCTCAACTTAGAGAGCATACGCCGACCTGCATTGCTTAGCAAGCTACTCACTGCTTTAGCACTGCAAGTTACTAGCGAAGTTTCATACAACGAGCTGGCACAGACAGTAGGTACGGACAGCAAAACCGTGGAAAAATATGTAGACTTGCTAGAAAAATGCTATATCATCTTCAAGCTAAATGGTTTTAGCAGAAACCTGCGCACAGAACTGAAACGAGCCAAGAAGTTTTACTTTTACGACAATGGTATCAGAAATGCCATATTGCAAAACTTTGCGCCTTTGGCCCTTCGACAAGATGTTGGTGCCTTGTGGGAGAACTTCATTATCAGCGAAAGAATAAAAGCTAACCAGTATGAAGGAAGATATGTAAACAGCTATTTCTGGCGAACCATCCAACAGCAAGAGATAGACTACATCGAGGAAAGCGACGGACAGTTTACTCTCTTCGAAATGAAATGGAATCCAAAGAGAGCAAATACTCAGTTTCCGGCTTCCTTCCTAAACACATACGATGTGAAGGATAAAACGATCATCACTCCCGAGAATTGGCTAGAGCACCTATAAGAAACAAAAAGTCCTTTCACCTTTCATCTATCTGAAATTCAAGAAGATAGATGAAAGATGAAAGGACATCTAAACAATAAAACTATTTTTATTTTATCACAAAACCTAACTACTTCATCACAATTTTTTTACCCTTGTGAATAAAGATTCCACTTGTAGGATGGCTGACACGTACGCCCTGAAGCGTATAGTAAGCATCATCCTGCTGGGAAGGCTGGGCTACTACCGATGGCAGAGTGATGCCAGTAGACTGGTAAGCATCATTGGCAAGATAATAGCTTGGTCCCTGCCAGTTGGCGCTCCAACCCTGGATATGATTCTTAGAGAAGTCACCGTTATCAATCAAGTTCTCCGTGATGCCATCCTTTACCAATACCAAGTCGTCGATGTCGAGATTACCCGTATATCCACCAAATACAAACTGGAAGGTATCCAATGGGAACTGGGCTGTAAACTTCCAAGTCAAGGTTTTCCACAGGCACCGAAGCCTGATTCAGCTGATGACGCTTGAAGAAGTTCCACAGTTCCCGGGTAGAATTTACCCCGTTAGGTTCATTAGAATGCCAATGTCCCTTGCCGTCGATAGAGATAAGGTTCACTTCTACATCATCGTTCACATTATTATATATAGTACGGGTATCATTTGCAGTTTTTCTGCCGGCAGGATAAGGACGGATTACCTGCGGGTTGCTTGCATCGCAACCTTCGTAGGCAGCCCACTTCTTTACATATTCCTCAATGCTAGGATAACCGCCAGCCATGTGATGAGGATCGCCCGTATATTTGAACACATCATCACCGGTTCCGTGAATATGCATGATAGGCACCATGCGGTTAGCTTTAGGCTGCTTACCGATAGACAGCCTCCACAAACTTCACATCACCCATACCGCTGGTATCCCACATTCTGTTATTACCCAGCGGATAGGTAACAATAAAACCCTCGGTATCAGCCAGCGCATTCCATTGCGTCTGATTCTGCTGAAACCCAGGGTCCTGGTTCATACCATGAAGAGAGATTACCAAGGCTGGTGATTTCTCCACATTCTTAGGAACATAAGTGAGGGTCTTGCGAGTAGAAGTCCCCACTTTTACATCTTCCCAGGTCTGTGCCGCCATTTGGAGGCACAGAACCATGAGGAGAGATGCGAGCATTGTAAAACGTCTCATCTGTTACTTGATAACCATCTTTTTACCATTCTTGATGACAACACCCTTATAGTTCTTACCTACCTGCTGACCAGCGAGGTTGAAGCACTTGCCATCCTTAGCTACATTTGCACTCTCAATATTAGAAATGCCTGTAGTAGGCTCTTCTACAATTTCAAATGTAGCAGCATTCTGCCAAGCTGGATAGTGAATAGTCTTAGTAGCATCATACTCACCAACTGTTGCATTATCAAAATCCTCTGTTGAAAGGAGGTTGCCATCTGCATCATACACCTTAATGCTACCAATATAGATGACTGCATCCTTAGGCATCTTTCCTACATTCAGCAAGAGTGCAGTAGCTGCATACTCATAATCCTTCAAAATTTCCGGATTACAATTTTGGGTATTACCATTTGTATGATCTATCTCCATTCCTGGCTTTGCAGTACAGTGGGAGTGACAAGTAACCGTGGTCTTACCAGGGAAGTTTATTACTGCCTCTGACTTTTGATTAGTCAAGGTAAGTTCCTCAGTATAATTGAACACTGCAGAAGCATTCCACTCCGTCATATGCTCTGTCTGAGTCTCGTCAATAGCCTCTGTTCCGATTTTGAATTCGGTACCAGCTGTAGTGTACACATCAAACTTCACGACATAAGCCTTGCCCTTCTCTAGATTCTTAAGGTTGATATAACACTGGCTGTCCCAAGGATTAACCTTGTCAGCGGTGCCAGTAATCTTCAGCACCTTGTTAGCTGCACTCACGTTAACTGCCATCAAGGCAGCAGCAATCAAAGTAAAAATCTTTTTCATAAGCTTTTAATTTTAAGTTTATTGATAATAATTGTTCATTCGTGGAACGAGATATGTTTCTCATTTCCACTTGCAAAAGTAACAGAAAAGGCTGAAAAAGACTTTGCGTGGTATAACAAATACTTTGTGAGAAGTACCAAATAGGTTTGATAGCCAACATTATAACGAAAATGATACACCATCAAACCTATTTGAAGAGGAAATCACAACAAAGGAGTCATATAAATCGGTAAGAGGAGCGTTTGGCCATCTTTCTTCAAATCCTTTGTATACAAGAGATATCTCTTATCTATTCGATCAGAATATTTAGCACAAAACTTGTCTAGTGACTTATGAGTATTATATCCTGAGGATTTCACCTAATACATCACGTCCTTCTCTGGGAAGCCAAATTAAAGATTTTGGCACGAAAACGCACTTTTTCTCGAAAAAAAAGTGAGAAAAAGTGCGTTTTCGTGCCATTTTAAGGAGTTTTTTATTGCTTAACAAAAGAATAAGTTTTCTCCGTTCCATCCTCATAACGCGTCTTCACAATGTTCAAGCCATGCTGAGGTCTCGGTAACTTTACACCTAACGCATTATAAAACTGGCGAGAAACAATACGTTTAGTCTTCGACTCTACTTGCTCAATGGCAGTCAAATCGTTGAATTTATTTTCATCAACAGTCTCTTCTGTCGAGAACCAATCCACATCCACATAGCCTCCATTCTGCTGGGTTGCATAATTAAAGATGGCAAAGCGATTGCCTGTGAATATCTTGAGGGTATAGCGCATCTCGGTTTCGATGTCCTTGCCCAAATCATACCACTTCTGATTGTCCCAACTGATATAGAACTTCAATTTATTGGTTTTGAAATTGGCCACTGCCCGAAGATAAATCTTATCGTTGTGCGAAGCGGTAGATGTGCTAAACTTCCTATAATGTTCCTTATCATCTACTACACCCTGCCAATCAGCCTTTGGTTCCCACCAAGGAGCACGATAGTAAACCACTCTTTTCTTGCCGTCGATCATCTTTACTGCAACATAAGCATGGGGATCTTGGAATACACAAAGCCCAGCCACATCACCTTCCTTCATATGGGATACATCTAAGCAAATCGTGCCATACGTATCGGTAGAAGTAGAGGCACCCTCCTTATCGTATCCAAACATGCGTTGGGTCAAGGTATTGCGCGCCTGTAAGAATTCGTTGAGCTTGGTGTCGGTGCCTTCCTTCACAATGCCCGACGTGTATAAGCGCAAGAATCCAGGTCGTTCGGTCAAAGACCATGCCGAATTGTCAGGATTGTGGTTCCATTCCCACTGCATCCCAAGCTTGTCGGTGTTGAAACCATCATTGGTTGGCAAGTATGTTTTTGGATATTCCTTACCTACATTAGGCTTCTTGTACGGCTTGCCACCCTTACTCACATCAATGCCATTGTTACCGAGAATAGGCCATCCATCTTTCCATACCACAGGTTCGAGATACGGAATACGCCCGATAGTACCTGCATCCTTGAAGAGAATCGTCCACCATTCGCCTGTCTGCGTCTGTACCAATCCCCCTTGATGGATGTCCTGCTTTTCGAAAAGCAATCCAGTCACCACCATCGGCAAACTTTTCATGGTTGAAGGCGATGAAGTGAAGGTAAAACTTGCCTTGGTAGTATTTCAGACTAGGAGCCCATTGCCCTTTGGAATACTGATTATATCCATTCTGAAGATTAAAAGGCTCCGACTCCGCTATTTTTTGGAGAGGATTGGCACAATATTCCCAGTTCACCAAGTCGTGCGACTTCAAGATTGTCGCACCAGGGAAATAGAACATTATGGTAGATACATAATAATAGGTATCCCCCACGCGGATAATGTCAGGGTCAGGAAAGTCTGAGTTGATGATTGGATTGGTATAAGTACCATCACCATTGTCAGCACACCACTGCTTGGCATAATTTTGCGCATTCACCTGCAAAGACACCAATAAACCTGCTAAAATTATCAGTTTCTTCATCATCCAATTTATTGAGTTAAGTTTTTAAAAGATATGCCTTTTACACTCAACGCCTTTGCGTGGTGTAAAAAAGAGAATTCAAAAAGGTCAGTCGAGCCTCATGGCTCAACTGACCTATCACGACTAACATATATTTCGGTTAATCATTATATGATAAAACCTAAAAACTAATGTTCTATTTCAATGTTCATATTTCATGTTGCTAACCCAAGCATTAATCTATAGGATGCCCAGTTGGTCCGAAAAAATTCTTATGATATACGAATTTAAAAGTCCTAACTATTTCAGGGTATCCTGTTGACTCATTTATTATACATACCTTAAAATCAAACTCCTCAGTTTTTCCATTTTGGCTTATATAAGCGATGCGAGTTTCAGGCATGACTTGGATTTGCACACCCTCGGCTCCATACATTGGTAGCCATTGGTAATGATAACCTTCAGGTAGGACGTTCAAACAGACTCCAACAACATCAGACTTCATCGGAAAATCATTCGAATCCAACAACAGGTAATTACCAGGATACGCACTGGTATTATACGTTCCTTCAATATTAAAGAAGCCATTAACTGATTCACTTCGCATATTGTTTGCAGCCATAGCAACACAAGATACAACGACAACCACTAATGTCAATAAAAACTTTTTCATACTTATTTTCTTTAATACTCATATTAACAGTTATTCAGCTAAGTTCTCCCAATACTTAGGAGCACCAAGACCTACAGCGAAACCTGCATAGGTATGCTTGCGAAGATAGTTGAGGTCCCAGAGGCCTACTGGCAAACCAGGACGCCAACCTGAATCCTTAGGAGCATCTGTAGCACACCACTGAGTGATACCATACTGCTGAGCAGCAGGAATAATCTCGAAGTACTTCTGGAGAACGAAGGTGTAGAGGTCACGCATTTCCTTGTGTTGTTCCTCTGTTATATCGGCTGTCTTCACTTCTTTGCCAGCGGCATCAACATAACCCATATCAAGTTCAGAAATCTTGCAAAGCTTGCCACTTTCCTTCATCAACTCCAACATCTTGACGATATGATTTTTCTTACTTTCCTGAGTTTTAGGATCAGCATAGCAAGAGATATGCATCTGAGATGCGATACCATCAATCTTGGTCACGCCATCAGCCTCCCAATCCTTGATCCACTGAATCAAACTCTTCAACTTGCCATTGTCGTCCCAATCACTCTCCAGGTTATAATCATTGATGAAGAGTTTCAATTTCTCAGGGTCACCATTATGGGCGGCAAAACTCTTGCGAGCATCAGCCACGGCTGTGCGAACATAGTCGATGTCGCCGAGATAATCCTGCCAGTAGAAATTGTTCTTTGCATCATCAGCAGAAACGTTGCCTCGTTTAGCAGACTGCAAGTCAAACTTGCCATCACCATCATAATCTTTACCAGAAAGGGCCTCGTTCACAACTTCCCAAGATGTAACATAACCATCAGTAGCCTCCATCATACCATCAATCCACTTGCCCATAGCATCAGTAAGACGAGATTTCTTCTCTTCGTCCGTAAGAGGAATAGAATTAGACTTAGTAACCTTGCAAACTCTAACAGAATGAACATCCAAAGTAGCATCAGCTGTCTGAGGCTTAAGAATGATGTCATAATTACCACCTTCTACTTTAGGCATTTCGATTTTTACCGAATGACGACCTGCAGCTACAGGCACTTTGGCTGTAATAGCTTGAGCTGTGCCACCCCAACCATTTTGCATGGTGAGATCTACACCACTTGCATCCTTATCAGAAGTAAGGTCTAAATAAACGACATAGTCACCTTCATCTAATTCATTATCGCCACCTGGCATAACAAAGAATTGAGACCATTCGCCTGTAGGAACAAAGTGGATAGCTCCATTAATAACAGGAGGTGTACAACCCATAGCATAGAATGGGAAATCACCATCAGTATAAGTTTCCTTATGAACCTCGGTCTCGATTTCCATTACCGGAGCCTCAGAATGAGTAACTTTTACCCACTTACAAGAAATGTCTCCTGCAAAATCTCCTGGTTGGAAAACGACAAAAGCTTTTTCTGTTGTTAATCCACTAAATGTTACAGATTGCTCTTTCCACTGTGTAGAAACAGACATTTTCTGGGATGTTGTTGCTCCCCAGTTACCCGTCTGCACATCAATCTGTCCATCTTCTGAAGCCTTGATCATAGCTGTTACCTTATATTCTCTCTTGGCATCAACATCTACAGGATAATTGTCAACTACAAAATACTGATACCATTTTCCAGGATATTTGCTAATCAAAATTCCATCTTTGATTTCAGGAGTATAGTCCATTACATAAAAAGGGAAACTATTCATGGCAGAAAAGTCGGTATAAGCATCTACCTTATCAACTTTCTGACTAGGGTCTACCTGAATTTCCTTATCTGCAATAAGTTTACTAAGATACTTTTTGTTCTGCTGAGAATGCCAAGCAAGCGTATGACCATAGATGGTCAAACCTGCATCCTGTGCATTTGTAACGAAATCCTTAACAGTATTAAAGTCAAAGGTTCCATCATTTTTTACACAAGAAGCATACTTCATGGCGTTGCCTGCTGTCATCTCCTCGAAGTTGCTACCAGCCAAGCAATATACAAGCTCCTGTTTATTGAAGTCGGGCGCAGCCAGTGCAATACCCAACTTAAAGTCGGGATTGCACTTGCCAGAAGCCTTCATGTCTTCGACATATTTCTTCAAAGGCTCATAGTTGTTAAGATACTGATATTCCTTCAAGTTCTTGGTCATATCAGTTCTGTACTCCGAGAACTTGTCATCAGCACATGATGACAAAGCCAAGAGAGCTACCAAGCCTAAACCAAAATTAATATTTTTCAATTTCATAATAATCTACCTATTATTAGATGATACTTAATTGATAATTACCGCAGCTTACTTTACGATATACTGAGTATCGAAAGTAGGAATACCATTGGTGTTACCACGAGTTTGAGCTACAAACTGGTCGGTTGTCTCTACCTTGACAGCACCGAAGTCTACGGTATACTGGAGAGTCAGGATGTCACGATCCTTGTTGCCCCAAGCCAGCTTAGCGCCCTTCTCCACAAACTTACCTGTACCTGTAGCAGTTACGCCCTCTGTCTCGGAAGAAACAGTGCAAGTACCATCGTTAGCAAAGGTAAGCTTCAAGTTGCAAGTATAAGACTTGAGGATATCCTTACCCTCAGCATCCTTGCCCACAACTCTCTTGACTGTGAGAGGATAGATAGCCTCTGTAAGGCTCTTGGTAGTAATCTGGCAAACCTCGTCCTTCTCAATAGTTGCACCCTCACGCTTCTCCTCTGTGGTCTGACCATTCTCAGTAATCTTATCTGTACCACGGCGCAGATAGAATCCAGCCCAAGGGTTCATATACTTCACACAGTAGAGTACATAGTTCTTAGGCAATGTCTTCCACGCATCGCTATTGGTCAGCGCAGGAGTTTCCCCCTCCTGGAAAGGAGTACCCGTCAAGATCTTGCCAGCACCCTTCTGATCTTTGATGATCAGAGGGATGACATAAGTATTCTTTACAGAGGCAGGATCAGCGAAGAAAGCATCGTTGAGCTTCACCTGTAATCTTCCCTGCAAGTTGCCACCATAAGAGATGGTGTTACCTGCCAAGGTGTAATACTCTGCAGGCATAGGCTTTACAGGAGATACGCCATCAGAGAAATAGAGGTTGTCACAAAGCGAATTATCTACAGCCACATTCAGTGTGATGTCCTTACCATTGTAAGCACCACCCATGGTAGACACGATGTTGATAATATGCTCGTTGTCCTTGGTATTGTCACGAGACTCGTCATTGCCCAACACCAATATACGCTCCACGTTTTGGTGGGCGAAGTAGACTGATGTGCCACCCTCGTAGTCGTCAAACTCAGGCGTGCCGTTCTCACAAGAGCCGAAAGTCAGAGCCAAGGCTCCGAGTGCAGCCATTGAGAAATATTTATTCATCTTCATAGTTTTCATCATTATAAAATGTTAGTCGTTTGTAATTTTCCATCCTGCATTCTGCTTCAGCTGATCCCACTTGAGGATTTCAGTCTGTGGCACAGGACCGTAATACATATAGTCGTCGTATTTTCTTTCCTCTACTGTGATATCCTTGAACTGTGGAATACCAGCCTCTGTAGAAATCTCCACGCCATGAACAGCCTCATTGATAGGAGCCTTCCAGCGGCGGAGGTCATTGAAGCGCTTGTTCTCGAAGCAGAGCTCAATACGACGCTCATTGCGAATCAACTCACGCATTTTATTCTGGTCGTTAGCGCACTCATCAAGATAAGAATCATCTGTGATGCCTGCACGATGACGGATAGCCTTGATCACATCGTATGCAGAATAAGCATGTGTGCCATTGCCCTTAGGTCCCCAAGCCTCATTGGCAGCCTCAGCATAATCCAAGAAGATCTCGGTATAACGGATATACACAGGATAGTGATACTGTGCGTTCTTGGCATTTGGATTAGGATTACAATCCTCACGAAGAAGCTTCTTCATATAGTAACCAGTACGCGTAGAGTTACCAATCTTATTCAGTCCATTGTCATTGTTGGCAGTGGTGATGTCGGTATTGATGGTTGCACCCTTATACTTGCAGCCATTATAGATAATGTAGAGATCCAAGCGTGGATCACGATTACTATAAGGATCCAAGTCATCATACTCACTGCGCTCATCTGTGATAGGATAACCATTGGCAGCAGGGAAAGCATCCACCAAGTTCTGGGTAGGATTGATACGTCCCTTACCATAGAGAGATGGAGGGAAGTTATCAGCCTCCTGGTTCAAACCGAGGTCCCAATCATCTGCACCATTAGTCTTATTACCACGCCAGATGATTTCCTTAGGACATTCACCAGACTGCAGCTGGCCGATTTCCGCAGTCTGAGCATACCAAGAATTACCTGTTTTAGACAATCCGCTTACACCACCTATCAAGTCGAGCAAGCTGGCTGCATCATCAGCAGCACGCTTATAATCCACATTGGTACCTTTATTAAAAGCAGGGCTGGCAGCAAGGAGAGAAACCTGTGCACGGATAGCCTTGGCGATACGACCGCTCACACGACCACGCATCAGAGAACCCAATACACGGTTATAGTCCTGATAGTTGTCCACACCCATAGCAGTGTATTTTTCTGGCACAGGATCTGACTTAGTCAAATCATTGTAGTCCAAAGGCAGCAACTGCTCAGCCTGGTCCAAGTCGCTATAGATTTGATCCAAGCAAGCTTGGAATGTGGCACGTGGCTGATTGAAATCAGAAGAAGTATCCTCTGGCTTTGTCAAGTTTGGCACACCCAGGAGCTGACCATCCTCAGTCCAACCACCATGGTTCATCAAGAGATAATACATATTGAGAGCTCTCAAGGCATAAGCCTCACCCTTACGGCTCTCACAGAACATCTGCTGCGCACCCTTGTCCTTAGCCCAGTCTACCTTGTCCACTTCCTGAAGGAAGATGTTCAAGTACTGGATGCTAGCACGACAGCTAGTCCACTTGCTCATAGGGTCATTATTGGCAGCCCAAGAACCAGTAGCCATTTTCAGGTAGCTGTTAGACAAATCATTGCTTACAGCATCATCGGTTGCCACATCAGTTACACTTTTGGTATTATAAGGAAGCACGGCATAAGCATAGCCGAGAAGTCCCTGAGCATAAGTAGGCTCTTCGTAAATCTCGTCCAAGCTACGGTTGTTTTCCTGTGCAGGCTCAAAGAGATCTGAGCAAGACACCAACGAGAGTGACAATGCAGCTAATATAAATAACTTATTAATTTTCATTTCTGTATACATTTAATAATGATTAGAATGTAGCCTTCACACCTATATTATAATAGCGTGTCTGAGGAGCACTACCTATGTTCATCTCCAATACCTCACGGTTCTTAGAGATAGTGAGCAAGTTGGCACCGCTTACATAAGCAGACAAGCCCTTAAGCCAAGTCTTCTGGAAGAGCGTGCTAGGCAGGTCGTATGTAATCTGTACCTTAGCCAAGCGGAAAGCGTCTGTGCTGTACATCCAGAAGTCTGATGTCTGATAGTTGTTGCTACCTGAGAGTGTGGTAAGACGTGGATAAGTAGCAGTCTCCTTGGTTGCCTTAGTCCAGCGATTGCGAACCACAGCTGAGTACTTGCCGTCACCCTTTACCCACCAGTAAGAATTGTTCTTCAAGCCATAAGCACCGAAGTTGCCAGTACCGAGGGCGAAGAATGTGAAGTTCTTCCACTTAGCAGTGAGGTTTACACCCAATGTGAATGGAGAGCCATACCAACCACCCTTGCCCAGGAACACCTGGTCGTAAGAGTCGATCTTGCCATCACCGTTTACATCCACATACTTCATATCGCCAGGCTTCACGTCACTACCCAAGCGGCTCTGGTCAGGAGAGTTCTTGATTTCTTCCTCACTCTGGAAGAAGCCAGCAAACTTATAACCCCAGATACCATCGAGAGCCTTGCCCTCACGGTTCTGATAGCTCCATGCGTTCATCTCATCACGCTTGGTAGCCTTGGTGTTATAATAAGTACCTGTTACGCCGAGCTGCAAGTCTACATCACCCACCTTCTTATTGAAGTTAGCTGCGAAGTCGAAACCGATGCGGCGATTATTGTTAAAGTTGAGCACAGGCATGAATGAAGCATCAGGATAGCCTGGCTTAAAGTGAGAAGGATAGAACGTTGGAGTAGAAATCAGATAACCCTCCATCGAGTTAACGAAGAAGCTAGCATCCAATGTTACCATCTGCTGCCACAAGGAAGTCTTGAAGTTGACAGAAAGTTCCTTACGCTTGATGAAGTCGAGATCCTTGTTGGCAGAACGCTTAGAGAATGTGTACTTGCCAGCAGAACCATCATACCATCCATAACCATCAGCTGTCTGCCAGTTGGTGTCATAGAGATAGTATCTGTTGTCATTTACTGCCAAGTCAATATCCTCGTTGATGATGCTACCAGATACACTGATCATCATATCGTCTACCACCTTGCTGTTCTTCAAGAAGTTCTCGTTCTTGAGTCTCCAACCCAATGAAAGTGAAGGAGAGAAGCCTACACGATGACCTGGAGCCAACTGTGCAGAGTGGATAGCTGCCAAGCCGAAGTCTGCATAATAAGTCTTGGCGTAATCATAAGATGCATCCAAGGCAAGATTAGCACTAGAGTTCTTATGATACTGTCCAGACTTCGACTGCTGGAAGCCAGAGGCAATCAACATCGCAGAGAGGTTATGTACCTTATTAAATGTATTGGCGTAATTGAACTGAGCAGAGAAGAGCATGGTCTGATTGTCCACACTATTAGCGATGTTCTGTACACCAGACTTCTTATCCTCACCTTCCTTCTTCAAAGCTACGATCATATCCTTGCCGTCGATGTTTGACCATGTTGGGATATAGATGGCATAGCTATTATTGAAAGATGTGGTGTAAGAGGTAGCATAGTCTACTGCGAAACGAGTCTCGAAAGACAAGCCCTGCAACAACTTGTGCAGATTGATGTTAACACCTGTATCAAACTGGAACTGGCGGCTAGTATACTTGCTCTTACCAGCAGCATAGTAATCTGCGAAGATGTTAGAAGAGTTAGCCTGTGTACCAGCCAAGAAGTACTTGCCATCCACCAGCTTAGCCACACTCATCAAGTCCCAAGCAGCTTTGGCATTAGGAGCTATCATGTCTGTAGAGATCAATGGGTTAGCATTCTGTGGGAAGTTAGGACGCCAAGTAGCAGCTGCATTCCAATAATCACCAATAGCAGAATGTGAATCATAGAATGTGGCATTGGAGTTGACCCAAGCCTTGATGTCATCTGTGATGTTGACATCTACATTACCACGTACACTGAAACGCTGAGTGTTATTGTTCTTAGCCTCACCAAACTTCAGGAAGTCGCCCTGGCGATAATAGTTGATGTTGCTATAGAAGTGAGCACGCTTACCACCACCACTAATCTCAGCAGTAGCCTCGTAGCGACTATTCATCTTGCGAAGATAGTCAGAAGAGTACATATCAAGATTAGGATAACGATATGGGTTGGTGCCCAAGCCATGATTGTAGATATCCTCAGCAGAGTAGAGAGGAGTCAAGCCGTCATTGGCACGAGCCTCGTTGTAGAGAGTCATATACTCAGCAGAGCCCAGATACTCAGGGAATGACTTAGCCACATTGAGACCAGCGTTAGCCTGCACCTCAACCTTCAAGCCATCGTTCTTGCCACGCTTGGTGGTGATGAGCACAGCACCCTTAGCTGCCTTGCTACCATAGAGCACTACAGCTTGCGCACCCTTGAGGAATGTAATCTGGTCAATCTCGCTAGGCATCACGTTGGTTGCCTCACGAGGCACACCATCTACCAATACCAAGTATCCTGCATTGTCAGCATCCATGCCCCAGAGAGAGTTGCCATTCCAACCACCCACGTAGCCCTGCATGTTGTCAAGGCTATAAGTGTGGTAGTTTTTCTTCATCAATCCCTCTACATCGACTACCGAAACGCCGCCCAAGATGTCACCCTTGGCTACCTTGCGATAAGCCACATTGACCATCTCCTTGTCGGCAGCAACGGTATCGGTTTCGTTCTCAGCAGCAGTTTTGGCATCGGCAGCCATAGGAGCCAATGACACAAGACCTGCCAACAGGAACTTTGAATTATATGATTTGAATTTTGAATTCATACTATCATTCTTATTTTAGTATTACTATATAATGTTATTTTACCAACCAGGATTCTGACTAAGCTCTTGATAGAGATAAACATCCTTGATAGGCAATGGGAACCAATAGTGCTTGGCTGTGAAGTGACGAGTCAAGATCTCTTTCTGGTGGAAGTTAGCCACCTGAGCATCAGCTGGGTCATTATTCTTGTAGAAATCGGCACTCTCCACACGGTCAAACTCATCAGAGTACTTTACATTGTAAGGAGCCTCGGTCAGGAGCAACCAGCGCTGCAAGTCGTTGAAACGGAAGCCCTCGAAAGCAAGTTCCACCTCACGCTCACGGCGAACCTCGTCCATGAACTTATGTGCATCAGCTACATACTCTGGAGCCACATGACCAGCGCCACAACGATCACGAAGGGTATTGATGGCATCCTCAGCAGTCTTGCTAAAGTTAGAAGCCTTGCCAGAAGCACCACCAAACGCAGCACAAGCCTCAGCATACATCAGATAGATGTCAGCCAAACGCATGTATGGCAAGTAACAGTGGAATGCTGAACCCCAATCGTAGTCACGATCCACCTCATTACATGTATGAGGCACCAACTTCTGGATGAAGTAACCTGTACGGCTGGCATTAGCCACTGGACGCATATTGCCACCTGTATACAACTGGCAGTACTGCAAGTTAGCCCACTGACCAGGAGTACCATTCAGATACTTGAAGCCATCAAACACGATGTCGTGATAGAAGCGTGGGTCACGGTTCTTATATGGATGAGTAGGATCGAAACCACCTGCTGTGTTAGGAACCAACTTGCCATTCTCTACGATGTAAGCGGGCTCACCATTAGCCATACCGTAAGCAGCTATCAAGTTAGCTGTAGGCTGGTGAATCACATTGTCATGTCCAACCACTTTGTCAACCTTAGGACCAAACACCTTAGAGGTATTCCAGTTAGAGCCGTTGAAGTCTGAAGATGGACCACGGAAGATAGCCTCAATAGATCCAGGCATTTTCCAGTTCTGCTTCTTGGTATAGAAGATATCAGAGAAGCAAGAGGTAGCATCGGCAGAACGCTCATGATTGTAGATGTCCTTATAGTTGAACTCAGCCAACCCATACTGTGTCTGGCCGCCCTCAACCAATGTGAGCAACTCACCGAAGACCTCAGCTGCCTTCTTGGCAAACTCCTCATCATAGTCGTATGTCTTGCCATTCTTGCTAGCTCCTACCTGTGCGCCATCCTTCATCAATGGGCTGGCAGCCCAGAGATAAGTCTTGCCCAGATAACCGAGTGCCATGATCTTGTTGATACGAAGGTCGTTCTTGCCCTGTGTGGCAGCACCATCATACTCATTATCCCAGTTGATAGGCAACAGATCGGCAGCCTTGCGATAATCAGCAGCAGCCTTCTCTGCACACTTCTGATAAGAGAGACGAGGCAAATTGAGCTCTGAGTTGAGATCCAAATAGGTATCAATGTATGGCAAACCACCAAAGTACTGCATCAACTCAGTGTGCCACCATGCACGGAAGAAGTAAAGCTGACCAGCAATGAGGGCTTTCTCTGCCTTGCTAGCTACCAACTTATCGAGATTAGCCAAGCCCTGGTTGGCCTTACGGATGCAATACCAAGCATGTGGCCAAAGTGAGTGGTTGAACTTATCTGTAGATGTAGGGCTGCTGCCATTCTTGTAAAGCCAGTTACCTGTGGTTTGCCAAGCACGGAAGTTACCCAAGTCTACCTGGTGTGTCATACGGCCATCAGCCTCAGGGTTGAAGATTTCATCATCACCCCAGTTCCAAGAAGGACACCAGTTACATTTTTCCTTATCAGGGATACAGTTGTAAATCTCCTCTACGTAACCCTGAAAGTTACGGAAGTTTACAAATGCGTCATTTTCTGAGACTGTAGAATCGGCCTCCTTGTCAAGATAGTCCTGGCAAGAGTTGAGCGAGGTGCCGAGAGCCAGCGAGACGCATCCCATCAACAAAAAATTCTTTATCTTATTTTTCATTTGAATGTTCATTTTAATATTACAATGAGAATTTAACACCTAAGTTGAAGCGGCGTACTGTAGGATATGCTCCAAGGAAACCGCCACCACCGAGGTTAGCCTCACGGTCATCAGGCATACGAGTCCAAAGCCAGAGGTTGTTACCATTCAAGTATACCTTGAGGTAGTTCATACCGAGAGCCTTGATCCATCCCTTGGTCCAAGTATAAGCAATCTCTACGTTCTTCAGACGGATGTATGAACCATCATAGAGGAACTGAGTACCATTGCTGTAATCAGACTGGGTAGCACCCCAACGAGGAATGATAGATTCTGGAGAAGACTCATTCTTGTCCCACCAAGTACCAGTGTCATAAACATTGTCCAACTTATTACCGAAGCTTGTCAAGGTTACGTCACGAGTTACATTGGTTACACCATAGAACTGAGCGAAAGCAGAGAAACCCTTATACTCGATACCGATAGTGGCATTGTATGTATTCTGAGGGTTTGAGCTATAACCCACTGGAGCTGAGTCCTTGCTATCTACCACACCATCACCGTTGAAGTCCACGATGTAGTAATCGCCTACCAAGCGGTGGTTGTCGTTAGACTCATGAGCTGGAGAACCAATCAAGTCATCGATGTCGTTGATAAAGCCACGATCAATGTATGAGCGATACTGACCCATAGAGTAGCCTGCCTCCTTCTGATAGTTAGGAGTGAGCTGAGCGTCATCCTTCAAGAGCACCTTGTTCTTGGCATGGGTCATATTGAAGTTACCCCAGAGGCGGATGCCATTGGCAAATTTCTTGTTGAGCTTCAACTCCAACTCGTAACCACTGGTACGAACCTTACCCTTATTGATAGTAGGAGCTGTAGTACCAAAGTAAGATGGGATGGAGCGGTTATCACCAAAGATCAAAATGTCGTTACGACGGTCGCAGAAGAAATCGAGCGAACCGGTAATCAAACCACCCAAGAAACCATAATCAATACCGAAGTTGGTCTTCTTCACAGTCTCCCACTTCACATCTTTATTACCCAATGTATTCTGGCGATACCATGTGTAGATACTGTTGGTATGGTCAAGATCCATCACTGTGTTGCCTCCGTATGCCCACTGGTTCATGTAGAGCCAACGACGAGAAGAGTCGAATGGATCGCCCAGGTTATCATCACCAATCTCACCGTAAGATGCACGGAACTTCAACATATCAATGATGTGCTTGTCACGAAGATACTTCATGAAGTTTTCCTCAGTGATGGTCCAACCGATGGCTCCAGAATTGAAGAAGGCGAAGCGATTGTCCTTGCTAAACTTTTCTGATCCGTTGTAAGCACCGTTATACTCGATGTTGTAACGACCAGCATAGCTATAAGTAGCACGGAATGCCCAGTCCTCACGGTAAGTAGGCATCACACTACCACGTGCATTCTCCTGACGAGAGAACAAGCCCATGGCTGTAACATCATGCTGTCCGAACTTGCGAGCCCAGTTGAGCTGCAACTGATAGTAAAGATTGCGAACAGTCTGGTTGTTATCAACCGAACCACCTGAAGTACTCCAGTTAACGCCCTGTTTCCAGTCGAACTTATTGTTTGACTCATATATCTGGCCATATGTTATATTGCCAGTCTCCGGATCAACATACTTGGTCTGAGCTGTATTGTTCAAGTCATTGATACCACGGCTCGTCTCAACAAACACGTTGTCCCAAGAAACGGTACCACGCAAGTTCAAGCCCTTGGTGATGAAGTCGAGTTTCTGCTCCAAGGTAAAGTCGGTATTGATACGAGTAGTAGTAGCCTGCGCTGTACCACCGATGGCGAGGTTCTGAGCAGAGTTACTTACGTTAGACGCATTTGGATAATAACCCCAAGAGCCATCGCTATACTGAGGCAAGAATACATCTGGAGCGATGTTATAAGCACCAGCCCACTGCTGTCCTATCTGCCACTCGCTATTGCTCATGTTGCTCCAAGGAGCCTTGCGCACACCATTAGAACCAGATACATTTACCTTTAATGTAGTAGTTCTAGTGATAGAGAAGTCCAAGTTACTGCGCACATTGATACGGTTGTATCCATAGCCAGAGTTATAGTTACGTCCGTTATCATACTCACGGAAGAGGTCACCCTCGTGTACAAAGTCGGCAGAAGCAAAATACTTCACGAAGCTTGTACCACCGCTCACATTGACATTGGCATTATATGACATGGCGCTCTTCTTGAAGAGGGCATCCTGCCAATCCACGTTAGCATAACGCTCGCGCTGCTCTTGTGTGGTCTGGTTACGATAGTTCTCAATAAATGATTGAGGACGGATGTAAGACCAAGATTCAGGAGAAACACCCAACTCATGCTCCACTGCCCTGTTGCGGAACATCAAGGCATCGTATGAATCATACTTGTTAGGCAACTTAGAAGGAGCCTTCAATGTAGCGTTGAAGCCTACATCAATCTTAGCCTTGCCTTCCTTACCACGCTTGGTAGTAATCAAGATGACACCATTGGCACCCTTCACACCATAAACGGCAGTGGCAGATGCATCCTTCAATACGGAGATGCTCTCTACAGAACCAATGTCTACACTACTCATAGGACGCTCGATACCATCGACTAGGACGAGAGGGTCACTGTTGTTCCAAGAACTAGCACCACGAATGATGATCTGTGGCTCCTCCTCACCAGGCATACCATTGCCCTGAACAGTTACCACACCAGGAAGGTTACCCGTCAAGGCAGCACCAATGTCGCTGACACCGGCAGCACGTTCCAGCACCTCACCTGTGGTCTGTGCAATAGAACCCACGACAGATGCCTTCTTCTGCTGACCATAACCTACGACTACGACTTCGCCGATAGCGTTGTCATCTTCCAATGAGAGTTTGAACTCTCTCTTCTTACCGATTTTCACTTCCTTGGTCTTCATACCTACGTAGGTAAATACGAGAGAAGAGTTTTCAGAAGGCACATCAATGCTGAAGTTACCGTCAAAGTCGGTGACCGTACCGACGCTGGCATTACCTTTTACTTTTACAGTGGCACCTATCAGAGGTTCACCTGTACCGTCAACAAGATTACCCTTGACATGGATTTTCTGGGCTTGAACATTCAAGCTGCAGAAAGCTCCCACCAAGCATAAGGCTGCTGTCCGTTTCATTGTTAACACTTGTTCAATCATGTTCTATTCATTTTTGATTTATGCTTTAAAAATTTAGGCGTGCACAAAAACTGTTTATTCACGGCGGCAAAGGTATGGATTTCTTTCGAAACTCACTTTGCGTGGTGTAACAGAAAGTTTATCATTTTAGAAAAACCTTGCGAGAACGTATTTTTCCATTACTTAACAGTTGTTTTATTATATAAACACCTGCAGTTGGCTTTTCTACCTCTTTTCCTTCTATATTATAATATAAGGTGGAAACCACGTCTGCCTGGGTTTCTGTTTGTTTAATTCCTGTTGTATTTTGTTTCAAATACCATTCTTTATACCAGTTCATACAGGCATAACCGCAACATTCTTCAAACAATCCGTGCTTCTTGGCATTCTGGAAACCTGGAATCACCTTGCCCGTTTTAAGATATTCATCAATATCGTAATATTCCTGTGGATGGGTAATCGTCATTCCGATATTGCCAAAGTGGTCGTGAACTGCCTTCCATGCCAATCCCCATTTCGAAGTTGATGCTGTTGCCCAGCTTCCCAGGTTAGGTTGCGTCCACTCTCCCCACTCATTGTAGTGACCTTCGTTCTTCTTGTCCGGATCTTCCGGACTCCAGTCTATCTCCGTTACCATGATAGGTTTCGTCTCTACCATCGGCACCTGACTCTTGAAGTTGCGGATGAAAGTATCGTGATTGCAATTCTTATCGGTCATATTTCCATACCATCCGGAATAAACATGCACGGCATAAGAGAAATTGTTCTCCGTATCGGTAATAGGATATTTTGAATAGCCCACATAGTTGCTCTGATAGCCAGAACCTGGCACCCAGATAATACCCTTGAAGCCAGTGGCACGAATCTCATCTACCACAGGCTGGAAGAAATCATGGAGAGCCTTGTCTGATTGAGAGCCATTTGCCAGCAACACATTAATAGGCTCATTGGCTAGCTCGATGCTCACCTGTCCGGCATTCTTCTGGATGGTGGCATTGGAAGCGAAGCGTTTCCACACCTTCTTAAGATATGCCTGATATTCATCTCCCACCTTGATATTCTGTGGACAAACGCCAGGAGGGCGAACGATTACATATAGTCCATGAGCCAAGGCTTTCTCCACAAGCTTGACATAAAGTTTGCTCAAGAATGTCTCGTATCGAGTCTCACTAAAATACTGGATATTGTTTTCACCCGTTCCTGCTGGCGCATTATAGTTGGTCCAGCATGGGTCCATGTGCAGACGGAAGACGGTGGAATAAGCTCCCTGCTCCTTGTCAGTGATGGCGGTAAACATCTTCTCGAAATAATTGAGACAAGGTTTAATGTCGCTGTAAGTATATCCACCCGTGCCCCAACGATTGCCGTTGAAGTATCTGTTAGGCGTGTCCATCACACCATGCAAGACAACGGTCTTACCATTGGCATCTACCAGATTCTTACCCTGCACACGAAGTGCCGGCAGATTATCTGCAGCCTGTCCCGCCATTGACAGCATAGCCATAGCGAGTGATATTAACAATTTCTTTCTGTTCATTGTTATAATTATTTTTAGATTTATCATTATTTGTCAGTCACTTTATTTTTTCATGAAGGATTGCCAGGTTCCAGTTTACAGAAAAGGATGCTGGTCTTTTAAAATAGAATGGCGCGTAATCACTACGCACCATTCCCGAAAACCAATTAATCATGATTCTATATAAAAACCATAATATCAAAATCTTTTAGAAATTCTAAACCTATCTACAAACCTATTATGTATAAACCTAACTAACCTAAATGTTCTGAAATATACTTCTTTAAAAACCGATGCAAAGATACTCCTAATCTTTCATATATACTTTATGATAAGTAACCAATAGTTTTTCTCTTGTACCACATGTAACATCATCTTTACTTTATGTAACATTTTAACGTCTTTTTAGTATCTTCCTATAAAAAACATACATTTCCGTGCATGAGTCTCCCATTTATTTTGTACTTTTGCAAACGAATATAAAAAAGCCAAAAGACAATGAAACCAAGAATCATGATGATTTCCATGAAATCAAACCTCAGAACAATGAGATACATCGGTCTTTTACTGATGTTTATCTTCTGTCTCACTGCGCAGAACATGATGGCGCAGCGAGGAAAACTTTTCAATTCAGACAACCAGCTTTCGAGCAACTTTGCCACTCAGGTGTTCCAGGATTCAAATGGTTTCATTTGGATTGCCACCCGTAACGGCTTGAATATCTATGATGGCTATAACTTTACGACCATCAGAAAAACCAAGGAAGACCACAGAGGACTGAGCAGCAATTACATCAACTGTATTACACAAGATATCCAGGGGCATATTCTGTTGGGTACAAACAACTCTCTCCTTTTATATAATGGAAAGAGTTTTGCCAATATTCCGCTGCTCGACTCCAAGAACCAGCCTTTCAGCACCTATGTAACCCAGGTTTATCGTCTGAAAAACAACAATATTGCCGTAGTTACATCGGGATATGGAATTATGCTCAAGAAAGAAAATGCAGAAGTATGCTATGCTATGAAGGGCGAAGTGGAGAACCTGAAATTCATACATAAGATTCTGGAAGATAAACAGGATAGACTTTGGATTATCCTGGAGAACGGCAAACTATACCGTGCCGACAAGAAAGGGAAACTGACCAAACAGATTCCTGGAGCAGAAACGCTGGAAGCAAAAGATATCAGGCAAGACAACAAGGGCAACATTTATCTTGCTACCAAGAATGATGGTATTTACCTTCTCAAGGCAGGTTCAACCATCTTCACCAAGATAGCCGGCATAGGCAATCTTCCTATTGACAACATCTATATCAGCCGCGACCAGCGCTTGTTTATCGGTTGCGATGGTATGGGTATCTTCGTGTATAATCCTGTAACAGGATTCTTGCAAAATAATCCTCTGTTCAGCCGTGAAGTAAATCTTGCCAAGTGCAAGATTACCAGCATTATAGAAGATTTTACGGGAAACATCTGGGTGAGTATGCTCCAGAAGGGCGTATTCATGCAGTCGCAGGCTCAATGCGATTTCAACTATATGGGCTACCGTTTGGGCAACCGCAATGTGATAGGCGAAAACAGCATCACAAGTCTGTGTGCCAACCAGGGCAATCAAGTCTGGGTGGGCACCGACAAGGATGGTCTTTACCTCTTTGACATAAAAACCGGTAGCATCAACAGCCATTTATTAAGCAACACCACGGTACTGGCACTCTGCAAAGACAAGAAAGGCAGAACATGGGTAGGAACCTATACTGACGGCATCGGATTTATAGATGCGGGGGGGTCTTTCCATCCATTCAGCCTAGGCATTGGAAACCAGGCGGGCATCTTTGATATCCAGGAAGACCCACAGGGAAATGTCTGGTTTGCCACCATGGGCGAAGGACTTTTCCGCCTTTCTCCAGATGGAAGCATCAAGCAATGGAAAGCACTATATGGTGCCGACAACAACCTGAAAAAGAATAGTATTCCTAACGATTACCTCGTGAAACTCAGCATCTCCAAAGATGGTAAGCGGATTTTCGTTGCCACTTCTGTAGGCCTGGCTTGCTATGACCAGCAGAAGAATAGCTGGACTTCCACTTTCGGTGGCGTCAACTGTCTGAACAAGGGCTGTTTCTCACATTGCGTTTATTCTGACAGCAAGAATCGCGTATGGTTTGGCACTGAAGACGGCGCAATCTGCTATGATCCGAAGAAGGGATATGCTCATCCGAAGATTTATAACACAGAACTTGGACTTTCAGACAACAGCGTAGCCAGCATTATAGAAGATTACAAGGGCAGAATCTGGATAGGAACTAGCTGTGGTTTAAACCAGGTAAATACAGAAAAAGGTACCATCAACAAGTACTTCTCGGACAATGGCTTACAGAGTAATGAGTTCAGCGATGCAGCAGCCTGCACGCTCTGGGGAGGAAAGATGCTGGTAATGGGCGGAACAGGCGGTATCAACTGGTTTGATACGGACAAGGTGAAACAGCATCCTTGGCAGGCAAAAGTTACCATATCAGGACTTCTTGTGGACAACAAACCTGTATACCGGGATATGGAATCGGGCATCTACACCATTACAGATAAAGGGGTATATAACAGCGACAAGTTCTCCTTATCTCATGAAGACAACACCTTCACCATCCAACTGTCTACTCTTACATATAATAATGTAGAGCAGATCAGTTACGCCTACAGCATCAATGGTGAGGATTGGCGAACCATACAGTCTGGCATGAACGAGCTGTCATTCTCACACATGCCAGCAGGTACCTATAAGTTCCGTGTCAAGGCCATCTGCAACGGATACGAAACCCCTGTCAAGGAGTTCTCCATCATCGTCCACCCAGCCTGGTATGCCAGTATCTGGGCTAAACTCTGCTATCTGCTTGTATTCCTGGGGCTTTGTCTGCTCTATATCAAGCACCGCAAACGCAAGATGGAAGACCAGCTTATATTGCAGCAGCATATCCATGCGGAAGAGATGGGCGAAGCGAAGCTGAAGTTCTTTATGAACATCAGCCACGAAATCCGTACCCCATTGACTCTTATCCTCACTCCGCTGTTCACGCTGATTAAGGAAGACAAAGACGCTCACCGACAGGGCATCTACGATATGATGCGCAAGAACTCGGAACGAATCCTGCACCTGATTAACCAGATGATGGACCTGAGAAAGATTGACAAGGGACAGATGGTGATGCACATGAGCGAAACCGATATGGTTGCATTCATTGGCGACGAATACAAACTCTTCTGCCAGCAGGCGATAGCCAAGAGCATCCAATTCACCTTTGAGCACGAAGACGAAACTCTCCCGGTATGGATAGACCGCGACAACTTTGACAAGGTATTGATGAATGTCCTGTCAAACGCCTTCAAGTTTACTCCTGCAGGCGGCAGAATCCGTATCACCCTCTCCCACTCGCCTCATCATGTCCGCATCGCCATCAAGGACAGCGGCAAGGGCATTCAGGAGGAAAAGCTCGAAACGATTTTCCAGCGTTTCTATCAGAGTGCCACCACTTCTAATGACCGGAATGTAGGTACGGGAATCGGTCTCGACCTGACCCGCTCGCTCGTGGAACTGCACTACGGAACCATTACAGCCGCCAACAACAAGACACTTGATGAAGCCGACTGGAAGGAAGGAAGCCAGTTCCTCATCACTCTGCCTCTGGGCAACGAGCATCTGAAACCGGAAGAAATGATAGATGCACCGGAGCCACAGACTGCTGAAGACATCAAGGAACTGGAAGAAAACATGGAGGAAGGAAACGAAGAGAATGCTGCCGATACAGCCAATGACGCTGAAGAAGATTTCAAGAGCAAGGCAAAGAGCACCATCGCTGTGGTAGAAGACGATGAGGCTATACGTAATTTTCTGAAGACCCAACTACAGGAAACCTACAATATCCTTACCTTCTGCAACGGAAAGGAGGCGCTGCCGGAGATTATCAAGCAGAAGCCAAACCTCGTTATCTCAGACATCATGATGCCAGAAATGGACGGAAACACGCTCTGTACCAAGATCAAGAACAATGTGAACACCAACCACATTCCGGTGATTCTGCTCACAGCGATGAGCAGAGAGGAAGACCAGCTGACCGGTTTGCAGTCGGGTGCCGATGCCTATTTGGTGAAGCCGTTCAATATGGACATTCTGCGCCGCACCATCATCAACCTGCTCAACGTGCGCCGTACTTTGAAAAACAAGTTTATGGGCAACGAGAGCCAGAGCGACAGGCAACTCGCGATAGAAAAAGACCTGTCGCCAAAAGACCAGCTGATGGAACAGGTGATGAAGGTAATCAATGATAACATGGATAATGAGGACCTGAGTGTGGATATGATTGCCCGCGAAGTAGGACTGAGCCGTGTGCATCTGCACCGCCGAATGAAGGAACTGACCAACCAGACACCACATGCCTTCATCCGCAATACGCGTCTGCAGTATGCCGAAAAGTTGCTGAGTCACTCTAACAAGACGATAACAGACATCATGTATGCCTGTGGTTTCTCCAACCCAGCCAGCTTCAGCACCATGTTCAAGAACTTTTATGGCTCTTCGCCTCGCGATTATATGCAGGCACACCGGAAAATCTAGCCTTTTCACTGCAGAAAAGGCCAGATGTTTCCAGAAATAAAGTATTTGTTACAAATCGAGATGTTTATGAAACACCTCGCAAAGTGTTGGTAACATTCTGTGGGGGTATATTTAAAAGGAAAGCGGTAACTTTGCAGCAGAATTCTGAATACATGTTTCAGCCATGAGTTCAGATACTCATTCTGTAATTTTAAACCCAATAATAAAATGAAGAAAATTGCAATCTTATCGCTTTCCCTGACGCTTGCAGCCGCTGCACAGGCGCAGACAGCTGAGTTTGACTATTTCAAGTATGCGGGAAATGACGCCCGCTTCAATGTTGAAATCGACAAGTCTCACCAGTATTACAACCCGGTACTGGCTGGTTTCTATCCAGACCCATCACTCTGTCGCGCAGGTGACACCTACTATCTGGTAAACTCTTCGTTTACCTTCTTCCCTGGTGTACCTCTCTCAACCAGTAAAGACCTGGTTAACTGGCAGCCAGCCGGTCATGTGCTCACCCGCCAATCACAGGTTCCATTGAAGGGCCAACACGTATCAGGCGGTATCTTCGCACCAGCCATCAGCTATAACAAGAAGAACAAGACTTTCTATATGATTACCACCAATGTGGGAGCCGGCAACTTCTTTGTAAAATCAAAAGATCCTTCCAAAGGCTGGAGCGAGCCTATCTATCTGAAGAAGATTGACGGCATCGACCCTAGCTTCTTCTTCGATGACAACGGCAAGGGCTACATCGTTCACAACGGTCCGGTAGTTGGCGGTGCCGATTACGAGGGTCAGCGCTCTATCCGCTGCTTCGAATTCGATGTGAAGGGCGACAGTATTAAGGGCGACTTCAAGGAGATTCTGCGTGGCGGAACCCATGTAGAGGCACGTCCTATCTGGATTGAGGGTCCTCACCTCTTCAAGAAGGGCAAGTTCTATTATCTGATGTGTGCCGAGGGTGGTACAGGCGGATGGCACAGCGAGGTTATCCTGCGTGCCAAGAATCCGATGGGACCATGGGTGGAATGCCCTAACAACCCTATCCTTACCCAGCGTACCGGTCTCGACCCTAACCGCAAGGACCCTGTATCAAGTGCCGGTCATGCCGACATCGTAGAAGATGGCAAGGGTAACTGGTGGGCTGTATTCCTGGCTTGCCGTCCTTATGAAGAGGATATGTACAACACAGGCCGCGATACTTATCTCCTGCCTGTAACCTGGAAGAATGGATGGCCAGAGATTCTTGCCAAGAATACTCCTATCTCTAGTGTTGGAGAGAAGGCTGGCTTGAAACCTGCAGAGAAGAATGAGTTCTCAGGCAACTTCTCTTATGTGGATAACTTCGAAGTTGATAACAATAAGGCGGGTCTGAAGGAGTTGAATCCACGCTGGATGTTCCTCCGTGACTTCGTTGACTGTTACAAGGTAGAAAACGGCAAATTGAAGTTCAATCTCCTGCCAGGCAACATCTACAAGCGTGAGCCGATGTCTGCCATCTGGGCACGTCAGCAGCACGGCACCTTCACAGCTGAGACAGAAATCAACTTTACTCCTCGCAACGACAAGGATATCGCAGGCTTGGCACTTCTCCAGAAGGAAGACCACAACTTCGTATTGGGTAAGACCATGAAGAATGGCAAGCTGATGATTACCCTGACCCGTGCCGAGAAGAACAACGTAACTATCGCCTCTGCTCCTATCAAGGGAGGCAAGCTGAAGCTGAAGGTAGAAGGTCATGACAGATATTATGATTTCTATTATGCCGAAGAAGGCGGCAGCTGGCAGCTGCTTGCCAAGGGTGTGGATGCCTCTAACCTGAGTACCCAGAAGAGCGGTGGCTTCATCGGTGCCTGCATCGGTCTCTATGCTTCTTCCAACAAGGAATAAGGATTTGAGAAAAGATTAACGTTTTAGGAATAGATAATAAAAGAAAAGGTTGATACCTCGCGTTTTGCCTGGTATCAACCTTCTTCTTTTATTTATTCTTCACAATATCCAATGTCATTTTTCCTACCCAGATGGCGCTCTTGCCGTTCTGGTCGACTGGCACCGGTTTGCCATCGAGATTATCCAGATACTCCAACTGCTTGAAGTAGGTATGGCTATGACCGCCCAGTATCAGATCGATGTCACGGGTGGCTGGGGCTACCTCAGAATCGTCGATGCCATCTATCTTCCAGCCCAGGTGAGAGATACAGATGATGACATCACACTTCTCTTTCTTCTTCAATATCTCTGTCATTTCCTTTGCCTTGGCGATAGGATCGAGATACTTGATGCAGCCATAGTTGGCTTCAGTTACCAGACCGGCAAGTTCCGGACACAAGCCGAAAACGCCAATCTTCAGTCCCTTGCGCCTGATAATGGTATAAGGCTTTACGACATTTGCCAGTTCGGTACCGGTGAAATCATAGTTGGAGCAGACGATAGGAAACTTCGCCATCTTGAAGATGCGCACCATGTTGTCTATTCCGAAATCAAACTCATGGTTGCCGATGGTAGCAGCATCATATTTCATCTCGTTCATCAGTCCTACTTCCACATCTCCCTTGAAGAGAGAGTAATAAGGTGAACCCTGTGAGAAATCGCCACTGTCAAAGAGTAGCAAGTCGGGATTCGCCTTACGCTCCTGCTTGATCATCGCCACCCTACGGAGGAAACCGCCACGATTGGCAGTTGCGGTATCTGCGAGATTCGGATTGATGGGCATCACGCATGAATGCGTATCGTTGGTATGGAGCACTACGAGCTGCTTTACCACCTTTGCCTCTTTCTTAGTTTTAGCCTGAACGGCTGCCGGCTGCATCATGAAGGATGCCAGAGCCAGACCTATATATAATAATGTATGTTTCATCAGAATTATCAACTATAAACTATTAACTATTCTACCACGCAGCGGCCTTCAATCTTAGATTTCACCTCCTTGCCCTGTGCCTGCATCTCACGGAAATAATTCATGATGATGTAGCGCACATTGTTCTCTTTCTGCTTAGGAGCTAAGACATCGGTTCCGCTCTTGAAGGCTACGAGCTGGTCATTGCCTTCGGCAAGATAATCGAGGGTTGCAACGCGGTAACTCTTCTCCGGATCAACTGGTTCACCGTTCAGCGTAACGCTCTTCAGCTTGCCATCCTTGGTGATAACCATTCTTACAGCATGGCTCAAGCCTTCGCCGCCACGATGAGCTATCTGCTGGAAGAGTTCCAGAACCTTGTCGCCCTTCAGGGTCAGAAAACAGATCTTGTTCTCGAAAGGAGCCATATCGTTCACGTCGCCTACAGTAACCTTACCCTTGGCAAGATTAGAACGGATGCCACCCATATTGTAAACAGCGAAAAGAGGCTGTTCTTCAAACTGCTTGCCGCCCCATACCAGGATGTCACAGAGCAAGTTACTGAGTTCACTCTCCGGACGATGACGGGTCATATCATGAGCAATATGACCTACAACAGGGCCCATGATACTGTCTACCTTACTCTTATAAGGAGCGATAAACCTGGCAGCCTCAGCATCAGGCTGTGCATCCCATTTCTGATCAACCAATATTCGGGTTCTCTCCACCTTCGCCACCTTGTATTTCTGGGCGAAAGCCGGACTAGCCATCAGCAGCATGACTGCCGAAGCAAGGAAAATCTTGATACTATTTTTTTTCTTCATACTTAATACAGTAAATACTTTTAGACCGCAAAGATACAAAATAAATCGGCGAAATCGGCAAAATCGGCAAGAAAATTCCATTGCAGAAGTAAAGAAAACAAAAAAACAAAGGGAAAAAGTGAAGAAAGTGACTGAAAATTTGCGAGATACAAGAAAAAGTAGTAACTTTGCACCCGCTTTTCGGCGTAACCGCTGTTGTCTGGGCAGAAGTGTTGTCCAAGTCCATGTTGCGTTGGAACGACAAACAATTTTTAATTTTATACAAAAAATGGATTTGATTAAAGTTGCTGAAGAAGCATTTGCAACCGGCAAGAAGTTCCCTGAGTTCAAGGCAGGTGATACTATCACAGTCGCTTACAAAATCGTCGAGGGTACTAAAGAGCGTATCCAGCTCTATCGTGGTGTTGTTATCAAGATCTCTGGTCATGGTGACAAGAAGCGTTTTACAGTTCGCAAGATGTCTGGTACTGTAGGTGTTGAGCGTATCTTCCCTATCGAGTCACCAGCTATCGATTCTATCGAGGTGAACAAGCATGGTAAGGTTCGTCGCGCTAAGTTGTATTACTTGCGTAAGCTTACTGGTAAGAAGGCTCGTATCGCTGAGAAGAAGACTGTAGCTAAGGGTGCAGAATAATTTTTCTTAGGAGACCTAATCAGAAAAAAATAAAGGGAATCCAGTCTCACGACCGGGTTCCCTTTTTTATGTTAATAATCTTATACCGAAAAACAACTATCTTTACGATTCAATAAATCATGGTTGACAGCTAAACCAACCATGTTCTATTCTTTTATTTTTCGCCCGCATCATAATTCACGAGCCCATCCTCCGTGCCGTGCAAAGCACCTTGGAAATCATCCCAACTCTGGAATCCGGCAAGCAGCGCCAACTTGTCCAAAGTCTGGCGGGAAGGCTTCTCCTTCCCTTTCAAAACATCCCACATTTTGTGGAAAACATGTGCCTTGCCAACCTTCTTTTCTATGTGTTCAGCAAGGACTTTCAAATCCTGTTTCATAACAATCCTCTCATATTTACTAACTGGGAGCAAAAGTACTGAAAAAGAATGAAACAGAGTTCATTTTTCCCGACTTTTTTGTGTTTTGGGATAAAAAAATGCTTTATATCATAAAAATGCTGTTTTTTTAGGGCTTTTTACGAAACAGAAGTCCAATATCTCAATCATTTTTTGTAACTTTGCGCCAAATTCCAAAATACATTTCTTAGAAGATGAAAGAATTAGCACTTAAGTACGGATGTAATCCAAATCAGAAACCTTCTCGCATCTATATGGATGACGGAAGGGAACTTCCTATCGAAGTGATCAACGGCCGTCCTGGCTACATCAACTTCCTGGATGCCTTCAATTCCTGGCAATTGGTCAAGGAGCTCAAGGCTGCTACAGGAATGCCTGCTGCCGCTAGTTTCAAACACGTTTCTCCTGCCGGTGCAGCTATCGGCTTGCCTCTGAGCGACACATTGAAGAAGATTTACTTCGTTGATGATGTCAAGTTTGAGCTTTCTCCATTGGCTTGTGCCTATGCTCGTGCCCGTGGTGCTGACCGCATGTGCTCTTATGGCGACTTTGTTGCGCTGAGCGATGTATGCGACGAGGCTACAGCCCTCCTCATCAAACGTGAGGTAAGCGATGGTGTCATTGCTCCAGGCTATACCCCTGAAGCTATCGAGGTTCTGAAGGAGAAGCGCAAGGGTACCTACTGCGTTATCAAGATTGATCCTGACTATGTGCCAGCTCCTATCGAGCACAAGCAGGTGTTCGGTGTTACCTTCGAACAGGGACGCAACGAGGTGAAGCTTGATGATCCTGCTCTCTTCGAGGATGTTCCTACCAAGAACAAGACTTTCACTCCTGAGGCTAAGCGCGATCTGATTATCTCGCTCATCACCCTGAAGTATACTCAGAGTAACTCTGTATGCTACGTAAAGGATGGTCAGGCTATCGGTATCGGTGCCGGTCAGCAGAGCCGTATCCACTGTACCCGTCTGGCTGGTTCTAAGGCTGATGAGTGGTGGTTGCGCCAGTGTCCTAAGGTGATGAACCTGCCTTTCAAGGAGAAGATCCGTCGTGCCGACCGCGACAATACCATCAATGTCTACATCTCTGATGAGTGGGAGGATGTATTGCAGGACGGCGTTTGGGAGCAGTTCTTTACTGAAAAGCCTGAGCCATTGACCCGCGAGGAGAAGAAGGCTTGGATTGCACAGAACAAGGGTGTATCAGTAGGTAGTGATGCTTTCTTCCCATTCGGCGACAATATTGAGCGTGCTCATAAGAGTGGTGTTGAATACATAGCAGAAGCAGGCGGTAGTATCCGTGACGATCATGTTATTGATACCTGCGACAAGTACGGCATCGCCATGGCGTTTACTCACGTTCGCCTCTTCCATCACTAATTTATTATATAATTAAGGTATATGAGTGACATTGACGATATTATCATGGGCGGTATGGTCTTCAAAGGCGGCGGTGGTCCTAAGAAGGATGACGACGACAAGGTGAAGACCAAAGCCAAGAAGAAAAAGTACATAACGGGTGCTCACGGTAGTGGCTCTGCCCGTCAGAAGGCAAAGTATCGCCAGCAGAGAGCCAATCGTAAATCCCAGAAGAAGAAATAATACTTCTCTATCATAAATACATGTTTCGCCCGTGTGCTGTATGATAACAGCGCACGGGCGAACTGTTTTCTGATAGCGGGAGCCATGAATAGAGTACTGGCAAGCGAAAGACAGGATACTGGTATAAGTAAGACAGCCCACTAGCAAGCGTATTGCCAGTGGGCTGTTCTTCTTAAACAGTCACCAAAATCCAAAGGAAAAGCGGTAGAAGTAACGGACATCGAAAAACTCTTCACTCTTCACCTTTTCTTCGGGAACCCCTGTGTTTATCGGCATTTCGAGGGGTGAAGAGTTTCTCCAGACTCTTCACCACTCTTCACCCGCACAGCCTCAAGCAAGATTGCGTTTCTCCCGCCGATCCTTTTAGCGGATTGCAAATCCGCCGAAACAGAAACTGATTGGAGCCGAAACGGCTAGGGTGAAGAGTGGTGAAGAGTGGGTGAAGAGTGCCCAAACACTCTTCACCCCTCGAAATGCCGATAAACACTAGGGTTTCCGGCCGAAAGGTGAAGAGTGAAGAGTAAAACGGCTATCGGTTCTTTACACTCTTTACGCCTCTGCCCTTCGTTAGATGAAGGGTTACAGGCTTCAATTGATGCTTGCCGTGGTCATAAATGATGGCTGGGTCCAGTCGTCTACCGCCAAAGCTAACCTCGAAATGGAGGTGCTCTGTGGTAGCCCTACCGGTACGGCCCGTCAAACCGATTACCTGACCAGCCTTTACCTTATCGCCCTTCTTCACCTTGTTTCTGCTCTGATGGCTGTAGAGCGTCTCGAACCCATAAGCATGCCTGATACGGATGCAGTTGCCGTAACCATAGAAGGGGCCTGATGCAACGACCGTACCATCAAAGGCAGCCACTATCTCATCATTCGGGCACGTCTTGAGATCCACACCCGAATGGCGGCGCTTGCCACCATAAGGACTGATTACCTTGGCACCCGGCAAAGGATAAGCCCAGGCTGTCTTTTCTATCTTCTCCAAATCAAGCTCGAAAGTATTGGTAATGGTAAACGGATCATGAACCTCATCAGGGTCGAGCGTCATTCCATCTCCTATTCCACCCTTTTTCTTGCCAGATGTCTCCTTGTCAGCCTCAGCATTTCTTCCTACAGAAGAATCCTTGCCACCGATAACCGAAGCGATGACACGGGCACCATGCTTGCGGAACTGCACGGTCTGGCGGCGCAACTTATGCGATTTCAACTCTATGAAAGTTTCCGGATTCAACCTACCGCCATTCACCATAATAGAGAAGTCGCAATAAGTTTCACCCTCCTTAGAGCCTACAATAGCAATCGTCTGTCCGGCATCCACATGCTGTCCTACCTTTACCAGGTTCTCGGCATTGTTGGCATAAACGGTTTCCAGACCGCAATCGTGGCGCACCACGATGACATTACCCATTGATTCCGACTTTCTGGAAAGTCGCACATAACCTTCGAGCATCGCCTTGACAGCATCGCCTTTAGAGGTAGAGATACGCAACACATGATTGTTCAGAAGGGTTGCTTTGCCCACAGGAAGCGGGAAGGAATATTCCTTAGCACGGAATATCTCAAAGTCTACATTAAATGCCTGACTCTGGGCAAAGAGACCGGGTGTTGCAATACTCACCTGCTGCTGTTCGGCTGCCGTGAATACATTTTTAGCGGGCATAAAGCTGCTCAGCGAGAACACCATGAGTCCTGCCACAGCCAATAGCCGCAATCCTTTTTTCATTCTTTTCATTATTTACTCTTTCTTTCTGATTTTCAAAATATTCTATAAACTATTAACTATAAACTATTAACTGAAAAACATCCATTTCTCCCTCTCCGTTCTTACAGAAAAGGAAAAATGGATGTTATCTTGAAAACTATCTGATACTTACCTGCTACCAGGCTTTTACTTCAACAAGATGCCTGTATAGATTCTGCCGCTCTCGATACCCAGCTTTCTGGCAGAGAAGTACTCATCGCTGTGGGCAAAGGTACAGATGCCACAATCCTGGATATTCTCTTCGGCCACTCCACAATGCAGAAGAATCTGTTTGTTGCAGAGCGGAAGATTGAGATGCCATTTCAGCGGCTGCACGATATTACCCTCAGCTGCCAGGCGCTCACGCTCAGCAGGATCAACCGAGAAGGCGGCATTAGGACGCTGTTCGGCAATCTCTTCCATAGGGAAAGCTGCCTGCTCGAACGCCTCGTAAACCTCATCGCCCACCTCGAAATGGTCGAGCGAAATGCCCGGACCTATCACCGCCTTCAACTTCTTCGGGTCGGTATGATAGGTAAACGCCATCTCCTGAATGGTTTTATGCACGATGCGAGCCAGCGTACCACGCCAGCCGGCATGGATGGCAGCCACTGCCTGATGCTCCTCATCATAAAGAAGCACAGGGATGCAATCGGCAGTAGAAACACCGATACATACACCTTTCTGGTCTGTCATCACGGCATCTACACCTTCAAGCACCATCTTGCGGATATTCTCAGGCATGGTGAGAAACTCACCGGCAATATTGCGCACCTCTACTCCATGCACCTGATGGGGCATGATGATATGGTCGGTAGTGATACCGAGCTCAGCAGCCAGACGCTTGCGGTTCTCTGCAACATGCTCGGCAAAATCGCCGCAATATTCGTTGATATTGAATTCGCCATAGTTGCCCTGGCTTACTCCTCCCCTGCGGGTAGTAGAGAAAGCCATGACACCAGCGGCTACCTGATATTCTTTGATCATAACATTTACTCGTATTCGAAATCATCGAGGTCGTCAACATCCTCGATTTCATCCTCATCAATATATTCTACTACATCCTCGCCCTCTGCAGCCAGTTCCTGCTGGAAGCGAGACATATCCTTGTCACGGTGAACAAGCGTATCTTCTGCAGTAATCTCCTGAAGCTTGTTGCTCTCAGAATTGAGTTCCTTCCAGAGCACATCCTTCAGTTCCTGGATACCCTGTCCGGTAACAGACGAGATGAAGACCACCGGAAGATCGGTAGGCAAGGTTTCCTTGAGCATTTCAATCAGGTCTTCGTCAAGCAGATCGCACTTGGTGATAGCCAGCACGCGATGCTTGTCGAGCATCTCAGGATTAAAGTTCTCCAGTTCGCCCAGCAATACTTCATATTCTTTCTTGATGTCGTCAGTATCGCCCGGAACCATGAAGAGCAGCAGAGAGTTGCGCTCAATATGGCGGAGGAATCGCAAGCCCAAACCTTTTCCTTCGCTCGCGCCCTCGATGATGCCAGGAATATCAGCCATGACAAAACTCTGGTGATCGCGATAATCTACGATACCCAGCGATGGTTCGAGCGTAGTAAACGGATAGTTTGCAATCTTAGGACGGGCACTTGATACGGCACTCAGCAAAGTTGACTTACCGGCATTAGGGAAACCTACCAGACCTACATCGGCAAGGAGTTTGAGCTCCATGATGATGGTCATCTCCTGCATAGGTTCACCCGGCTGTGCATAGCGAGGAGCCTGGTTGGTAGAGGTACGGAACTGGAAGTTGCCCAATCCGCCACGACCGCCCTTGAGGAGCAGAACTTCCTGCCCGTCATAAGCCACATCGCATACAAACTTGCCTGTTTCGGCATTATAAACCACGGTACCGCAAGGCACATCGATATAAATATCCTTGCCATCGGTTCCATGACACTTATCACGGCCACCATTTCCACCATGCTCGGCAAAGAAGTGGCGCTGATACTTGAGGTGCAGCAACGTCCAGTAGTTATGGTTGCCGCGGAGATAGATGCTTCCTCCACGTCCGCCGTCGCCACCGTCAGGACCGCCGTTAGGCTGGTACTTTACGTGGCGCAGGTGCATGGAGCCCTTGCCACCCTTACCAGAGCGGCATTGTATCTTTACGTAGTCTACGAAATTGGATTCAGCCATTTATTCTTTTCTTTTTATTTAATGAATAAATCTTCCCCACCATAGCGGGGAAGATTCTTTATCTTGATTACAAGTTGTCGATTACATTGCAAACACGTGCGAAGATCTCATCTACAGTACCGAGACCCTCGATGTGGTGATGAATGCCTTCCTTCTCATACCAGTCGATGAGCGGAGCAGTCTGTGTATGATAAACATTGAGACGCTTCTTGATAGTCTCCTCGTTATCATCAGAACGGCCGCTTTCCTTACCGCGGTTAATCAGGCGAGCCATCAGCTCATCCTCAGGAACAGCCAACTCAATCATCGCAGCAATCTTATGACCACGCTCAGAAAGCATCTTCTTCAGAGCCTCAGCCTGTGGAGTGGTACGTGGGAAACCATCGAAGATTACACCAGCGTGATCCTTACCGAAGCTATCGTATACACTTGCGAGGATGTCAATCATCAACTCGTCTGGAATCAACTGACCATTGTCGATATAACCCTTAGCTGTCTTACCAAGTTCTGTACCGTTCTTGATTTCATTACGAAGTACATCACCTGTAGAAATGTGACCGAGACCATACTTCTCGATCATCTTGTCGCTCTGTGTGCCTTTACCTGCACCTGGAGCGCCGAAAATTACGATATTTTTCATTTTTACCTTAATATATATATATAAAATATTTATGTTGTGTCAGAAACTTAACTATATTTATTAACCCACTTCTGCCCCTTTGGAGACAAAAGAACTGCAAAAACAATTCCAAAGAGAACTGTTACAACGCCTAAGAAAAATAATGCATCCATTTTATGTCCTCCTATTTTTATTGTTATACTTTCGAGTTGTTTTATACTTCCTTTCTTTCTCATCCTTACTTTTGGATATGAAGAACAAACCTGCACAAAAGAAGATTGTTGCCAAAACGCCACTAATTGCATAAAGCAACCACCGCATTTCACCCAAATCCACCATTAAAGATGCGACAAATACAGCAGTCAAGAAGTACTTGGAGACATCCAAGCAATAATCACTAATTTTCTCCCACATGCTTCATCCTCCTATTCTTCTACAATGGTGTAGATGTCGCGGAGGTTTCTGCCTTCTTGGTCATAATCCAATCCATATCCAACGATGAAATCGTTAGGGATTTCCATAACAGCATAGTTGATATCAAGATCAACCTTCAAGTTGCCTGGTTTCACGAGGAGGGAACAAACCTCAACGCTGGCTGGGTTCATCTTCTTCAGGTCTTCAATCATGTGAGCCATGGTAAAACCGGAATCTACGATGTCCTCTACGATAACCACGTGGCGGCCTGCCAAATCCTGGTTCAAACCCATCAGGGTCTTCATGCTGCCCGTAGAGGAGGTACCCTCGTAAGAAGCATACTTCACGAATGAAATCTCGCTTGGCACGGTAATCATTCGCATCAAGTCGGCTGCAAAGATAAATGCGCCGTTCAATACTGCCAGGAAGACAGGTTTCTTGCCTGCATAATCCTTGTTCAGACGGTCTGCTACGACCTGTACTTTCTTCAGAATCTCAGCCTCAGGAATCGATGTCTTGAAGCTCTTATCCTTGATCTTTACTATGCTCATAGTCTGTTCTATAATAATATTTTCTGCAAAATTACGAAAAAAACATGAAACTTCGTGCTTTCATCAACTATTTTTTGTACTTTTGCATGAAAATAACCGTTTATCTGCATGAGTTGACAAATTATCACGACAGTTCGCGCAGATAATACTAAGATTATCAGATAATATGAAGATTTTCACAAGCGCTCAGATTCATGAGTTGGATAAATACACCATTGAGCACGAACCTATCAGTTCGCTCAACCTGATGGAACGTGCAGCCAAAGCGCTGACACGTGCCATAGAAGAGGAATGGTCTAACCGCACTCCAGTAGTTGTCTTCGCCGGTCCGGGTAATAACGGCGGCGATGCGCTTGCGGTAGCGAGAATGCTCAGCGAGGATGGATATGATGTAAGTGCATACTTATTTAATGTGCAGAACAAACTGTCGGCAGACTGTCTTGCCAACAAGAAGCGTCTGCTGGATGCAAAGAGAGTGAAATTTACTGAGATAACCACTAACCTGGACCCTCCTAAGCTCAATGCAGAAACGCTGGTGGTGGACGGACTCTTTGGAAGCGGACTCAACAAACCATTGGCTGGCGGATTCGCCGCGATGGTGAAATATATCAACCAGAGTCCTGCCAAGGTAGTAAGCATAGATATCCCTTCGGGACTGATGACCGAGGACAATTCCTATAATATCCATGCCAACATCATCCGTGCCACTCTGACCCTTACCCTGCAGCAGAAGAAACTGTCGATGCTGATGGCGGATAACCAGCAGTACCTGGGCAGACTGCGCGTGCTCGACATCCGACTTTCCCAGGAATTCATCCAGAATACGGAATGCCGGTGCCGCATACTCGAAGAGAACGACATCCGTCCGCTCCTGAAATCGCGCAGCGACTTTGCTCATAAAGGCAGCATGGGTAATGCGCTGCTCATAGCTGGAAGTTACGGCATGGGCGGTGCTTCGGTATTAGCCACCAAGGCTTGTCTGAGAACCGGTGCGGGCAAGGTTACAGCCCATACCCCAAAACGGAATTATGAAATCATGCAGATTTCGGTACCTGAAGCGGTACTGCAGATGGATGCTGAAGAAACCATATTCAGCGAACCGGTAGATACAGAGATGTTCGATGCGCTGGGCGTAGGTCCCGGATTGGGACAGAACGAGACAACAGCCATCGCCCTCATCGCCCAACTGCGCCGTGCTACCTGTCCGCTCGTCATTGATGCCGATGCGCTCAATATTCTTTCCAGCCACAGGGCGTGGATGCAACAGTTGCCAAAGAATATCATCATGACACCTCATCCGAAGGAGTTCGACCGGCTTGCCGGCAATGCGAGCAGCAGCTGTACCGAAAGACTGATGAAGGCAAGCGAACTGGCTGAACGCCTCCAGGCATACATTATATTAAAGGGACATTATTCTGCACTCTGCCACCCCGACGGAAAGATTGATTTCTGCAGTACGGGCAACAGCGGTATGGCTACAGCAGGCAGCGGTGATGTGCTGACAGGTATCATCACCGGTCTTCTGGCAAGAGGATACAAACAGGAAGATGCCTGTCGCCTGGGTATGCATCTTCATGGTCTGGCTGGCGATCTTGCTGCTAAAGATCTGGGCAAAGAAAGCCTCATCGCCAGCGACATTATCCAGTATCTTCCGAAAGCATTTCTCAGATTGGAAGAATAATGATCAAGAAATAAGAATATCCATAAAAGTCAGGAGTTCTCGGCTTCTGACTTTTTTACTTGTTTCTGCGCATCATAGAACCTTACTTCCAAGGTTCTCCTCAAATCATCGCGACGGTCCATATTCAACTTTTTGCGGATATGGCAACGCTGGCTGGTGATATTTGATTCACTCTTATTGAGTTCTGCACAAATTTCCTTTAAAGTCCGCCCCTGGAGAATCAGCTTGCATATTTCCTTTTCGCTGAACGTAAGCCCATCACAAACCTGATCCCATGCCACTCTATTCAATTCTTCATTAAACAGATGTTCAGAAGCATGGGTAATAATCTTCTCCCGGACATCAGGAGTCAGACGCTTCATCAGGCTTTCTGCTGCTTCCGGTTGATTGTCCTTCAAATCGGCAAGCATATTCAACGCCTTGTTTTCAACCAGAGCCATCCGTTTCGGCTGGCGTAACCCCTTGGTTACAATACTCATATTATATACTGCCACATAAACCAGCATCATGAAACCCAGGAAAATAGTCTTCAGACTGAACAGAGCTGACATAAGCGGAATGCTGAACAGGTATATCAGCAATATCGGTATCATACCCACCGTGATGATGGTACAAGTCTTATACAAAGCTTGGCTTAACGCTGTAATAGCCAGGATAAAGACGACAAACAGGTTGCTGATAACGCTCAAATTATCATTAGCCAAACCGAAATTGATGCAAAATACGCTATCAAGAGCCAGTTTGGCGAACATCAGAAGGTAAAGAGAAGAAATACCTTTCACGAAAGCAATCTTCCGTTTCCAGACCAGAAACTGCAGGAGGCAGAACACGAATGTATGCAAACAGCAAAGGCTTAAACCATAAGATTCTTTCATCACCAGAAAGAGCATAATATGATAAGGTATGATAATCAGCTCGCTTATCGTCAGAAGTAGAAAGGCGATAATGCGTCGGCGGTCTACCACACCACAATATTGAGGGCATAAATGATGCTCTACCCTCACAATCAGGTTTACAATGTCACTCTTCAGTTTCATTTCGTTTTGGTTATTTTCTTAAATCTTACTTATACTTTCGTAAGTCAAACGGCTCTTTTTCTAGGAAATTGCCATTTTTAAGGGAATTATTGATTTCGGCTGCAAAAATACAAATTATATCAGAAAAACTTGTACAAATATCTAAAAATCGTGCAACTTTAACGATTTTAAGCATAAATCAGCGTACTATATTTATATAAAAAACCTTGCCACTTTCAATTTTATTTTGTAATTTTGCACGCGTTAGTAATTTCATTAATTCCAACATAAAGATGGTGGCAAGATTCATATTCCTCAGTTTCTTCATGCTGGTTGGAGCCTTAGCCCCAACCAAGGCTCAGAACAGTTTCCCATACCCTGCTCTGCCAGACAGTCTGCGCAGCGTAGAGCAACGTGCTGCATACCTGAGCGAGCACTATTGGGACAACTTCAACTTTTCCGACACCCTGGAACTGGCAAACAAGGAGATGGCAGAACAGGGCTTTGTAAACTTCATCGATATTCTGGCACGTTTCGACCATGAAATAGCCCAGAAGGGGATTGCAGCCTTTACAGCCAAAGCTTACCAGCAGAAGACATCCAAAGAGAAGTTTGAAAGCCTCATCGAGCATTATTATGAGAATCCTGAGTCGCCCATGCACAACGACAGGGTATATGCCCTATTTCTGGAAGACATGGCTAAATCGCCATACTTCGATGAAACCGAGAAAGAAAGAATAGGATTTAAACTGAAACAGGCAAGAAAGAACTTGCCTGGCACACAGGCTACCAACATCAGTTTTATGCTGGAAGACGGCAAGCCTCATCAGTTGAGCGATTACCGGGAAAAGAAGGTTATCTTATATTTCTACGATCCTGACTGCGAGAACTGCCACAAGATATCTGCATGGCTCGACAAACAGACAATACCAGACGGCATCAGTCTGCTCCGCATAGTAGCAGATAACCGATTGAGCACGATTTACGGGCTCAAAGCTATGCCAACCATTTACCTGTTGGATAAAGAGAATAAGGTGATATTAAAAGACTGTACACCAGAACAGCTCATGGAAACGCTAAGGGGAAATGAAAACAACAGATAGTATAATCGCGAAAAAAAGATAAAACAAAAGCGGGAACCCTTTCGGATTCCCGCTCATATCTTGTGTTGTAAAATCTCGAAGATTAGTCGAGGTTAGCCAACTTGTTGTCAGAATGAAGAACATCCTTGATCTTGTGGCTATAGAGGTCAACCATGTACTCACGAGCCTTACCGCAGTACTGACGTGGGTCGAAGTACTCTGGATGAAGAGCCAATGTCTCACGAACACCTGCTGTGAAAGCAAGACGAGAGTCAGAGTCGATGTTGATCTTGCAAACAGCGCTCTCAGAAGCCTTAGTCAACTGCTCCTCTGGGATACCAACTGCATCTGGCAACTTGCCACCGAACTTGTTGATGATATCAACATACTCCTGAGGAACTGAAGAAGAACCGTGGAGAACGATAGGGAAACCAGGAAGCTGCTCCTCAACTGCTGCCAATACGTCGAATGCCAATGGAGGAGGAACGAGGTGACCTGTCTTAGGGTCACGTGTGCACTGCTCTGGCTTGAACTTGTAAGCACCGTGAGAAGTACCGATAGAGATAGCCAATGAATCAACACCTGTACGTGTAGCGAAATCTACAACCTCCTCAGGCTTTGTATAGTGAGACTCCTCAGCTACTACGTCATCCTCAACACCAGCGAGGACACCAAGCTCACCCTCTACAGTTACACCGAACTGATGAGCGTAATCAACAACCTTCTTTGTCAAAGCGATGTTCTCCTCGTATGGAAGAGCAGAACCGTCGATCATTACAGAAGAGAAACCGAAGTCTACACAGCTCTTACATGTCTCGAAGCTATCACCGTGATCGAGGTGAAGAACGATCTCAGGATGGTTGCAACCCAACTCCTTAGCATACTCTACAGCACCCTCAGCCAAGTAGCGGAGCAATGTAGGGTTAGCATACTTACGAGCACCCTTAGAAACCTGAAGGATAACTGGTGACTTCAAAGTAGAAGAAGCCTGGATGATAGCCTGGAGCTGCTCCAAGTTATTGAAGTTGAAAGCAGGAACGGCCCAACCGCCCTTGATAGCTCTTGCGAACATTTCCTTAGTGTTCACAAGACCGATTTTCTTGTAATCTACTGCCATAATTTTACTTAATTTATTGTTTAATGAAACATTCTTTTCTTTCTTATATAATAAGGTGTAGAACTTATGAGGCTCTTTCCTTACCGACTGCAAATTTACCTTTTTCTTTTGAGACAACAAAATGATAATTCGATTTTTCGTGTTGCAATCGAGTTAAAAAAGTTAATTCCGCACCAATACCCTACTAACCATAAAGGTTTTGCTAAACGCAGTTAGCAATTTAACATCTTTCTGTCCAACCGTCTGTTACTTCTTGGCAAGTTTATATTCACGAACCGCATAAGCCAGAACGATGACAAATCCTACGAGCGGTACCAGGAAAGGAAGCGTGAAATGAGTACGGTCGGCGATGAGTCCCATCAACAGGAAACCGCAACCTCCTATTGGCGTCATCATCAGAAGCGAAGAGGCTGTCTTGGTAAGGTTGCCCAAACCCGTGAGGGCGATACTGAAGATGGTAGGAAACATGATGGCCTCGAACATATAGTTGCAAAGCAGGGCTACCAGCGATAGCTTACCCAGATTTGACAGGACTAAAAGTATACAGACAACACACCCCATAGCGCAGATCAGCAACATCGTTGTTGCCTTGATTCGGCGCATAATCCAGGAACCGAGGAATCTGCCTACCATAAAGAATGCCAGCGCACAAGTCAGGGCTACGGAAGCCGTGCGGTCGTCCATCCATTTCATGCCCGTTACGAAATTGATGAAGTAGGAATTGATTGAAATCTCTGCCACTTCATAGCTCAGCAAAGCCAGAAGTCCAAACACAAACATCTTGTGATGGGAAAAGAGTTTGCTGATATTAGAACCGGCTGCTTCATCTTCTGCTGTTGCCACATGACTGATTTCCGGTAAATCTACACGCGAGAAGACCAGAGCTATCACCAGCACCAGAATACCCAGAATGGTATAAGGCACCACCACATTGCCGCCCTCTTCGGTATGGTTGAAGAGGAACTGACCGATGCAAAGTGTGGCGAAAATGCCACCCAATCCATTAAACGACTGCGATAAGTTCAGTCGGCTGGTAGCTGTTTCCTTGGCACCCAGTTCGGTAACATAGGGATTGGCGGCTGTTTCCAGAAACACCAGACCGCACCCGATAATGAAAAGGCAGAGCAGGAATGCTGAGAAACTGCCCACCGCAGCACCCGGGATAAAGAGCAAAGCGCCCACACCAAAGAGGAGCAGACCGAAGACCACGCCACGGCGATAACCATAACGGTTGATAAAGAAGCCAGCAGGTATTGCCATCAGGAAATAACCCAGATAGGTAGTAACCTGAATAAGGGCGGAATGAGTAATACTGATGTGCAGAGCATTCTGGAAATGCTTGTTGAGCACATCCAGAATGGCACGAGCGAAGCCCCACAAAAAGAAGAGCGACGTAATGAGAATGAACGGGACAAGATATTTCCTGTCGCTTGTCTGATTTGTTTCTGTCTGTTGTTCTGTTAACATTTTATTCATCTTTTCTTCTATAAAGAGTTATAGAAATACATTTTATTTTTCGTTGTAATGGAAATAGCCAAAGTCGGCATATCCACTCTTTTCCTTGCCTTCTGCAAACATACCGAGAACCACGCCTGTAAATCCACCCGCTACCTCAGTACTCATCAGGGAACAGTTCATGGAACCCAAGTCATGGAATTTCTTTCCATCAAAAGAATAGGCAAAACGGTACATCTCGCCATCGCTGCTGATACGCAACTTCACGGCGTCTTTGCGCAAACGGGGAACGCTTTTCACTACATAGTCGATGCTTTTCAGTTTGCAGCGCAAAGCTACCTGTTTCTTTGAAACGAAGAGGTCGAGATGACCGTCATGAATCTGATAGACAGACAGACCTGCCTCAGCATCACCTTTCGTTACGACATCCGTCTCCAAGATAAAGTTTGCACTCTCCTGTCTGCGCCCCACAAAGGTAGGCTGCTGATTCTCTGTCAGAGTTCCATGAGGATAAAGACGCACGAAGAACTTCTCATCCACGGCCATCGTATCATTGCGCAGATATTTGTCAGGAATAGGATTCTGCAGCTGTACCCATTCGAAAGATCCAGTCGTCGGTGCATCCTCTGCATCTGCTTCAAGATGTTTTTCCAAAGGAACACCAGGCAACAGCTTAGCCTTCATCAAAGTATCTGCAGGCAATCCGCCGTTCACAACAGGCCATTCTCCCTCCTTCCACTCCACAGGAGCCAGGTAGGTTTCTCTTCCGAGATGATGATAAGAACCGCCAAAGTTGCGATAGGCTAGGAATACCATCCACCAGCTTCCGTCGGCAGCCTGAACCAAGTCGCCATGACCGGTACCCTGAATCTGCATCGACTGTCCCAGACGGCTGCAGTTGGTAAGAAGCGGATTGTTCGGATTGCTCTCGTAAGGTCCCTCGATATTCCTGCTACGGGCGATAGTAAGACGATGCGCCAGTTCGGTTCCACCTTCTGAAATGAGAAGATAGTAATAGCCATCTTTCTTATAAATATGCGGTCCTTCAGGATAGCGTCCGCCATCCCCCTGCCACAGTTTCCTGCTCTCTGTAAGCTGTTCGCCCGTCTTTGGGTTTATCTCACAGAGCCAGATAGCATCGCCCGGATTGCTCACCATGTAGCATTTTCCGTTTTCGAAATAAAGCGAAGGATCGATGCCCTGCTGCTTCAGCCAGACAGGCTCGCTCCAAGGACCACGGGGGTCTTTGGCTGTAACCATGAAGTTGCCACCGTTGCCTACATTGGTAGTTATCATATAATAAGTTCCCTCATGATAGCGGATGGTAGGCGCATAGATGCCAAGCCAAGAACTGGCACCCTTCAAAGGAACCTGACTCTCGCGGTCGAGCACATTACCAATCTGCTGCCAATGAACCAGATCCTTACTCTGGAAGATTGGCACACCGGGGAAATACTGGAATGAAGAGTTGACGAGATAGAACGTATCTCCTACCCGACACACGGATGGGTCGGGATGATAACCCGGAATAACCGGATTACGATATTCCTCAGCTGATACCGGCAAGCATGTCAATACCAGCATCCATAATAGTACAAACAGTTTTTGCTTCTTCATAAGGCATTCATTTTAGACGGGAACAAAGGTAAGGCTTTTCGATGGAAATTCCAAACATTCCCAGTATTATTTGTTGTTTATATCAAATAAAATTGTCTTTACAGCCAGATGAAATCTCCGTTCATAGACGTTGAACGGCGGTTCAACGTCGATGAACGAAGATTTTATTCTACTGTAAATACATCTTTAACTAGAAATAGAACGTTTCTGATGTCTATTCAGAGACAACTCTTCCCGTCATTCCTTCGGAATCAAGACGGCTCCTTCCTGCTTCTTACCATCCATCAGAATTCTCATCGGGTGCTCAAAGCGCACATGACGGACATATTGCGTCTCCTCTACAGCCGGCATTGCATCCAGGATTTCCTTATTTACAAAGCCGCCTTCACCAGTATTTGTATCTACTGTAAAGTATCCCACGCCAAAAGAGGTGAGGTTCTGGAAGAAGTGAGTACCCTGACTAGGATCGATATTGTAATTCTTCAGAGCCACCTCTACGATAACCCGGGCTGCGCTGATATGCGGCCATTTTACAGGTACACCCAGATAATGGTCGCTGGAGCCCCAACGGCCAGGACCTATCAGCACATAGTTCTTGCCGTCAGCAAGGAACTTGCGGTTGATTCGTTCTATATCATCGGCTACATAAAAATTATTCATCGCAGAGAATTGGTCATCATACTTCACATAAACCACATCAACCACATCTTCGCTGATGCCATGACCCAGCGAATTGTGCGAACGCAACAGGCAGTCGGAATCAGGGATAGCCTTCACATCTTCATCAAGCATCTCCTTGGCATCGACGATAGGACGAATCTGAAGAAGATAGAATTCGCAAGTCCTGTCATTATTGATATTGCAGGCAAACTCTATCTCCACTGGTCTGCGCATAGCCCCTGCTCCATACTTAATCGACATCTGCAGTATCTCTGGCAAAGGCACCACTCCATGCTGGAGCACACTTGAGAAGGTTATCAGTTTGCGGCCATTCTCATAGACTCCATCATTGATGACCTGATCGTATGGATCGAAAGTAGATGCGATATAGGTAAGACTCTGGTCTTCTACGGCATCCTTCACCCGGAGTTTGAGGATATTAAAGCCATCGTCCACCTTGAAATCATTGCCCACATGCTTCATATCCAGCGCATAGAACTGGGTCTGGGTGTCGCGCAGAGCCAGCTCGGTTTCCGATGTCTGAAGCACCTGATTCGGATGGTAAGGACAAACACGAAGGGTCTGACCTCCATCTACGATATATTTACCCAAGCCCAAGGCCAGACTGGCTATACCCTCTTCAGCCTCTTCATCACCTATCGGATAATAATTGAGCGAACGGAGCACACCGCTCATGGTAGGATAAAACCTTGTACCATAGTCTTTACCCACAACCTGCTGCAAGATAACAGCCATCTTTTCCTGATCGATGACATTGCTCGTTGCGGTCATGTAAGCCTTCGAGTCGCGATAGAACACAGAAGCATAGACACCCTTGATGGCACAGGCCAGCATCTGCAGCATCTGATACTTATCTTCCAGATACGGAATCATATAGGTAGAATAGATACCGGCAAACGGCTGATAGTGGGCATCTTCGAGCAGCGAACTTGAACGGATTGCGATAGGACTCCTGGTTGCCTCAAAGAAGGTGAAGAAGTCGGCTATCAGCGAATCGGGCAGCTGGGCATGCAGGAAGTGCTTCAGAATCTCATCGTCGCTAGCATCACTCAAAGCTATCGGATAGAGATTGTTGCTCATCATGAACTCGTCGAAGATATCGGTACAGAGCACCACGGTCTTCGGAATCTGCACGGTGGCATTCTCATACTGG
>OGGD01000239.1_pt1 | contig 46206 bp, 24 predicted proteins | sample 1571091 | NCBI WGS metagenome assembly OGGD01 (sample SAMEA2582073, study PRJEB24529) | metagenome | biome: Human gut stool | place: China | collected 2011
AATATCGGAGATTACCAACTTTTTTAGGCACTATTTCTTATCCCGAACTGAGGTAGCTATTGAATATTTTCCAAGGTTTAAGAGATTATAACAGGAAAATTATGTACCTTTGCACCCGCTAACCGGGTTCTGTCTAGAATAGGTTGATATATAAAAGCATTTGCAATTACAATGAAGAAGGATAACTACACTCAGTATGCAGATAAAGGTTCTTGCGTTGGACTTATCTCCAGCGCCCTCCCCAAAGTTAAAAACAAGATTCTTGCGGCTAGCTCAGATACAGGGGTGTCCACCCATTGTATACCTGCGGAAACAAAATCTATCGCAAAAAATCCTAACGAACAACAGAACTGGTATGCACTCCGAACTACCTACGGAAGAGAGAAGAAAGCCTACGACTACCTCGTAGCAAAAGGCGTTTCTGCTTTCTACCCTACCATCCAGGTGATGAAAGAAATAAGAGGACAACGGAAGGTTGTAACGGAATCCCGACTGCCCAACATCTTTTTTGCTTTCGGTACCGAAGAGGAAATCAAAAGTTATGTGTATGATAATGTGAATCTGCCATATCTCCGCTTCTATTACCGACACATGCATGAAGGGGCAAGGATTACGAAATCTCCTCTGATTGTTCCCCAGAAACAGATTGAGGGTTTAAAGATTATCTGTGAATCAGAAGCTGATGATATCCTCTATGTGCCAGAAGAGGTTCAGAAGTTCAAGGAGGGGCAGATGGTTCGGGTAATAGATGGTAAGTTTAAGGGACTGACAGGAAGAGTGGCACGGTATCAGGGGCAGCAGCGGGTTGCCATCATCATCGACGGCGGCTTTACCATGGCTACAGCTTATCTACCAACAGCTTTTCTGGAATATATATAGTATAACAAAAACTGAAATTAGTAAAAGGTAAAAGTGCGAAACAAAACTGTTATAATCATTTTTTTGATATACGTAACGATGAATGTATCTGCCCAGGTGAAAACCACAGACAGTACGTTCATAAATAACTCGCGCCCTATAGTCTTTGTCGTCAACCGAACTGATATCAGCGAGAGTGACAAAGACTGGATTAACAATTTTCTGATTCCTGAGCTGGAAGCACTTGGAGACAGGGACATCATCCTTGGGCGTGCTACGGCGTCACCAGAAGGTTCTACTCCCAACAACGTGCGACTTGCCCGGAGCCGAAAGGCTTCCATGGATGCCTTGCTAGGCAGATACGGTATCAACACCAAGCGCATCAGATATGATGTGGTGCCAGAAGATTATCCGCTCCTCCTCTCGCTGATGCAGATGGAGCACGACAAGTACCTGCCTATAGTAAAGACCATCATCAGAAAACATGACGGAAAAGATGACCAGCTGAAAGCGGAACTGAAACGGTTGGAAGGAGGAAAAATCTGGAACCATCTGCTCAAGAAATATTTCCCGCAGTTGCGTGCCGTCAGAATCATGCCGATAGACGAACGGCTCGTAGATACCAACCGGTTGCCCGAGGCAAAACCTATCCACACGGACTTGCCGTTTCCTAAGCCCAACATCTATGTGGAAATGCCGCTACCGGAACCGGCTGAAAGCAGCAGGAAACGCCGTGAGTTGCTGAGCATCAAGACCAATCTGCTCTACGACTTTGCCTATATGCCGGGCTACGACCGCTTCTGCCCTATCCCCAACGTGGCTCTTGAGTATTATCCGCTGTCCGGACATTTCACATACGGTGCCAGTTTCGAAGGACCCTGGTGGCGGAACTACAAAGAGCATAAATATTTCCAGTTGCGCAACTACCAGTTGCATACCCGATATTACCTGCAAAGCGGTGAAACGGGTTTCAGGGGTTTCTTCGTAAGTGCTTACGCGCACGCGTTCCTATATAATATATGCTTCGACGAAAAACGGGGATGGGAAGGCGAAGGATGGGGAGCCGGACTGGGACTGGGTTGGGCGATACCGCTAGACCGCTCCAAACACTGGCGACTCGACATCGGTCTGCAGGCAGGATTTCTCAATACCCGCTACGACCCATACCAGTGGCTCTGCCCTGTGGATGGAGATAAAGACAAACAGGTATATTATTACAAATGGTATGGAGATGCCAAGGATTTCAAAAAGCGACAGTATCGCTATAATTGGTTAGGACCAACCCGACTGGAGGTGAGTTTGAGTTACGATATCCTCTACCGAAAAAGTAAAAGAAAGTAAATAATGAATCAGTTTAAGCAGTTAACATATCTTCTCAAGGATTCTGTAAGCCACAGAGTTTACAGAACGGTTACTGCTATCTTCTTCATTTCATCAGTTCTGCTGCTTGCAGGCTGCGAACGTGAGCCGAATCTCTATCTGCATCAGGGCGGTAAGGAAACAACAATGGATCTGCCGAAGATAGACCTGGAGCTGAAAGTGCTCTGGGATTATGAATTCAAATATGATGTGGTATACGACTGGGAGGCGGAATGGAAATACGGATGGGACGATGATGACAACAAACTCTTCGGAAAAATCGGATATACCGAACCATCTGTTTTCGAGATAAGAAGATACTTCACACAGGATGTGCAATATGGTGCGCACGAAGCACCCTATAAGAACCTGATCCAGTCAAAACAGCTGACAGCCAATTACGACTTCGGTTTCTGGGATATCCTGGCGTGGAACGACATCCAGACTGCGGATGGTATTCAAAGCGTCCGCATAGATGAATCTTCCACTTACGAATATGTAACGGCAAATACGGGACAGACGATGTTTCCCTCAAAATACAATGCTTCCCAATTCAGCAACTCCTTCTATCAACCGGAAGAACTGTTTGCGGGATATGAAAAGGGTATTGAAATCAACCGTAACCTTGACGGATTTGTATTTGATGAGAATCGCAACTGCTGGGTAAGGAAACTGGAAATGCAGATTCAGCCTGTTACCTATATTTATCTTACGCAGATTATCCTCCACAACAACCGTCAGCATACCCGCATCGTAACGGGTATTGATGGTAGCGGAAACCTGAGTGGCATGGCGCGCAGCGTGAATCTGAATACCGGTGTTACCGGAAGGGATGCCATCACGGTAAACTATAATATGAGGATGAAGTTTGACCAGCAAATGAAGGATGGAGAGAAGGTGGATATCATTGGAGGCAGGGTCTTGACCTTCGGTATGCCGAAGTTGAATCCCAGCCGTTTAGATAACCATTCTTATATGGAATCTTTAGCAAAAGTAAGAGATGCCGACCTTAACAACCGACATTACTTGGATGTAAAGATGCAGTTTTATAATGGCAAGGACTCCACATTGGTCTTTGATGTAACCGACCAGGTTCGTCGTCTTTACCGAGGTGGTGTTATCACGATAGATTTAGACATGACGAAAGTCCCTGTTCCTGTTCGTCCCGGTGGCTCCGGTTTTGATGCCGTAGTCAAGGATTTCGAAGAGAAACAATGGGAGTTTGATATGTAAATGATGATTATTAACAAAAAAAATATAATAAACAAAAAAAAGAGAATTAAGAATTAGTATTTAACATTATCAATTTACAAACTTATATGTATATGAAAAAATATGTTTTTCTCGCAGTTTCTGCATTAGCTCTTGCAAGCTGCTCTAGTGATGACTTCGTCGGAACAGAAGGCGGAAATGTTGAGAATGGTGCCAATAAGGCTATTAACTTTGGTGGTGAGACGGGTAAGATTACTCGTGCAAATAGTGAAGGCGAAGCTGCTGCCACCCTTCTTGGCAACAACTTTGTTGTTGTTGGTTTCAAAGGCAACGAAACTGCAGCAGCCAATACCAATTTGGTATTCGACCACTACAATGTTAACTATGCTACTGGCACAGCTAACACAACAGCATCCAACACAAAAGGCTGGGAGTATGTAGGTCAAAAACAAGAAGTAAATGGTGCAAATAAAAATCTTGCTGCAGATGCGACAAAGGTTCAGACCATTAAGTATTGGGATAACTCTTGCACTTCTTATGATTTCCTTGCTTTCTCTATGGGAAAAGGACATACAGGTGAAGGTGGTACTAAAGAATACGCAACTCCAACTGCAGTAAAAAAAGATAAATTGAGTTCTGAAGCATATACTCTTACAGGAGATGTTAATACCCTTGGTGAGTGCTACATCTCAGATATGGCTACTGTAGTAAAAGGCGATAAAGGCTATAAAAACAATGCTGTTAACATGCAATTCCGCCATGCAAGCAGCAAAGTACGCATTGCTCTTTATGAAATAGTTCCTGGCTATGTTATCAGCGATGTTAAATTCCATTCTGATACTTATAGTTCTGGCAATTACACTGAAGGCGAAGCAGAAGGTGCCCTCTTTGGAACTTTCAACAACAAAGGAACTATGACTGTATATTTCCCAACAACAGGTACAGCTAACAAAACGAATCCAGATTACAACAAGGCTCACGTTAATTTTACTGCTGATCAAGTAGATGGTACTGTAAATGTACAGAAATTTGGCAAAGTAAATTACGGAAACCAAGTTGAGGATGCTATTGCCGAAGGTAATACATACCTTAGCCAAAGCGCAGCCAAGCCATCTTATTGTGGCACTGGAACATCATATTATCAGTCTGTACTTCCAGCAGAAAACGCTAGCCAACCAGCTAACCTTCGAATTGACTACAAGTTGACAGCAACAGATGGTTCTGGCGAGGAGATCAACGTAAAGAATGCAACAGTAACCGTTCCTGCTAAATATACAGCATGGAAACATGGTTATGCATATACCTATATCTTTAAGATTTCAGAAAACACCAACGGAACAACAGGTAAACCAGGATCTGATGACACAGGTTTAACTGCAATCAGCTTCGACGCAGTTGTTCTTGATGATGAAGTAACAGGAAAGCAGGAGACAATCACTACTGTTTCTGATCCTTCTATTACAACTTATGGATTTAAGGCTGGTAAGGTAACAACTGGCAAGGATGAGTATGAAACAGGAACTGATATCTATGCTACTGCATTTGTTCCAGCATATACAGAAGAAAATGTCAAACATGATGCAACAACTGCTGCACCTCAGGCATTGTACACTGTAACTATCGAACCAGGAGCAGCCCAGACTATTAATGAGACTAGCATTGCCAATGCACTTACTAAGCAACCGGATCAAACAAACGGTAACACATGGACAATTACCGATGCAAACAATAAGAAGATGACAATCACAAAGGTAACAACAGGAACTGAGAATGTTACATCTGTTCCAACCGAAGATGGTCGTAACCTTGAAGTTAACGCCCTCAAGTGGACAGGTACAACAAATATCTACGCTGTTGAATATACTTACGGAGATAACAACGCCAAGAAGGCATACAAGATTGTTATCGTTAAGTAACAAAATACTTTTTGCCCCCAAACCCTGGGAGCAAAACAATACTATTAAGGCCGGACGGGGTTGAATGTTCCCTGCCCGGCTCCTATGATAAAAAGCAAGAAGAAAATGAAATTATATCGCATCCTGACCATACCATTCGTGGCTCTATGTCTTTTTTCCTGCGCTGGATCGGGGCAGGAAGAACCGGATGTGCCTACTCTACCGGAAGAACCGAAGGGAGCAAGTATCTCTTTCGGAGGAAATAGCGGAACATGGCAAGATGCACCTACTACCCGTGCTAATAAAGAAACAGGACTGGAAACTATTTCCAAAACCTTCAAAGTATGGGGATATAAAACCACAGAAGGAAATTACACCAGCGGATTCGATAAGTCCCAAAACGTAATGGATGGATATACCGTCAGCTGGACACAACAAACCGCCAATACAACCTCCAGCAATACTGCCGATTGGGAATACGTGGGTATCGCTAATCAAACTATCAAATACTGGGACTATTCCGCTACCAGCTATCGCTTCTTCGCCTATAGCATCCCGACAGCTGCCGATAACAGTTCAGACCCATCTTTCCAGGAACCTACATCGATAGAAGGTTCCACAGCAAAATATGCATCCTTCTCTATCCCATTCACTTACAATAAGGATGCCTCCGCAGTTACCACCCCTTATATATCAGACCTCTGGCTGTCAGACAACCAGAACTTCGAAAACAAGAAATACGGGGCATGCGTAAAACTCACCTTTGCTCCTATTATCACAAAGGTAAGATTCAGATTCAATTATCTGAAAGATACCAAAATCTCTATCACCGATATTGTTTTCAAAAATATAAACGATGAACATTCACCTACAAAGGGAAAGATCATCGTCAGCTACCCTATTACAGGAAAAGGAACCAAAGCTTCCTATAATTGGGAAACTACAGAAACAGGAACTGAGCCCATCAAATTCACCATTCCTTACGAGGAAGATGCAGATTTGAATCATCAGGCTACAGAAAGAAAGAAATGGTATTACGTTCCACCATTGGGAGACAGTAACAAACCGCAGGGCGCTTACATCATCAGCGCCACCATAGACGGAAAGAAATCTACAGCCACCATTCCGGCAGAATATATGCAATGGAAGGCAGGCTACCAATATACATACATCTTTAAAATAACAGTAGCAGGACCCAACATTGCCTTCACCAATATGCAGGTGGAGAAATGGGTGGAAACTCCTATTAAAAATAATGGCGGTACCGAAGACTGGTAACGCCCCACATGACTCATTATGAAGAATAAAAAACAGATGATACCCCTCTTTGCCTTCCTCGCAAGTCTCACTGCCTGCGAAAGCAACGACCTGCCTATCCAGCACGCCGACAGTTACCGATATATCACCTTTGCTGCACGGACACAAAAGATGACGACACGTGCGGATGACAGATATGAAAGCTATGATCCGGTTCTGCAAATGCACCCACAAAACATGGGCGTCTTCGGCTATTACAACTTTGCCACTCATAGCTTTGAAACCACTGGTACAGAGACAGGAGGCAAAAACCACGCCATCTTCGACAATATCCTGGTAGATTACAATACATCGACCAAGACCTGGAGCACAAAGGAAGAAAAGCGATGGGATGCTTACCCAGACAGCAACTTCGACTTCTTCGGATATATGCCGCATTCTACTGAAGCAACCCTCAGTAAGCCATCGGCAACAGAAAGTACCTATCTCCTGACGATTCCTTTCTCCATGCCAGCAGTCAATGGCAACCCATCCCCTATCCTTGCTCAGAAAGATTTAGGACAGGCGCCAATCATCTGCGCCAAACCGGAACATAAGGGAAGTACAACGGCAGGAGGTTCGGATACAACCTTTGGACGAGTAGTTACTTTCCTCTTCGACCAGACGTTGACGGGCTATAACCTCAACTTCCAACTGGACCAGAAGATGAATGCCATCCGCTACTTCCGCATCAAGGGAGTCAAGATTTACGGCAAAGGACTGGCAACGGGAGGCGACGTAAGCCGCAGCTACACATGGAGTAACAATGAGTGGACGGCAAAAGCCATCCAATGGAGCAATCTGAACAAGGTAATTATAACGGAAGAAAACGCCATCCAGCTGGCAAAGGATAAAAATTCAGAAACCCCATTTACTCCGGGAGACAACGAATCTATGGATATTGACGGCAGTAAGTATCACCGTTGGGGCACCACCTTCTATGCCATCGCCGATGCCTCTTTCGTACCCACCATTGCCGTCACCTACGATGTAATTCTGAAGGATGAAAAGGGAGTAACGGTTACCCGTAAGGACGTAACCTCTACCATCATCCTGGGAAATAAATATTTCGAAACACTCAATCCTGCCCAAACGGCAGCGATTTACAACATCAATATACTCATCCAGCCAAGATACCTCTATGTACTGGCTGACCAGGATGCCTATACGGGGCATCTCCTGATACAGTAATAACAGAATACCCTCATGACCTATACCACGAAGAAACATAAGAACAAAGAAAAAAGAATCGCTTATAAATGAAGACTCATGAAAAAGCAACAAGATAACAATACACAAAACAAAAAATTCAGAATACTTCTTGGCATTCTGACCCTATGGCTCATGTGTGGACAAACCTTATGGGCTCAGACAACAAACAAATACTATTCCATAGGTATCTGTGCCAATAGCTATGCAGGGGGTGATGGAAGCAAGACCAATCCATACGAGATTGCTACGGCAGAACAGCTCGCCAAACTGGCAAGTGATGTGAACAACGGAAACACACCGCAGGCTTTCCTTGGCAAATACTTTAAGCTTACTGCCGATATCGACCTGAGTGGCGGTATCTGGATGCCAATCGGTAAATACTATAACTACGGCAATGGCAACAACCGTTTGTTTTTCGGAAAGTTTGATGGCAATGGTCATGTCATCAAAAATATGCATATACAATGGGAAGATGTCGATGCCAGGAAAGCCAAGAGTGTATGGGGACTTTTCTCAACACTCCAAGGTGAAAGCAGCACTAACCTTACTACCGTAACAAACCTCATCATTGAGAAGGCTAGGGTAGAAAAGAAGTCAGGCTTCTCACCTGATGGTCCCAGTTATAACGTGGGTGTAGTAGCTGGTGAGATATACGGCAATACAGAACTCAGCAACATCATTATCCGTGGCTCTGAAATTACGGATAACGACGAAACATACGAGATAAACAGGGAAACAAAGATTGGCGGTATAGCAGGAAATGTACAGACCGACAGTAAGAATGAAACTTTCAGAATCTTCAACATAGCAGCTGATACACAGATAAATATGCTGAAGAATACAAGCGTGCATAACGATAAGTTCCACATAGCCCAAGGTTTCGGTCGCTTCAGCTATGACATGAATGGAGGCGGTAATATCATAGAGCCTACCAACATCTATCTCTTTGGCAATGGGCTTAACATCGAAAATACAAGTACCAAGATCAACAAAGGTGGCATCACTGCCAATTGTCAAAACGAAGGTAATGCCACTAAATATGCTTCTACATGGTATTACACCCAGTACGTAGATGGTGGAAAGAACCTGGGAATCCAGAAGAAAGTTGATGAGTTTGCAACAACATTTGCAAGCCAGAACAACCAGTATATATCAACCAACAACTTTCAAGACAAGCTCAACTGGAGCTATACTTCTGGTACAGGCTTTAACTTCGGTTCAACAAAACTGACAGTGAAGCGTGGCTATAATACTATCATCACAGCAGAAACTATTGAAGGTAATGCAGGAAACGAGAAATATTTCTGGTATACATCTACAGACAAGAAGAATTGGACTCTACAGAACGAGAACAATCCATATAACAATTTCAGCATCTCGCTCACAGACTTCGACCAGTATGTTTATGCAGTATTGAAAGATGGCAGTTCGCAATCGGGAGTGGCAAAGATTGAAGCAAGAAAAGTGAATGCTGTGATGAAGCACAAAGAGAATACAATCTACATTGACATAAATAATAATATTTGGGACAACAACGATAATCTTGATATCAAATATTCGTGGGTAAAGAATGATGATGTAGAAGTAAGCACAGAGCCTACTTTCGACAAGTCATCTCTAGGCTCTACCGACAAGCTGAGCTGTCATGTGATAGTAACAACCAAAGACGGAGTTGAGCTATTAAACAAATGGTTGGTTTATACCAAGAGCGTGGTATATCTATGCCCTGCTGGCGCTACTGGAACAACAGCTGAAGGAAAGACTATATCATACAATGCCGGAAACGACAGTAATGACGGTCAATCTCCAGAGACTGCAGTAAGGACATGGAAGGGCGCATATTCCAAGTTGGAAAAGCAAGGATCATGGGACGACAACACCATCGTGCTGATGGGAACGAGTGACGAGAATGTCACCAATAATACAGATAACGGCTTTAGTTCTACAGGTTATTCATCAGAAGACGCAATTGATAAGTGGAATGAAGCTAAAGCGAAATCGCCATTATTCAAGAATGCGACTATCAGAGGTAGTTGGGGAGATGTAGACTATGCTGGCGAAATAAGAATAAAAGGTGGAAACTTGTGGAATACAGGCTTAACAATCTTTGGAGATACTCGCTTCCAGTATATTACGTTTAGGCGTGCAAACGAAAATTACGACGTCTTGTATTGCAATTACAACAACCTGGAAATGGGCGAAGGCATACAGATGAAAAACTATGATCAGAAATTTGAAGGTGACGGTACTCTTGATGGAGCAACATCTACATCATTCGAAATATTTGGCGGTACACTAAACGATGCCCGTTTTCGTCCACTTTATAAAGATGACAATCTAAAGAAAATGGAAGATTCATATCCACACGGACGTGAAGGTTTCAAGATTAAAATCAAGTCAGGTCATTACTCTACAATCTGTGTAGGCGATCGACAAATAAATGGTCACATGAATGGCATTATGGGCAGTCCAAATATGCCTATAAAGTGTACCATAGATATAGATATAGACAGAGAGTACAATGATACTCATAAATCAGAAAATGGTAATATGACTCCTACTCTTGATGTTGCCGTAATTCTTGCAGGCAACCATGAGGGTGCTATGGTTGGTGATGTAGACATCGTGATTAAGAGTGGAAAGATAGGTCGCGTTGTTAATGGTACTCTCGGTAACAGACGTGAAGTAGATGGATATGATAATGGATATAATAATGTTCCTTTCAACACATTCATGGGACGTGCCAACATTCTTATAGACCCAGCACTGTCAGAAAATAACCAAAACGATATAAATAGCAGAGTTGAGATAACAGAGATATATGGTGGTAGCACCGGTCGTGCTTTTGAAGCTAATGAACTCATTGAAAATCCATTCTATGGACAAAGTACAATAACCATAAAGGGTGGAACATTCTTAATTCCTTCAACATGTAACCGAGATATGATTTTCAGTGGCATCTATGGAGCTGGAGCTGGTGGTATGAATGGTGTAGGAGACGATACACACAAAACACCAGATACCAGAATACCATATTGGGAAGACAGTAGCAAAAAGTCTGTAATGAAATTTGGCAACTATGATGCTGCCATAGCTAATCTTTGCATATTTAATTGCTACAACTCTGACACACATACTTATACAGAAATAGATCCAAAACAAACGAGTACTAAAATCGTTATAGAGGGAGGCATATTCGGTTCTGCAGAAAAACCCATTGATGGTATATATGCCGGAGGTAGCGGATATATGAGTTCTGACCTTTGGACTACAAATGGAATACCAAGTAAGGATGGTGGAAACATATACGGAAAGGCAGGAGAAACCGTAGCATCACTTACCATCAATGGTGGAGAATTCTATTGCAAAAACGGCATCTTTGCTGGTGGACGTGGAACTGATTATTTCTATTCTTTAGACCAAAAGGGTGGTAATGCTGATGATTATACAGAACTCGGCAAAATATACGGCAACGTAGAACTGACCATCAATGGCGGTATCTTCCATTGCCCTGTATTCGGTGGTGGATATGGTGTGGCTGATGCCAAACGGCTCAACTCCTCAGACATCAACACCCTCGAAAACATGGCACGCCTCTATGGCTCGTCTACAGTTAAGATTAATGGTGGTACCTTCTTTAAGAATATCTATGGCGGTGGTGACATGGCTGTAGTAGAGCAAGGCACCAACATAGCCATCAGCGACAATGCCGACATCAGAGGGGATGTGTTTGCCGGCGGTAACGGAAGAAAGAAACGATTGGAAAGCAATACAACCATCGCAGACGATACCTGGCATTCAGAACTTGTAGGAAAGGTACTTGGCGGCACCAACCTCAACTTCTACGGCACCTCTGCACAGGCACCATCCATCTATGGCGACATCTATGGCGGTGGAAACAGAGCACAGGTAGAGGGAGATACACATATTAATATATATGCAGCCAACTTCGCAGGAGAAATCTATGGCGGAGGAAAGGGCTTGATTACGAACGACAACGGCAATCTCCTCTATACCTATGCCGACGTAAAGGGTAATACCTTTGTAAAACTGGCTCAAGACCAGGGCGCACAGACAGAAGGAGAAAACGGAAAGAAGCAGGACAACTTCTCCATCAATGTGATATGGGACAAGAAATGGAACGGAACAAAGTGGATCTACTGGAATGACAACAAGAGCGAGTTCTTCAATGACGGTCAGTTCGTCTGCCCTCATAATATCTATGGTGGCGGTAACCAAGCCTGCAACGTAACAGGAAAGGCTACCCTTACCATCCTGAAAGGTATGACCCCATTCGGACTCCTGAAAACAGCAGAATGGAAGAAAGCATACGACGACAGCGAGCATCCTCACTTCGCTGTATTCGGCGGTGGCTATGGTATCAATACAACCGTGGACAGCACCGACGTTACCGTGAACGTGAATGGCGACTACGGAATCTACAATACTGAGATAGAGGATATTTCTGTCTTCGACAACTCAAAGGGTATTCCTAACTTCACCATCCTGAGTGCTCTGGGCGGTGGATATGCTGGAAAAGTTAACAAGAGTACAAAGGTAACCATTGATGGCAAGACCTTCCTGCACCGTGTATATGGCGGTGGCTTCGGTGACCCATTCTCTACAGAGAATAACAAAACGGGTCAGATTGGCGGCAACACCGAGGTATATATCCAGGGAGCCAACATCTACGGTGACGTATTTGGTGGCGGTGCCGGTGTAGCACCTAAGGATAACAACGGCACTTACACCTACTTTACCGATGTAGCAAAGGTATTAGGAACCACCAAGGTAGAGATATCGGGTGAAGCCAAAATATATGGCAATGTATATGGTGGCGGTGACATCGCCAACATCAAATCATACATCACCCTGACAGGAGCAGACAAGAAAGCCTATTACAACACGAAGCCAAAGAGCGAATCAAAGCTCGACCAGACAACAGGCAAGTTCCTTAGCTATGAGGCAAAGGACTATACCACCTTCGTCAATATCACCGGTGGCGACATTTTCGGAGAAGTCTTTGGCGGTGGAAAGGGTCTCAAGAAAGCTGAAGCTCCTGAATATTATAAGGTGGGAAGAATCAACGGCAACACTCTGGTACACGTGGTGAACACGAATGCCACCTCCCTTGCCGACACCGACAGCCAGGGCAACATCGTGCCATTCATCTGGAGTAATATCTATGGCGGATGTGCCTTCGGTACCGTAAATGGAAGTACCCTGGTACATATCGAGGGCGGCAAACTGGGCCACAACATTTACGGCGGTGGATACGGAAATATCAAGATAGACCTCACCGGCAATGAAACCGAAGAGGAAGAGGAGGAAATTACCCGTAACACAGTACTGGGAAAAGTGGATAAAAACAAGGAGGGAACCTACGCCAACATCCTGGGTAACACTAAGGTACAGATAGACGGCGGAACCTGGATATGGAACCGCAAGGCAGACATCAACGGCAACATCACTACCTGGCTGGCAGTTCAAAATAACGAAAAGATCTGCGAGAACATTGATGAGTTCAAGGAGATAACCGCTGCCATCCTGAAAGCCAAGACTGCCAATGAGATTACCAACGAAAAGGCAAAGGCTGCCATCAATCGCATCATCAGTGATGAGAATACCCAACAGTTCTATGCATTTACCAAGAGAACGATGAACTCCGGTTCCTTCAAGCGAGACCATAATATCTATGGCGGTGGAAACCGTGCCTGCTATGTGGGATTCGGACAGGACGGAAACTCTACCATTGGCAACGGTACTTCTGACAGCAACGGTCTGAGTGAGGTAATTATCAACCACTCTCCTCTTGCCGACGTCATCACCAAGGATGGCAACCAGATCAGCGTGTTCGATGAAACCTCGCTTGCCGGCTTATGCTGGTATATCAGCAGCAAAAACACAAACGACCCGGAATTCTCCATATTCGGAGCCGGCTTCGGTGCCAACACCAAGGTGGTAAAGACCGAAGTATGTGTGCAGCCTGGTAACAAGATGGATGACGATGGCGTCATCACCGTCAACGGCATCAAATACCGCTATCTCAACCAGAATGCAGACCTCAAGACATACGTTGACTTCGAGAAGCAGATATACAATGACTTCCTGAAGGTTTCAAAGGATGACAAGAAGCTCTATTTCGGTAGTGTGACGGGCAGCAATCCGGGTGATGCCGACTTCGACCCGATGACCTTCAAGCGCTATCATGCCAGCCGCTGGGCCTGGACCCTCGGTTTGCCAGGCTTCACCTTCCAGGCTATCCACGGCGGTGGCTTCTCAGGTTATGTTACCGGTGAAACCTATGTAGAAACCGACTGTCAGCCTTTCTGCGAGAACATCTTTGGTGCCGGTGTTGGTGCCATGCCTATCGGTAACATCACTAACCAGGGAGAAAGCTATGACTTCGGAAAGGTAGGTTCCCTGTCGAGAGTATTCATCAAATCAGGCTATGTAGCACAGAATGTATATGGCGGTGGTGCCGGTATCGAATCAATCTATGACAAGAACCAGAATACATGGATTGACTTCCCGAATATGGCACGCGTCCCTAAAACGGAAGTTTACGTCTATGGCAGAAACATCAAATATAGGTACAACCTCGGCTTGATAGCCCGTACCATTATATTGGGCAGCGTATATGGCGGTGGCGATGTTGCCAACGTGGGAAATGAGAAAGCAAAGGAAGCACCGGATGTCTTTAACTTCGAACACCACCAGGTACCAGCCAGATACACTTCGCTCGTCAACATCCGTGGCGGCGTTGTTTTCTCTCAGGTTTTTGCAGGAGGTAGAGGACGCCTAAAGTCTGAATGCAAGGACTATACGAAGCTGGGTGGCATCTACGGCAATACCAGTCTGGTCATCGACCGTCCAAACATCACCTATCCATACTTCGACGAAGAAACGAAAGAGTATATCAAGCCATGGAGCGACAATGCCATGAAGCATCCAGACAATGACAAGAACAAGGATATCATGCCAGCATTCCTGGAGAGAATCTACGGCGGATGCGAAAACGGTACGGTATATGGCAATACCTTCATGAGCATCTCCGACGGACAGATAGGCCATGGTATCTATGGCGGCGGTTGGGGTAACTGCGACACCGTGAACGGAACCGACACCCTGACCGTGACTTCGGCAGACGTAACCGGCAATACCAATATCATGATCAATGGTGGACAGGCTCTGCTCTCCTCTTACTGGAATCCGGAAACCCGTTCATGGCGACCAGCCAGCATCATTGACGGTATCACCTACTCACCACAATACGACCACGAGGCACTGAAGTTCAAGGTAAACCACAACATCTATGCCGGTGGCAACGAAGCCTGCGAAGTGGGCAACAATACCAACATCTTGATTGTCAAGGGTCTCCTGAATGACAACACCGAGGTGAAGCCGGGACAGGACAAGAAGAACATGAAATTCTACCAGACAAACGAATGGAAAGAGATATATAATAAGGTGGGATCTCCTCACTTCAGTATCTTCGGTGGCGGCTTTGGTGAAAAGACCTATGTCAAGGGCAATACCAACATCACCATCGACATGCAGGGCAGAGATGCCAACAACCACCAGGACATTGAGCTGAAACCAGGCAAGGAACATGAACACTTCTACAGCGACTTCTCGTACATGGACATCGTGGGCGGTGGCTATTCGGGTACCGTAGAAGGCAGTACCAATATATCGGGAGCCGGTGGCGTATTCTGCCGCCGTGTGTTTGGTGGCGGTTTCTACAGTTCTGTCAAGGAAACAAATGTCACCATCAAGGCTATCGACTGCCGTGACATCTTCGGTGGCGGTTTCATGGGAGACGTAAAGGAAGCTACCCATGTCATCATCGGATCAGACAACAGTACAACGGGTGGTCCATCAGGCACCTCCAAGTTCAACAATTCCGACATCCATATCCATGGCAATGTTTATGGCGGCAACGACGTTTCGGGCTATGTGAACATAACTACAGAGGAAAACGGATTCAGAGACAATGGCGGTGAAGGAAGCAACATCAAGATTCTGGGTGGACACATCTATCAGAATGTATATGGAGCCGGAAACGGTAACTACCTGTATGCACTCGACAAGAACCAGAACCAGAAGGTGACGGTGAACGAGTATTACCCTATGAACCCGGAGGATCCAAACTCAGAGACCGTTCCTCTGGTATATACCGTACCGATGAGAGAATCCATGCCTTCCTACAAGGAGGCAAGCGATGCGGCTAAGATTGTGAACATCAATTCATGGCGACCACTCACCAACAAGGTGAACATCGAAATCAAGGGTAACTCTACATCTGAAAAGGTGAATATCGCCGGTGACGTTTATGGAGGAGGAAACTCTGCCACCGTACTGAAGGTGAAGGACAAGGATAACAAGGCTGTAGAAAAGGTGGGAAACATCAATATCAACATAGGAAGTCATGTGAACATCGGACGTGTCTTCATGGGTTGCAACGGAGATGAACTCTTCGCCAAATCAGAGGACAATGACTTCATGAACAAGTTCCAGAAACTCAATGGAAACGTGGAGGACTATACACAGGAACTGAACCTTGCCGATACCATCGACTGGTTCTTCAATCCTTCGAACAAGGATATCGGTACCCTCTATCTCCCTACCAAGCTGGAAGACCGACCAACCGTATATCCTCACCTCATCGACCTGTATTTCCAACCAGTGGAAACAGATATCCAGGGAGAACTGCGATGGAACGGAACCCAGACGGGTGAAGGACTGGTAGACTGTACCATCAAGACTTTCTGCTGCGGAGGAAACCGTGGCAACATGAACATCTATCCAAATGCAAGGGGCAATGTAATCAATTATATCTTCCCGGAGGGACTCACCATCACCGACAAGATTGTGGGTGGCTGCAACAATGCCAACTACAACTATAAAGGACTGGTGAACCATGAGGGTGGCTATCTACTGGGACGTGCCTACTCTACCGATCCTTTCATCCAACTCACCATCAAGAACAAGTTCCAGCCAGAGGAGAAGAACGATGCCTATGTGGGAGGAAACGTATTCGGCGGCTGCTACAAGACGGGAACCGTGAGAGGCGACGTTACCATCGATCTCCGGAGCGACATGCTTGCCGGTAAGGATAAGAAGAAACTGGAAAATTCGAACGATTCTCTGGCTACCAAACCGGAATACTCCAGCCTCAACATCTATGGTGCCGGATATGGTATGGAGAGTTATGTTTACGGCAATACCCACATCATCATGGGTAAGGATATGAAATGTTCTGAACCTAAGACAGAAGGTGGTAAGTTCCTTCCTTGCGGTGTAAACGGAGCTACAGGTGTATCAGCCAACTTCATCTATGGTGGCGGTCAGCAGGGTAATGTCATCGGACTTACCGATGTGGATATCCTCAATGGTCACGTCTTCCGTTCGGTAACAGGCGGTTCCTATTCTGGCTATGTATATGGTTCTACCCAGGTAAAGGTGGGCTACCCTACCTACTATCAGGTAAATGACGGGCATTCCGGCATCTATCTGCTGGACCGTACCGACAAGAACAACCTGTATATTGACCATGAGAATAAGGATAAGGACGGAAAGATACTGCCAAACCTTGCCTCAGAAACCATCAAGCAGAGCATCAGACTCATCAGTGGTGACAAGGTTTCGCAGGCTGTTTATGCTTCCATCATCGGCAAGCAGGGAGTTACGGACTTCGTGAAGGAGAAAGACTTCACCACTATTATTACAGCCCCGGCTTCACCACTTATTACATGGAACGACATCAATATCAAGATTGGAGAAGCTATCTATGGTGGCGGTTACTCCGTGGCACAGGGTACTTCTGTCATGGCAAACGACTCTACCGTTCTGAAATTTACTCGTCAATACAATATAGACAAGGCTTTCACGGAAAGACAGGAAAAACTGTCTGATCTGCCTAATGGTACCACAACAGGATTCGGCGGTAACACCACCATCCTGGTTGCCGACAATTCTGCAACCGACTCTGACCGTGACCATATCATCATCTCCCATCAGAAAATGCAGTCGGTCGTATTACCAACAGGTACCGACCTCTTCGGCTACTATTACATGGACAAAGACGGCAACTACCGTTACATCTCTCTCCAGGACAACTATTTCTATGGAGACGGATATAAGAAGCCGGAACATCAGTCGGAGACCGACACGAATATATATGCCTACGACAGTGAAGGTGGCATCTTCGGAGACGGACACCAGTCGTATGCAGCCGGCTTCCGCAGTGCCGACCTGACGGGTTACGGCTTTGCAGGAACCAATATCAACAATCCGAAGATCATCAATACCTTCCAGCGTATGGACATCCTGCGACTGGAGGATAACTGCTTCAACGTACTTGGAGCACGCGACTATGCCACCAACCAAACCACCAAGACTCCTTATTCGATAGCACGAGTGGGAGAAATCCAGATGTTTGCCAAGAACATAACCTTGACCGGCAACAAGTTGCAGGACAAATCCACAAAGCGTGCACGCAACTATATGGGTCTTGCCAACAACATCCACTACGTAGGAGCAGTAACTTCGAATGTTCCCTTCAACGATGCCGTTAAAGAACCATGGCGCAACAATACCGGTATGGTACCTGCTGATGGCGACTTCAAAGGCATGTCATATATGGATGTAAAACAGGATTACATCGACAAACACGACCAGAACTTCCAGAAGCGCAATGACGGTACGGCAAAGAACATGATAGGTATCGCCTCAGGCTATGCCCTCAAGATTCAGAACGTACAGGAGTTATACGATGACAGCAAGAAGAATGTCATCGACAGTATTTTCTACGGTCCTATCTACGGCGTAGTGGAGATGAACCTCATCGACGTTCGTGAAGACGAAGGTGGCGGCTATGTATATGCCGACAATGTGCATAAACGGGCAACGGCAGAGGGAGAAAGCGGACACAAGGTAGACTTCCTGGAAACCACCGGAAACTTCGTCTTCCCATACGATGCCAAGCAGAACCGCTTCGTTGTTGACGACTGCTTTCCTACCGGATTCTATGGTATGGATAAGGCAGGACAAGCAAATCCGGATGACAATATTGATGTTCACTATTGGTATGTAACAGGTTTTAACTACTATTACAATGCCCACATCACTGGCTATACCTACAAGGACAAGATGACCTTCTTCAGTGACAACAAGGACGGTCTCACCGTGCTCTCAGGACTGAAGCCAAACCAGCCTGTAACCATTCAGAGCTGGAAGATGCGCAGCGGACATCCTAAGACAGAATACAGCTGCGACCTGGAAGAGCGCAACTATCTGCCAGCCGGAACAGAAGGCAATGTGGATATGGACAACCAGGACGTATCCGGCAAATACCTGCTCAACATCGGAGCTTCTTCTTCAGAGGAATATGATGGCAAGGGATTCGCTGCCGTATTGCCGATGAACGGAGTATTCAAAGAAGAGAACTATCAGAAACGTCAGCTCCCTTCTGCGCTGACAGATGGCGATGCCAAAATTTCATTCCAGCTGACAGACTCTGTCAACAATACGACAACCGACTATTTCAAGAAGCATCTCTCTGAAAAATGTCTTGCCACCGTTGTACTGAAGGGACGTGCATACGAAGAATATACAGATGAGACCAACAACAAGCCTATCATCAGTAAGGTGGCCTCATCCGACTTCTTCATCCAAGAAGGCAATGATTACAAACAGGTAACAACAGGAACCAAGCTATCTGCCGGCACTGTTTATTATATCAAGAACGGCATTGCTGGAGAATACACCAAGATATACCCTGATAGAATCTATATAAAGGATGCCAACAACAAAGATGGCTATGCTCCTGTCAACATCACAGACGTAAAAGCAGGATCATCCAACTACTACTGTGAGGTAGAACGAATCTACACTTACACCATCTATCTCACTATAGAATATGTGCAGGGTCCTAACATCAACGGTAAGATAACTGTTGACAACTGCGCCTTGCCGGGAGAGATGGTCAGACTCAGGAAAAACCAGATTTCCATTGAGGCAGACGAATCGTTCTCTGCCAACGGATACTACTGGCGCATAGGAAAGCGCAAGCAAAACGAAAAGGGAAACTGGGTATTTGAAGACGCTACCGAATGGGACATCAACAAAAAGGCTACAGGCTACGACACCTACAAGCAGGGAAGCAGCGAAGCACAAGGACTCTTCAAGGACTGCGTATATGACAAGACCAACGACTATCTGGATATTCCAGCCTACTACTTCATGAACGGATATGGCGTACAGCTGGGTATCACCATGAATGGTCTGAATAAGATCTTTACGGTGGATATGGCAGACGACAGCCAGTTTACCGTACACAACTACCACCGCATGAATCCTCATCAGAAGGGTGTGAACCTGCATCTTTCAGAGGCTATCCAGCGTACCAAGGAAGACAAGACGTTTGCCGAACCTCGCATTTATATCTCTGATGCCAGCGACCTGAAGGCATTCATCAACTTCGTGGATACCATCGGAACCGGTACGGGAAGCAAGGCGGAACTATATGGAAAGAATGCCCAATTCATCCTGCAGAACGACATCACCGTGACCAGCGACTTTGATGGAAGCAATGCTGTATTTGCCGGCACTCTTCATGGAAACGGACATGTCATCATGGGTCTGGCTCAAGGCAAATCATTCCTCAAAGAGAACCGAGGCAACATCTATAACCTCGGAATGGAAAGCGGCAATATCGCTGCCAGCAATAAGGGTACTTACCACTGCTGCTTCGAATATAACAAGGGCATACAGCCCATCGTCTATCACATGGACGGCACAAGTGATACTCATTATACGGCAGACGACTTCAGATACGGCAAGGTTGGCTACGACCTCAACGAATACTATCTGCGTGCCCGCTACAACAACATGAAGAATGCCCAAGACAAGGAGGCATTGAAGTACGTCTACGATTACTATGCCAACGGCGACTATCAGTATGCCCACCGTACAGATGCCATCACCGGCAACAACACGGGTATCACCTATCTGAGAAAAGGTACAGACAGTGACCAGCCTAACTACGGCAGCAACGAAACCCGCCACGACCAGAGTCACGCTATCGATGCGGCTCGAAAGGCATCGCAGGGTACAGCATCCGCAGTCAGCTACGTTCCACAGTTCGACGGAAACCAGGCAGACGAAAGTCAGCCGATGAACGACTTCATCTTCTGGGGACAGTCATTGCAGAAGGTTCCAGACCTCTGTCCTTCCCAGATAGCTTCCCATCAGAACAGCTATATGAGAAACCGCATATATCGTACTGCCGGCTACTATGGCGACACGAAGCTCGATGCATTCCACTATAATGCCAGCAACAATGCCAACAGCCTCATGAGTACCTACGTACACCAGACGACAACAACGGCTATCGACTTCACCTGCCTGAACGACAAGGGGGCAGCCATGGGATTCAAACAGGCGGCAGACATCAACCAGAACGGCATCTTCTACCCACCGGTAGATGACAATGCCAAGATATTCAGCGACCTAAGCATCCAGCAGGGAGTAAGCCAGAACCTCCTAGTATATACTGCTGCCAATGGCAACGACATCGACAACAATACAGAGGCTTACGACATCGCAGACAATGCACTCGGCTACAAGGAGAACACGAGTGAGACTACCATCTACGGACATCATATTTTCAAGAATAATGCCGATGATGGCTATACCACCTCTCTCCTCCACCTCGTAGAACGCACCCCTGAGGGTAAGAACAGCGAGGGAGACAAGTGTGAGAACAACGACTTCTGTGCCCCTATCCCATTCACGGTAACCAACCATGCCTGGTATGTACGCAAGCCGATGTACTATGCTAAGGATGCTACCGGAGCCTGGGAAGGTATCTGTCTGCCATTCACCGCACAAAAGGTAATGGCATCGCTCAATGGCGAGATTACTCATTTTTATGGCACACCAACAGAAGAAGAACTGGATAACCCAGCCACGAACACGCACACCCTGCACCATGAGTACTGGCTGCGAGGATTGACTGGTGTGAATGAAACGGAGAAGACTGCCACCTTCCAGCGACCTGATACAACAGCAGGACTCTTCATGAATGAAAGTGCGAATGCGGCAAAATGGAATTACCAGTTCTCTAATTCCTTCTTTGGCAACACCTATAAAGACTGGGCTTACCGATGGGATGCAGATTCGTATTATGCCAATAATCACGAATACCAGGATTACATTCCGCTGACAGCAGGAGTTCCTTATATCGTACGTTTCCCAGGTGAGCGTTATTATGAGTTCGACCTCTCCAGCAAGTTCTACAACAGTATTTTGAACAAGAAGGAAGATCCTCAAACCATCACCTTCCATGCTTATGGTTCTGCGAGCGAAGAACTTCAGAAGAAAGCCATCGTGATTCCTATCACAACAGATATGAAGACCGTAAGCGATGGCTATGCCCACCGGGGAACCTTCGCTGCCAAGGAAGTGGCGAATGGAGGCATCTATGCGCTCAATACAGAGGGAACAGCATTCAGCAATACGGCAACCTCACAGACCGTAATGCCTTTCCGTACCTATCTGACTACAGAAAGTACGAACGCCGGAGCCCGTTCTTCAGAGGTTCCTTCTGTAATCCGCATCAGCGAGACCACGGGCATCGACAGGATAGAACCGGAAATAAACGGTAACGATGATACACCAGCCGGCGAATCACTCTTCATCCGCCCTATCGGAGCTCATCGTGTACGCATAGAGAGCACCTACTCCACCCAGTTGCAGGTATTCTCAACCACCGGTCAGCTTTATCGCATCTTGGATGTACGTCCTGGCACCGCCACCTACAGTGGTTTCCCTGACGGCATCTACATCTTCGGAAACAGAAAAATCATGGTAAAATAACAGAAAGATATGAATAGAAAGAATAAGATATCAACCGGCAAATGGCTCCGTTCCCTCATCCTCCTCATGATGATGGGATGGATGGGGAGTGCGTGGGCAGAGGATGCCGCTACCAACATTGCTACAGGAAACAAGGGAAGTGTATACTTTGATTATAACGGCATCCGGTAAACGGAGAACCGGAAAAGGATAAAACCTACCACATTACTTACAATGCAGGTGAGCATGCATCAGGAACATCACCGGAAGCTACGTGGGTAGAAGAAGGCGACCTGTTTAAAATTCCAAGAAACACTACCCTTTATTACGAGGGAAATACCCTGGCTTTATGGAAGGACAGCAAGGGAGAAGAGATGATCTATAATCTCAATGGCCAGCAAGTAGATAAAGCCTCTGCTCAAGGAGGCATCTTCATCTCCCGCCAGAAAGGTAAGTTCTATAAAGCTCCCGGCTCTTCCGGAGGAAGGAGATAGTTCTGCTGGCGAATTCAGATGTTTGAATAAGCAGAAGGAGATGATTGAATAAGCGTATTCAGATGTTTGAATAAGCGAAAGGATATGATTGAATAAGCGAAAGGAGACGTTTCTTTGGGTTCAAAGAGACGTCTCTTTTAGTTTTAGGAGACTGCTTTTCGAGTTGAAGGAGACTGCTTTTCGAAGGTTGCCACTAGGCTCAGCAGCTCTGCCGACTGCAGTCAGCAGGTCTGCCGAGCCTAGTGACAACACCTTTTATTCGTACAACTACAACCCTTATAGTCGTACAACTATAAACCCTTTAGTCGTACAACTATAAACCTTTTAGCTGTACAACCATATACCTTTTAGCTGTACAACCATAAAACGCAACCCCGCCAGGCGTTCCTCCTTTGACGCCTAGCGGGGTTGCGCTTTTTACCTTTATGATAAGGACTTGGGGGACTAGCGATGGAATCGCTAGGAACGGGGGGGGGCGAAAGGGGGTTAAGGTTCTTTTTACCTTTTTACCCTTTTACCTTTTTACCCTTTTACCTTTTTACCTTTAAACTCCCTTTTCAGCAAACAGGCCGAAGAGCTCAGCATCTATCAGGTCAGTAACCTTTCGGAAGTCTTCCGGATTCTCTCCGAACTCCAGATTATCACCATCGATGATGATGAGGCGACCTTTATAATCCTTAATCCAATCCTCATAACGCTTGTTCAACCCCTGGAGGTAATCGATGCGGATGCTCTTCTCGAAATCGCGGCCACGCTTCTCGATATGCTTCACGAGCGTAGGAATGCTGCTCTTGATATATATCATCAGGTCAGGGAGTTTCACCAGACTGATCATCAGATCGAAGAGATCGGTATAGTTCTTGAAATCCCTATCGCTCATCATACCGATATCGTGAAGATTAGGCGCAAAGATACGCGCATCCTCGAAGATGGTTCTATCCTGTACGATGGTCTGCTCTGAACGGGAAATCTCCACAACATCATGGAATCGCTTGTTCAGGAAGTAAATCTGAAGATTAAACGACCAACGTTCCATATCCTTGTAATAATCAGCCAGATATGGATTATTATCTACCGGCTCGAAATTAGCTTTCCAGCCATATCTCTTGGCAAGCATCTTGGTTAATGTTGTCTTGCCGCTACCTATATTTCCTGCTATTGCTATATGCATTTTTTTACCTTTTTACTTTTTTACCTTTAAGAGAACAGCCCGAAGAGCTTGGCATCTATCTTATCTATGATTTCACCAAACTGCTTGGGATTGTGCTCGAAATCGAGATTATCAACTTCTACGATAAGCACCTTACCCTTATACTTGTTCATGATGAAATCTTCGTAAAGATTGTTGATACCTTCCAGATAATCCAAAGGCATCTTCTGCTCATAATCACGACCGCGCTTCTGGATATTCTTCACGAGGTGAGGAACTGAAGAACGGAGATATATCATCAGTTCAGGCATCTCCACCACTTCCATCATCGACTCGAAGAGTTCCATATAAGTCTCGTAGTCGCGCTGGTCCATGTTGCCCATCTTCCGGTTGTTGGCCGCAAAGACATAAACACCCTCAAAGATGGTGCGGTCCTGGATGACCGTCTCTTTACTGTGTTGGATTTCCAGCAGATTTTTGAATCGCTGCTTCAGATAGAACACCTCCATATTGAGAGCCCATCGCGAGATATCCTTGTAATAGTCATCGATATAGGGGTTTTCAGCCACGGGCTCCAAGTACTGTTTCCATCCATAATGTTTAGAAAGCATCTTGGTGAGTGTTGTCTTGCCACTACCGATATTTCCTGCTATTGCTATATACATTTATTTTTAATGTTTAATGTTGAATGTTGAATGTTGAATTTTTGATGCGATGCCGCCCTCAATTCAACATTGGCTGCAAAAGTACAATAAAAAATCGGGATAAACAAAAAAATCCAAGCAAATATATGATTTGCTTGGATTTTTATATTCTATTCCTGCCTTGCAGGGAATCTGTATGTTAATAGTCACGTTCGATGAGTTCGAGACACATACGGGAGTTGTGGTAAGGACATTTCCAGAAACCCGCCTTATCATCCTCCTTGTTCACCGTACCATCTTCCAGGATAGCCCAGTGCCACTCACCGTTCTTGTTATCCAGCAGATGCTTGGCTACATAATTCCAGCAGGAGATGGCAACCAGAAGATTCTCTTCGGTACGGAAATACTGATAGAGGTCGATATGTCCGATGATGTTCTCGCACTGCACCCACCACTGACGCTGGAGATCATACTTATCTCCATCTTTCCAATGCTCATAAACCATACTGCCATCCGAACGTAAGCCTTCATCTGCAGCATCGGCTATACGACGGATGATGCGCTCTATCTTATGCAGCAATATCTTATCGTCTAAAACCAGCGCGGTTTCGTGGAGCAGCCAGGACGCCTCAATATCATGACCATAGCTCTCGATGTTGCGCTTGCCCTCCCACTCGTCATTGAAGAAGAGGTCGAGATGATAAGTCTCCTTGTTCAGAAGCTTATCGGTGAAGATATCGAGCAGATTGCGGATGCTCTTCTCCAGTTCCGGAGTCTTCCATACACGATAAAGATTGGTATATGGCTCGATGATATGCAGATGGGTATTCATCGTACGGGAACCATTCTCATCCTTATCAGAGAGACGCATGTCTGCAATCGGATTCCACTCACGGGTCAATGCCTCGATATATCCGTTGTTCTTGGCATCAAAGGCATGCTTCTCTATGTCATGATACAGGGAGATGGCGATATCCAACGCCTCCTTGTCACCTGTTGCACGGGCATACTCCGAGAAACCATAGATGGCAAAGCCGATGGCGTAAGTCTGCTTCTTGGTATCGAGCGGATTACCCTGATAGTCAACACTCCAGTAGATGCCGCCATATTCCCTGTCGAGAAAATAATCGCGCACATAATCCTTGGCACGGGTGGCAGCCTCAAGATACTCCGGCTTCTTCAAGACACGATAGGCTGCAGAAAACGCCCAGAGGATACGGGCATTCATCACTGCTCCCTTCTCGGCTACAGGATGTACCTGGTCGTTACCGTCTACACGTCCGTAAAAGCCACCGTTTTCTTCATCTTTCACTTTCGTTAGCCAATAGCTGAGGATGTTGTTCTCCAGAACATCCCGCATCGTTTCTTTAAGATTTTCCATTTTTCCATTCTTTATAGTGATTATTAGTTATGTTAAAACAGTTATTTGCGGATAGGGAACTTCCAGGTAAGCACCATCAGCAGGAAGGCGATGACGGCTGGGAAGAGTGAGAACAATGACCATACCATCGTAAGCACAGAGTCGGTGACACTGGCTGGGTCGATCATCGTATTACCCATCTTATCTGTTATCATGTTAGCACCTGCCCAGCCCAGGAAGAGGGCGATGAGAGAACCGGAAATGGCTGTACCAAACTTCTGGCTCATCGTACCGGAAGAGAAGATAAGACCCGTAGCTGATGTTCCGAAATGCTCGGTATGGTAGTCGGCTACATCGGCATACATTGACCACATCAATGGCGAATAGATACCGATACCCATAGAGGTAAGGATAACGATGGCTATCATTACCCAGATATACGATGGATCCATCGGGATGAAGAAGAAGACAACCGAGAGAACCAGACAGAGAGTTGCAGCCCAGAAGAATGCCATGCGCTTGCTGCCTACCAGACGGGTGAACCAAGGAGATACACCACCGAAAATCATACAGGTTACTTCACCGAATGCCATGAAAACGGTATAGTTGATAATCAGTCCCTCGATGGTTACATTGCCATGCAGACAGTAATCGAACATATAGCCAGCAACGGCATAGCGGAATCCGTTGAAGAAGTTGGTGCACACGGCGATGGCTGTCATATAGAGCCAAGCCTTGTTGTGAACGAGGTCAGCAAACTGCTGGAATGAGAACTTCTCAGCGCGTTTCGGCTTCAGACGTTCCTTGGTGAGGAGTCCGCAAGCCAATGTCATAACAGCTGCAATAATACCGAGCACGGCACCAATGACAGCATACTGATGAGCGGCTGTTCCACCTACCATTTTCTGAAGATAAGGGAAAGAGAGCAGGGTAACGAATCCCATGGCATAAGCACCTACCATACGGAAAGAAGAGAACTGGTTCTTCTCATCATCATCCTCGGTCATCACACCGAGCAATGAGCCGTAAGGCACATTCACCATGGTATATACCGCCATCATCAGCAGATAGAGGGCGTAAGCATAGATTCGCTTGCCCACAGGACCGAAGTCTGGTGTATAGAGCAAGAGGGCGAATATCAATCCGAAAGGAATGGCACCATAGATGAGCCAAGGACGGTAGGTACCGAAACGGCTCTGGGTACGGTCGGCAAGAGTACCCATCAGCGGGTCAGTAACCACATCGAACATGCGGGCTACGAGCATCAGTACTGCCGCATCCGCAAACGAGAGTCCGAAGACATTTGTAAAAAACAGAGGAAAAGCGATAGACATCACCTTCCATACAATACCACCCGCAGCGGCATCACCCAATGCATAAGCTATTTTTTCTTTTAAACGAGCCATTTTATTTTAGTTTATAATTTACAATTTATAGTTTATAGCAAAAACTACCTCAGCAATCTTGCTATACAGCGAAGCCGCTATCAACTATTAACTTTTAACTACCAAAAAGAGGGATTCGCTCCCCATCTATATCTGATAATACGGATGAAGAGTACGAATCCCTACAATCTTAATACCTGAAACTATTTACTTAAAGTCTGTTTGTTTTTTGCTACCAAAGCCTTGATCTTCTCTACTGAGAACTGAGTGCGATAATCATCCTTTGGTGTGTTCATGCAGTAATCTACCAATCGGTCGATGGTAGAAGTTGCCACATGCATGCGGGTATCAGAAGAAGCGTAGTAGATGAATACCTTACCATCCTCATCTGCAATCCAGCCGTTGGTGAAGACTACGTTCATCACATCACCGATATACTCAGGACCTTCCGGTACGAGGAGATATCCACCTGGTTCTGCAATCACCTTTGTAGGATCCTCAAGAGAAGTCATATACATATAGAGCACATAGCGGAGACCGCTGGCACAGCCACGAACACCGTGAGCCAGATGCAACCAGCCCTTATCAGTCCTGATAGGATGAGGACCCTCACCGTTCTTCACCTCCTGAATGGTGTGATAGTGACGGGCATTGATGATCTTCTCTTCCTTGATTTCGGCATGAGTGATATCATCAACAAGAGCCCAACCGATACCACCACCAGAACCTGTATCGATGAAACCATCCTGTGGACGGGTATAGAAAGCATACTTGCCATCAACAAACTCCGGATGGAGAACCACATTGCGCTGCTGGCTCTTGGTCTTCAGATCAGGAAGACGCTCCCAGTTTACCAGGTCCTTGGTACGGGCGATGGCTGCAGTAGCAGTAGCAGCACTGAGGTCGCCAGGCTGATCATCATCATGACGCTCTGCACAGAACACACCATAGATGTAGCCATCCTCATGAGCTGTGAGTCGCATATCATAGATGTTGGTAGCCGGAACAACATCCTCCGGCATGGTGATAGGCTCATCCCAGAAACGGAAGTTGTCAACACCATTAGGACTCTCTGCTACGGCAAAGAAGCTCTTGCGGTCGGCACCCTCCACACGTACAACGAGGAGATACTTACCATTCCACTTGATGGCACCCGAATTGAGCGTAGCATTCATCATGATGCGCTGCATGAGATACGGATTACTCTTCTCATCGAAGTCGTAACGCCACTCTAATGGAGTATGTTCTGCTGTAAGGATTGGGTTCTTATACTTTTCATAGATACCATTTCCCCACTCTACCGGTTCATTCTTACGGCTCAGCAATTCCTCATGATGAGCGCGGAGTGCTTTCACTTTGTCTTGAAATGTAGTCATAATATATCATTTTTTACTTTTTTACCTTTTTTATTTTTTTACCTTTACAATGTCTTTGGCAAAGAGGACTTTCTTTTCCTTCTTGAATGCCTTGAAGTCCTTGACGATGGCTCCATCGCCTACTCCAGGAAGATAGGCTTCTTCCTGAGGTTTATCCCATGCATTACGCCAGAAGAGTACATAACTCAACTGATACTTCTGAAGTACAGGCCAAAGGGTTTGGGTAAACCAATCCTTCTTGCTGGCGATACCCCTGCAACCCGTTTCGGTGAGGGCAGGAATCTTGCCAACCTTCTTGGCTGCCTCCATCAGCACATCGAGCGTGGCTGCAAGGTTCTGCTGATAGTTGGCATCGCTGTTGTCGAACTCGTAGACGTCAACACCCAGCATATCCACATACTTCTCGCCCGGGAATCGCTCCAGGAATTTTTCTACCGTCTTCTCGTCGCTGAGATTTGGTGACCAAGCCCAAACGATGTTATTGCACCCTGCTTTAGTAAGTATATTTAGGGTTTTTACGTATAATTGGTTATATTGTACAGGTGTGCAACTGCTAGCTCCCCACCAGAACCATCCGCCATTCATTTCATGCCATGGTCGGAAGATGACAGGAACCAGTTTACCATCGTTTGTCTTCAAAGAAAGGATGAAATCGGAAACCTTCTTGAGCCATCCGTCGAACTTCTGTTGCTGGGCGCCTCCATCCAGGACAGCAGCTACAGCATCACCTTTCGGATCCCAGGCATTCTCGCCAGTAACCGGATTCCAAGGATGCCAACTCAATGTGACGATGCCTCCTCTCTCATTTTGGGCAATGATCTCTTTTCGCATACGATCGAAAGACACGCCATCGAGGTTTTCCTTGCTGTCCAACTCTATTTTTCCAAGATCGAAACCCATCACAGCAGGATAATCACCTGTAGTGAGGAAAACATCGCTCTTTCCTTCATCCCATTTCCAAGTAGTACCATACACCGGATCATCCTGATGTCCGAGCATGATTCCCTTGTTCAATAATTTTTGCAGTCTGACCTTCAGTTGCTCTGCCGGAGTATTGCAACATTGCTTTTTACCCTTGCAGCAGGAAGTATTGGCAGTCTGGACTGATGCGCCCGTAACGCCATCAACCTGTGCCATTGCTCCTTGCATCGCCATGAGGCAAGCTGCACCAATCAAAATTCTTTTTCCTATCATATATCTATTTCTTTAATTGCTGAATTATCCAAGCCTGCCATTCATCCCACTGTTCCTGATACCAGAAATGACCGGTCATCTGGTACAGACTCAATGTCTTTGGCGCTTTTACCGAATTGTAAAGTCCGTAAGACGATGTTGGGGGAACCACCTCATCATTATAACCGAAACTGTACCAGCCAGGAACGGTGATGCGACGGGCGAAGTTGACGCCATCATAATAGCGTGCACCTTCGAGTCTTGCCTTTTCCAAATCCGTAAGTTTCTGCTCTTTCCATGCAGCCCCCTGCGCCTTGTCTTCCTTATAGAAGTAGTGAGGCCAGCCACCTGCAACTCCGTGAATTTCGGCCTCATAATCACACATAGCATCATGAACAGGAGCCAGGAAAGTGATTCGCTTGTCGAGAGCTGCCACAGCGATGGAAAGGAATCCACCCTGTGATGAACCCGTTACACCGATAGTCTTTCCGTTCCACTCAGGGAGCGAAGCGATATAATCCACGCCACGGACAGCACCGGTTACTACCCGTCTGTAAGCATTGCGATAAGGATTCTCGAGATTGGTATCCCAGTAACCTTTCAGCTCGCCATTGGCAAGATCATCATAAATTTTCTGCTGCATGGTAACAGGAACACCATGAATACCGATTTCCAGTACGATGCATTCAGCAGGAACCGTATAAGTATCGCCGGCATAAGGGCGTACACCCGCACCAGGCACACGGAGCAAAGCCGGATACTTGCCTATTTTTACCGGTACACTCAGGATGCCATACATCTTAGAGCCCCATCGGTTGTTGTTATAACTTATTTCATATACATTCTTATCCTTGGTACAACGCTCAGGCAGAAGCACCTTGGTAGGATTGAGGTCATTCTGTCTTGCCTCATCCAGTGCCTTCTTCCAGAAAGCATCGAAATCCTTAGGTTCCTGTGCGAAAGGCTGGATCTTCTCTGGAGAGAAACCTGCCGTGCAAAGTCCTTCGTAATCCTTGCCATCAACATGAGCGATAACCTTGAGGCGGTAGAAGCCCGGTCTGTTCAGACTGCCGCACCATTTCATGGTTCCATCCTTGAGAGTGGTACTTTTCTTCACCTCCGGAAACATTGCCGGTCCGGCTTCGTAATCTACCTTCACCTGATTGAGTAGCGTACCGCTCTTTCTCACATTCACCGTGAAGTTAGCCTTCTCACCTACCCGGTAATTCCAGTCCTGATGGTCAGGAGTTACCGTTACCACGATGTTGTTTCCTCTGATTTGTGCGCTGAGGCTTGTAGTCCCCAGCACACTCATCAGAACACCTATAATTATTAACCTAAAAACATTTGCTATACGATGATTCATATTGTCGTTGGTAATCTTGTTAGTTAAACATTCTGTTTTACGGTTGCAAAGTTAGGCATAATTTCCGATATATCCGTGTATTATTTTGCTGAATAAACATACTTTGTTGCAAAGGCAGAAAAATATTCGGAAATATCTGAAAAAAGAAATAAGAATTGATGCACATCAAGTCAGAAAAAGCAAAGAAAACAACAAAATACACACTCTATTTAACTCCAGAATTGACCGAAAACGCCCAAAGATCAATTAACAAAGCACAAAAGGTTATGACAATTCATATAATAAATAATGTACGCGTACCTTATATATAATAGACAAATAATAGAACAATCAATATAAATCAACCATCAAGTAAATAAAATGTAACACTAACACTTAATCTTTAATAAATATGACGAAAACTACATTTTATTTTCAATAAAGCAGAAAAGTATTAGTAATCAGCAAAATATGTACAAGCTATTTTGCAAAAAATAGCTATCTTTGCAGCAGATTTACAAAATAGCCTAAAGGTTTAGAATAAACAATATAAAAACAAATAAATATAATCACAACAATGGAAAAAGTAAATGCAACCTAGAGCTAGCCTCTAGCCCTTTCTTCTCATCAGAAAAAGATGACGAAGGAATAATCAGAGAGCACTAATCCGTTTTGGATTCTTTCCCGTATCGAGCATATAAGTGAAAGAGCCCAACTGTTTTAACCAACTAACAAAAATTGTATGAACTTTAAAAGTAGAGAAAAGTTGCTTGCTAGTGTAGCTGCCTTGAGTATTCTCGGCATCTCCCCTCAGCAAACTTTCGCAGCCCAGATCACAACGAATCAGGCTGTGCAACAGACCAAGAAGATTACTGGTAACGTATCCGATGCAATGGGTCCTATCATCGGTGCAACAGTAAAAGTGAAAGGCACAAGAAATGCCGCAGTGACAGACTTTGATGGTAACTACACACTAAATGTAGCTGCCGGACAGACTGTAGAGGTAACTTATGTAGGCTATATTACCAAAACTTTCAAAGTAGGAGGCCAGAGCAAGTACGACATCACTTTGGCAGAAGACAACAACAGTCTTGATGAGGTGGTAGTTGTAGGTTATGGTACCATGAAAAAGAGCGACATCTCAGGAGCTTCTGTTTCCATGGGAGAAGACCAAATCAAAGGTTCTATTATCACAAACTTAGACCAGAGTTTCCAAGGTCGCGTTGCCGGTGTTACATCTGTAGCGACTTCAGGTGCTCCAGGTTCTTCTACCTCAATCCGAGTTCGCGGACAGTCAACAATCAATGCCGGTGCAGAACCACTTTATGTCATTGATGGTGTCATCTTCCAGGGCGGCGGTTCAAGCGGCGGTTCATTAGGTTTGGGAGATGCCTTAGGAAACGGTTCTGTTTCTACCGTATCACCAATGTCAACTATCAACCCTGCCGATATCGTCAGTATGGAAATTCTGAAGGATGCTTCTGCTACAGCCATCTATGGTGCCCAGGGTGCAAATGGTGTTGTACTTATCACAACCAAACGGGGTAAGATTGGAGAAGCAAAATTTACATACGACGGCATGGCTGCATGGCAATACCAGGGAAAGCGTATTGACATTCTGAATCTTCGTGAATTCTCAGAATATTATAATGATTTTGTAAACAACGGATGGATTTCACAGGATCAGGCACGTCCTGATTTCTCAGACCCATCTATCTTGGGTCGAGGAACCAACTGGCAGGACGCTGTATTCCGCACAGCTTTCCAGCACCAGCATCAGGTTGCTGCACAAGGTGGTACAGAGAAGGTTAAGTACTATGTTAGTGGCGGTATGATGGATCAGGATGGTACTATCATCGGTTCTAACTTCAAGCGTTTGAACGTACGTGCCAATCTGGACGCTCAACTGAAGAAATGGTTCAAGATAGGTATGAATACTACATACACAAGAACCAAGGAGCGCCTGCTCCATGCTGATGGTACAGAAGGTGTTATTACATACGCATTGACCACACCACCAGATATTGCCATCTACGATGTAGACGGAAACTACACATCTGTAGTACGTGACGGCTGGTCTTCACCAAACCCTATTGCACAGGCATTGAGCAAGGATATCACCATGAAGCGCAACAAGCTGACCGGTAACATTTTTGCAGACATTACTCCTATAAAGAACCTCACCTGGCATACAGAGTTGGGTTACGACTTGTCATGGAGTGATGCAGAGGTCTTTACACCTACTATGCACTTAGGCAACTGGAACCAGGACACAAACTTTGCAAGCTGGCAGAAGAATACAAGCAAGTATTGGCAGTTTAAGAACTATATTACTTATAATGGAAGTATCAAAAAGCATTCTTTCACAGCCATGCTGGGTCAGGAAGCTTGGCGCAGTGACTGGGATTATACCTATCAGGCAAACGCTAATTTGCCAAACAATACAATCCATTTGCCATCTTTGGGTTCCAGCACTCCTAGTATCAAGTCTGGTTTCGGTGTTACAACAATGTCATCATTCTTTACACGTGAGACATACAACTACGATGACCGTTATTTAGCAACATATACATTCCGTCGTGACGGAAGTTCTAACTTCGGTCCTGAAAACCGTTGGGCTTCATTCCACTCATTCGCAGCAAGCTGGCGTTTCTCTAACGAGAAGTTTATCAAGAGCATCGCAGGTAAATGGTTGAGCAATGGTAAGATTCGTATTGGCTGGGGTCAGACTGGTAATGCCAATATCGGTGCTTACAAATGGGGTACTACCGTAACCAAGTTCCTTGTTGGTCAAACAAGCGTAGCATACCGTCCTACCAATATTCCAAACACTTCTATCAAGTGGGAAACTCAGGAACAGACCAATATCGGTCTCGATCTTGGACTCTTCAATGATAAGATTGGTTTCACTCTCGACTGGTACAACAAGGTTTCCAACGATATGCTGATGCCTTTACAGTTGCCTTCATATATGGGTACTCAAGGCAATGGTTCTTCACGTCTTAATGCACCTTGGGGTAACTACGGTAAGATCAAGAACACCGGTTTCGAGTTGGCAGTAAACGCTCATCCTATTGCTAACAAGAACTTCTCTTGGGATACAGAGTTCAACATTTCTTGGAACAAGAACAAACTGGTAGGTCTCAGCGGCACAACCAATGCCAACATCATTGGTTATGGCCAGTGGAACGACGTTGTCTGTGTAAGTAACATCGGCAAACCTCTCTATCAATTCTGGGGATATCAGACCGATGGCGTATACAAGGATTTTGAAGATATCAAAAACTCTCCTAAGCCTAAGAGCTACAAGGAAGGAGCCCTGAATAAGGGAACAACCGTATGGCCAGGCGATATCAAGTTTAAGGATATTTCAGGTCCTGACGGAAAGCCTGATGGAGTTATCGACGATTACGACAAGACTTACATCGGTAATCCACAGCCTAAATATACATTTGGTTGGACCAACACATTCCGTTATAAGGATTTCGACCTGACATTGTTCGTCAGCGGTTCTGTAGGAAACAAGGTTATGAACTACCTGAATATCAGCATGAGCAAGATGAACAATGCCTGGGTAAACCAGAGTGCAAGTGTCAAGAATCATGCCGTACTGGCTCCAATTGATCCGAACAAGGACTACAGTAATGGTTATAAAGGCAACAATGCCAATACCGTATACAACTGGTATGATGACGTAGACAACATCTATGTAGTAAACGCAGGAACCAACATTCCACGTCTTGCTATCGGTGACCCAGCCGGAAACTCTAGCGTTATCAGTGACAGATATGTTGAAGATGGATCATACTTGAGAATGAAGAATATCACTTTAGGTTATACATTGCCTAAAAAGTATGCAAGATACCTTCATATTGAGAGTTTGAGAGTATATGCAAATATACAGAACCTCTTCACTATTACCGGTTACGACGGTTATGATCCAGAAGTAGGTGCAAGTACATCCGATTCACAGGGATACAGCTTCGGTGTAGATAACGGACGTTATCCTTCACCAACGGTATATTCTTTCGGTATCAACCTTGCTTTCTAATTAAATAACAAAAGAATAAACAATTATGAAAAAATACAATATATATAAAACGGCCGTTTGCGCATTCGTCTTGGGTCTCAGCTTGTCTTCTTGCGGGGACTTTCTGGATCAGCCAGACAACTCCAACTACAATGCAGACACGTTCTATAATGGTGATGCAGAGTGCTATCAAGGCGCCAATTCTCTGTATAGTATGCCATGGTATGATTTCCAAAGAGGTTTCTTCAAAGTTGGTGAAGTAATGTCAGGAAACTATTATTGGTGGGGAAGTGAAGATACTCAATACTGGAACTGTAACGTATCTGCCAATAATGCCAACCTGAAAGATATGTCTTATTCACTTTGGACAGTAAATGCCTACGCCAACACCATTTATGATAAACTGAAAGGTGCCAACGCAAGCGCAAGCGTTAAGAGTGCATGTATGGGAGAATGCCTGACATGGAAAGCTATGGCATACTTCTATCTTGTACGTACATTCGGTGCAGTGCCAATCATCCATAACAACACAGACATTATCGGTGCTGGTACATACAATGACCAGTATAAGGCCAACATAGAGGATGTATACGATTACATCATCATGACCTTGAAAAAAGCCATTGAACTGTTACCGGAAAAAGATCCTACAGGTCTTGGACGTATTGATAAATACAGCGCAGAAGGCTTGCTTGCCAAGGTTTACCTGACAAAGTCTGGTTTCGATCCAGCAACTACAACTTACGAACAGGGAAGTGTGGCATACATCAAGACCACCAATCACCAGCGCAATCAGGAAGATCTTGACAACGCTGCCAAATATGCAAAGGATGTTATAGACAATAGTGGCAGAAGTTTGGAACCTGCAGCCAATTTCCCAGCAATGTTCTACAGCGCATACAAAGGTCCTGAATCACTCATCGCATGGCACTGGCGTGCCACACGTGACCCTTGGACATCTCAAAACTCACTTCAAAGTGACCTCGCTATTTCGGGTTTCGATGAAACAGGTAACAACTGGGGAGGATGGGCTGGTCCATCAGTAGACCTGATAGAAGCTTTCGGAGATAATCCAACAAGCCAGACTAGAAACAACACCGACATCCGCCGTAAGGCTACCATGATTATGGCTGGTGATAAATACGACTATTTCTACACAGACTGTGGCGGTTTCGATTTCCTGAAGCACGTATATAAAGGATACGAGAAGCACCAAGGTAACGGAGAACTCCAGACTCCAACAGGAGCACAATGTGCAAAACATCTTGTTGGTGACAAAGCTGACCATAACTTGTATATCGGCTGCGACTTTGATGTGATGGCTTATGGTAACTATACTCAGCTGTTACGTCTTGCAGATGTTTATCTCATCTATGCAGAAGCTAAGATAGGTAATGCTGGCTCAACAACAGATGCATCTGCCATTGATGCATTCTACAAAGTTCGCAACCGTGCGGTATCTACATACGAACGCCCAACATCTATCAGTTTCGAAGATGTATGGAAGGAGCGCAGATTGGAGTTAGCACTTGAGGGCGATCGCTGGTATGATTACGTACGCAGATACTACTTCGATCCTGATGCAACAATTGCTGAGTTGAACGCACAGAAGAGAAATGAGTATTATGGTCTGAATGCGCTCTATGAGACATGGTACAACAAGGGTAGCTATGATGGTCCTTGGAACTTGAACAGCGATGTAAGATACAATGATGATCCTGGTAAGCATCAGAACGTTCAGGTGAGCAGTTTTACCATCCCATTCCCTACAGAAGATGCAACCATGAACCCTCATTTGCTGGAGGCACCACAGCATGTTGACATTTCTCAGTTTACTTATTAATATAAGAAACCTCAAAAACAGAACAATTATGAAGCTAAATAATAAAATATTAAGTATCATGCTTCTTGGAGCTACAGCATTTACAGGACTCAGCATTACAAGTTGTGTGGATGAGCCTGACAAATATGAAATAGCTAGTGGAACTCCTTCTATTGATTACGTTCGCCTGTGCGATGTAACCAAGAAAGATTCCATGTTAACTGGAGCATACATGGGTACAAGTATCTGCCTGGTCGGTAACAACTTGAGAAGTATAACAAAAATGCTCTTCAACGACCAGCAGGCTATTTTGAATACAAGTATGATTACAGACCATACCTTGATTGTAGATGTACCAAAGACTCTTACTGACAATCCTACCAATAAGATCTACATGTACAACAAGGATGGTGAGTGTACTGAATATAACTTCAAGACGCTCGTACCAGAACCGGTGGTAACATCATTGAGCAATGAGTTTGCAAAAGATGGCGAAACCGTAACCCTGAAAGGTGACTACCTGCTGGATTACGAGAATGCTCATCTTAAAATCACATTCCCAGGCAACGTAGATGTTACAGATTTCAAGAGCATTTCCAAGAGTGCCGTTACTTTTGTGGTACCAGAAGGTGCACAGAAAGGATTTGTCACAGTAGAAAGCATGTATGGAAAAGGTAAGTCTAAGTTCTATTTCCGTGACGACCGCTGCATACTCTTCGACTGGGATAATGACGGAGATGACGCAATAGCAACAGGTCATGGCTGGCGTGATGGAATTCAAAATGGTAACCGTATGAGGAATGATGTTGAAGGAGTTCAGCCTCTTGACGGAAATTACTACTACTTAGGAGGCAAGACCGTTAATTTCGATTCATGGGCTGAAGATGAATACTCATTCAACTACTGGCCAGAGCCGGCTGCAGGTTATCCTGAGTTGAACTCGCTGATGAAATGGGATGATGTTGACAACATGCAAGTGAAGTTTGAGGTTAACATTCCTAATGATTGGACAGGCTTGTCATTACAGGTATATTTTACCGGTAACGACCAGGTAACATACTCAACAGGCAACAACAACTATCTTGCAGATGACAAGTTTCCACGTGCACTTTGGACTCCATGGTATGGAGCAACCAACAACACATTCAGCACTTCAGGAAACTGGCAGACTGTTTCTATTCCATTATCAGAATTTGCATACGACAGATATGGAAACAAATTGGGTGGTTTGAAGTTTGAGAATCTCACAGGTATGACCATGTTCCTCTATACAGGACCATACAAAGAGGCTACTGTAGAATGCTCACCAACAATTTGCGTTGATAACATTCGTGTTTGCCCTATCAATGAATAAAATTTGCTAATGCTGGCAGCCATCCAACTGCCAGCACTGCAAACAAACAAAAACAATAAACGTCAATCATTATGAAAAGACATAATAAATCTTTCCTCTGGTTGGTTCTGCTATTGATATGCAGTACATTTGCGTTCACATCATGCGACCGTGATGACTTGAACACCGACCAGTATGGCAATGAAATATCTGTATTATCATACGGTCCAAATCCTGTACTCCGTGGGGGTGTCCTTACTTTCAAGGGAGCCAATCTTGACCAGATTACAGAAATAGATCTTCCTGGTGCAGAAGCTATTACCAGCATTAATGTTGTTACATCAGGAAAAAACTCAGAAATCAATATTGAAGTTCCTGCAGAAAAATGTGAACCAGGTATTGTTACATTGAAGACCGCCAAGAATGGTGAAATCAAGACACTTACCCCAATCACATACATTGAGAATTTGAAATTCACAGGTTTCTACGTAGGTGAAAACAAGGAAAACCTGGTAGGTAATGTTGGAGACGTCCTCACTATTGAAGGCGATTATCTCAACAATATTACATCTGTCATTTTTGCCAATGGCGCGACTATGGATGCCGAGAATTTTAAATCTCAGACCCGCTATCAGATTCAGCTGGTAATCCCAGCAGAAGCAGGAGAAGGCAGATTCCAGATTAGCGATGGAAACAACTATATGTATTCTGAAGGTGCTTTAAGTATCAATGCTCCTGAAATCGATGCAAACAATGCTATCGGTAAGTCTCTCATCAAGGCTGGTGAAACAGAGGTCCTCAGAGGTACTTCACTTGACCAGATTGCAAGTATTGAGTTGAATGGTGCAACCGTAGAAGCAGCTGACTTCAAGTCACAAACAGCTTCTGAGATTACCTTCGTTATCTCTTCAAAGGTAGCAGACGGTGAAATTACAGCTGTAACAAAAAGCGGTATAAGAATTTCTTTCGGTGAGATTACAACCGTAGTTCCTAGTCAGCTCGTTGCAACTCCTTCCCCTATCAAGAATGGTGAAGAGATAACTATCAGCGGTAAGGATATGGATCTGATTACAGGCATTGCATTCCCTAATGCCAAGGAATCTAAGCTTAACAAGGTAGAGACAACAAAGGTTACCTCCACTGTACCTGAGGATGCACAGGAAGGTGACATTACTATGAGTCTTGATAATGGCAAGACTGTAACAGTAGCCTATACATTGGTTAAGCCAACAGTTACCGCTTGCACTCCTGCTGCTATCACAGCTGGCGAGAAGACCATCATCAAGGGTACAGATCTCGACCTCGTGAAGAGCGTCACCTTCCCTGGCGATGTAGAGCAGACCGTAGAGAAATTTGCAGCACAGAATGCCAATGCCATCGCAGTAACAGTTCCTACAGCCTGCGCCGGTTCAGGCTTCAAGCTCAACCTGAAGAATGGTACTACTGTCAACATCGATGGTCAATTGAGCATTAAGGCAGCAACAGATCCAGCTATTGCATCTGTTACACCAGGTGAGGCTATCGCAGGTTCAACCATCACCATCACTGGTAAGAACTTCCAGAACATCCAGAACCTCTATATCGGTTCTTACAAGGTAAACCGCTATACTTCTCGTACCAATACTGAGATTGTATGCCAGGTTCCAGCCAATGCTGAAGTTGGCACCTACAAGATCGTGATGGAAGACCCAGACGGCAACAAGATTGAAGGTCCTGAGTTCAAGGTGGTTCCTGCAGAAAAGGATATCGCAGAACTTGTAACGAATATGGATAATGGGAAAATAACATATCCATTTGATTTCTCATGGTCAAGTGGTAGTGGAAAATTCTATTTGACCAAAGAAGTATTTGAGAAAGTAAAGGTAAAAGTTGGTTCTAAGTTGATTGTGTACAAAGACCCTACCGTCAAGGGACAAGTACAGATCAATAAGAATAAAGATGGTTGGCCAACTATAACAACTATTGCAGATTGGGATCCTTCAAAAAGTAAACTTGAATATGTTTTTGATGAAACTGCTGTAGAAGTTGCAAACTCATGTGGCTTTGCTATTCAGGGCGATCTGACAGGCGTTACCAAGATTACTATCCTCCCATAAGATAGAAATATTTAACATAAAAAACGCATTTATGTGAAATATAATTCGTAAATTTGTGGCGTAGTTATATCAACTGCGCCACATTTTTAATTAAAACCAAAACATCAACCCGATATGAAGAAAATAGCATTATCCTTACTGATAGCTCTGAGCTGCATCTCTGCCAAAGCTGCAGACGGCAAGTCGCTGTTTGTATCATTCAACGATGGTAGCAAGATAGAGTTTGCACTGAGCACTCTACCGGAAGTAACCTTCGGAAATGATAAGATGACTGTAAAATCTACAGCTACTACTGCCAGTTACGAACTATGGAAGGTTTCCACCTTCACTTATGGTACAACGACAGGCATCAAGCAGGTAGAAACCAACAACAAGTTTGCCTTCGAAGGTGACCGTATCATCGTAGACGGTACCAACAACAAGGTAAGCGCCTTCGCACTGGATGGGAAGAACATCAAACTCTCCCCTATCACCGTTGGCGACAAGACCATCATCAATCTCAGTGAATTGACAAATGGGGTCTATATTATCAAAATCAATAACAAATCCTTAAAAGTAGCAAGACAATGAAAAAACTATTACTCTCACTCCTGGCAGTAATGATTTCATTCACAGCCTTGGCACAAACGAAAGGAGACAAATTGACCATCAACCTCAAGAATGGAAAGACAGAAGCATGGGATCTGACAGCAGACGGCAAGACTCCTGTTTCTAAAATCACACACTCTACAGATGGTAAAGTGGGATTCGTGATGACGGGTCTGGAAGACTATGGTGCTTTCGAAACCTACGACATCAACGACATCAACAACATCTCCTTCTCTATCTATCACGAAAGCGAAGTAGGCAATGTGAATCTCGCCGACCCTTCAGCTACAGAAAAGACCAAGCGTCTCTACAAATATCTGCAGCTGAATTATGGCAGCAAGACCATCTCTTCGGTCATCGCCAACGTCAATTGGAACACCCAGGAGGCTGACAAGATCTATAAGGCAACAGGCAAATATCCTGCCATGAACTGCTACGATTTCATCCATATCTATGTTCCTAAGCAGGGTTCCAACGGATGGATCAACTATAACGACATCACCCCTGTTACCAACTGGGCAGACCAGGGCGGACTGGTATCGCTGATGTGGCACTTCAACGTGCCTAAGACAGAAAACACCACTCCGGGAACAGATGGAAGCGGTGTGACCTGCACCCCATCCGAAACATCCTTCAAAGCAGCCAACGTATTTACTGCTGGCTCTTGGGAGAACAAATGGTTCTATCAGGAGATGGACAAGGTGGTGGAAGTTCTGCAGAAGTTGCAGGATGCAGGCGTTGTTGCCGTATGGCGACCATTCCATGAGGCTGCCGGTAATGCCTGTCTGAAATCAGGTGCCAGCTGGGGTAAGTCCTGGTTCTGGTGGGGATATGATGGTGCAGAAACCTACAAGAAGCTTTGGCAGACCATGTTTGATTACTTCCAAAAGAAGGGAATCCACAACTTGATTTGGGCTTGGACTACACAGAATTACAATGGCGATGCCAATACCTATGACAATGATGCCGACTGGTATCCCGGCGACAAGTATGTAGATATCATCGGTCGCGACCTCTACGGTTATGATGCTGCCAAGCAGGCTCAGGAGTTCAAGGAGATTCAGGCACGCTATCCTGGTAAACTCATCGCTCTGGCTGAGTGCGGAACTGATGCCAACAACAAGACAGCTACAGCAGGTATTGACGAAGCATGGAACGCTGGTGCAAAATGGAGCTTCTTCATGCCTTGGTATGGAAGCAACATGCCATCCAACGACTGGTGGAAAGCAGCTATGAACAGCAAGAACGTGATTACCCGCGACCAGGTGAACCTGAATGCCAACTACGTAGAGGAAAGCGCAGTAGATGCTGTGAAGAACATGGGCATCGGAACCAATTTCGGCAACTGCACAGATGTAGTAGCCATGTGGATGAACATGAACAGCAATTCTGTTACTGATTTCGAGAAAGCATGGGGACAGGTTCCTACCACCAAACCGATGGTAGATTTTCTGAAGAAGAACGGTTTTAATTCTGTCCGCATCCCAGTTACCTGGTTCCAGCACATGAAGGAAGACGGAACCGTGGATGAAGCCTGGATGAACAGAATACAGGAAATCGTAGATTACGTGATTGATAACGGAATGTACTGCATCCTGAATGTTCACCATGATACAGGTGCAGACGATAAGGATGTGAAGCACTGGATCAAGGCTGATGAAGCCAACTACAAGGAGAACAAGGAGAAGTTTGAATATCTCTGGACTCAGATTGCCACCCGTTTCAAGAACTACGACCAGCACCTGCTCTTCGAAGGTTACAACGAGATGCTTGATGCCGACAACACCTGGAATGCACCAAAGAGCGCAAGCAGCTATAAAGGTTTGAACGGATATGCCCAGAGTTTCGTGAATGCCGTTCGTGCCACTGGTGGCAACAACGAGACCCGCAACCTCATCGTCAATACCTATGCAGCAGCTAACGGAGACGAGGTTTTGAACAACCTTACTATCCCTACCGACAAGGTAGAGGGGCATATCGCCGTAGAAGTTCATACCTATGCTCCATGGGATTGGTTTGCCCAGAAAGGCAAGTGGGATGCTTCCTGCAGCAATGAAATCAAGAATATGTTCACCCGCCTGAACAATAAGTTCATCAGCAAGGGCATTCCTTGCATCATCGGTGAATATGGTACTCATGGAAGCAAGAGTGTCAGCAAAACCAGTTCTGCCAGCGAGATTCAGGCTGCTGCCAACCAGGCAGCCGACATCGTGAAACAGGCAAAGGCATACGGCGTAGCGACCTTCTACTGGATGAGCATCTTCACTGAGAAAGACAGAACAGTTCCTCAGTGGACACTCCCTACAGTAGTGGAAGCCATGAAAAAGGCATATAACGAATAACAAATTATGAGAATCAAATATATTATATTGATGTTCGCGGCCCTCCTGGCTTTCTCTTCATGCGGTGAGAAGAAAAAGAAATCGTATGACGAGATTGCCATGAGCGGTCTCACAACCCGCACAGAGAATCTGAAAACCAACATCAAGGCTTTCGCCAACAAGGGAACTCTCATCGGACAGATGTACGGCACCCTGAGCGGAATAGGCTGGAATCGCTGGCAATGTGACAGCGACCGATGCGACATGAAGGCACTCTGCGGTTACCGTCCGGCAACCAATGGCTATGAACTTGCCGGCATCGAGAGCGGAAAGCAGCAGAATGCAGATGGAGTTCCTTTCAAGGCCATCCGGGAAGATGTGCTGAAACACTTCCGCAAGGGAGGCTTACTTATCATGAACTGGACAATGCCTGATTATAACGGCAATAATGATATGCTGGAGGAATATACCAAACAGGTTGCCAAATATCTTGATACACTGCAAGATGGTTATGGTATCAAAGCACCTGTAGTACTCAATCTTCTTCCTATAGACGGTAAGACATGGTACTGTAAACTCAGCAAAGACGATTATATCAGTCTTTACAAGAAGATACAGGATCTCTTGGACGACGAAGATGTAACAAATGTAGTTTATAGTTATTCTGAAACCTACCAGCCGGGCAAGAATCTGATGGATCGCTATCCGGACAACAAGATTGATGTGATCAACGTGACATATCTGCAAAGCAAAAATGCCATCGACCTCCCACTCTACCAGAAGAGCATCAAGGAGATTGTGAAGCAGACTCTGCCTTTTGCCCAAGACCACAACAATGCCTTCGGACTGACAACAGGAGTAGAATCTATCGGTGATTCCAGTATTTTTTCAGAGACATTGCTCACAGTACTCAAGCAGCATCACATAGCTTACCTGATGTTTGGCAGAAACCAGGGAGAACCGATTGAGGAGCATTACTATACTCCATATCCTGGTGTATCGAACAAGAAGACTCATGGGTTCATGGAAATGATAAATGATGAAGTTTGTGTTTTCCTGGAAAAGCTAAACGGACTATATCTTGAACATTAATCAATGTTCGAAACGGATAAAATCAAAAAGAGAGGGCATACACATACCCTCTCTTTTCTTTTCAACAAACTAAAAATATAACTCTATACTATTTCTGAACATACTTTTTACCGTTCTTGATTACTACACCCTTATAAGATGCACCCACCTGCTGACCTGCAAGGTTATAAACCGGAGCATTCTTAGCAGCTGGAGCTACAAGCGCATTTGATATATTAGCTGGAGTATTGTCTTCCAATAATACATAAGCGTGAGCTAACTTGCAATCATTATAGATATTGAAAGTTACACCACCCTTATGATGTTCACCATCAACATAAGCATCTGTACCATTTTTAGCAGCTTTCTTGAAATCACCAACAGTAACAAAGATATCAAAATTCTTACCATCAGCAGCTTTTAACGCATAGGTTGGACTCCAATTATCAGAATTGGCAAATCCACCAATACCCCAACCATTGCGAGACACATAAGGATCTGTCGTATTCTCGAAGCTTAGTTTCACCTTTGTATCATCAGCATATTTATCAAATTCTGAAGCCAAAATAGTATGACCTTCAACCAATGTCAATTCAACCTCAGTATGCTTAACCGCATTTTGGAAATAAGCACTTTTGAAAGTGACTGTCTTAGAAGCGTCATCTGCACACTGCAAATAAATCTGGCGAACAACGTTCTTATGATCAGCATTCAGTGGAACAGTAATCTTATTGTCGGTACCCATTGCAGTTGAGCAAATTGTTTTACCATCATCACCTTTGGCATCATATTCTACAACAACCTGAACATTAACCTTATCAGAATTTTCAATCTCTAACACGAAATCATCGTAATCAGAGCAATCCTTACTGCCAAGCCACCATCCTGGGCGATAGCTCCATTTTTCGTGGAATGTAATAATTTTGGTCGTTGCATCATACCAAACAGTTTCACCATCCTTCACATTGTTGCTTGGCTCTCCAATATCAAGAGTAGCTGCGTTAGCAAACATAGCGAATAATACGCCACACACGAGAGTAAATAACTTTTTCATAAGCTTTATATATTTTATAGGTTTAAATATTGTTTTTAGAATCAACACGTTTATTGGTTCTTTTCGGTGGCAAATATACGACAAAAGTAGCGAAATACATGATATTATCATGCTCATTATCAATACTATTCTTTCTACATGCCATTTTTTTTAGAATTTGATGCAATTTATCTAAACTAAACTTTCGCATGTGATTTAAGTACGGGCTGAAGGCCGTTTCTGTGTTGGCCTCATGTTTGCCTTCAACTCTGCCTTCTTCCATACTTCCGG